>Ga0310811_10007940_pt1 | contig 13612 bp, 12 predicted proteins | sample YCmetagenome_FD_207642 | JGI IMG/M metagenome (GOLD analysis project Ga0310811, IMG submission 207642) | Soil microbial communities from experimental microcosm in Duke University, North Carolina, United States - YC | ecosystem: Engineered > Artificial ecosystem > Soil microcosm > Unclassified ... | reverse complement strand
AGACCGACATGAAGCTGGCCGCCAAGGCGCGCGGATAGTGGAATTGCTGCAGCAGCTCCGGCAGGACCGGCGGCAGCTTGAATTGCTGGAAGGCAACGAAGCAGCTGAGTGCCAGACCGAAACAGACACCCAGCCAATCGGTATGTTCTCCCGCCCACCGGTGGCCGGTGGCCGCGGAATCCTCCCCTGGCCTTAAGGACATGGAAATTATCTTGATAGAATATGGCGGTAATTGGTTTGCAACGGGCCGAAACAATGCCATCATCCGGCCGCATCGCCTAGGAAAAACGGTGTCCGCTCAAGTGAAGTATCGGCTTTTTAGTCCGCGGATACCCCGACAATCCAAGGCGTTGGCCCGGTTGCAGCTGTGGGCGACAGTCGGCGACCGGCGGGGGGCGACGCTTTACGGGGGTATCGCGCGGTGACGACGCCCAATAGTTTCTCGCTGCGCTTCTGGGGCGTGCGCGGCTCGCTGGCCTGTCCCGGCGAGGCATTTACCCGCTATGGCGGCAACACCTCCTGTCTCGAGGTGCGTTGCGGTCCGCATCTGTTGATCTTCGACGGCGGCACCGGCATGCGCCAGCTCGGCGAGCATCTGACCGCCGAAGCCGAAACTTCCGGCGGCTCGGTCGATGCCGACATCTTCTTCACCCATACCCATCTCGACCATATGGTCGGAGTACCGTTCTTTGCACCGCTTTATTGCGCCGCCAGCAGCCTGCGGCTGTGGGCCGGCCATCTCGGGCCGCAACGGTCGATCCGCGATGCACTCTCCGGCATGATGGTGGAGCCACTCTTCCCGATCCCGCCGGAGGTCTTTACCTCCTGCCCGAGCTACCATGATTTCACCGCCGGCGAGACGCTGGAGCTTTATCACGGGCTGAAGATCCGCACCGCGGCGCTCAACCATCCCAATGGCGCGACCGGCTACCGCATCGACTGGCAGGGCAAATCGATCTGTTATGTGACCGATTGCGAGCATCGCGCCGACGGCCCGGACCGGGCTATCATCGATCTCATCAAGGGCGCCGACATCTTCGTCTATGACTGCACCTATACCGAGACGGAGTACCCCAAGCATAAAGGCTGGGGACATTCGACCTGGCAGGAGGGGGCAAAGCTCGCCGACCTCGCCGGGGTCAAGACCTTCGTGCTGTTCCACCATGACCCGAGCCATGATGACAGTTTCATGGATGCGATCGCTCGCGAGGCCGAGGCGCACCGCGCGGGCACCCTGGTCGCCAAGGAAGGCATGATCCTCACGCCGTGAGGTCCCGGCCCGGGTATCGGGCCCTCCCGCCCGCTGACTATCCCCAACCGACGGTCTCCGGCGTCAGGCCACGGCTTCCGCCCGGCCGCGAGCCGCCGCCGTCTCCTGCGCCGGCGGCAGACCGAACATCCGCCGGTATTCCCGACTGAATTGCGGCACGCTCTCATAGCCCACGACAAAGGCTGCCGTACTGGCGTTTCTCCCTTCCGCCAGCATCAGCCGCCGCGCCTCGATCAGGCGCAGCTGTTTCTGGAACTGCATCGGCGAGAGTGAGGTCACGGCGCGGAAGTGCTGGTAGAACGAGGACGGGCTCATACCCGCCAGGTCGGCCAGGCGTTCCACCCGCAGCGGCCGGGCGAAGTCGCGCCGCAGCATCGCGACCGCCCGAGCCACGCGCTGGGCCGGACCGTCCGGCCAGCCGAGGCGGCGGATCGCCGTTCCGTGCCGTCCTTCCAGCAGCCAATAATGCAGTTCGCGCACCAGCGGTCCATGCAGCACCGGTAAGGCCGCCGGCCGATCAAGCAAGCGCATCAGCCGCATGGCCGCCTCGGCGACCTCGGTATCGGTCGGTTCGGACCGCACGGCCATGCCGTCGACAGCCGGTACCGACCCCATCTGCATCGTCAGCTCCGTGATCACCGCCGGATCGAGATCCAGGACCAGCGAAAGATAGGGCAGGTCGGGGCTGGCCTGCGTGATCTGGCTGACGGTCGGCACATCGGCTGTGATCAGCAGGGAATCGCCGGCCGAGAAAGTGAAAGTGAGGGTCCGGGCGCCCATCGTCACCTGTTTGCGCCCCTGCAGCACGAGACATACGAGCGGTTGCGAGATCGCATGGACGAGACCGCTGGGAGCAGAGGCGCGAATGGTGGTGAGGCCGGGGACGGGGGTCTGCGCAAAACCGGCCGCGTTGGCATGCGCCGCCACATAGCGGCGGACAGCGGCGAGCAAGGTATCGGTGCGGTGCGGTTCGGCCATGCGGCGATGCTAGCCGATCTCGGGAAGGGACGGAAACACCTCTTGGAGAATCAGGCAAGGAAGCTCGAGCTTCCGGTAACGACGACCGGCGCTTCGAGCCCCTATCCTCGGTGCATCAGAGCCGCCTTTTCCAGCAGACATAAAGGAGTTGTCGCATGACCAAGATCGCCCTCGTCACCGGGGCCAGCCGCGGGCTCGGCCGCAACGCCGCCCTCAGCATCGCCCGCCGCGGCGGTGACGTCATCATCACCTATCAAAGCCGTGCCGAAGACGCCCAGTCCGTCGTCGCCGAGATCAGGGCGCTTGGCCGCCAGGCCGTCGCCTTTCAGCTCGATACCGCCGATGTCGCGGCCTTCGCTCCCTTCGCCGAGCGCCTGCGGGCGGTCTTGCGCGCGACCTGGCAGCGCGACAGTTTCGACCATCTGGTGAACAATGCCGGCCATGGCGACTACGCCCTAATCGGTGAGACCACCGAGGCGCAGTTCGACGGCTTGGTCAATGTCCACTTCAAAGGTATCTATTTCCTGACCCAGGCGATGCTGCCGCTGATCGCCGATGGCGGCCGCATCGTCAATCTCTCTTCCGGGCTGACCCGTGTCTCCTATCCCGGCTATGCCGCCTATGCGGCGGCGAAGGGCGCCGTCGAGATACTCACCGTCTATATGGCGAAGGAACTGGGCAGTCGCGGCATCGCCGTCAACACGGTCGCGCCGGGTGCGATCGAGACCGATTTCGGCGGCGGCGCCGTACGCGACAATCCGGAGACCAACAAGATCTTCGCCGATATGACGGCGCTGGGCCGCGCCGGTCTGCCGGACGATATCGGGCCGATGATCGCCAGCCTGCTCTCGGTGGATAATCGCTGGGTCAATGCCCAGCGGATCGAGGTCTCCGGCGGCCAGGCGATCTGAGCAAGTGGCGGTGGCCGGCCCGCCGGCCGCGGCACCATCTTCTCCATGCGCCCGGCCTCTCCGTCATCATGAGGACCGCGCCCTAGTTCTTGCTGCCGATATCGGGTGCCGCCTGGCAGCCGGGCTTGCCCGGTGCGGCGAGGATGGCACAGAACCAAGTGGCCCCGGTCTCGGCATTGACCCGCCATGCGGTCTGGTTGCCGCCGGCGGAGATCTGCCAGGGCCCCGTTTTGTCGGCTTCGCTGCTGCGGCTGAGGCCAACGGTCAGGACCGCGCCGGCAATCAGGGCGAGGCCGAACAACACGGCCTGCGCCAAAGTCAGGGTGGGTTTCATGGCTGATCCTTTCCGTCGTGCCGCTGGGGACCGCCGCCAATGCGCCGCGGCCCAGGGTTTGAAACGGACCAGGATGCTGTCAGTGCCCGTGAAGCCCAGCAATGCGGGCTTCACGATCGAGCGATCAATACTCAGCGGGCGTCGATGGAATCGACCCGGTCGGGATAGAAGGCGAGGTGATCCTTGATCTCGGCGACGGCGGCGTAGGGCTGCTCATAGGTCCAGACCGCATTGGTGGCGCGCTCGCCGCCGGACGGGATGCTGAAATAATGACACTCACCCTTATAGGGGCAATAGGTGGTGTGATCGGTCCGCTCCAGCGCTGCCATGGCGACATCCTTGCGGGGGATGTAGAAGACCGGTGGATAGCTCGCTTCCCGCAAGATCAGCGCATCATGGCTGTCGGCGATCGCCTTGCCGTCGACCGTCACCACCACCCGGCGGGCGCTGGGCTCGATGGTGATGGGATGATCGGGACCGGGCTGCTTCACGGCTCTCGCGGTCATGGCAATGTCTCCTTTGCATCTCTGCGATTGGCGCAGTCTAGCAAGCTGGTGAAGGGAGGGAAGGGCGCTTTCCTCTGCGCCCTAACGACTGTCGGGGATGTGGTGAGCGTCGTCGTCCCCGGCAAGCAGGTGATTTTTCGCTCAGCGCGCGTCGAGCCGGATTTCGACGGTGGGATCGAAGACGTCCGGCAGATGGTCGACCGGCTTGCCGTGATAGCTGGTTTCCGGCTCCAGCACGCCGAGTACCGAGCGGAAACCCTTGATCGTCAGCCCATAATCACCCTGCCGCTGCCAGATCTCTTCGACCACGGCACGGGCCTGGTCGGGGCTATAGCCGCTGCCGCCAACGGTGATGATCTCACCCGGCTTGGCCATGGAGAGCAGCACATCGGCGATTTCCGCCGGTGTCTGTCCAAAGATCTTCATCGCGCTTCCGGCTGTTGCAAATCCATGACTACCAACGCCGGTTAAGGGAAGCGGTTCCCGCCGCGGCCCTCTGCGGCTATTGCCACGATCGATCGCGCACCCTGCCTAGGGCGAATGGCCAGGAATGGCCAGTGCGAACTGCGAGTGCGAACGGCCGGCGATCAAAATGATCCGCCGGCCGTTCGGATGCAGCATCCCGTACCGGTCAATCGCGACCGCGGGGCTTTCGTCCATCGATCTTCAGGCCACGCGGCAGGACCGAAGGCGGAATGCCCACGACGCGTCCGACTTCACGCAGGTCGCGTTCGAATTGGCTGCTGAGCGGCGCGGCGGTCAACACGCGGTCCGGTAGGCGGTCCTTGATCCGGTAGAGGGCAATTTCGATGTGTCGCAGGCTTTGGCGCGTCAGGGCCGTGGCCGGTACGCGGACATCGAAGTCATAGCTAGACATCTCATAAATATGATGCCGCATCTGCTCCTGCGTGCCGGCGGGATGGACGAAGGAACGGAAGGTGCCGAGATCGGGTAGCGAGCCGGCATAGAGCAGGCGCTCGCCATCCGTGACCTCGTAGGCATGGCTGCCAAGGAAGTTTGAGTCCTGCATCAACGGGCTGTCGACCAGATGGCTGTCCACCACCGAGAACTCCCCGTCTTCGACGTGAATCTGCAGGCGCACATACTGGCCGGCACTGCGCGGCGCGCGGCGGCCCGGATCCTGGTCGGGGTGCTCGCGATCCGGGGGCAGCTGGCCGCCTTTTCCGGCGGCTTTGGTCGCGGCCTTCTTCGCGGCAGCCTTGGCCGTCGGCTTCAGCAGCGTCTTTCCCTTGATCGATTGGCGTGGGGCCGCGGCACGCTTGCCGCTGCCCTTGCTGGGACCGGTCGTCTTGCGCAAAGTGACCTTGGCGCCCTGTTCCGGTTTGGTTGGCAGTGATCTCTCAGCCATTGTCGCCTCCCTTCACCAGTTGCGGCCATAGCGGTAATTGTGGATCCAGCGGTAATAGATCTTCTGCAGATGCAGGGCGCGATAGCCGCGGATCATCCCGAACCAGTCGTGATTATGGACGAAGAGATCCGGCTTGCCCCGGGCGCCTTCGAAATTGCAGGTCTCGAAGCGGTCGTTGGGGCCGAGATTCCATTCGCCGATCCAATCGCCCACATAGTTGGCCGTCAGCGCGGTGCCGTTGGTCAGCATGCGGCCGAGATATTCCTCGGCCCAATCGGCGGAATTATAGGCGAACAGGTCGGTCTTGCCATCACCGGTGATATCGGCCGGGAAGAACAGGTCATGCCGCGCCATGCCGCCCCAGCCCGGTACGTCGCCGTCATAGCGGTTGACATATTGCAGGGCGCTGCCGGTCGAGCGGAACATGCCGAGATAGGGCATGCTCCAGTCGTCGCCGTTGAAGATGTAGATATCCGCCTTCCTGTCGCCGTTGAAGTCACCGACGATCAGGCGGTCATGCTGAGCAAGGCCGCCCCAACCCGGGATGTCGCCATCATAGCGTGCGGTCATCGTCAGGTTCGAGGCGGCGGCGCGGAACATGCCGACATAGCTCATGCTCCAGTCGTCGCCGTTGAAGATATAGAGATCGTCCTGGCCGTTGCCGCTGAAATCGCCGACGAAGAGCTGGTCGTGGCGGGCGAGGCCGCCCCAGCCGGGGATATCGCCGTCGAAGCGGCGCACCAGATTGAAGCCGGTGCCGGAAGACCGCAGCATGGCGACATAGGTCATCGACCAGTCGTCGCCATTGAAGACGTAGAGATCCTTCTTTCCGTCGCCGGTGAAGTCGCCGACATAGAACTTGTCGTTGCGGGCGAAGCCGCCCCAGCCGGGAATGTCGCCGTCATAGCGGGCGATCAACCGCAGGCCGTTATTGCCGTCATCGACCAGCAGGCCGAGATAAGGCATGACCCAGTCGACGCTATTGAAGACGGCGACCTCGTCCTTGCCGTCGCCGTTGAAGTCGCCGATGTAGAAATGGTCGTTGGGCTTGAATTGCCAGGAACCCGGTACCCGTTCCACGGCGCTGGAGACAAAATCGAGCTGCGCGCCGTTCGAGCGAAAGATCTGGATCGAATTGTCGGCATGGATCAGCACGTCACTGCGCCCGTCGCCGTTGAAGTCGCCGGCATAGCAGTTGAGGAAATGATGGCCGGTCCAGCTGTCATACTGGCGCTTGAAGGAGGTGTAGCAGACCGGACAGTAAGGGGGTGAATTGCTGCGCATGCGGCAATTGACGACCGGACGATAGATGCCAGTCTGGTTGGTGTTGCCGCCCTCGAAGAGGCCGACATCCTGGTTGTCGTCCCAGCTGGCGGGCTTGGTGCCCTGGTTGTAATCGGCGCAGGCGCCGACACCGGTTGGCACGGGTGTCGAGGGCGCGATGAAATTGCCCCATTTGGCGGTGGCGCGATCGGTGTTGATGGTGAGATCCACCGCCCCCGGCTCGCTGCCGGTATAGGCGCCGTCGACGCAATATTCATCCGCCAGGCCGCCCAGGCCATGGCCGAATTCATGCGCAATCACGTCCCAGCTGTCGCCCAGCGTCACATGGGCCCGTCCGTTGCCGCCGCAGCCGCCATAGCTCAAGGTATTGAGCACGATCAGCACGAAGTTGTAATCGGGCACCCATTTTTTCAGGGCGGCCTTGATCCGGCTGTCCGTATCGGTGCCATATTCCATCCAGCAATGGGCCCAGGAGCCGCTGAAGATCATGTTCAAGGCGGTGTTGTGGATGGTCTGGCTGCTGATCGTGTCATCGGATGGGTCGGCGGGTGTGCCGTGCTCGTCATAGGTTCGGGTGCTGACACCGGAATCGACGGATTCCAGATTGACCCGGTAGATGTTCCAGGCGGAGGCATCCTCGAAAAAATAATCATGGGCGAAGACGCCGTTGATCAGCGTGTTCTGCACCCAGGTGTTATAGGCCGCCTGATCTCCGGCGGCGAAGCCATCTCCCAGGATCGCCAGGTTGCGCTTCGATCCCACCGGTCCCGCGGCGCGCAATTGCGTCATACTGTCAGCCATATCGGGCTCCTCTCAGCTTTGTCCGTCGATGTCGAGCGTCAAGACAGAACTACGGCCTCACCGGGAGCGCTTGCTCCGGGTGTGCGCGTGAGGTGGTATCGGACAAAGTCAAAAATACGGTCGCCGGCGACGACGTCAGGACCGTACCCAGACTCTGGAGCCCCCGATCCGATGGTGTGGAATGGAAACTTTCGTTTCCCCCTTTAAGCGCGCGTAACGCGTAGCTTCGATGATGAACCCGGTAAGATAGTTGTCAAGCACCAAAGGTTGTCCGCATGCGTAACACATGCAGATGCCGCTTGTCGGAGGCGATCCTCGTCGCCGCATTTCCCGCCGTCACTGCCGCCAGAAGGTGATGGTCAGTCCGCCGCTGATGATAAGGAGACCGCCGACCAGGATCGGCAAAGTGGGTGCCTGGCTGAAGGCGATCCAGTTGATCGCCTGGGCAACCACGAAAAACAACGTCACATAGATGCCGAGCAGCCGGCCGAAATCCCAGGCCGGCGCATTGACCGTCAGGCCATAGGCGAAAAGCACGATGGCGCCGAGGACGAAGAAAAGGCCGCGCATTGGCCAATTGCCGCTGCTGATGCCATGACGCACCAGCGCATCGCCGCCGGCTTCCAGCACGGCCGCCACCAGCAGAATCAACAGATAGGTGAGTTTCGCCATGCTTCCCCCAAGTCCTTCTCTCGCTGCACATGTCGGTCTTCTCGCAAGATCACCCGGATATTCACGCGGGTTCGAGACTGAACTGATTCATTAACGGCAGTTCGTGGCCATGACAAATTCATGCTCCCGCGCGATTCCCGATCGGATACGGCGAACCTTGCCGGCACTTGATCTGCGTCAAGATGGACTTGATCTGGCCCCCCTATTCTGTGCAACCTAATCACGTCGGTTCAATACAACCGGAAGGCGCCGAGCGGCGGCCAATCCGAAGACCTCGTCCTTGCAGATGGTGATGGGGGTAGCATGAACTGGTTGCGGGAAGCGAAAATCAACGCGTGTTATGGATCCTGGCGACCCGCTCTTTACGCGGCGCTGTTCGCTGCTGCATTGATTTATCCGAATGCCGGTATCGCCCAGGATGAGCAGGCTGCGGCACCGAATGCGGCTGAAGCCGATGCCGGCGCGCAAGGCGGTCAGCTCGACGCAGAAGCCTTGCGTGTCCTGGTGGCGCCGATTGCCCTCTATCCTGATGAGCTCGTCTCCGTGGTTCTGCCGGCCAGCACGACGGGCCTGCAGATCGTCCAGGCGCAGCGTTACCTCGACAAGCATAAGACCGATCCGTCAGCGCAGCCCAACAGCGACTGGGATCCCTCGGTGCTTGCTTTGCTGAATTACCCCGAGGTGCTTGCGCGCATGAATGCTGATCTCGATTGGACCGCACGCCTCGGCGATGCGGTCATCAATCAACAGAGCGATGTGATGGATGCGATCCAGCAGATCCGCAATGAAGCCGCCGCCTCGGGTTATCTGAAATCGGACGAAAAGCAGGTGGTGACCCAGGAGAAGGAGACCGTCATCATCAAGTCGGCTGATCCGGAAGTGATCTATGTGCCGACCTATAACCCCGAAGTCGTGGTCCAGCAGACCTATGTCACGGCACCGCCGCCGGTCTATACCCAGCCCTATCCTTATTACTACTCGCCGGCCGCGACCTTCTTCACCGGCGCTTTCATTGGTGCTGCCTTCGCTTACGGCATGGACTGGCACAATGACGATATCGACATCGATATCGACAACAACAACAGCTTCAATTCGAACCGCAACTTCAATTCCGAGAAGTACAACTTCCGCAACAAGCCGACGCAGAACGGCAACAGGACGACCTGGAATGGGGCGAACAAACGCCCCAGCACCCGACCGGCCGGCCAGCGTCCGTCCGGTGTCGCGCCGGTCAACCGCCCCGGGGCCAATGGGGGCGGGATCAACGGCGCCAATCGTCCGGCCGGCGGCCAGGCGAAACCTGCTTTGTCCGGCCAGACCAAAGCCAATCAGCCGAAAGCAGGCCAGCTGAACAAGCCGGCCAATCGCCCGGGCAACAAGCCGGCGACGGCCAAGTCAGGCAGCTCACTCGGTTCCTACACACCGGGCCGGCAGACTGCAAAGGAAAGCAATCGCGGCCAGCAGAGCCTGTCCGGCCAGCGCGCGAAATCCGCACCCTCGCGGCCAAACACGTCGTTCCAGCGACCCAACCAAGGCGCCTTCGGGGGCAGTTCGTCTGGCAGCAGGGCGACCATTCAGCAGAACCGTGGCAACCGCAGTCTCGGCGGCCGCGGCGGCGGTGGCGGCGCTCGTCGCCGATAGATCCGGCGGCGAGACAATCCGGCGGCGAGATAAGGGAGAGAGAGATGAAAACCGGCAAGATGGCAATCCATATGTCCCGTGCGGCCATCATTCTCTGCTGCTGGCTTGCGGTTCCGGCATTGGCGGTGGCGCAAAGCGAAATACCGGCCGCCACCTATGACAGTCCGGAAGCGGCCGCCAAGGCCCTGCTTGATGCCCTCGCGAAGGACGATCATCAGGCGCTGCTCACCGTGCTGGGCAACAAGTTCCAGGACCAGTTGTTCATCGGCGAGGCCGACCGTGAGAAGGCGCAATTCTCCGATGTCGCTAACAAGGCGAAAGAGGCGATGCAACTGCGCAAGGATGACGACAATACCCGCGTCATGGTGATCGGCAAGAATGCCTGGCCGATGCCGATCCCGATCAAGCATATCGACAAGGGCTGGCAGTTCGACACTGCGACCGGCATCGATGAGATCCTGGCCCGGCGCGTCGGCGCCGACGAACTCGCCGCCTTGGATGTGCTGAAGGCCTATGTCGATGCCCAGGTCAACTATGCCTCGGATTATCGCGACGGTAGCGACGTCGAGAAATATGCCCAGCGTATCGTCAGCACGACCGGCCACAAGGATGGTCTCTACTGGCCGGCGAAGGAAGGCGAGGAACAGAGCCCCTTCGGTCCCTTCGTCGCCGAGCTGCCGGCCTATATGCAGGATCGCGATTTGCAGAAGCAGGGCAAGGAGCCCTATATGGGCTACTACTTCCGCATCCTGACGCGGCAGGGCGAAAACGCGCCCGGCGGCCGCTATGACTATATCATCAACGGCAATATGATCGCCGGCTTCGGCATGATCGCAACACCAGCCGAATACGGCGAGACCGGCATCATGACCTTCGTCGTCAATCACCAGGGCAAGATCTTCGAAAAGGATCTCGGCGACGACACGGCGCTGCAGGCAGCGGCGATCCAGGAATACAACCCGGATAGCACCTGGAAGCTGGTCGACAAGGACGACCAGTGAGGCCGGTCTAGCGGCGCATTCCCGGCGTCGTCGCGATGCGGATGCTGGCTGGCTGCCCGCAGTGACGATCAAGCGCGCCCTCAGTGCTTCATCGTTTCATCGGTGTTGTGCGCGATCAGAAAACATATCTGTGCCAGCATCACGGCGTTCTCCGCCTTTGCCATGCGCGCAATCAACACTCTCTCGGCAACGCCGTCTTGCATCTCCGCTTGCTTGAGCTCACTGATCAGGTTGCCCACCGCCTGGAGCGCATCCGATAGCGCGGAGGTTTCGGTGCCATCCTGTGTGACAGCGACCCAGGCAGCCTTCATCCGTTCGCTCCACGAGCCATACAAGGTGCTGCGGTCATGGATGCAGTGGTAGACCGTCCACCACACATCTTCCTGGTCCTCGAGCGACAAGCCGTCGAGAGCAGCGACGGCCAGCCGCGCAACAGCGGCGATATTTGACATCAATCAGGGCTCTCCATGGCCGGCATCACCTAGAGCGCAATTCACGTTTTTGATGGTAGCACTGTTGCTTCCATCAAAGACGATCGCACTCTAGAGCAGCATCGGCTGCACCACGGCGTCGGCAACCGCCGGCAGAGTAACGGTGACCGAGGTGCCTTCGCCGAGTGTGCTGTCGATGGTTAAGCGGCCGCCATGCAATTCCACCAGCGATTTGACGATGGGGAGGCCAAGCCCGGTGCCTTCATGCTGGCGGCTCATCGCATTGTCGACCTGGCCGAAGCTGCTCAGCACCTTGGGGATATCGGTGGCAGCGATGCCGATGCCGGTATCGCTGACGGTGATGGCGACATAAGCTCGCTGGCCAGCATGGAGGGGCATCGGGGCGACGCTCACCGTGACCTTGCCGCCCTTCGGGGTGAACTTGACGGCATTGGTGAGCAGGTTGGAGATGATCTGCAAGGCGGCGCGGCGATCGGCCCAGAGATCCGGTGTCTTGGGGTCGATCTTGCTCTTCAGCTTCAATTTGCCGGCGGCGGCGCGGTCGCGCACCAGCCGCATGGCGGAATCGATCAGGCCATCGAGGCTGCAGCGCTCCTCGCTCAAGGTGTAGCGACCGGCTTCGATCTTGGAGAGATCGAGGAGGTCGTTGATCAGCGACAGCAGCAACTGGCCGCTGTCATGGATGTCGGTGACATAGCCGCCATATTGCGGCGCGCCGAGCTGGCCGAACAGGCCGAGTTTCATGACTTCCGAGAAGCCGATGATGGCATTCAGCGGCGTGCGCAATTCGTGGCTGATATTGGCGAGGAACTCGGTCTTCGAGCGGTTGGCGAGCTCCGCCTGGTTCTTCGCCTCGCGCAGGCTTTCCTCGGTGCGCATGCGCGAGGTGACGTCATTGATGATGCCGATGAAATGCCGCACCGAGCCGTCGATCTCGCTGACCGGGCTGATATGGAGATCGTTCCAGAAGGTCTTGCCGTCCTTGCGGTAGTTGCGCAGGACGGCCTGGACCGGGCGCTTCTGCTCGAGGCCGCGGCGCAGCTTCTCGACCGCCGCCGGATCGGTGTCACGACCCTGCAGGAAGCGGGCATTGCGGCCCAGGATCTCATCCATGGCATAGCCGCTGATACGGCAGAAGGCGGCATTGGCGAAGGTGATCGGCAGGTCCGGCTGCTGCGCATCGCAGATGATGATGCCGCTGCTGACCGAGGCAATGGCGGTGGCCAGCACGGCATTGCGCTCCGCAAGCTGGGTCAGGCGCAATTCGCGCGCCTTCACCGCGGTGATGTCGCTGACGATGCGCAAGGTCCCGCCATCGGCCGATTTTGATTCGATGATGCGCAGCCACTGGCCGTTCGGGCGGCGGATCTCCTGGCGCCAGGGCAGGTGGCGGTGGCGGTCGAGGAGCGCGGTGATCAGCGCTTCCGGATCGGCCGCGGCCGCAGTGCTCTCGCCGGAATCAGCCTCTGCCGGCTGGTCCGCCGCGCCCGGCTTGTCGGCATGGCGATCCTCGATGGTGAAAGGCAGCTCGCGGCTGCGCGCCGGGGCCGCGGCTGCACGGCCGCGCAGGGGATCGCCGGTGACGCCTTCGGCGGTGAGGCCGTTGCGCAGCACGTCGAGCCGGGTGAGATCGGCGTAATGCACGCCCGGCCGTAGCTCGGTCGCCAGTTCGGTATGAAGATGGAAATAGACCAGATTGACCGCCACCAGCCGGTCCTCGGCATCGAAGATGGCAATGCCTTCCGGCAGATCGGCGATGCTGCGTTGAAGGGCGGCGGCGCCGCTGGTGCCGGCGACGAAGCCGGCCCGGTCCAGCACGCTGCCGCTCGCGGCTCCGGTTGGTAGCTCCTGGTCGAAAGCCGGGCGGGCGAGGATGGCGGGCTGGCCGATCACCGGCAGGCCGGCGATGTCACCGCGCTGCCGGGCCTTGGCTTCTTCCTCGGCCCGGCGATCCTCGAGCCGCAGCAAGGCGGCGAATGCCAGCACCGCCGGCATATGCAGGAGTGCCAACAGCAGCAGGCCGAACCCGCCGCCGAGATCGTTCTGTAGCAGGAGCCGGATGCCGGTAACGAGCAGCGGCAAGGCCGGCAACAGGGCGGCGGCGCCATAGCCGAAGAGCAGCCGCTCGGCCGCTGGCGGCAGGGCGACGGGCAGGCGGCGGGCGGCAATCAGCCAGATCGCCGGCAGGAACAGGAGGGGCAGGGTCCAGGCGGCGAGGCCGAGCCAGATCAGGGCAAGCAGGGTGCCGGCGACGAGGGCGCCCAGGGCCATGACGCGGTCATAGAGGGCGAGCCCCAGCAGCGCCGCCGCCAAGGCATCGACGGGCAAGGCCCGCAGCCAGCCGCCGGCGACCGCCGCGTTGACCGGGGGATAGGCCAGGGAAAAGATCAGCA
>Ga0310811_10007939_pt1 | contig 13613 bp, 12 predicted proteins | sample YCmetagenome_FD_207642 | JGI IMG/M metagenome (GOLD analysis project Ga0310811, IMG submission 207642) | Soil microbial communities from experimental microcosm in Duke University, North Carolina, United States - YC | ecosystem: Engineered > Artificial ecosystem > Soil microcosm > Unclassified ... | reverse complement strand
GTTCTTTGCGCAAACCGCCCATGCGAAAGATGCTGTGCTCTTCATCGAGAGCGTTAATAATGACTCCGGCGCCTAGAAACAGCAGGGCTTTGAAGAACGCGTGGGTTACGAAGTGAAACATGGCCGCCTGCCATGCGCCCACACCAAGCGCCAAGAACATGTAGCCAATTTGACTGACGGTCGAGTAGGCAAGGATGCGCTTGATGTCATGCTGGACAAGCGCGCTAAAGCCGGCGAGTAGCAAAGTGCACGCGCCGACAACTGCCACCGCCAACTGAGCCGATGGCGCCAGCGAGAAAAGAACGTGCGTCCGCGCGATGAGATAAACGCCCGCCGTCACCATGGTCGCGGCGTGAAGTAGCGCGCTGACTGGGGTAGGTCCGGCCATGGCATCCGGCAACCATACCTGCAGCGGAAATTGGGCTGACTTGCCGATTGCGCCACCCAGCAGGAGAAAGGCCGCCGTCACGGCATAAGTGGACCCCAAGGGCCACTGGGCGGAAGCTCGCTGCATCAGATCCTGAATCCCGAACGTACCTAGCTGCGTGAACAGCAGATACAAACCGATCGACATGGCAGTATCGCCGACGCGGGTCAGGATGAAGGCCTTGCGAGCCGCCCGCCCGTTGGCCGGATCGCGATACCAGAATCCAATGAGCAGATAACTGCACAAACCGACGCCTTCCCATCCGAGATAGAGGAGAAGAAGATTATTCCCGAGCAGCAGCATCAACATCGACGCAACGAACAGATTCATGTACGCAAAGAAGCGGCTGTAATCGCCGTCTTCGATCATGAACTCGGCCGAGTAAACGTGAATGAGGAAACCGACGAACGTAACCACCAGCAGCATCACCAGGGACAGCGGATCGAGGTAAAGGCCGACCTGCGGCCGAAAGCCATCTACGCTGATCCATGTCCACAGGATCTGGGTATACGAGTTCGCTGGCGGAGGCGAGGTGATGAAGCTAGCCGCCACCAGAATCGTGATCACCGCCGAGAATCCGATCGAACCTGCGCCGACGGCAGCAGCAGCTCTTTTTGACAAACGCGAGCCAATCAGCACCAGGATCAGCGCGCTGGCGAAAGGCAATGCCGGAATGAGCCACAACAAACGGATCACGTCAGCCCCTCATCTCGCTCAGTTCGTCCACGTCCAGAGACTTGAAGCGGTGATAGATTTCGAGCACCAGAGCCAAACCCACGGCAACTTCCGCAGCCGCCATCGCCAAGATGAACAAAAACATGACCTGTCCATCGGCTTGATGCCATCGAGCCCCGGCGACCACAAATCCGAGACCCGCCGCATTGAGCATCACCTCCAACGACATGAGGACGAAAACCAAATTACGGCGTACGAGCAGGCCGGTCAGTCCCAGCGAGAACAAGATCCCCGCCAGCAGCAGCCCGTCCCTCATGGGTATCTGCGTCATGTTGAATCTCCCGTTTTTCGACTTTGCGGTAGCTCAGGTGATACGCGCCAACAAGTCCCGCCAGCAGGAGCACGGAAGCAAGTTCCACGCCAATCAGGTAGGGTCCAAACAGTGTGATCCCAACTTGCTTGGGTTCCACCCCGCCAGCCCCTAAGCCTGCCGTGCTGCCGCGGACCATATAAAGGATCTCCACAATAAGGATGCCGGCCAGAACCACGGGACCAACCCAAATCCCTGGGGTTAGCCAGCGTTCTTCCATTTCGACCCCCCGTGCGCCCAGGTTGAGCATCATCACCACGAAAACAAAAAGCACCATGATCGCGCCTGCGTAGACAATGACTTCGAGCGCTGCCACAAATGAGGCGCCGAGCAGATAGAACACCACGGCGACACCCAACAAGGACACGATCAGGTACAGCAGGGCATGCACAATGTGCAGGCGAGTCAGCATCAGGGCGGTCGAGACGACTGCCACGGCGCTGGCAATGTAAAAAGCGAGTTGCATAAAGCTCTCTTCCATCCGGTCTAGGGCAACAGAGTGTGAACGTCGACGGGCGCGTCTTCATGCGCCGCCTCGCCCTTGTCTTTCCCGCCGATCTTGACTCCCGCGATTCGCCAGAAGTTGTAACCCGGATACTTGCCGGGACCGTCAATCAGCAAGTCTTCTTTCTCGTACACCAGATTTTTGCGGTAAAACTCTCCCATCTCGAAATCGGGTGTCAGCTGGATGGCGTAAGTCGGGCAGGCTTCTTCGCAATAACCACAAAAAATGCATCGTGAGAAATTAATGCGGAAGAACTCCGGATAACGCCGGCCTTTTTCATCCTCGGTCGCCTGAAGTGCGATGCAACCGACCGGGCAAGCGACGGCACAGAGGTTGCAGGCTACGCAGCGTTCGCCTCCGTCGGGATCGCGGGAGAGAATAATCCTTCCCCGGAAGCGGGGCGCGAGATACGGCTTTTGTTCCGGGTATTGAACCGTAATCCTTTTCTGAAAAGAATGGAGAAAAACGTACCAGATTGTCGTAAGTATGCTCAGCATCTTCTATCTCCAAGCGAGCACTACCGCGCCGGTTGCAAGCAAGTTGATTAAGGCCAGAGGCAACATCACTTTCCATCCCCACGACATGAGTTGATCAAACCGTGGACGCGGGAGCGCTGCCCGCACGAGAACAAAAAATGCGATGAAGAAAGACATCTTTATGAAAAACCAAACCAGCCCAGGAAGAACCGGGCCGAGCCATCCCCCGAAAAACAGAACTGCGATCATGCTGGAGATCAAAGTGACTCCCATGTACTCTCCGACGAAGAACATGCCAAACTTCATGCCGGAGTACTCGGAGTGATAACCAGCGACCAGTTCGCTTTCGGCTTCGGGCAGATCAAACGGGATGCGCCGGGTCTCAGCCAGGCCGGCGATCAGGAATAAGACGAACCCGGGGAACTGAGGAACCACGAACCAGATTCTCTTCTGTGCCTCGACGATCGCGGGCAGGCTGAACGATCCCGCCAGCAGCACCACACCCATCACTGAAAGCCCCATGAAAACTTCATAGCTCAGCATCTGGGCTGCGGCGCGCAAGCCACCGAGGAGGGCGTACTTGTTGTTGGAAGACCAGCCTGCCAGCACGACGCTGTAAACCCCCAGGGATGACATGGCGAGAAAAAACAGCAGGCCCACATTGAGGTCGCTCACAATGATTCCCGGCGCCACCGGGAGCACAGCAAAAGACATCAGCACGGTCACGAAGACAATCGCGGGTGCCAGAATGAAAACCGGTGTGTCGACGAATGGAGGAATCCAGTCCTCCTTCATGAAAATCTTGATTGAATCAGCCAGAACCTGCAGCAAACCGAAGGGGCCAACACGATTCGGCCCATAACGGTCTTGCCACAGCGCGAGTAACCGTCGCTCGACCCAGATCAGGAAGGCGGCGATGCTCATCGCGACGATCACAACCCCGACGATCGAAAAGATCGGATGGGGACTCGTCATTTCGCCCTCGCGATCTTCCCCCACCCAGGCACCTGAACTGCGAGGAGCGGAGAAGAGCCAACGGACACTGCCGCAACACCGGCGGGCATCTCGCGATGAATCCGTACCGGGAAGCAGAACGTGCCATCGGCCAAGGTCACTTCAACTTCCATGTCCTCGGCAAACTCGTCAGAATTGATGGCAACATGAGGCATCACCGCGAGTTCTCGAATTGCCGGCGCGTGAAGGCTCAATTCATCGGAACCAAAGATGTGGTACATCGGCACCAGCAACCACTCGCTCTCGCGCGGCTGGAATGCCGCGGGAATCGCGCTGAAATAGGTCTGCCCATTCTTAGGTGAGGGCTTGAAGAGACGCACGCCTGCATCGCCCCCGCGCAATGGACCGCCAACCTCTTTCTGATATGTGTTCACGGCTTGAATCGAGTTCCAACTCGGAGACCAGAAAAAAGGAATCAGCGCAGCAGGCGGCTGGTCCGGCGTTCCTTCCATTGAAAACGAGAGTGCAGAGTCGAGATCCTCGGGAGTCTTGGGCTCAGATATGTTGATATGCACAAGGGCCGCCGTTCGCCCGCTTTCGCGATGCGGCGAGCGCGGAATCTTCGCTCCAGCAATGCGAAACTTGCTGGACGGTGCCGCGTCGCGTATCGCCGCAAGTTCCGGCAGCGCTTCGGCCATCGCCCGAAGCACGTCATCAAGATTTTGCCAGTGGTCGGGCTTCAACCATCGCCAGCTTGCCAAGACTTCGTCCTCGGGTATGCAGACCTTGAAAAATCTCTGGGCGCGGCCTTCACTGCTGATGAAAGTCCCGTCAGATTCGGCGAACGTGCCTGCAGGCAGAAGCAGTTCAGCTTTCTCGGTTGTCGGATTGGGTAGATGATCGAGAACGATTACGTGCGGCGCAGCCTTGAGCACTGAATCCACTTCGGCATGGGGCGCGCGGCGATAGAGATCATTTTCGAGGATGATCACGGTATCGACGTAGCCATCCCGGACGGCCTGAAATGCAGCGCTCAATGGGTCCCCGCCCATGAGTGCGGCCCCGATGCTATTGCACTCCGGCGCGGTGAAGCTTAGCGCGGCATCGGCCGCCATCGCCACGTTCGCCGCTGCCTGAATGACAGCCTCGCTTGAGCAACTCGTACCGGAGATCACGAGCGGTTTCTTGGCCCCCTTGAGTGCGCGGGCAATCTCATTTGCCAGCGGCCAGTCATCGGCCTGGGGTACGGCTGGCGCGCTCGAGTCAAGGGCATGCGCCACTGCGAATCCCAGACGAGCCAGATCGTCAGGCGCGGCATGGAATGTGGCCGTGGCGACGTCGTCGAGCCGAGTGCCATGAGGCGTCGCAATATAGAGCGGCCCCTTCGTGTCCTGCATCGCATCTCGCACGCCGAAGTCCAGCCACAGGGGAATTTTCAGCTTCTTGACCGCTTCCATCGGCTGCTGGCGTACCGACTGCCGCACCGACAAAGCCATTCGCGGAGCGACATTGGTCAAGTCCTCGCCAAGGATGAAGACAGCATCCGACTCCTCGATCTCGCGCAGCGTCGGCGTCCGCATCGGACCGCTCCCCAGGATCTCAATCGTGAGCCGAACCAGCTTTCCTTCATGATCGGCCATGCCGCAGTAGAAGTGATCCGCGCCGACGACGGTACGCAAGGAAAAGTTAGCTTCCAAAGAAGCGCGGGGCGAGCCAATCCCGATCACTCTGCCCTGGGCGATCTTTTCGTCCAGATAGCGCCGCGCCGAAGCAACAGAAGTAACCTGTCTTTTCAGCACGGGCTGGCGGAAACGTCGTTGGTTGTTGACGAATTCGTAGCCAAACCTTCCGCGGTCGCACAGGAAGTAGCCATTCACTTCGTGGTTATAGCGGTTCACGATGCGCCGCAGCGTCCCATAGCGTTCGCCAGCATCCGTGTTGCACCCGAGAGCGCAGTGCACGCAAACCGACGGAGCGAACTGCTGGTCCCACTTGCGAGCGTAGTGTTGCTTAAGGGTTTTATCAGTGAACACGCCCGTGGGGCAGATTTCCACCAGGTTGCCACTGAATTCATTCTCGAGAACGCCATCTTCGGCTCGCCCAAAAAAGAGCCTGTCCCGCAACGCAAAGGCATTCAAGTCGTTACCGCCAGCATAGTCGTGATAGTAGCGGACGCACCGGTAACACTGGATGCAGCGATTCATCTCGTGATTCACCAGCGGTCCCAGATTCTGATTGCGAAACGTGCGCTTCTCAAACTCGTAGCGCCGATAATCGTGACCGGTCATTACCGTCATGTCCTGGAGGTGGCATTCACCGCCCTCGTCACATACCGGGCAATCATGTGGATGATTCAGCATGAGTCCCTCGATAATGCCGGCGCGGAAGGCGACAGCCTCGGGATCAGCGATGGAGATACGGGTGCCTTCGGCCGCGGGTGTCATGCAGGACATGACGATTTTTCCGTGACTATCGTTCTCATCCCTGAACTGCTTAACAGCACACTGACGGCACGCACCCACCGAACCCAGCGCTGGATGCCAGCAGAAGTAGGGCAGCTTGAAACCGTTCGAGAGGCACCCGTGAAGTAGATTCTGCTCCGGATTCATCTCGCACGGTTTGTCGTTCACATATACGATCGCCATGCCTAACTCCACGGGCAGCCGTGCTCTCGAATGTGCCGCTCGAAATCTTCTCGGAAATGTTTCAACGCGCTCTGTACCGGCTCGGCGGCGCCCGGCGCCAGTGCACAGAATGTGTTGCCCGGAGCCCACATCTTGGTCTGGAACTCCAGTTTGTCGAGATCGCCGGGCCGGCCGCGGCCCTCTTCCATCGCCTTGAGAGTGCGATCCGCCCATCCCAGCCCGCTCCAACAGGGCGTGCAAAAACCGCACGATTCCCGTGCGAAGAAATGTGTAAGGTTCCAGGTCATGCCAACAGGGCAGGTATGGTCGTCGAGCACGATCATGGTGCCAGTGCCCATGCGGCTGGCGGCTTTGCCCAGGGACGCAAAATCCATGGCCAAGTCCAGGTGTTCTTCGACGATAAAGTCGGTGGAAGCCCCACCCGGCAGCAATCCGCGAAACTTCACTCCGTCCCGCATGCCTCCGGCATGCTCCTCAAGAATTTCGCGCACCGTGGTACCCATGGGCAGTTCCCAAAGGCCTGGATGTTTCACTTTTCCGCTCACGCCAAACAGCTTCGTGCCACCATCTTTCGTTCGGCCCAAACCTTGAAACCAAGTCGCGCCCCGGTTGATGATGTGAGGTACGCAGCAAATCGTCTCGACGTTGTTGACAATCGTGGGTTTGCCGAACAGTCCGACCGAAGGCGGAAAGGGCGGCTTCGACCTGGGATTGGCCCGCTTGCCTTCGAGAGCATTCAGGAGTCCGGTCTCCTCCCCGCAGATGTAGCGGCCGCCGCTGAGATGGAGATACAGCTCCAGGCTGTAGCCGGAACCGAAAATATTTTTCCCGAGATACTGCCGTTCGTAGGCCTCAGCAATGGCGCGTGCCAGGCGCTCGGCGGCCAGGGTGTATTCTCCGCGCAAAAAAATGTAAGCGATATCGGCTTCGATTGCGAATCCGGCCACCATCGCACCCTCTATAAGCTGGTGTGGATCTCGTTCCATCAGCAAGCGGTCTTTGAATGTCCCCGGCTCCATCTCATCTCCATTGACCACCAGATAAGTCGGGTTCGGAACATCTTTGCCGCGCGGAACGAAAGACCACTTGACCCCAGTTTGGAAGCCGGCACCGCCTCTGCCGCGCAGATTCGCCTCCTTCACCTCTTCGGTCACCGCCATCGGTGTCATGCCAGTGCGCAAGACTTTCCGGATCGCTTGATAGCCTCCCGCCAGTTCGTAGGCCCGCAAGCTCACGACGCTTCCGTCCGGATGCATTCTCTCGGTCAGCGGTTTGTCGAAGTTGCCGGTCATTTGTATTTCTCGAGTGCGGAGTCAATGTTCTGGGGATTGAGGTCAGTATGCAGATCGCTATCAACCATCATGGCCGGGGCATGATCGCAGCATCCGAGACACACGATAGGCAACATGGTGAAGCGATCATCGGACGTGGTTTGGCCGTGTTCGATTCCAAGTCGCTCGCGCAGATGGGCCCGGATTCGCTCGTAGCCCATGATCCAGCAGCTCACACTGTCGCAGACCATGACCACGTGGCGGCCGACCGGCTTGCGAAAAATCAGGTTGTAAAACGTGGCGATGCTGTCCACGTCTGTGGCGGACATGCCGAGGTGTTCCGCGATGTCGCGAACGCTCTCGTCCGAGACCCAGCCACGATGCCGTTGCACGATCTTGAGGGCGTCGATGCAAACTGCTTCACGCTTCGGATAATGCTCCGCCTCGATCTCGATCTCTCGAATTTCTTCGGCTGTCAGCATGATCCCTTTTGTCACCGGTCAATGTCTGCAAGTACAAAATCCAGGCTGCCCAAAATGACCACCAAGTCGGGAATCATCAGGCCCTGCGACAACCAGGGCAACGTCTGTATGTGGGCGAACGATGGTGTGCGGATGCGGGTACGGTAGGAGACCGTGCTGCCGTCGCTCACCAGGTAATAGCCGTTATTTCCCTTTGTCGCTTCGATCGCGCCGAGCGCCTCTCCCACGGGCATTACCGGACCCCAACTAACGCCCAGGAAGTGGGTGATCAAGGTTTCGATGTCGTGCATCGTGCGGTCCCTCACCGGAGGGGTAGCCAGAGGGTGATCTGATTTGTACCGACCCTCGGGCATGTGGTTCACGCACTGCTCGATGATGCGCAGGCTTTGCCGCATTTCTTCGATGCGCACCGTAGCCCGGTCATAACAGTCGCCGTGTTGGCCCGTTGGGATATCAAACTCGAAATTGTCGTAGCCCGAATAAGGCTGCCGTTTACGAAAGTCCCAGTCCAGGCCACAAGCGCGGAGGTTAGGACCGGTAACTCCCCACTCGACAGCTTCGTCGACTGTGAAGCTGCTGATCCCCTTTGTCCGCGCCTTGAAAATGAAATTCCGCATGACCGTCTTGTCATATTCGACAAGGCGAGGTGGAAGGTATTTGATGAAATCCAGGAACATCTTCTCCCAGCCCTTGGGCAGGTCTGCGGTAACGCCGCCGATTCGAAACCACGACGGATGCATCCGCGCGCCCGTAATTGCCTCAACGATGCTGAAGGCGCGCTCACGATCGTAGAAGGTGAAAAAGACGGGCGACATTTGTCCCACGTCCTGGGCGAACGTGCCATACCAGACCAGGTGGCTGATGATACGGAACAACTCCGCCAGCATGACACGAATCACCTGGGCGCGAGCCGGGACCGTGATACCGGCGAGTTTCTCGACCGCTGTGAGATAGGCCAGGTTGTTCATTACGCCGCCGAGGTAATCCACCCGGTCGGTGTACGGAATGTACGTGTGCCAGGATTGGCGTTCGCCCATCTTCTCGGCTCCACGATGGTGAAAGCCGATTTCAGGAATGACGTCGACGATCTCTTCGCCATCGAGTTGCAAAGCGAGGCGTAGAACACCGTGTGTGCCAGGATGCTGAGGGCCAAGATTGAGGAAAACAAAATCCTCGCCGTCTCGCTCCCGGCTCATGCCCCATTCCTCCGGACGGAAGCGAAGGGCCTCCTGCTCTGCCAATTCCTTGTCAGGAGGTAACTGATACGGCGCCATCTCCGTCGCGCGTGCTGGATGCTCCTTGCGTAGCGGATGTCCGACCCAACTCTTTGGCATCAGCAGGCGTTGCAGATGAGGATGCCCGTCAAAAACAATTCCGAACATGTCCCACACTTCGCGCTCGTACCAATTGGCAGCGGGCCAGATGCGCGTTACAGTGGGCAGCGAAAGGCGGTCTTCCGCCAGGGCTACCTTGATGCGGATATATTCGTTCCGCTCGAAAGAAAGGAGATGATAGACAACAGTAAAATCGCTCGCCGGCTGACCGTCGCGATGTTGCCTCATGCGCTCATCGATGGCAGAGAGGTCATACAGCATCTTGTACGGACGGTCGACATCTTCCTTGAGAAAGCGGAGCAAGCCGAACACGCGATCCTTCGCTACCCAAAAGGTGGGGATATGATCGACCGTCTGCTGGGGCGCAGCGGCAGGACCAAGGCGATCGCAAATTTCCTGAGTAATGGTGGGAACGGCGATCATACGTCGTCAGGCTCCCGCAGTAGAGTGGTTTTCTGCCGTGATGGCCGCATCAGGTCGCGCATAGACGGAAGTGGAGCCCGCACCGTTTCTTGCGGGCCCACCACCCAGCTCAGCGGACGCTGTTCTGTTCCAACAGCCTTCTGCAACAACAGCAGGCCTTCCAGGAAAGCTTCGGGACGCGGCGGACAGCCGGGCACATAGACATCGACAGGTAGGAACTTATCTACACCCTGCACCACGCTGTAGATGTCATACATGCCCCCAGAGTTCGCGCAGGAGCCCATCGAAATCACCCAACGCGGCTCCATCATCTGTTCATAAAGCCTTTGAATAATGGGTGCCATCTTGATGAAGACTGTACCGGCAACCACCATGAGATCCGCCTCTCGCGGTGTACTGCGAATCACTTCTGCGCCGAAGCGGGATACATCAAACTTGCCGGTGATGCTGGTGGCCATCTCCACATAGCAGCACGAGAGTCCGAAGTTAAAGGGCCACATGGAATTCTTGCGACCCCACTTGACCAGATCCCCGAGCTGCGAGAGGACTATGCTGCGGCGTACGGTTTGTTCCAACGGCTCAGGGTCGGGAGTGGCGACGAGCCCTGTAATGTCCGGCTTGGTGAGTGACCACTGCATCAGATGCTCCTCGAGCGACGCGGCTGCCGCGCCCAATCCAGAGCGCCAATCTTCCAGAGATAGACTAGGGCTGCGCCCAGTAACGCGACGAATAGCAAGACCTCGCCGTAGCCGGCCCAGCCCAGTTCGCGAGCGGCTATCGCCCAGGCAAATAAAAAGACTGCCTCCAAGTCAAAAACCACGAAGAAGATGGCAACCAGGTAGTAACGCACGGAGAAACGGACATGCGCTGAGCCCTCCGAAATGATGCCGCCCTCGTAGGGCTGACCGGTCGCGGGGTTGGAATGCCTTGGACCCAACAAGTAGGAAACAAGGAGAACCGTCGCAACCAGAACCAACACGAACCCGAAATATGCAACCAGCGGCCACATCATAAGGACGTGTACTCCTTTGACGATTCACCTTCGGTGGCCCATGTGTGTTGCCAGCCCATTCTTTCGTTTCTCTTCTGAGTAGCTCAGCGGACTTTTCTCTTCAGAGCAATGCATATGCCAAAAGTTGACACGTTTTGGGAATAGCGGACTGGTTGAATTCTTGCGAGATGCCCGCTCCGTGAGAGACTGGATTATCATGGTGCCACGATCAAGCGCTGCTAGGCGCCACACTTCTGCAGTTCCGGGGCTCTTTCAAATAGTGCTCCGCAAGCATCGCTCTAGCCCAAGCTTGCCCAGTCTTCGATAGCATCGACGCGCGGGCAGCAATCGCGGGGTTTCGACGACCATTCTCAACTCGATCAGTCAGCACTTCGCAAAAGCGGAGGTTCTAGCCCACGAGTTGCCTTCACCTCTAGGGTCCGATGCCCCGATCGAACTCGCAGTCTGCTGAGCAATACGATCAATGCGTCGCCGGGTGAACGCTTCGGTTTCACGATGATATTTGTCGTACCGGCTAAAGCGCTTGCACACAGGATGCCAGCCCGTCAGAGTAGGTTTAATCAGCGGCTTCCGAAGCAACTGTGAAATGTTAATGTCAATCAGACGACATGTGGCGGCATATTGACTTGGCCCGAATACGAGATACTGTTTCCATTGAATGCCGAATGAGCGCCATTTCCTGGACTCTAACGCAGATCAATCCAATTTCCTGGTTTAACCTTGGCGTCCTGCGATGCAACCCGTTCGAAGTCCGGCGATGTGTGGGTCAGTGGGAGACCTTCTCCGTGATGCGCAGAGAATGTTTTGATCAAAAGCGCGATCTCTTCTGTTTGGGACAGCAACGTAACGCCGCCATCCGTCATGGTGTCGTCTAAATCCATCAAAAGCACTCAATTTGAGCAGCATATTCTTGAGAGCCGGGGAGATTTTAGAAGAATTACGCGAGAAAACTCCATCGTGACTAGTCGTTAGCGAGCAGTATCAACTTGCCTGTCTAGAGGACGTGCTTAGGCCTCAGTCGTCTTGCGCTCACCGCGCGGTGACACGGCGGGCGGTCTGCTCTCCAAGCCTCAGGACCCGCGGCATCAAATTGCTCTGTTTCTGCACTGTACCCGCCATTCGCAACTTCATTGCGAACTTGATGAGCGAAGTTATAGCGAAATTCGTGCTCGTCTTTGTGGTAGCCGCCATCTTCTCCAAAGCAGTTGCTGGGGCCGGCCTGGTAACGGGCCCGGGCGCCTATTTAGTTGCAGCCCTGGTTTGGGGTATCGGCCTGTCGCTTGGTGGACCTACTGGCTACGCGATCAATCCCGCTCGAGACTTGGGGCCGCGGCTTGCACACGCGATACTGCCAATCGAAAACAAGGGGTCCTCAGATTGGGGCTATGCAATCGTACCAATTCTCGGGCCTCTTGTAGGTGGCGGACTCGCCGGCGTTCTCCTACGAGCCATCTCTAAGTAACTGCGTTTCCGGCTGATCTCGTGACTTCGCAATAGCTTTGATTTCGCCCTCCTCTCGAGCAGCGCTCCTCCTCAGTCTTATACCAAAGCATAATTGCGCTTGCCTTTTCTATTGGATTAAGTTTGATCAACGTGGCTACTGAGGAGAAGCCGAAAGTGGTTGCAATCGTCGATGATGACGAGTCGATTCGGGCTGCACTGCATGGCCTGATGAAAGCTGCGGGATTTGCCGCTCGAGCGTTTGCATCTGCGGAAGAATATTTGAACTCCGGCGAGCAGAAACGCACTGCATGTCTGATCGCCGACATCCGTATGCCTGGAATGTCAGGTTTGGAACTTCAGTCAAAACTAAATTTAGATCATCACAGGATTCCTATCATTTTCATCACGGCACATGGAGACGAAAAGATGCGGATGCAAGCCTTAAGGGCAGGAGCAGTGGAGTTTCTGACCAAACCATTCGATGATGAGGCGCTAGTTGACAGCGTACGAGCAGCACTGGACACGTAAGCTTCTCAATTAGGAAGCCACTGTGGGGTTAGCCGTGAAGGGTATTGACCAATTTCCGGCCTGTGAACAGCAGGGTTATGCTGAGCGTAGATTTGAACGAATCATAGGCAACAGCCCTGCGCTGGAAGGGGTACTCGCCAACATCGAGCGAGTGGCGCCGACCGATTCCACCGTGCTGGTATTGGGCGAGACGGGTACGGGCAAAGAATTGATTGCTCGCGCCATTCACAACATCAGCGCACGCTGCGGACGGCCCTTCATAAAACTGAATTGCGCGGCCATTCCCTTTGACCTGCTGGAAAGCGAACTCTTTGGACACGAAAAGGGAGCTTTCACCGGAGCAATTGCACAGAAAATCGGCCGCTTCGAAATGGCCGATACTGGGACCCTGTTCCTCGATGAGATAGGCGATATTCCGCTGGCGCTGCAGCCTAAACTGTTGCGGGTTCTGCAAGAGCAGGAGTTCGAACGTCTGGGCAGCGGCCGGACGCACCACATCAACGTCCGCCTGGTTGCGGCGACCCATCGCAATCTAACCGAGATGGTGCGACGGAGAGAATTCCGCAGTGATCTTTATTATCGGCTGAACGTGTTTCCGGTCATGCTGCCACCGTTGCGAGAGCGTCGCGAGGATATTCCCCAGTTGCTCTGGCATTTTGTTGAGATTTTTATCCGGCGCATGGGTAAGCAAATTGAATGTATACCGCAGGAAACGCTCAACGCTTTTAGCTCGTATTCTTGGCCGGGGAACGTACGCGAGCTCCAGAATTTGGTTGAGCGAGCGGTAATTCTGTCAAACGACGGAGTGCTTCCGAATCCCCTGCCCACCTCGGACCACAATCCACTCACAGTGAGTCCCGCGGTTCCCACCACCCCTGCAGGCGGCACATTCAGGGATTCCCAACGCGCGTTGATTCTGCAAGCATTGCAGGCGGCAGGTTGGGTCATCGGTGGACCGCGTGGCGCAGCCGATCGTCTCGGGCTAAAAAGGACAACTCTGATCGCCAAAATGAACAAGCTCGGAATTTCACGACCTGCGATTGGCGATGACAAGAATGGGGCTAACGA
>Ga0310811_10007938_pt1 | contig 13615 bp, 12 predicted proteins | sample YCmetagenome_FD_207642 | JGI IMG/M metagenome (GOLD analysis project Ga0310811, IMG submission 207642) | Soil microbial communities from experimental microcosm in Duke University, North Carolina, United States - YC | ecosystem: Engineered > Artificial ecosystem > Soil microcosm > Unclassified ... | reverse complement strand
GGGCCATGGCGCGCGTAAGAGCCGTAACAAGGCACCTTTGTCGCCAGTCGGAACTCAAGAAAAGAAAGCCCGCCATGAAAACTTCCTTCAACATCGCTGAAAGCGGCGGAGGGTCCTATCGTCCCTTGGCCATTCTCCGCTGGGTCATGGTGGTCATCTTTATTGCGTTCGGCATGCAGAAATTCACCCCACAATCGGCACAAGGCATTGCTCAATACATCAGCAATAGCCCGTTTATTTGGTGGCTGTCGATCTTCGGCCTGAGGGGAGAAGCGTATCTCCTCGGTGTTACCGAATTCATCATCGCGGCGTTACTCATCGCAGGCGCGTTCAGTCCAATCTTGTCCGCCGTGGGTTCGCTGATGGGCGTCGGTACCTTTGCCATAACATGGTCATTCTTCTTCACGACGCCGGGCGTCGTCAAATGGAGCTGGTCGACGGACCCGATGGCCTGGAATTTGACCGGCGAATTTCTGTTCAAGGATATCGTCTTGCTCTGCGTCTGCCTCGTGTTGTTCCTGGCCTCTTTGCCGCAATCGGTCGTGCGATCGCGCACCACCTAGACGGCCAATCGTGCTGCAGCCGTTCGCGCGGAGTTGCAGCAAGGAAGGCGCAACTGCGATCTGCGCAAGACCTTCGGTCAGGCTCTGCCTTCCTTGCTTTCGAAGCGACGCGCGATCGTCAATTCGGCCGATGGTACGAACGAAGACAATGGCTAGCGGACAGCCATGCCCAGATTCGCCTCGAGCCACCGGCTTCCGGCATCGTTCACACCAAACCAGGCCGCGGCGTCCCGAGATATGTCGACAATCAGCAGCTGGTCGTCACAGCCGACATATTCCTTCAGGAGATCCCGAATTTGCTCGGGAGTACGGCTGGTCTTGAGCAGCCATGTCGATTCGAGGTGATGCCACCATTCGCCGAGCGATCGGATGACGTCGGTCACGCGTTCGCAGGCATCGCCCGCCGAGGGGTGAATGTCGTATGCAATGAGGATTGTCGCCATCGGCGGATGTGACGTTCTTTTGAACGAGAAGTCCAGTCGGCTTTTGGGCGAATGAGAGCGTAACGCAAGTCCATGGCTGACCCGAGGAGCGCGCTTTGCGAACGCGATAAGTTACAAAGTGAACACTACGCGCCGGGTGATTCTTTGGAACGACGTCAATTGCAATCGATTGTCTTGCTCACTGGCTGAGAGCCGCGCGCGGCGGCGATGCTGCTGCCCGAAACGTGAAGTCCGCCAAGACTGAATTGCAGGACTGAATTGAATGGCACCCCGACGGCCGTCACCAGGAACATCCATCTTCCTGTTCGATTGGGTTTTCCATGGTCGTCAAACAAAGGAGATCACAATGCGAAAGACGATTTATATGGTCGCGCTAGCAGGCGTTGTTGCGCTCGGTTCGATCGGTGCTTCCTATGCGGCGGGCGCGGGCGGCGCTGGCGGAGGTACCGGAGGTGCCGCGGCAGGTTCGGCAGGCGGTGGTGCCGGAATTGGAACGGGAAGCCCAACCGGAGGCTCGTCCACGACAGGTACGGGCACTGGCACTACCGGAAACGGAATGGGTAACAGCGCGGGCGGAGCGAATGCTGGCGCCAACAGCCTCTCGAATCCTTCCGGCAACAGCCTTATGCCCAATTCGCCTAGTGGCACTGGGACCGCCGCGCCGCGGCCGGGCACCGGTCGATAGGCCCATCGCGGTTCGACGCCGGGCCTTCCGGTTCGTTTGACTGAAAGCGTTAAAACCAAAAGCAATTCCGGTTCTGGTTCGATCAGAACCGGAAAGGCTTTGTGAGAGGAACGCCGCGGTGGCCGAATAGCTGGCGCAGACGCGCCGTTCGCCCGCTTCCCTCAATGCCGACGAACGATGTCTTCCAGCGTAACCGATTTGGTTTCGGCCGTGGTGAGGATCGCGAAAATTGCAAGCGCTGCGTAGACCATGATTATGAGGCCGATGTAGAGATAGGCCCGATGAATGCCGTAGGCATTGAGGATCACTCCCGCGATGATCGGGATAAGTCCGCCGCCGTAGACCTGTGATATCTGATAGCCGGCACTCGCGCCCGATGCCCGGTAGCGGGTCGGAAAGTTCTCCGTATAGAAAGCCGGAAGCGCGCCATACCCAAATCCAAACACAAAGCCGAACCCGAAAATCTCGCCAATGGTGGCAAGCCAGAAGTTGCCGGTATTGACGAGATAGAAATAGGGAATTGCAAAAACAAAGAGAACGGCGGCTGCGATCAAAAGCACCACGCGCCGGCTGATCAGGTCGGCAAGGAGCGAGCCGATGATCATGAAGACCAACATGAACGCGGCTGCGATCAGCCCGATCGCCTCCGGCGTCGATCCCGTGAAGCCCACCGCCTTCATATAGCTCGTGCCGAACACGAAGTACAAAAAGAAGGCTCCGCCGAACATCGCATTCACAAGCGATGTTCGCAGGATCGTGAGCGGCATTTCGCGCCACACCTGGGTAGCCGGATATTCGAGCACGTTCTGTTGCGCCCGGTGCTGTTCGAATACGAAGCTGTCCATGGTGCGGGTTCGGATCAGGATGCCGACGATGGCAACCAGGAAGCCGAAGAAGAAGGGAATGCGCCAGCCCCAGGCCGTGAAGGCCGCGGGCGACATGAGCGACTTCACCAAGATCACGGAGCCGAATCCGAGCAGCAATCCGATCGGAATCGCAAAGCCGACCCAAGCGCTCCAGAACGCACGGTGCTTCGAGCGAGCGGCCTGCTCGATTACCCAGGTCGAGGCGGTTCCGAATTCAGCGCCGAAACTGATGCCCTGCGCGAGGCGGAATACGATCAGCAGCACCGGTGCAATGACCCCGATCTGGTCGTAAGTCGGCGTGAGGCCGATCAGCAGTGTGCTCACGCCCATCAGCACCAAGGCGCCGACAAGCGCATCCTTTCGACCGTACCGATCGGCAAGGTGACCGAAAATATAAGCTCCGACCGGGCGGATGATGATGCCAAGGCCGTAGACGCCGATGGCGGCTGCAACGGCAGCGAGGCCGGGCAGCTTGAAAAAGATCTGGCCCCAGACGGTGGCGGCGATCACACCGGTAATGAGGAAGTCATATTGCTCGATGACGGAACCGACGATGCTCGCCAAGGCAACCTGGTATATTTGACGATTGGTAGGGTTAGCGCCTTCGGTCACATTCGATCCTTTATCATCAGCCGGCGTGAACGTCCGCCGAACCGCGGGCAAAGCCCCGGTATCGATATCGAGGCTTGCGCGCGTCCGAAAGCTGACGCTCGCAGTTGCGAGATGCGCTGTCATAGACAGGCATTCAACATTAGTATGATTCCAGGACGCGGCGACAATCCTCAATTGGGCTAAGCTGCCGCCGAGGCACGCCGCCAGTTTATCAAGCCGCCCGCCATGACTATATCGATCTGCCTTGGCGTGAGCCCGTGCCTGGCGGCAATCTCTCCACCGCAATCGAGCCGGATCGTATCGCCGTCGCGCAACGCTTCGCGTAAATTACTGGCCTTCAGCACATCGCCTTTCTGCAGCCGCTCATAATCGCCTGCCTGGACAAAGACGAGCGGCAGGACTCCATAATTGATGAGGTTTTGCCGATGAATGCGTGCGAAGCTCTTGGCCAGCACCATTCTCAGTCCGAGATTTCGCGGCGCCAGGGCTGCATGTTCACGGGATGAGCCCTGTCCGTAGTTCTTTCCGGCGATGACCGAATGGCCGTCGGATTCGCGGACGGCGCGAGCCCGATTCAGATAGGTTGGATCGATCCGCTCGAACGAGAAGTCATCTATTTTCTGGATGTTCGAACGATAGGGAAGGACCTTGGCTCCCGCCGGAAGGATTTCGTCCGTCGAAATGTCATCGGCCATCTTCAGCAAAATCGGCAGGGAGAGTGCATCGGGTAGCGAATCGAATTGCGGCAAGGAGCGAATATTGGGGCCCTTGACGAGATCGATCCGTCGGCTTGCCTCCCGCGGTAGCGGCGGTTCGAGCAGGGTGGAATTGACCGTTCCGGGCGATGGCGGAGGCACCAGACTGGGATAGGCCTGCGCCAGAGATCGGGGATCCGTCACCCGTCCTTTCAGGGCCGACGCTGCTGCCGTTTCAGGCGAGCACAGGAATACGGAATCTTCCGCCGTGCCCGATCGTCCGGGAAAATTGCGTGGTGTGGTTCGCAGCGAATTCCGTCCCGCCGCCGGCGCCTGACCCATTCCAATGCAGCCGTTGCATCCGGTTTGGTGAAGGCGCGCGCCACTGGAAAGAAGAGCGCCGAGACGTCCGTCCGCGATCAGCATCTCGAGCAATTCGCGCGAGGTCGGATTGACGTCAAAGGATATGGTCGCCGGCACGGTTTTGCCGCGCACGATTTCCGCCGCGATCGCGAAATCGCGCCAGCCGGGATTGGCTGATGATCCGATGTAGGACTGGGTGATCTCGGTGCCCTCGATCTCGGTCACTTTCACGACGTTGCCGGGGCTTGAGGGCTTGGCGATCAACGGTTCGATCGTTGCAAGATCGATCGCGTCTTCCTCGTCATAGATGCAGTTGCGATCCGCGATCAGCTCTCGCCAATCGGAGGACCGGCCCTCGCTTTCAAGGAAACGTCGCGTCTCGGCATCGGATGGGAAGACGGTCGTCGTCGCACCCAGCTCGGCACCCATGTTCGCGATGACATGCCGGTCCATGGCGGAAAGTGAATCGAGTCCTGGGCCGGTATACTCGATGATCTTGCCGACGCCGCCGGCGACACCGTGGCGCCTCAGCATTTCGAGGACGACATCCTTGGCGCTGACCCAATCGGCAAGCTTGCCGGTGAGGTGAACGCCGAACACGGCAGGCATCGTGGTATGAAAAGGTTCGCCGCTCATCGCCAGCGCGACGTCCAATCCGCCGGCGCCGATTGCCAACATGCCCAAGGATCCTGCCGCCGGCGTATGGCTGTCCGAGCCAAGCATCGATCGGCCGGGTTTTCCGAAGCGCTGCATATGTACGACGTGGCTGATACCGTTGCCGGGTCGCGAATACCAAAGCCCGAAGCGGCGGCAGGCACTTTCCAGAAAAAGATGATCGTCGGCGTTCAGGTTGTCGACGCTCAGGATGTTATGGTCGACATATTGTGCGCTTAGTTCAGTACTGACACGTTCGAGGCCGATCGCCTCAAGCGCCAGCATGACCAGCGTTCCGGTGGCATCCTGTGTCAGCGTCTGGTCGATCCTGAGCGCGACCGGCGCGTGCGGGCGCATCTCGCCACCGACAAGATGGGCCGAGATCAGTTTCTGAGCGACGTTCTGAGGCATGGTCAGGCCTTTGCCATCGGAGCAACGATTTCCACCGGCTGCTTATCGGCCGCATCAAGTCTTCGCAGTATCAGTGCATTTGATTTCCGCGTGACTTTGCTGCGACGGTTCGTGCCGCCGTCACATCCGAGCGAATAATGAACCCTCCTTTTGAAGGTTCCTTCACGCTCGCGTGGCCTGAGACGTCGTCTCGATGAGAGCCGTTCGGCGCTGACCGTTCAGATCTGGCTCAGGGGCTCGCCCGGACTTCTACTCCTAAAGAATCCCGGGGCTCATGGTTCCGGTGACAGGAACCATGTTGGCGGAATGACGTTCCAAAACAAGGGTGACATCATGATCCACCGACGTAAGTTCCTGATATCTGCCGCGCTCTGGTTTACCGGGACAACGTCGCTCACCCGCGCGTCGGTCATCAGCGGTCATATGCCATGGTCGCCATTTCCGATGTCTCCACCGGAATTTGTGCGGCCAGGTCCATGGCAATTTTTCACCGTCGATGAAGCGGTCGCTATCGAGGCCATCGTCGATCGGATCATTCCAGCCGACCCGGAGACTCCCGGAGGAAAAGAAGCCGGATGTGCAGTTTTCATCGACCGTCAATTGAAAGGACCCTACGGCTCGGGCGCGGGACTTTACAACCGCGGTCCTTTCATCAAAGGCACGAAAGAGCAGGGGCCACAATCGCCGCTCACGCCCGCTGAGCTCTACCGAAAAGGGCTTGCCGGGATCGACAAGTACTGCAAGGCAAACCTTGGCGGAAAGACCTTCGCGCAACTTTCGCCCGATCAGCAGGACGACGTACTCAAGAAGATCGAGTCCGGTGAGGCCAAATTCGAGGAAGTCGACGCACAGGGCTTTTTCAGTGCGCTTTTGAAGGATGTGCCGGAGGGATTCTTTTCCGATCCGATCCACGGCGGCAACCGCGACATGGTCGGTTGGTCGATGATCGGCTTTCCCGGCATTCGTTATGACTACCGCGACTGGGTCCATCGCCATAACGAACGTTATCCCCATCCGCCCGTCAGTATCGCCGGGCGTGCTGATTGGACTCCCCATAAGGCTTGAGGAGCAGAAATGGCGCGCAAACTGCCGGCGAAGGATGTCGTTATCATCGGTCTTGGCTGGACGGGTTCGATCCTCGCCTACGAGCTTGCCGATGCGGGGCTCGACGTGGTCGCAATCGAACGCGGCCCCTGGCGGAATGCCGCGACGGATTATCCGCCGGGCTATGCTGCGGACGAGTTGAGATATCGCATACGGCACAAGCTGTTTCTGCGCCCCGAGCAAACCACCTTCACCTTCCGCAACAAGATGAATCAGACCGCGCTTCCGATCCGCTCCTGGGGCGCGTTCATGCCGCCGAATGGTGTCGGCGGAGGCGGGGTGCATTGGAACGCCGAGACCTGGCGCTTCCTGCCGTCCGATTTCGTCGCGCGCACGCATCTGACCCAGCGTTACGGCGCGAGCTTCCTGCCCGAGGACATGACGATCCAGGATTGGGGCGTAACCTATGACGAGCTGGAGCCGCATTACGACCGGTTTGAATATTTATGCGGCACGTCGGGGCAGGCCGGGAATGTAAAGGGTCAGATCATCGAGGGCGGAAACCCGTTCGAAGGCCCGCGCTCACGGCCCTATCCGACGCCGCCGCAGGATCAGCCGTTCAGCCATACGCTGTTCGGCAAGGCGGCGCGCGACCTCGGCTACAAACCGTTTCCGCAGCCTTCCGGCAATCTGTCTCACGCCTATCAGAATCCGCTCGGCGTGCGTCTCGGCCCCTGTACATATTGCGGCTTCTGCGAATGGTTCGGCTGCGGCAACTATTCCAAGGCCTCGCCACAGACGACGATTCTGCCGGCGCTGTTGCGCAAGCCGAATTTTTCGGCGCGCGATAACAGCGAGGTCATGCGCATCAATGTGGATGGCTCGGGAAAGCGCGCTACCGGCGTGACCTTCGTCGATACGGACGGCAATGAATGGGAGCAGCCGGCCGACCTCGTGATCCTCTCGGCTTTCACCATCTTCAACGTTCAGCTTCTGCTACTTTCCAAAATCGGAAAGCCCTACGATCCCGTCAGCAATACGGGGGTGGTCGGCCGCAACTTCACTCACCAGACGATTTCGGACGTAACGAGTTTTTTCGATCCGGCGAAATTCATCTTCAATCCCTTCATCGCCTCCGGTGCCATCGGCATGTGCATCGACGAATTCAACGGCGACAATTTCGATCACGGCCCGCATGGCTTTGTCGGCGGCGGCTATATGGGGCAGGTGCAGACCAATGGCAGGCCGATCGAGACCGCACCGGTGCCGCCCGGCACGCCATTGTGGGGCGCGGAATGGAAAAAGGCGGTCAAGGAAAACTATCAGAGCGCGCTGAAGCCCGGGACCGGAGTCCATGGCAGCATGTACAGCTATCGCGACGTCTATGTCGATCTCGATCCGACCTACAAGGATCGTTTCGGCCGCCCGCTGGCGCGGATTACCATGGATTTTCACGACAATGAGATCAAGCAGAACGCGTTCCTGACCGACAAATTCGCCGAAATCTTCAAGGCGATGGGTGCCAGACAAGTCGTCAAGGAATACCGAAAGGCGCCGTATGACGTCACCAAGTATCAGACCACGCATCTTTGTGGCGGCGCCATCATGGGCACCGATCCCGGCACCAGCGCACTGAACCGGTATCTCCAGAATTGGGATGTCCCCAATCTGTTCGTGATGGGCGCAAGCGCGTTTCCGCAGAACGCCGGCTACAATCCGACCGGCACGGTTGCGGCACTGGCGTTTTGGGCGGCGGATGCGATCCGGACCAAATATCTCAAAAACCCTGGACAACTCATCGATGCGTAGCGTGGTCGCCACCGTTGTCGCATTAGCGGTTATCGCCGCAAGTTCGGGTACAGCCGTGAGCACCGGTTCGCAGGATTTTGCCACGGTCGAGCGAGGGCGCTATCTCGCCGATGCCGCCGATTGCAAAAGTTGCCACACCGTTCCCGGCAGCAACCGGCCGTTTGCCGGCGGTCGACCGATTGAGACCCCGTTCGGGACCTTGATCTCGCCCAATATCACACCGGATCGCGATACTGGAATTGGCGACTGGACCGATGACGAGTTTGACGCTGCCGTCAGGCATGGCCGCACTCGCAACGGCGCCTATCTTTATCCGGCGATGCCGTTTCCCTACTACGCGCGCATGTCCCGCGATGACGTCGAGGCGATCCGCACCTATCTGAACACCGTGACGGCCGTCCACAGTGACGTGAGGGGCAACCAGAACCAGCTTCCGTTTCCGTTCAACATTCGTACCGCGATGATGGCCTGGGATCGGCTCTATTTCAAACCGGGCGAGTTCCAGGCGCACACGGATAAGTCAGAAGAGTGGAATCGCGGCGCTTATCTCGTACAGGGGCCCGGTCACTGCGGTGCCTGCCATACGCCGAAAACCGTTCTCGGCGGCGATGAATCCTCCAAGCTGCTTCGCGGCTATGCGCTGCAAGGATGGTTCGCGCCTGACATCACCAGCGGGCAGGGCTCCCTCGCGGATTGGTCGGCGGACGACATCGTCACCTATCTGAAGACCGGACATAATCAACATGCGGCTGCCGCCGGCCTGATGGGAGAGGTCGTCGACCTCTCGACCTCGAAAATGCACGACGACGACCTCAAGGCGATTGCTGTCTATCTTAAGGACGTTTCCGGAAGCGCTCGGCCAACCGGTGCGACCGCCGATCCCAACGTTTTGGCCGCGGGCGGCGCGATCTACCAGGATCTCTGCTCGGCCTGTCATGCGGCGGACGGCAAGGGCGTGCCCAATATGTTTCCGGACCTGAACGAGACCGCAACCGTATTGGCAAGCGATCCCACGACAGTGCTGCGCGTGATCCTGCAGGGCGCCCAAAGCGTTGCGACGGACAAGGAGCCGACCGGCCCCGCGATGCCGGCATTCGGCTGGCAGCTCAATGACGGACAGGTCGCAGCCGTCGCCAGCTATATCCGCGATCGCTTCGGGAAAAAGGCATCTGGCGTCACCGAGCAGCAGGTGCAGAAGATGCGATCTCAGCTGGCCGCAAGCCGGAACTAGATCAACCGGATATGCTCGCAGCATGATAGTGATGATACCAATAGCGCGACATCAGGAGTTGGCGCTGTGGTCAACGGCTTGAACCGGAGCGGCTCCCGCTCGAGCGGGATGGGATTTGACGGAATCGTCGTGGCCGGGCTCGACCGGCCATCCGCGTCTTTCCTGCCCAATTGGAGCAAAGACGTGGATGCCCGCGACAAGCGCGGGCACGACGAGTGTGTAGTTCTAACCAAATAGATTGTGTTCTAGCCTTTCAAAAATGTCTCCCACTCGTTCGCGCGTATCCGGCTTTCGAGTTGGTGATCGAGCTTGTCGAGACTTCGACGCAGTATCGTGAGTTCGCTCGCATCCAGACCGGCGACGAGTTCACGTTCGATCCGGACCGTAAACTTCTCGATATCCTTGTAAACCTTGCGTCCCTCCGCCGTCAGGCTGAGGCTGGCGCGACGACGGTCCTCCTTGTCGACGTCGCGGCGGATCAGGCCACGCCGCACCAACAGCTCGATCGCCCGCGCTACCTTGAATGCATCTGAAGACGTCAACGTCGCGAGTTGCTTCGCCGTCAACGGCTGATACCGGGCGATGACCGCAAGACTCCGCCATGCGGGAATCGTCAGATCGTGCCGGCTCGCATACATCTGCGCGACGTAGTTTCCGAGCCGTGCCGCAACAAGACCAAACCTGTAGCCGATCCAATGCTCGAGCGGAACTGTGACTTCTTTACTCTTCATGGATCAGTGCCGGTCCTCAGTCTTTCGTAGGGTGAATCCAAGAAACTATAACGATTGCGGTTTAGTGACTCAACGCGGCCACGCGTCGTCCACACACCTCATTGACGTCAGAATTTAATACTTGCATAATGCAACAAATTCTAAATTGTGCGCCGCACGCAAAAATTGGGAGAAACAATAATGTCCAAGGCGAGCGATGGTCATGATCTGACGCGTGTCGGACCTGGCACGGTCATGGGCGAGTTGATGCGGCAATACTGGATTCCGGCCGCGCGATCGTCCGAGCTGAAGCCGGACGGCGATCCGATGCGGCTCATGCTGCTCGGGGAGGCGCTGATTGCATTCCGCGACAGTTCGGGCCGAGTTGGCGTGCTCGACCATCAATGTCCCCATCGCTGCGCTTCCTTGTTCCTCGGCAGGAATGAAGAGAACGGAATCCGTTGCGTCTATCACGGCTGGAAGTTCGACGTGGAAGGGCGATGCCTGGAGATGCCGAACGTGCCGCCGCCGCAGGATTTCAAAGAGAAGGTGCGCGCCAAAAGCTATCCTGTGAGAGAGCAGGCCGGGCTGATCTGGGTCTATATGGGCTCGCGCGCCGAAGCGCCGCCGCTGCCGATGCACGAGGCGTTGTTTGTGCCCGAGCAGGACCTGACGATCACCATGCTGCAGCGCGAGAGCAATTGGTTGCAGGGCCTGGAAGGGGACATTGACACCTCGCATTTCGGATTTCTCCACGCGGGCCATGTCAGGGCGGAGGACTTCGAAGAGGGGCATCCGGCCCGTCATACCGTTGCCAATCGCGCTCCCGAGTACAAGGTCACCGAGACCGAGTGGGGCACGATGTACGGCGCCCATCGGCCCGAAGCCGATGGAAAGACGCATTGGCGGATGGCGCATTTCTCGCTTCCGTTCTGGACGCAGACGCCGAATGCCGATTTCGCGGATCATGTCGTGGCGAAGGCGTGGGTTCCGATGGACGATACCCACACAATGCTGATCTCGATTTACGGCGGCCCGGCCAAAGGCGCCACCTACTCGACTTCAAAGTTGAAATCGGGGACAGGCATAGGCGGAGCCGATCCACTGGAATATCTCCCCAATACGACCGACTGGTTCGGGCGCTGGCGGCCTGTGCAGAATCTGGATAACGATTGGCAGATCGACCGCGAAGCGCAACGCAGCAATCGCATCTATACGGGCATTCGTAACATCGTGATGCAGGACCAAGCCGTGACCGAAAGCATGGGGCCGATCGTCGACCATACGAAGGAGCATCTTGCGCCGAGCGACGTCATGATCTCCCGCACGCGGCGACGGCTCCTTACGGTCGCCCGCGACTTCGCCGAAAATGGCACGGTGCCGCCAGGTGTCGATGACGCCGGCGTCTTCTGGAAGGCGCGCGCGGGTTCGTTCTATGCCGATGCGAGGATCGACTGGCTGGACGCCTATCGGGAGCAATTAGCGACGGCGCTGCGGTGGTCCGCGCCCGGTCAGCAAGCCGCGGAGTAAACAGGTGTCACCGGTGGATCGGGATAACTGCAAGTTCATCACGCGCCGCATGGCTCTGCTTGGGCTGGCGGCCAGTTCCGCCGTGCTCTCGGCGCCGGATTTCGCACGCGCCGACGACGATTGGAACAAGGTCGTCGAGGCGGCCAAGAAGGAAGGCCATGTAGTACTCTACAGCGCTTTCGTTGGGCTTCCTACGCATCAGCAGCTCAAGAAGGATTTCGAGGCGACTTACGGAATAACCGTCGATATCCTGGAAGCGCGAGCCAGTGAGGTCCGCGAGCGGATCCGCATCGAGCATACTGCAGGTCGTTACGCGGCGGATGTCTCCGAAAACGGACGGACGACGACGACGTTGCAGATCGACCAGGACCACGTGTTCGACCCTTACGGGCCGCTTCCGAGCCTTGGCCATTCGAAGCCCGAGTTCAAGCGCGACGACATCCGGTTGCCGGTGTTTGCGATCGTCTATGGGATGCTTGTCAATACCAGGCTGGTCAAGCCGGAGGATCAGCCGAAGAGTTGGCAGGACCTCGTCGATCCACGCTGGAAGGGCAAAATCCTGAGCGATGATTTCCGTGCGCTCGGCGGCGGCGGCGTGCTGTTTTATGTGCTTGAGGAGCATTTTGGCCGCGACTTCATGGAGAAGCTTGCGAAGCAGGACATCCAGTTCAGCCGGGAGATTCCCGCGAATGAACGGCGCATCGCCCGCGGCGAACTCCCGCTTTATCTTCCGGTGAGCCTGACTTCGATACCTGAGTTGAAAGGGCTGCCGGTCAGGTTCCTGGCGCCGAAGGAAGGGCTCCCTTACATCGGCTATGATCTGGCGCTTTTGAAGAACGCGCCGCATCCGAACGCCGCGCGTCTGTTGATGGAGTATTGTCTCGGTCAAAAGATGCAGCGAAGCTTCGCCAATCTCGGGCTTCTGCCGGCGACGACCGATAACCTGTCCGCCATCGATCCCTCGGTCGCTGAGCTGGAGAAAAGCAATCTCCTCGGCACGACCGACGCCAAGCAGATGGACAAGATGCTGAGCCTCGCCAAGGAAATTTTTAGGTGAAGTTTATTGCTAGGGTGGCTGTGCCGCAGCTATTCCAGGCACCGGCTCAATGAGACGACGTTCGACGCAAATAACAATGATCGGGTGGAAAGTTCATGGCAGGGAGCAGCGTCGGCACTAATCCAGCGCAATATGCTGGTGCTATCGATTGTGATCTTCATGTGGCCGTGCCCGGCATGAAGGTCCTGCTGCCCTATCTCGACGACTATTGGCGCGAGATGGTCTCGGTTCGCGCCCTCGACCGGTTGAACCTCAGTCTCACCAGCTATCCGGAGAATGCGCCGCTGTCGTGCCGACCCGACTGGAAGCTCGAGAACGGAAGCAAGCCGGGATCGTCGCTGAAAGCGATGCAGGAGCACATTCTCGACCGCTATCAGCCGCGCTTCGGCATCATCAATTGCCTGTACGGCGCCCAGGTCTTTCACAGCGAAGACATGGCGGCGGCCTTCTGCCGGGCGACCAACGATTGGATCCGCGACGAGTGGCTGAGCCGTGACTCGCGGCTGCGCGCATCGATCGTGGTCCCCGTGCACAATACGGAGCTCGCAGTCGCGGAGATCGAGCGCCGTGCCGACGACCCGCGTTTCGTGCAGGTGTTGATGCTGGTTTCCGGAGAGACCACGCTCGGTCGTCATCAGCTCTGGCCGATCTACCGTCTCGCGGAGCGATTGGGACTGCCGGTCGGCGTTCACGCCGGCAGCGCCTATCGTTATGCGCCGACCCCGGTCGGGTGGCCGTCTTATTACGTCGAAGACTACATCGCGCAATCGGCGGCGTTCGAAAATCAGCTCCAAAGCATGATTGCCGAAGGCGTGTTTGCGAAATTTCCCGACCTGAAAATTGTCGCGATCGAATCCGGCCTGACCTGGTTAAGCGGATTTGTCTGGCGTTCCGACAAGACGTGGAAAGGCGTCCGCGCCGAGGTTCCCTGGGTGATGCGGG
>Ga0310811_10007935_pt1 | contig 13616 bp, 10 predicted proteins | sample YCmetagenome_FD_207642 | JGI IMG/M metagenome (GOLD analysis project Ga0310811, IMG submission 207642) | Soil microbial communities from experimental microcosm in Duke University, North Carolina, United States - YC | ecosystem: Engineered > Artificial ecosystem > Soil microcosm > Unclassified ... | reverse complement strand
CGGCGGACACGGTGATCGTCACGGGCTCCGGGCGTCGCGAGGGCTTCGACCCCGCCGTCTTGGCGGCACTGCGTGACGCCTACGAAGAGGGCCGCCGGGTCGCATCCATCTGCACGGGCGCGTTCGCACTGGCCTCGGCCGGCCTTCTCGACGGGCGGCCGGCCACAACGTACTGGCCCTACACCGACGAGTTCACCCGGCGGTTTCCCCAGGTCGACGTCCAGCCCGGCGTGCTGTACACCGACGATGGAAACGTGCTGACATCAGCAGGGGTCGCCGCTGGAGTTGACCTCTGCCTGCATATGATCCGCCAGGACCATGGCGCGGCGGTGGCCAGCAGGGTGGCGCGCCTTGCCGTCGTGGCGCCGGTGCGCCATGGCGGGCAGCAGCAGTTCATCGACTCCCCGGTGCCGCCGGAGCGCGGTACTTCGCTCGCCGAGACGCGAGCCTGGGCAGTGGAACGGCTCGCAGGCGGACTCACGCTCACGGACCTGGCCGCGCACGCGCACACTAGCGTCCGCAACCTGACCCGGCGGTTCCAGGCCGAGACCGGCCTGAGCCCGCTGCAGTGGCTGCTGCAGCAGCGCGTCAACCGGGCCAGGGAACTTCTTGAGTCGACGACGCTGCCCATGGACCAGGTCGCCCGGCTCAGCGGCCTAGGCTCCAGCGAATCGCTGCGCCAGCACTTCGTCCGGCGCGTAGGCCTGAGCCCGAGCGCATACCGCGCGAGCTACACCCACGCCGGGACGGCAAGCAGTTCCTTACGCCCCGGCGATAACCCGGGCGTGAACCTGGCCGCCGCACCGCTAGGGATGAGGTTCGCCGCGAACTAGCCCGGCGCTTCACTGGCTGGACGGTCTGGGTGACGGCCCAGGGCAGCCCGCTAGCCATCCGTGTCAGCAGTCGTAGACCGTGGGGCGGGTGGTACGCGTACGGCCGTTGGGGAGGGTCCAGCGGATGATACCGGGTTCGGGTTGTTCCACACGCCACCCGGGTGACTGCTTCGCGCGGTGATGAGAACGGCACGGAGTGTGGAGGTTGCACTCGTCTGTTGGGCCGTTTGGGTAAGGCAGTACATGGTCCTGGTCAGCATGGATGGATTGGCCGCCGCAGCCCGGTGCGGTGCAAGTCTGTGCGCGGGCGCGGATGAGGTGCCTGAGCTTGCGGCTGGGGACGTAGCGCGGTTCGGCATGCCGGTGATCGCACGTGCCTTGAGCGATCCGCGCAAGGGTGCCTGGCGTCATGCCCAGGTCCGTGAGGAACTGTTGTATGAGGGCAGACTGACCTGTGGCATCTGGTGGCGGGTCCGGCGTTTCTGGCTTCCAAGGATGGCGACCGGGAGCGCAGGCGTGGGCGACCGCTACACCTCGCTCGCCGACGACGGTGAGGCACCATCTGGTTCTGGGATGGCGTGAGGCGGCCTTCACGATGTCGCTGGTTTCCTGTGGGTCCGTCAGGCCCCAGGCGCCGGCCTGGCCGGGCGCGGTTCCCCAGCCAAGAAGAGTGGCGGCCGGGACGATCAGGTTGATCAGTGCGGGGAACTTCGCCTGCCCGCTGAACGGGGTGCCGGGACTTGCCGGGTGGCAAGACCCAGCCTCGTCTTCGACGGGAACACGGGTATCTGAGCAATCCCCGGGAGCGCCTGAGCAGTCCTCAGGGTAGTCGCCTGCGGCGGCTGGCTCCGCCGGGACCGGGGCGAGGCGGTCGAGCGGGTCACGGGCCAGGAGTCGGTCCAATGCGGCCAACGCACGCAGAGAGTCGAGCGTACCCTCGACGCCGCCGTTGCGGAGCCGGACCGCGAGCTCGTTGATGGCCGCCTGGACGCTCATCACCAGGCCGGTGTCGGCCTCTCGAATCGAGAACGAAGCATTGCCGGACTCCTCACGGCAGGCTTCGACGCGCTGCCGCGTACGCCGCGCGTCCTCCTTCTCCCGCCGCACCGCTTCAGGATCCAGCTTCATCGCCAGGGCCCCCGCACGGCGGGCCACAGTGTCCGCACGAACCTCGTGCGCCGTTGGGGCAAGAGCATGGTCGACCCGGGCGGCGTCCGCGTCGGAAAGGCACAGCGTCGCGGATGCGATCGCGCTGGCACGCGCCTGGTCGATCAGCCCGTCCGCCATGCCGGCCAGGGTGCGGGGCAGCCTCGCGGTGAGCTCGGCGGCCGCGTCAAGGAGGTGCTGGGCGTGCCGACGGCCGATGAGCAACTCTGCAGCCAGTTCCAGATCCGGGAACTGGGCACGGCGCAGGTTCCGCGGCACCCCCGCCGCTTTGTCCTCCTCGTACTGCGCAGCGCGCCGGCGGGCCAGCTCCGCGACCGCTAGCGTCTCCAGGTAGTGCGCGCGGTTCTGCAGTCGACGGGCTGCTTCCAGCGCCCCCGTCAGCTCATCATCGCCCAGGCGCACCCCGGCGTCGGCGAACGCCGCCTCGGTCAGCGCGGCTAGGAGCGCCCCCGGTGCCAGCGTGTCGGCTGGGCCGTCCTGAACGAAGGCAGCCCGCAGCGCCTCAGCTTTCTCCCGCTGGCGCGTCTTCCGCGCACCCATACCGCACTCGGCCGCGTCAACAGGAGCACTGGGCGGCGGCACGTCATCCAGTGAGGCGCGGCGGGGGTAGTCGCGGACAGCCACAACCGCACCTCCTTCCGGATGATCGTAGATAGAAGTCCATCAATACGAACAGGCTATCGTCGACCACTGACATTCCGGGTGAGACGGTTCGGCTTTCCTAAGTTCTTTTCATCCCAGCGCCGCAGTTAGTGTCAGGGGCTAGAGGCCGGATTCAAGGGTCCGCTGGAGCCCCTTGGCGCGCTCCTCGCCGTAGTCAACGTTGACGTGCGGCTGGTGGTCGAACGTCAGCACGCCTTCGGTGAAAGAGATGCCTGACGTGCTGTAGAAACCGCCGGAGTTCTTGATGATGATTTTCGACAGGCCCTCGCGGAGGGCGTTCTTGCCGAGGTCGTCAACCGTGACGGCGCTGAGCGCGTCGACCAGTGGCTGGAAGTACACCTTCGGGAAGAACTCGGCGTAGCTGTCGGCGTAATCGGCGACAGCCAGTTCCTCCCAGGCCACTTCGACCGGCACCTCGAACCCGGCCGCCTGGTCGATGCGCGCCTTCCAGTCAGGGTAGGCATCGTTCTTGAACCGCTCAGCGCCGCGGCGTTCCGCCAGTCCCATTCGAACCTCCGTGTTGTGTCGCTGCTCAACCGTCAGAGCAGGGTGCTGATTTTCCGCGCTAGTTCGTCTTCGAGCGAGCGGGGCAGCGCAGCGGTCAGATCCGCCTGGACAGCCATCCCGCCGGGGGCCGACGCCACCGACAGCGGCGATCCGGCCTGGTGCTCCACCCGCAGCGTGCGGACCTGCGCCCAGGCCCGCTGGCCCATGTCGTCGGCGCATACCGCGGCGACGGCGTCGCGCAGCCCGCGCAGCAAGCTGGCCAGGTTGCCGATCATGACGCCGGAGTTGTCGAGCGTGGCCCAGTCCACGTCTACTGGGAGTTCCCCAGTTGGCGGGAACTCCCGCTGCAGCGCGAGCCTGCTGACGGGCTCACCGGCCTGCGGCACCGGCACCCGGCCCCCGGTGAGCAGGTCCCGGAACGGCCCGGGATCGCGCACCTCGACGGCCACCACGCTGGACATCAGCGCGTACTGGAGCCGGCCGGTTTCCGGGTCGGACAGGACCAGGACGTCGCTCCCGCGATCAGTACCCACCGCCGCCAGGCCCCCGTCAAGAACATGGCCGCCCGTCAGCCGGACAGTGAGCAGCGGCGGAGCATCCGAGCCAACGCCGGCCAGCGTCCGCAGCACCGTCTCCGGTGCCAGCGGGACCGCCGCCTTCACCAGCGGATCATCCAGCCACGACACGGCGCAGGCAACCCCTTCCGCACGTACGAGGCCGGGTAACCAACCGGCAACCCGAATCCTCCGTCTGCCGCGACGATAGCGCGGCATCAACTAGGGAACCGGCTGCATAGGCCATCGTGAATCGCGGGCAGAACAGCTACTACTCGGCGGCAACTGGGGTCCGGGCGCGGTTGATGAGGAGCATCGCGACCGCGACGACGACGATGGCACCGCCGAGCAGCGTGGCGGACGTGGGCCGCTCGCCGAGGAACAGCGCGCCAAGCGAGACGGCCACCACCGGGTTGATGTAGGCGTACGTGGACACCGCGGCGGTCGGCAGCCGCCGCAGCGCGATCACGTAGCAGGTCAGGGCCAGCAGTGACCCTGGCCCGATCAGGTAGAGCAGCCCGAGCAGCGACTGTTCGCTGACGTGGGCGGGGTCGACGCGCGCTAGCTCGCCGGTCGCGGCCGCCAGCACAGTAAGCACGATGCCGCCGGTCAGCATCTCCATCGCGCTGCCGACCAGCGGGCTGGCCGGCGCCGGGAGCCGGCCGGCGAGCACAGAGCCAATGCCCCAGCTGACGCTGGCCCCGAGAACGACGAGGACCGGGAGCACTTGGCTGGTGCCGGACGGCCGGGCGAGGACCGCGATCCCGGCCAGCCCGATGACCAGGGCGAGCCAGCCCAGCAGGGGAATCCGCTGCCCGTTGATGATTCGGTCCGCCAGCGCCATCCACAGCGGCACGCTGGCGACCAGCAGCGCGGCCAGCCCCGAGGGCAAGGTCTGCTCCGCGTAAGACACCCCTCCGTTGCCGAAGGCGAGCAGCATCGTGCCCACCACTGCCATCCCGCCCCACTGCGCGAGCCGCGACGGGGCGGGCTGCCCAGCTGGCCGTGGTGCCACTGCCGGTCGGCGGCGGCTGCCGAGCCACGCGAGCGGGTAGAGCACCGCGCCCGCTGCCAGGTACCTCGCCCCGGCCATCGCGAACGGCGGGATCGACCGGTCCGCCACCCGGATGGCAAGGTAGGTCGAGCCCCAGACCACCCAGACCACCAAGAGCGCGGCCCATGCGGAGAAACCGCCGGGCCAGCTAAGCAGCCGGTTACGCGACGTGCCTGAGGTCTCCGCTGGATTTCGCGAGCCGGCGGTCGCGTCCGAGGTTAGCTGTGCCATGCATTAAGCCTCTTTCATCAGGGCTAAGCGGCACCAGTGGCAGGAATGACAATCACCGGTACTTTCCTGCCGTACGCTGAGGACATGTTGTCTTCGGTCGCGGTCCTCGCCTACGAGGGCGTGTCAACGTTCGGCCTGGGCGTCACCGCGGAGGTTTTCGGCTGCGAGCGCAAAGGCGAGGGCCTCCCCCGCTACGACTACGCCGTCACCGCCGCCCAGCCAGGGCTGATCCGCACTGACGTCGGGATGCCGGTCCTAGTCGAGGCCGGCGTGGAGCGGCTGGCCGCTGCCGATCTTGCTGTCGTCGTGTGCTGGGACGACACGGACGCGCGACCGCCGGAGTCCGTGCTGGCCGCGCTGCGGACGGTGGTTGATCGCGGCGGCCGCGTCCTCAGCCAGTGCACCGGGGCCTTCGTGCTGGCCGCCGCCGGCCTGCTGGACGGCCGCCGGGCGACCACGCACTGGAAGTACGCGGCTGAACTGGCCAAGCGTTATCCCGAGATCGACGTGGACCCCGGGGTCCTCTACGTCGATGAGGGCCAGGTGATCACCAGCGCCGGCACGGCCGCCGGGATCGACGCCTGCCTGCATGTCGTCCGTCTGGAGCACGGCGCCGCGGTGGCCAACGAGATAGCCCGGCACATGGTGGTCGCCCCGCACCGCGACGGCGGGCAAGCGCAGTTCGTGCCGGTGCTCGTCGATGACGCGACCGAAGGACCTGACCTGGCCGCGCTGCGCGACTGGACGCTCGGTCGCCTGGATGAGCCGCTCACCGTCGCCGACCTTGCGCGGCAAGTGCACATGTCGCCGCGGACATTCGCCCGCTGGTTCGCCGCGCATACCGGGACGACCCCCCACCAGTGGCTGACCAGCCAGCGGCTGACCAGGGCACAGGAACTGCTGGAGCGGACCGGCTACGGGATCGAGCAGGTCGCCGCCGACGTCGGGCTCGCGCCCATGATGCTGCGCCGTCACTTCACCCGGCGCTGGGGCATCACGCCGCAGGCGTACCGGCACCGCTTTAGCCAGCTCGCCGACTAGCCGGGGCCGGCCGGCACGTCCGGTGCGGCCGATGATGGATTGTCAGTGCCGGGGCCTAGCCTGGTGGCGTGGTTTGCCAGCGGACCGGGAGGATCGGGTGACTGACGACGAAGACGTGCGCCGCTTGGCGCTGTCGCTGCCGCAGGTCGAGGAGATCGATTGCGAAGGCTTCGACTTCCGGGTGGCCGGCAAGGGCTTCGTCTGGTCCTATCCCGAGCGGCTTCCGGGAGAGCCCCGCCGCATCCGGACCGACGTCGCTGTGCTGTACGTCGGCGACGAGGCCGAGAAGCAGGCGCTGCTCCTCGGCGAGCCGCAGGTCTTCTTCACGGCGCCGGAGTACCGGGACTGGCCGCTCGTGCTGCTCCGCCTGACAGCGGTTGACCGAGAGCGCCTAGCCGAACTGGTGACCGACGCCTGGCGGATGCGTGCACCGGAGACGCTGGCGGCCGAGTTCGACGCAGCCGACCGGGGGAAGGCGCTTTCTTAGGTTATTTTCCTGACCCGGCCGGAATCGGCGTCCGGGTCGGTGGCATTCGGGTCGGCGGGGCCGAGGTCGGCGGGGCTCAGGTCGTTGTCGCCGGCCAGCTCGAACTCGCCGTCGTCCGGCCCGTCCGGGCCTACGCCGCCGTCGCCGGCCGGCTGCCCCACGGGGTGGCGCGGCCGCACGCGTTGCTTGTGTTCTGGCTGGAGAGCTTGCGGGCCGGCGATGTCTTCGTCTTCGGACCGCGCGCTCGGCTCATGCCTTGCCGTGTGCTGGCTCATGGCTTCCCTCCGCTGCCGGCCTTCTGCTGAGCCGACCAGGATTACCTGCCCGGTCCGGCGACGCCGTAACAGCGGGAATGGTGAGAGGACCACGGCGCCCCGCTGATGCGCCATACTCTTCCCGGGCGCGCATGCTGAAAGCACTTCTGCGCACGGGTTCACCTGGGGAGAGTTCGAGGTTGTTTCATCATCACGAGCATGAGAAGCAGATGACCGCGGCCGAGCGCGCAGAGCTCCTCAGCGGGGGGACCGCCTTCCAGGGGATGGTGGTCCATAGCGAGTCCGCCGCCGCGGACCGGCTGATGTCGCAGGTACGCCTTTGCGTGGATTTCAAAGATGGCCAGCGGGTTGAGTTCAGCGAGGAACTGGCCAACCTGTACCAGCCAGCGCCCGGGAGTCCGGAGGCGCGGCGTCTCGCGGAGGTACGGCAAGCCGAGCAACTCCGCCACCCTGACCGGATCCCCAAGATCCAGCTTCCGCTGTCCGCCGGCGAGCGGGTGCCCGTCCGCTACGACGCCGCGGACCGGAGCAAGATCGTCATTGACGTGCCTGCGCTGCAGAAGCGCGCGCTCCACGACTACATCCAGCGTGAGAAGAAGCCGAAAAGTCAGCCAACCGCCCGGCCGGGCGCCGGAATCGGTCCGCCATGGCAGGTGCCGACGCACTGCCCGAACTGCGGTGCGCCGGTCGACCAGGCGAGGGCATCTCAAGATCGTGACCCGCATTGCGAGTTCTGCCACCAGCCGGTACCAGTGACGCCGCTGCGCTAAGGAGATCGAGGAGGACGGGCATGAGCGATGAGGCAGTCCGGGTAGCGCGGTCGGGGCCGGTCACTACCGTGCTCTTGCACCGTCCCGCGCGCCGCAATGCCGTCGACCGTCCGACCGCGGCGCAGCTTGCCGCGGCCTTCCGCGCGTTTGACGCCGACCCGGACGCCGCGGTTGCCGTGCTGCACGGCGAGGGTGGCGTCTTCTGCTCCGGTGCCGACCTGACGGCGGTCGGTACCGAGCGCGGCAACCGGGTGGCCCCGGAGGGCGACGCCCCGATGGGGGTCAGCCGGCTGCGGCTGTCTAAGCCGGTCATCGCCGCGGTATCGGGGTACGCGGTGGCCGGCGGGCTGGAACTGGCGCTGTGGTGCGACCTGCGGGTCGCCGACGAGACCGCCGTGTTCGGCGTCTTCTGCCGTCGCTGGGGAGTGCCGCTGATCGACGGCGGCACTGTGCGCCTGCCCCGGCTGATCGGCACCAGCCGGGCGATGGACATGATCCTCACCGGCCGCCCGGTCGACGCTGCCGAGGCGGCCGCGATCGGGCTGGCCAACCGGGTCGTGCCGGCCGGGCAGGCGCTGGCCGCCGCCCAGGAACTCGCTGGCCAGCTTGCCGCGTTCCCGCAGGTCTGCCTGCGCAGCGACCGCGCGTCGGTGCTGGACGCCGAAGGCCTGGACGAGTCCGCCGCGCTCGCCGCGGAATTCGCGCATGGCCAGGCAGCGCTGGCGGGCGAGGCAGCGGACGGCGCCGCCCGGTTCACCGCCGGCGCGGGACGCCACGGCAACTTCGGCCCCGCATCAACCGACTCGCCCTAAGAGACGGCCCGCCCCTGCGGGCGGGCCGTCCCGTCGGCGTTAGCCCGGCGGTGCCGGGGCGTAGCCGGCTGGCCGGGTGGTGAAGGTGCCCCGGCCTTGCGTCCGGCTGCGCAGGCGGCTCGCGTAGCCGAACAGCTCAGCCAGCGGCACGGTCGCGGTAACGACGGCGGTCCCAGCCCGCACGGCCGAGTCCACGACGTGGCCGCGCCGGGCTGCGAGGTCGCCAAGCACCCCGCCCAGCCCGTCGCTGGGTACCGTCACGGTGACCGCTGCGACTGGCTCCAGGAGCTGCATTACGCTCGCGCGCAGGGCTTCCCGCAGCCCGAGCCGCCCTGCCGTCCGGAACGCGAGCTCCGACGAGTCCTTCGGGTGAGTAGCCCCGTCCGTCAGAGTCACCCGCAGTCCGGTCACCGGATACCCGAGCGGTCCTTCGGCTAGGGCGTCGCGGCAGCCGGCTTCCACCGCCCGGATGTACTCGCGCGGCACACGGCCGCCGACCACAGCCGAGCGGAACGCGAAGCCTTCCGCACCCGCCGGCTCAACATCGAGGACGACATGGGCGAACTGGCCGGCTCCCCCGTCTTGCTTAACGTGCCGGTACACAAGCCCGGATACCCCGCGGACGACGGTCTCACGGTAGGCCACCTCCGGCGGCCCGGTCCTGACGTCCAGGCCACGGGCCCGGCGGATCTTCTCCACGGCTACCTCCAGGTGCAGCTCCCCCAGCCCGGACAGCACTGTCTGCCCTGTCTCGGGATCGCTGCGCACGGCCAGCGAGGGATCTTCCTCGACCAGGTTCGCGAGCGCGGAGGCCAGGCGCCCGGTGTCGGCGGCCCGGCGGGCCTCAACTGCGACCGAGACCACCGGATCCGCCGCTGCCGGAGGCTCGAGGACCAGCGGGTGGCCGGGCTCGCACAGGGTGGCGCCGGCCCGGGCTGCCTTCGGCCCGGCAACCGCGACGATGTCCCCGGCGACCGCCACGTCTACTTCGAAGTGCCGGTCGGCTTGGACCCGCAAGAGCCGGGCGATCCGCTCGGCGCGGTGTGCGCCCGCATCCCACACTGTTGCCCCCTTCCGCATTGTTCCCGAGTACACGCGCAGGTAGGTGAGCCTGCCCGTAGGAGCCGCGGTCACCTTGAACACCAGCGCGGCGAACGGCGCCGCCGGGTCAGCGGGTCGTTCGGCCACCGCGCCGTCCTGGGTGCCGCGCACTGGCGGCACATCCAGCGGCGAAGGCAGGTAGGCCACGACCGCGTCCAGCAGCGGCTCGATCCCCCGGTTGCGGTACGCCGAGCCGCACAGCACCACGAGGCCGTCGCCGGCGCAGGTAAGGTCGCGCAGCGCGGCGGAGAGCGTCCGCGCGGACAGGGTGCCCTGCGCGCAGAACTCCTCAAGCGCTGCCGGGTGCAGCTCGGCAACCGCTTCCTCCAGCAGCCGGCGGCGGCGGTGCGCCTCGTCCCGCAGCGTGTCAGGCACCGGGCCTTCGTCGGCCGTCTCGCGCCCGTCGGCCCAGCTCAGCGCACGCAGGCGCAGCAGGTCAACCACGCCGGTGAAACCGTCTTCGCGCCCGATCGGCAGTTGCACCACGAGCGGTACCGGGTGCAGCCGCCGCCGGATCGAGCCGACAGCCGCGTCCAGGTCCGCGCCCGCCCGGTCCATCTTGTTGACGAACGCGATGCACGGCACCCCGTGCCGGACAGCCTGCCGCCATACCGTCTCGCTCTGCGGCTCGACGCCCGCCACGGCGTCGAATACCGCGACCGCGCCGTCGAGGACCCGCAGTGCGCGCTCAACCTCGCCGGAGAAGTCGACATGCCCAGGCGTGTCGATGAGGTTGACCCGGTGGCCATCCCAGCCGCAGCTTACGGCCGCGGCGAAGATGGTGATCCCGCGGTCGCGCTCCTGGGAGTCGAAGTCGGTGACGGTCGTTCCGTCATGGACTTCCCCGCGCTTGTAGGTGGCTCCGGTGACATACAGGATCCGTTCGGTGATAGTGGTCTTGCCTGCGTCCACATGGGCGAGGATGCCCAGGTTGCGGACGTGGCTCACGGCGGGGTGCACGCTGGCACGCATGGCAGGGGCCTTTCGAAGTGATCAGGGCCAGGGCAGCGCGATTCCCGCGGCGAGCCAGTTTCCTGACCCCGCACAGGGACCCGGCACGCCGGAAAGGCGTGCCGGACGACAGGCAGGGATCAGGGGCTCGGCGCGATCCAGCGACGGCCGCGCGGCCGGCGCCGGGTACCCGGAGACACCAGAATCACCTCATACCGCGACGTGGGGACGGCGACAGCGGCGCGAGAACGCACGGCCGGCTCCCCTCTTTCGTCACGGCACGCTGCGGCTAGCGGCAGCGCGTGGCTGTTCGAAAGCGTAGTGAAGCCGCCCCTTTTACCGAAACTGGTTTTCCGCCGACGAGTTCACCTCAGGCACCAAAGACCACCCCACCGCCAACCTGTAAAGTCCCAACGTGGACAACGGCGACATTCCCCCGGAAATCGATACGTCTCGGCCGCACTCGGCCCGGATGTACGACTACTTCCTTGGCGGCCAGGACAGCAACAGCGGGGCTGTCGCGCGCAAGCCGTGAACACCGCCGCGGGGGTTTTCGCCGGGGTTAGCCCCGCTCAGTCGCTGTGGCCGCACCAGGAGCGGGCGCTGCGGGCCTTCGTGGCCGACCAGGCGGCTGGGGACCGCTCGACGTACCTGGTGGTGCCGCCCGGCGGCGGCAAGACCATGATCGGGCTTGAGTGCGCCCGGCAGGCGAACCGGCCCACCCTCGTCTTGTGCCCCAACACCGCGATCCAGGCGCAGTGGATCGGGCAGTGGCACGCGCGGTTCGCCCCGCCGGAAGAAGCGCGGGCGACCGCAAGCCGCGACCTGCCGACCCCGCTGACCGTGTTGACGTACCAGGCCGTCGCGTCGCTCGACCCGTCCGGAGCCGACGGCGACGGCGACGGCGACTGCTCAGACTCGTCCCGTCCAGGCCGACGCGTGTCCGACGCCGACCTGCTCGCCTGCCTCCACCCCAATGGCCAGCGCCTGCTCGCCACCCTCAAAGCGGCCGGGCCAGTCACCCTGGTCCTGGATGAATGCCACCACCTGCTGGAGATGTGGGGGCGGCTGCTGCTGGCTGTCGCGGGCGAGCTAGACGATCCCCGGATCATCGGGCTGACCGCCACGCCGCCGCACCTGATGACGGCCGAGCAGGCCGCGCTGCACCGTGAGCTGTTCGGCACGGTGGACCTGGAGGTGTCCGCGCCCGCGCTGGTCCGGGACGGGCACCTGGCCCCGTACCAGGAACTCGCCTGGTTCACCACGCCCACGCCGGCCGAGGCGGACTACATCGGCGGGCAGGCGCTGCGGTTCACCGAACTGCGCGCCGGGCTCCTCGACCCTGGGTTCGGCGGCGTCCCGTTCCTGTCGTGGCTGCAGCAGCGGGTGGTCGAGCGGCGGGCCGCCGGCACTGGCGCGCAGCTGTCCTGGGAGCACTTCGCGAAGGACCAGCCGGCCCTCGCCGACGCCGCGCTGCGGCTGCACTGCGACGGGCTGCTGCCGCTGCCCGAGGGCGCGGCGGCCCGCGAGCAGCACCGGCACCCGCCAACCGCCGAGGACTGGGTTGCCCTGATCGGCGACTACAGCAAGCACTGCCTGCTGCCGGGCCTGGAGACCGGGAGCCAAGAGCCCGCGGACCACGAGGCGGCCGCGCGAAACAAAGCCGCCTACGAGGCCATCCGGGCGGCGCTCCCGTCGATCGGGTACCGGCTGACCCGGGCCGGGATCCGGGCCGCCGAGTCACCGGTGGACCGGGTGCTCGCCCGGTCGGCGAGCAAGGCCACGGCGGCGACCGAGATCCTCCGGGCCGAGTACGGAGAGCTCGGCAGCCGGCTCCGCGCCCTGGTACTGACCGACTTCGCTGAAGCGGGCGGCACTGTCCCGGCGACGCTCGCCGGGGTGCTCGACGACGGCGCGGGCGGGGCACTGCTGACGCTGCGGACCCTGCTGGCGGACCAGGTGACCGCGAGCCTGGACCCGGTGCTGATGACCGGGCAGCGGGTGGCCTGCGGCAAGGACACGGCGACGGCGCTGGTCAACTGGCTGGGCGAAGTGGCACCGGGCCTGGCGGCCACGGCGAGCCCGGCCGACTCCTCCGGGGTCGTGACTGTCAACGGAGGCACGGGCAGCGGAGGCACGGGCAGCGGAGGCACGGGCTGGGCCCCGCGCCGGTACGTACCGCTTGTCACCAGGTTCTTCACCGAGGGCGGGACGCGCGCCCTCGTGGGGACGCGGGCGCTGCTCGGCGAAGGGTGGGACGCCCCGGCGGTCAACGTGACCGTCGACCTGACGGCCGCGACCACCCCGACATCGGTGGTCCAGGCGCGTGGCCGGGCGCTGCGGCGGGACACGGAGTGGCCGGAGAAAGTCGCGGACAACTGGGCGGTGGTCTGCGTCACCGACGCGCACCCCAAGGGCACGGCGGACTACGACCGCTTCGTCCGCAAGCACGACCGATACTTCGCGCTTGCCGCGACCGGTGACATCGCCTCGGGCGTGTCGCACGTGGACCCGGGCCTGTCGCCGTACGAGCCGCCGGCCACGGCGTCGATCGCCGAGGTCAACGCGCGGATGCTCATCCGGGCTGGCGGCAGGACGGCGTCGCGCGAGCTGTGGCACATCGGGACGCCGTACGCCGACGAGCCAGTCGCGACCGTGATCGTGGCGTCCAGGCGGCCGCTCGGGCTGGGGCGCGCGGCGGTGCCGACGGTTTTCGGCGAGGCGGTCCCGGCCGACGAGCATGTCACCAGCCGGCACGGGCGGGTCGCCCGTGCCTTCCTCGCCGCGGCGTGGTTCGTGCTGGGCGTGACGGCCCGGCGGGCCCGCACGGCGATCGAGGCGCCACCCTCAGGCAGCTTCGCGGACATGGCCGCGGCGACGGCGGACGCGCTGCGGAACGCAGGGCTGGTCACCCAGGGGGCAAGCGCCGTGCGGCTCGAGCCGCTGCCTGACGGGGAGTACCGGGCGCGGCTCGCCGACGTGTCGGCCGCCGAGTCCACCACGTTCGCCGCCGCACTCGACGAGGTCCTCGCGCCGCTCGCGAACCCCCGGTACATCGTGCCCCGGCTGTTCGTCGCGCCGCCCGCCGACAAGCGCGCCGCCCGGCGGCTGGCGCGCGGCACAGGGGCGGACGGCGGTGTGCCGGCCACGGTCGTCTACCACGCGGTGCC
>Ga0310811_10007933_pt1 | contig 13617 bp, 14 predicted proteins | sample YCmetagenome_FD_207642 | JGI IMG/M metagenome (GOLD analysis project Ga0310811, IMG submission 207642) | Soil microbial communities from experimental microcosm in Duke University, North Carolina, United States - YC | ecosystem: Engineered > Artificial ecosystem > Soil microcosm > Unclassified ... | reverse complement strand
GCCTTCGCCGGCGCACGGCACCACCACCATCATCATTCATGAGCGATTTCACGAGCTGGCTCACGGAGCCATTCCGGCATGAATTCATGCTGCGAGCGCTGTTCGGCTGCGCCCTCATCGGGTTCACGAACGGCTGCCTGAGCACCTTCATCGTCCTGCGCCGCCTGGCGCTCATGGCGGATGCGCTGGCTCACTCGCTGCTACCAGGGCTGGCGGTCGCGATCCTGCTTTTCGGACTGGCGCCTGCGGGGCTTTTTGCGGGCGCCCTCGTGGCCGCCCTGCTCGTGGCGGGCGGCACGCAGCTGATCTCCCATAGCTCACGCATCAAGGAGGACACTTCCCTCGGGCTGCTTTTCGCCTGCGCGTTCTCGCTCGGCCTGGTGTTACTGAGCATCTCGCCCGTGCGGGTGGAGATTCACCACTATCTCTTCGGCAATATCCTCGGCCTCGCGGATGCGGATCTCTGGATCATCTACGCAATCAGCATCGTGGTATTGCCACTGCTGATCGCCCTGGAGCGGCCTTTGTTCCTGATGATGTTCGAGCCGTCCATCGCCGCGAGCCAGGGGATACGCGTGGGAGTCCTGAATTACCTGCTGATCGGCGCGCTCGTGCTCTCGATGATCTCCTCTTTGCAGGCGGTCGGGGTGATCCTCGCGCTCGGGATGCTGATCGCGCCCGCGGCGACCATTTATCTCTTTTCGGATTCGTTCACGACGTTGTTCTGGGGCGGCGGGCTGCTGGGGATGGCTTCGTCCTGCGCGGGGCTGGTCATCTCCTATTGGCTCAACCTTCCGTCCGGGGCGTGCATCGTGCTCCTGATGGGCATCGTCTTCCTGGCCTCGCTGCTTTGCAGCCCGCGCTATGGGGTGCTGACGCGTTTCTTCCGCAAGCGGCACCTGCACGAGCAATCGCTGGCTCGGTGGCAGGGTGGGGCTTCCAAGTCATAATCCATCCCCGCGCTGGCGAAGCGGGCGATTTCGCGCCAGATTCGAGACTGTCTATGAACCTCGCAATCGACCAAAAGCTCGCTCTCGTCACCGGCTCCACCGCAGGCATCGGACTCTCCATCGCCGCACTGCTCGCAGCGGAGGGCGCTCGCGTCATTGTCAACGGCCGCACTGACTCACGGGTGCAGGAGGCCATCGCCACGATCCGCAAGCAGCATCCCGACGCGCAGCTCGAGCCGCTCGTGGCCGATCTCTCGAAGGCGGATGCGGCGCAGGAGACGATCGCACGTTTTCCTGAGCTGGACATCCTCGTCAACAACCTCGGCGTCTACGGGCCGAAATCCTTCGAGGAGCTGACCGACGCCGACTGGACGAACATCATCGAGACGAATTTCCTGAGCGGCGTGCGTCTCTCGCGGCACTATCTCCCCGCGATGCGGAAGGCAGGTTGGGGACGCATTATTTTCATCGCGAGTGAGTCGGCGGCGAACATCCCGCCCGAGATGATTCATTACGGCGTGACCAAGACGATGCAGGTGGCGCTCGCGCGCGGCCTCGCGGAGACGACGGCGGGCACCGGAGTGACGGTGAACTCGGTTCTGGCCGGCCCAACGCGCTCCGAGGGTGTCGAGCAGTTCATTCGCGACATCGCGAAGCAGCAGGGCAAGACGGAGGCGGAAGTGGAGGCAGACTTTTTCAAGACCGTGCGCCCGAGTTCGTTGCTCCAGCGCTTTGCGACCACAGACGAGATTGCGAATATCGTCGCCTATCTGGCGAGCCCGCTGGCGGCGGCGACGAACGGTGCAGCGCTTCGCGCCGAGGGAGGACTGCTCCGCTCCATCCTTTAAGCGCCATGAAGGCCTTCGCCGTTGCCTCCGCGCTGCCTGCGGATCACTCGGAATGTTTCATCGAGCTCGAGCTGCCAAAGCCCGAGCCAGGGCCGCACGACCTGCTCGTGCGGATTCACGCAGTCGGCGTGAATCCCGTCGACTACAAGGTGCGCCAGAGCCACGACGGAAAAGCCCCGCGGGTGCTGGGCTGGGATGCCGCGGGTGTGGTCGAGAGGGTTGGGAACGAGACGTCGATCTTTCTTCCCGGCGACGAGGTTTATTATGCGGGCGACATCACCCGCTCCGGCTCGAATGCCGAATACCAGCTCGTGGACGAGCGCCTCGTGGGCCGCAAGCCAGCGAAGCTATCCTTCGCCGAGGCGGCGGCACTTCCGCTGACGACGATCACGGCGTGGGAGGCGTTATTCGACCGAATGCGAATCTCCGAAGGTGAAAATGGTAAAACACTGTTGATCCTGGGGGGCGCCGGAGGCGTCGGATCGATCGCCATCCAGCTTGCCAAACAGCTCACCGGCCTGCGGGTAATAGCGTCTGCGTCGCGGCCAGAGAGCGCGGCATGGTGTGTCGAACTGGGTGCGGATGCGACGGTGGATCATCGCGGGGACTGGGCGGAGGAACTCGGCTCCAATGCCATCGACTACATCGCCTGCTTCAACGATACCGACGGGCATTGGGAGCGGATGGCGCGGGCGATTGCTCCACAGGGCGTGATCTGCTCCATCGTGGAAAATGCCGCTCCGCTGGCGGTTGGTCTGCTCAAGAGCAAGAGCGCCACGTTCGTATGGGAGTTCATGTTTACCCGCTCGATGTTTCAAACTCCCGATCGGATCGAGCAGCATCGGCTGCTGACCCGGGTGGCGGAATTGGTGGATGCCGGCAAAATCCGAACGACTCTGGGAAGTTCGCCAAGGCCCCTCACGACGGAGGCGCTGGCCGAGGTTCACCGCCAGCTCGAGGCCGGCCGTAGCATCGGGAAGTCGGTTCTTACGCTCATCGATTGAGCGGGAGCCTTCCGGCCGATCGGGAGATTCTGAGGCTTGTCCGGAAACGGATTCCGTATTACTGTCGCAGGATGTATCTGGCCCCAAAAGGCTTGCTCGGCCTTTGGCTGGCAGTTGCGATCTCCTCCTTTTGCGCTCCGGCGCAGGCGGACGATGTCGTGACGATCAATTTTCCCGTAGGGAGTGAGAAGCTGACTGCGGAGGGGCTGTCTGCCCCGCCCCGGCAGGTGGCTACACCGGACGGAATGGGCTACGCCGAAGTGTGGCTGCGTCCGGTGCGAAAAACCAATCACGTTTTCCTGACTTTCGTTTTCGAAGAGGACGGCGGCAAGGGACCGGCGGTTTTCTGGTCTGGTGACAAGGGTGGCCAGCAGGTGACGCTGTCCGACAATCTTGCCGAAGGAGTGACGGGCGTGAACTGCCGCACGATCGAGCTGCCTGACGAGATCACGCGCGAGGCCGGGCGCCTTTACATCATGGGGCGGCAGGATCGGCTGCTTCGCCTGCGTATCGATTGGTGCGAGCCTTCGCAATCGTACGTCGTTTCCGATCAGGAGCGACCGCAGCTCATCATGGGAGGTTCGTTGAAGCTGGACCGGGACCTCACCGGGCAGGCACCGATGACGCCGCCGGACGCGTGGTTTGGCCGGGTGCTGGATGCCTCGCTCCAGGATGGCGTGGCCGATATTTCCCAGAACACGGAATTGGTCGTTCCGGTCAAGGGCACGGTGGGGGAGGCGAGATTGCACGGGAAGTTTCTTGGCCTGCCGCTGGGCAAAGCCATCCGGGTGTGGGTCAACGGCAAGCTGGCCGGCCGCCTCCAACCATCACTGCCGAGCCTGACCGACCCCGGTTATCTGCGCCGGGGCGGGAAACGCACGGTCTACGCCGGGTGGCGGGAGGGAGCGATTTTCCTCGAACCGGGCATGCTCAAGGATGGCGAGAACTCGATCCTGCTCGAGTCGGCGGGCAAGGGAGTCTACCTCAGTGGAGCTGCGATCGAGATCGAGAGTCCCGAGGACGATGCCGCCCAAGTGGAATCATCCGCCCCGGTGACGACGATTGATTCTTCGGAGGCATCTCCAACCCCCGCGCCCAAGCCGTCTCCATCCCCGTCGCCCTCACCGACCGCGACCCCGGCCGCGAAACATTAGGGAAATCCCTCCAGCGCAACCCTTTCACCCTCACAAGGTATTTACCCCTTTTTCACAAATTTCTGACATCTGCGGATCTTCTTTCCGGCAGGTTCCCTCCGTGATTTTCTTTTCCTTCTTTTGCGCTACTAGTTTGTCTTTCCCATGAATCGCCCTTCCACCTTCCGCCGCTTCGACGCGGGTTACACCCTGTTTGAAATCATGCTCGTGCTCGGCATCATCGCCGTGCTGGTGGGCTCTGCGATCTACATGCTGAAGGGCAACATCGACGTGGCGAAGCAGCAGCGCGCCGAGACGGATTTCACCTCCATCGTCACGCAGCTCAAAACGTACGAGATGATGAACTACAATTTCCCCACGACTGCTCAGGGCCTCGACGCGATGGTTGTCCGGCCGACGACGGAGCCCGTGCCTCGCAGGTGGGTGCAACTCCTGGACAAGGGCCTGGTCGATCCATGGGGACAACCGTACAACTACGCCTCTCCCGGAAAGAAAAATCCCGCCAGTTTCGACCTCTTCTCCTCCGGCCCAGACAAACAGGCCGGCACGCAGGATGATATCTGGTTCGCCGGCAACTAAAGTCGGTGCTTTCACCTTCCTCGAGCTGATGCTCGTGCTGGCGTTGATCGCGATCATCTTCGTCAGCGCCGCGCCGCTGGTGAGCGCCTCCCTTCGGGAGCGCCGCCTGCGCGCGGATGCCGAGAAGATCTCCTCCATGGTGCGCAGCCAGCGCGCGAAGGCGCAGGAGGATGGGCGCCGCCATGTGCTGAACATCCGCCCGGGCGGATTCTTCGAGAATGGCGATCCGCCGAAGGAGATCGCATCGATCCCGAACGACGCCATTTTCACCCTGCGCTATCCCGGTTCGAAATGGGAGAAGCCCGACGACCAGAGCTGGGAATTCTCGCCGATCGGAATGGTGACGCCTCTTTCCATAAGGCTGGAAAGCGGGAGCGCGTGGATCGAGGTCGATTTCGACATGCTGACCGGCCGCGTCTCGGAGGAGCGTTATGCGTTCTAGGAAATCCGAGCGCGCTTTTACCTTGCTCGAGGTGCTGATGGCGGTCGGCATTTTTGCCTTCGCCGCGCTGGGATTGATGATCGCGCTCGGCAGCACGCTCGATGGCGCGCACCAGATCCAGCGCGATGCCGATGTTCGCGATGGCCTGGCCAATCGGCTGGCCAGCCTTTCCGTCGGCCTGCTGCGGCCGATGAGCAATGACGAGGTCGAGAACGGGGTGAAATATCACGAGGAAGTGCAGCGTGAGGAGGTGACGAACGACGCCAAGACCCTCCTGCGCGGTTTCTGGAGGCTGAAGGTGCGGGCGGAGTGGGGGCCACCGGCCGCCCCGCAGACGTGGGAAGTCTCCCACCTGATCTATCGGAGCGATGCATGAGAAACCGCCGCGGCTTCACGCTCTTCGAGATCCTGATCTCGATCGCGATCTTCATGCTCCTGGCTGGAGGCATCTTCGCCTCGGTGCGCGCGGCGTTCATCGCCTCCGCACAGGTCGCCGGCGATCAGCTCGACTCCGAGCGGCTCGACGCCTTTCAGCAGTTTCTCCGGAAGGTTTTCCTGAGCCTGCCGGGCGACGCGAAGGTGGAGCTGAAACTGCGCCAGCAGCCGGGGCGGGGCGACATCATCGAGGTGCGGCTCTGGCCGGTGCCGGGATTTCTGCAGTTTGGAACGAGCTCGAACGACGGCGTTGCGATCAGCGCCCAGCCGGACGGGACGGGTGGCTTTCGCGTAATGCTGGGGTATTTCCGCTCGGAGGACTCGACCGACGAGCGCAATCAATGGATCGAGCGGGAGTCGGACTGGTTGATGTTGCTGCCCGGAGTGAAGCAGATTCGCTGGCGATTCGCTCCGGCGCGGAATCCCGTTTTTTCCGACACCTGGAACGAGCAATCAGGCCGGCCGGGGCTCGCGGAGCTGACGTTGGAAATGAAGAACGGTTCCGCGAACGTCTATCAGTTCTGGATCCCGCCCCTGCAGCGCAGGTCGAGCGGTGGCTCGGACGGCGGCGTCGTGCCCCAGCAGCCGGGGACTCCGCAACAACCTCCTGGTCAACCGGAGGATCCTCCGCGCCCCGAATGAGCCTCGCCTTCAAACATCTGACCTTTTCGCTCCCGGAGTGCCGTCCCGCGGAGGGCAGCGCATTGCTGCTGGCGATCTGGTGCGTAGCCGTGCTGTCGATCACGGTGCTCGCGGTGGCGCGCATGGTCCAGACCGATGTGGATGAAGCGGGCCAGAAGAACCGCCGCTTCGAGGCGCGCGAGCTGGCGCTGACCGGCGTGGCCTACGGGATGCATCCCAAGATCGAGGCTTGGGACCCATTGCTCGATCAGAAGTTCGCCGGCGATCGCAAGCTGCGGGTGACCGTGATGAGCGAATCGGCCCGCATCGACATCAACCGCGCCCTCAAGGAGGAGGGGCAGAAGACACTGCGCAAGCTGTTCGACATCTGGGGAGCGAAGGAAGATCAGATCTCGATTGCGGTGAGTTCGATGATGGATTGGACCGATCCCGACGACATCCGGCTGCTCAACGGGGCGGAAAAAGCCGATCTCATCAACCAGACAAAATATTCCATTCCGGCGAATCGGGACTTTCACTCTGTTTCCGAGATGGAGAGGGTGAGAGGGATGGACCTGATCGCCGCGCTCAAGCCTGACTGGGCGGACTACTTTACCGTGAATGGCAGCCGGCGCATCGATCTCCAGGATGCACCGATCGATGTGATGCGCGCCGGCGGACTCTCCGAGGCACAGGCGCGCCAGGTCGACGAGGTCCGGCGCGGCGCCGACCGGGAGGCGAAAACGAAGGATGATTACAAAATCAAGAATGTGGCCGAGTTTCTGCGGAAGGTCGGGCTCTCCGATCCTCAGATCCAGATCCTGCAGGGAAAATTTGGCGCGGGTCTCGGGCCGGTGCGCATCGTCAGCCGGGCCAGGGTCGGCGGCACGGAATATCAGATCGTCGTGGTCTCGACCCGCGGCGCCGAAGACAACGCCTTGATCGCATGGGACGAACAATGACGCGACGCGGGCCGGTATCATCGGACGTGGTCGTCCGTCTTTATGAAGAAGCGTGGCAGCGCTGGAAACTCTCCGGTGGCTCGCCGCAGCTGCTGGCCAACGAGGAAGTGCATGCCGATGGTGCGACGCGGGTCATCCACGCCGTCCCGGCGCGGCGGGTCATCGCGACGCCGCTGTGGATCGAGGGCGCGGACGCCGCCCTCGCGCCAGAGACGGTGAAGCTGGAGCTCGAGGTCCGCGGTCTGCTGCCCCGGGCTCAAGCCATGGGAGGTACGGTGGTAAGACTGCTCCCGCAGGAAAATCGCCAGCTGGCGGTGGTGGCGACCTTTCCTCCGGAATTGCCGGAGGAGAACTCCCTCGCCGACGCCTACGATGTCTCGCCGTTCCTGCTCGATCTGCCGTCGGATGCCGTGACGCTCTGGCGCGAAGGCGACGATCTCGTTGCGGCGTTCACGCGCGGCGAGGCGGTCGTCTATTGGGAAACGATCGATCGCTCGGTCCCGGCGGAAGAGCTTCAGACCTGGCTCGGAGTCCTCAACCTGCGGCTGCGCGGGGAGGCCATCATCGATCGGGTGCCCAAGGTGGTGAGCTGGGTCGAGGGATTGCCGGCCGCGCGCATTGCTCCCGCCGGTTGCGAGGCGACTGGCGCCGCGCCGGATAGCAGGCCCTCGCTCAAGCACGCGCGTTTCGAGTGGAAGCCGGTCAGTGCCCAGCAGGCCGATCTGCAGCGCCTGCGCCGCGAGCAGATCAAGCGTGTCGTCCTGATCGTGGCGGCCATCTATGTCGTGATCGCGGCCGGATTTACCCTCTATTTTGGCGCTTTGCGCTGGAAGATTTCCCGTTTGGCCAATGAAACGACCCAGTTGAAAGCCGAGGTGGAAAAGTTCCAGCCCATCGCACGGGACTGGACGATGATCGCGCCGACGGTCGAGCCGGAGCAATATCCCCTCGAGATCCTGAGCGGAGTCGTGACCGGCATGCCGCCGCAGGGCATCCGGCTGATCCGCTTCAAAATCGAAGGCGGAGCGGTCGGCGTCGAGGGCGAGGCGGATACCTTCCAGATGGCCACGGATTTCTACAATGCACTCGCGACCGCGGAGGGGTTCCGCGGCTTCAACCTGCAAAGCGATACGCCGCAGATGAAGGCCAATAATGCAGCGAGCTTCAACATCCACGGAGCGATTCCCCCGCCATGAGACCGCTCAACCGTAACGAAAGGCTGATGGCGGCCACGCTGGGTGCGCTGGTGTTCCTGTTCCTGAATCTCGCGGGCATGCGCTGGATCGCAGACCGGATGAGGGAGACTCGAGCGGAAATTTCCCGAATGGAGACCGAGTCCGCCGCGGCTCGCACGATGCTGAAGCAGCGTCCCTACTGGCTCGCACGTCAGGACTGGGTCGCCAAGCATCCACCCGAGATCTATGACGAAAGGACCTCCCGCTCGAAGTATGTGCAGGAGATCCAGGCCAGCGTGCAGGCGCAGAATCTCAAGATCGAGTCCCAGCAGCCACTGGAGACCGAGCGCGACGGACGGCTCGCGCTCGTGGGGATGGAGGTCACCGTGGAAGGCCGGCTCGAGGCCATCGTCCGATGGCTGGACGCCTTGCAGCAGCCGGGCAAGTATGAGGCGGTGAGGAGTTTCTCTTTGAGGCAGGCGGACGACGGAAACACGATGGAGGCCACGGTCCGGCTGGGAAAAGTCCTCCGATCTGGAGATCTCGCTTCTTATCCATGAGTGCGCGTTTTCCTTATTTCGTGGCCCTAGGGTTCCTGATGGCGAGCCGGATCTGCCTCGCGGCGGACGCCGACACGGAGACTTTCGCGCCGAAGACTTATGGCGTGGACCGGTACCAGCACATCTGGAAGCGTTCGCCGTTCATCGTCGAGACGGTTGCTGCCGTGCAGTCCCCGGGATTGGCCAGCAAATACGGCCTCGTCGGTATTGCCTCGCTGGGCAAGTCTCCGGTGGTTTTCCTTTGGGACAAAAACGAAACTGACCCTGCAAAAAGCCGGTTCATGGTTTCGCAGGCGAAGGCGGACGTGATCCACAATATCGAGGTCGTCTCGGTGGCTGTGGACAAGGATCCGCGGAAATCCACGGCAACGATCAAGCAGGGTGCCGATCAAGCGCTGCTGCAATTCGACCAATCGGGAATTCCGCCTTCGGGCCCCGGGGCAGGGGGAGGCGGAATCATCCCGCCTCCCGTGACTTCAAGCGGCTACGTTCCGCCGGTGATGGGGGGCAATTATATACCGCCGGCCACGACCGGAGCGGTGCCACCGCCGCCCACGGGGATGAACCCGGCTATCCGCGGCCTTCTCCCGACGACTCCCGGCGGTCAGGTCACCCCTGCCAATCCCGCGACCCCGGGCCAAATTCCGCCACCTCCTGTTCGACGAATCATCCGCCCTAAACCTATCGATGCTAACTAGACGCCAGGCTTCGAGCCTTCTTACTTTCCTCCTTGCCTTTGTGGCCGCCGTTGGCGGCTTGCGGGCGCAAGCACAAACTCAAACGCAAGCTCTCCCGGACGCACCTGCGGTATCCGGCGACGAGATGATCCCCAATATCCAATTGCCGGGTAATCCAGCCACGGACGTGGCGAGATATTACGAAGGGCTTACCGGCAAAAGGCTGATCCTCGATTCCGCTTTGAACGGTCCGAATCTCACCGTCATGGTGCCGAACCCGATCAGCAAAAAGGACGCCATCGCTTACATCGAGTCCATTCTCGTCTTGAATGGCTACTCGATCGTCAACGTAGACGACAAGACGGCGAAGCTGCTCGGGCCGTCGAAGCCCCCGCGCATGGAGGCCGTCCCGCTCTTTAGCGATCCTTCCCAATTGCCGCCTGGCGACGAAATTGTCAGCTACTTCATGCCTTTCCGGTACCTGAAGGCGGAGGAAGCGCAGCAAATTTTTGCGCAGTTTGCACCGTTCCATCCGAACCTTGGGATCTACACGCCGGTCCCGAGCGTCAATGCCGTGTTGATCACGGAATCCGCGCCCATCATCCGGCGCTTGATTGCGATCAAGGATATGATCGATGTCGAGGGCGCGAAGACGGTGACCGAGTTCTTCGTCCTCCAGCGTGCGGATGCGGAGAAGGTTGTGGAGATTCTCTCCAAGATCTTCGAAAAAGACGATGCTGCGGCCAATCGATCGGTCGCTGTGAATACACCGCCGAACCCCGGGATGCCTCAGGGGAGCGTGCCTCCGGGTGCGGTGGGTGGGGGGATTTCCGCGATCACGGGAAAAATCCAGGTCTTCGCCGACAAGCGGACGAATCGAGTGATGGTTGTCGCGCCGGAGGGGAGAATCCCGTACATCAAGACCATCGTCGACAATCTCGACTCGGCGGTGAATTTCGAGGAGCCGCTCGAGCGGCCCCTGCGCTTCGTCAAAGCAGGGGATGTGCTGCCGGTGCTGGCCAGCCTGCTTGCCGATAAAGATGACAAGAATGGTGCGTCGAACATCGTCGGCGGCCAGAACGGCCAGAACGGTCAAAACGGCAGCAGCGATAACAGCAACTCCAACGGCTATAATAACAACAGCAACGGGTTGAGCGGCAGCAGCTCGTCGTCCGGTGGGCCGAACGTCAATACCAACACCACGTACACTGCCGAAAGTACGGCGCCGCAGTCGGTAATTGTCGGCAACGCGCGCATCATCGCAGATCGCAGCGTGAACAAGATCATCGTGATCGGGCCCCCCGAGTCGCGACAGAAGGCCGGACAGGTGCTCGACATGCTCGACCAGCGGCCGAAGCAGGTCTATCTCGCTGTGGTCATCGGCCAGCTCACGCTGGGCAAGAATCTCGAAGTGGGAGTCAACTACCTCTACAAGGGTACGAATGCCACCGCCGGGTCGATCCGCGCGCTCGGCACGGGTGCGACAACCGACATCACGAACCTGCTGGCCAACCGCTCCGGGTCTCTTGATCTCGCGCCGGACACGAGCACGGTAACGAATACCGCGGTGAACGCAGCGGCGGCGGCGGCCTCGACGGCGATCCCCGCACTCTCCGGCCTGACGGTCTACGGAAGCATCGCGAACTCCGTCGACATCCTGGCGCGGGCCATGGCGGCGACGAGCAAGTTCCAGATCATTTCCCGGCCGGTGGTTTATACATCGAACGGGCAGCCTGCGGTGATCAGCTCCGGTCAATCGGTGCCCGTGGCCTCCGGCACGCTCACCTCCGCGGTCGACACCACGGCCAACAACAATCTCGGGAGCAGCATCGCCTCGAACGTCGAGTACAAGGACATTGTCCTGGAGCTCGAGGTGCAGCCTCTCATCAACTCCGATCATGAAGTCACGCTGCGGATCAAGCAGAAGAACGACACCATCCAGGGGCAGACCACAGTCTCCGGCAACAGCTATCCTACGCTCGGCGTGCAGGCGCTCAACACGACGATCACCGTGCCGAACCGGAATACGGTTGTTCTCGGGGGACTCATCAGCGAGCAGGAGGACCGCACGGAAACCGGTATTCCGCTGCTGAAGGACATTCCCGGTCTCGGCTACCTGTTTAGCAACACGGTGAAGAACAAGACCCGGCGCGAACTCATCATCATGATCCAGCCGTTCATCGTGGATACTGACGACAAACTCAAGGAAGTGAACTACATCGAGCGTGCGAATACGGGCTTCAAGGAACATCTCTTCGACGAACCGATCCCGGTAAAGGCAGCGACGCTGCCTGCTCCGGAGGAACTGACCGATCCGCGGGCGCATTGATTCTTACATGAGTACCGTCGCTGCTGGAAATCCCGTGCTCGACCTGCTCGCCGACGCGTTGCGCAAGGCGGGCTCCGAAATGACGCCGGAGACGCTGGAGGCCACCGCGCAAGCGCTCGCCACGCAACGCTCCGCGGTACGGGCCGTGCTCACGCAGGAGGGAATCTCGGAGAAGGAATTCCTCAAGGCGGTGGCGGCAAGCGTGGGGATGGAATGGTTCGAGCCACCCGCGGATGCGGTGCCGTCGTTCTCGAAGACTTTTCCCGCGCGTCTGGCGCTGCGCTATCATCTGGTGCCATTGCAGCAGTCCGAGGAGGGCCTCGTGCTGGCGACGTACGATCCGTTCGACTATCACGCGCGCGCGGCGGTGCGGCAGCAGTTCCCGGGGAAGGCGCGCTTCGTGGCGTCCACGCGCAAGTTCATCGTGGCGTCCATCCGGGCGCACTACGGCGTGGGTGCGGAGACCTTCGAGGAATTGCTCGAGGGCCGCGAAGACGAGATCGCCGAACTCGATAACATCGAGGAAGTCAATGTCCTCGATGGCGAAGACTCCGAGGCCTCGGTGATGAAATTCGTGAACCAGATCATCCGCGAAGCGCTCGTCGAGCGTGCAACGGACATTCACGTCGAGCCGCTCGGTACCGACCTGCGCATCCGCTACCGCATCGACGGCGTGCTGCACGAGGTGCCAGTGCCGCAGAACATCAAAGTGCTGCAGGCGTCCGTGCTCTCGCGCATCAAAATCATGTCGAATCTCGACATCGCGGAGCGCCGCATCCCGCAGGACGGCCGCATCAATCTCGAGTTCAACGGCGAATCGATCGACGTTCGTGTCGCGACGATTCCGTCCGTGACGGGAGAGACGATCAGCCTGCGTCTCCTGGGGCAGGAGCACTTCGATTTCGAGCGGCTGGGCCTGGATGCCGAGCTGGAAAAAGTCGTCCGCGAGCTGCTCGCTCAGCCGAACGGCATCGTCCTCGTGACCGGCCCGACGGGAAGCGGCAAATCGACGAGCCTGTACACCTTCCTCTCGTCGCTGAATACGATGCAGCGACGCATCGTTACGATCGAGGACCCGGTCGAGCACAAGCTGCCGGGCGTGATCCAGATCGCGGTGCGGCCGGAAATCTCGCTGACCTTTGCGACGGCGCTGCGCAGTGTCCTGCGTGGTGACCCGAACGTCATTATGGTCGGTGAAATGCGCGACCTCGAGACGGCGGAGATCGCGGTGCGCGCGGCGCTGACGGGTCACCTGGTCTTCAGCACGCTGCATACGAACGACTCCGTCGGCGGTATCGTCCGTCTGGTCGATATGGGAGTCGAGCCGTTCCTGATCGGATCATCAGTGAGAGCTTTCATCGCCCAGCGTCTCGTGCGCCGGCTGTGCCCGGATTGCAAGAAGCCCGATGCACACGCGGCCGGGTATCTGGAGCAAATCGGTTTTCCCAAGGAGTGGGCTGGAGCAACCTACGGGCCGAACGGCTGCGATGCCTGCCGGGGCACCGGCTATCGCGGTCGAACCGCGCTCTATGAAATCTGCATGGTAACCCCGCAGTTGCAGGATCTGATTCAGGCAAAGGCGAGCCCGAGCGTCCTGCGAGCCAAGGCGGTCGAGCAGGGGTTGGTCTCCGTGCGCGGCTATGGGTGGAAACGCGTGATCGAAGGCGTGACCTCCGTGGCGGAGGTGCTGCGCGTGACTGCGGCGGATGTGGCCGCCCTCGACGAATAACGAACGATGGAAACCTTCCGGTTTAAAGCGGCCAATGCTTCGGGGGCCATCGAGAGCGGCACGCTGGCCGCCCGCTCGAAGGCGGAAGCCTACGATACCCTGCGCGCGCGGAAGCTTCGGCCGGTCTCGATCGAGACCGCCGGGAGCGCGAC
>Ga0310811_10007930_pt1 | contig 13619 bp, 13 predicted proteins | sample YCmetagenome_FD_207642 | JGI IMG/M metagenome (GOLD analysis project Ga0310811, IMG submission 207642) | Soil microbial communities from experimental microcosm in Duke University, North Carolina, United States - YC | ecosystem: Engineered > Artificial ecosystem > Soil microcosm > Unclassified ... | reverse complement strand
CGCTGGCAGGCCATGGCCTTGAAGGTGGTGCTATGACCGCGGTCATTATGGGCCTCGTCGCCGTCGTGCTCTTGGTGCTCGTCGTCGTGGCTCTGGGCATGCGCTCGATGAACCGCAGGGAGAGCGCTCTTTCTTCCGAGCGGTTAAAAGCGATGGCCGAGAACAAGGGGCCCAAGCCCCGCCGTCCCGCCGAGGAGACGTTCTTCGAGAGTTTTCCCCAGGGTTTCGACGCCTTCGAAGACCCCTCCGAGAAGGAGAAGGCCGCGCCCAAGCAGCGGCCCGCCGGCGGCCGTCCCGCGGCCAAGCCCGGAGGCCGGCAGGCGACGCGTCCCACGCAGCGCAGCGCGGGTAAGCAGCCCGCCGCTCCACGTGGCCGCCGCGGCGTCGACGAATGGGGCGAGTCCGACGACTACGACGACGAGTACTGGAGCCGCGTGCGCGCCGACGACGGCGGCTTCAGCGGGCCCGGTGCCCGGATGGCCACTCCCCGTCCTGTGGGCCGGCCCTCGGGCGCGCCGTCCGGCGACATGCCGCCGAACACGCAGCCGGCGGCCAAGCCCCGCGCGGCCGACCCCGACGCCGCGACCGTTCAGGCTCCGCTTCCGCAACGTGCCGGTTCCGACCGCCCGAGCAGCCGCAAGTCCTCACGGGTGACCCCGGCGTCGGCCGCCGCCGACCAGAAGACCGTGGCGTTCTCCGCGCCGACTCCCGACGTCCTGGGCGCTCTCGGAACGCCCGCACCCGTCCGTCCGTCCGCGGACCCCTTCGACGTGAGTCCCGCCACAGGGGCCTTCGACGTGATCCCGGCCGCCGGATCGTTCGACGCGAACCCGGCGACCGGATCGTTCGACGCGAGCCCCGCCACGGGGTCGTTCGACGCGAGCCCGGCGACCGGCATGTTCAGCCCGCCCCCGACAAGCGACTCCTTCACCCCTCCGCCCCGCCCGGCCGGCTCGGCCGCGGCCCGGTCCCCCAGGTCCGGCAGGTCCTCGCGGTCCGCCCGCCGTGCCGCGGCGGGTCCGGCCGACACCGGAGCCGGCCGCGCGAGCGGGTCGTTCGAGGCCCCCTTGGGCACCGGTCCGCTGGACGGCGGCTTCGACGCGACGCCGTCGACGGCCCCCGCGCCCGGGTTGTACACCACCGGCACGGGCCCGTTCGACGCGGTGCTTCCCATGGCCGGGACGCCCGGGACCCCTCCCGCCGATCCGCTGACGCCGTCCATGCCGCCCGCTCCCGGCACGGGGTCGTTCGACAGCTGGACGGCCTACGACGCGCCGCGCAGCACCGACTCCTACGACCTGCCCCCCGGCTCCACCGGCCTGTTCACGACCGCGGACACGGGGCCTTCCTACACGGTGCCGCCGACCATGCCGCCGGCCGCACCGCCCGTCACCCCGATCCCCTCCTCCCCGACTCCCCCCGCCCCGGGCGAGAACTCCTGGCCGCCCGCCGCCTCGCCCGGCCCGGGCACCTCGCCGTCCTGGTCGGGTGTCCGTGACATCCTCGACGACCCGGAGCCGCCCGCACGTGGCGGCACGACCTGGCCGGGCGTCGAGACCTACCAGCCGCCGGCCGCCCCGCCGCCGAGTTACCCCTCGTACTCGAACGACCCGGGATACACCGCGGGCCCCCCGTCCTCCTCCTATGAGGTGAGCGCGGGGTGGGCCACGATCGACGACGCCGACTCCGCGGCCGGGCCCACGGGCGCCCACACGGGCCCGGCTCGTACGGTGTCACCGTACGAGTCGGCGGGTTACGACGTCCCCTCAGGACAGAGCCCCTACGCCTACGACCAGCAACAGGGCCAGGCCAACGGCAACGGCAACGGCAACGGCCAGCAGTCGTGGCCGGAGCAGCAGAACACGGGCGGCAGCTGGCCGTCCTACGACGAGCTCTACGGGAACGCCCCGCAGTCGACGAGTGCGCGCAGGGGCAACCACCGTCAGCCGGAAGATGAGCCTGACTATCCCGACTATTACCGGTGATTTTCCGCCGGCTTGCCTGAGGGGCGGGCGGCCCCTGTCATAGGGTCGCCCCATGACACAGAGTAGTCAGGCGAGTCGCCAGCGTTACTGGAGGTCGGTACTCCAGCACGATGTGCCGGCTTCTCTCGTGGTGTTCCTCGTGGCGGTGCCCCTGTCCATGGGCATCGCCGTAGCCTCCGGAGCACCGATCGCGGCGGGCCTGGTGGCCGCCGTCGTGGGCGGCGTGGTCGCCGGCGCGCTGGGCGGATCGGTCGTCCAGGTCAGCGGCCCGGCGGCCGGACTGTCGCTCGTCGTCGCCGAGCTCGTTCACACGTACGGCTGGCGCGCCACCTGCATGATCACGCTCCTCGCCGGGCTGCTCCAACTCCTCCTCGGCGCGTTCCGGGTGGCGAAGGCGGCGCTGGGCGTCTCCCCCGCGGTCGTCCACGGCATGCTCGCAGGAGTGGGCGTGGTGATCGCGCTCTCGCAGCTCCACATCGTGCTGGGCGGCAAGCCCCAGACTTCCGCGCTCGGGAACATCCTGGAGCTGCCGTCGCAGATCGTGAACAACCACAGCCACGCCGTCATGGTCGGCATCCTGACGATCGGGGTCCTGGTCGTCTGGGCACGGGTGCCCCGGCTCCGCATGGTGCCCGCACCCCTGGCGGCGCTGGTCATCGCCGCGATGACGGCGGCCGTGCTCGGCTGGGACCTGACGCGGGTCGACCTGTCCGGAGGCTTCTCCTCGCTGGAATCCCCGCTGCTGCCGCAGGGCGACTGGCACGCCATCGCGGGGGCGATCCTGCTCGTCGCCCTCCTCGCCGGAGTGGAGTCGCTCCTCACCTGCGTGGCCTCGAACCGGCAACACGACGGTCCGCGCGCCGACCTCGACAGGGAGCTCGCGGCGCAGGGCGTCGCCAACGTGGTGTCGGGCGCGCTCGGCGGCCTGCCGGTGTCCGGAGTGGTCGTGCGCACCACGACCAACGTCAGGGCCGGGGCACGCAGCCGCTGGTCGACCGTGCTCCACGGCCTGTGGGTGCTCCTGTTCACCGCCGCCTTCGCCTGGATGATCGCGCTCATCCCCCTCGAGGCCCTGGCGGCGCTGCTGCTGTTCATCGGCGTCCAGATGGTCAACCTCGGGCATGCCCGCAACCTGCGGGGGCACCGCGAGATGCCCATCTACTTCGTGACGATGACCGGCGTCGTGGTCATCGGCCTCGCGGAGGGTGTCGCGCTCGGCCTCGGCCTGGCCGCGCTGCTCGCCCTGCGCCGCCTCGCCTGGATCTCCGTGGTGGTGCGGCAGGCGGGTGACCGCTGGCGGCTCGTCGTCACCGGGTCTCTCACCTTCCTCGGCGTGCCCCGCCTGACCGAGTCCCTGGCGGCCATCCCGCCGGGCACGGCGGTGGAGCTCGACCTGAACCTCGACTTCATGGACCACGCCGCCTTCGAGACGCTCCACGCCTGGCGGCTGGAGCACGAGCGCGGCGGCGGCACGATCGACATCGATGAGATGCACGGCGAGTGGTACGCCGCGGCCGTCAGCGGCGCACGCATGCTGCCGGCCAGGACCCCGCCCAAGCACGAGCGCTTCTGGCTGCCCTGGGCCTACCGCCGGCGCGTCGTCGATTCCGCGCGCCAAAGCGACGGCCTGTGCGCCTACGACGAGATGTGCGAGACCGGACCCGGCCACGGACCTGACGACGAGCAGGCCACACCAGACCTGCTGGAGGGGACGCGGGAGTTCCACCGCAGGACCGCGCCGCTCGTCCGGCCGCTCCTGCACCGGATGGCCCGCAAGCAGACTCCCTCTCACCTGTTCATCACGTGCGCCGACTCGCGGGTCGTGCCCAACATCATCACCGCGAGCGGCCCGGGCGACCTGTTCACGGTGCGCAACATCGGCAACCTCGTGCCACGAGCCTCGAACACGCCGCCCGACGACTCGGTCTCAGCGGCCGTCGAGTACGCCCTGAAGGTGCTCGAGGTGCAGACGATCACGGTGTGCGGCCACTCGGGATGCGGTGCGATGTCCGCCCTCCTCGGCGAGGCGCCCGACCTGCCCGCGCTGCGTAACTGGCTGCGACACGGCCGGCAGAGCCTGGCCCGGTTCGTGGCGTTCCCCGAGGAGGACGCCGACGCCGGCCCGCTCGACCGGCTGTGCCGGGTGAACGTGATCCAGCAGTTGGACAACCTGGAGAGCCACCCTCTCGTGGAGAACCTCGTGCGCGCGGGGAAGCTGGAGCTCACAGGGCTCTACTTCGACATCGCCGCCGCCCGCGTTCACGTGCTCGATCGGGAGCGCTTCTCGGCGGTTCCGGAGTTGCGCCGCGGCTGAGCCGTCCGTCCGCTGTGAGCGGAGACCGTCCGCTGATCGTGAAACCACGACGACAAGGCCGCTCGGCGTCGCTGAGGATGGGCGCATGAGAGTTCTGATCATCGGCGGTTCGGTGTTCCTGGGCCGCGCGATCGTGGCGGAGGCGCTGTCCCAGGGCCACGAGGTCACGACGTTCAATCGGGGCGTGAGCGGACCCGGCCTGCCGGGCGTGCACGCCGTACACGGCGACAGGGAGGTCCCCGCGGACCTCGACCGGCTGGCCGGCGGGGGTGAGTGGGACGTCGCCATCGACGTCTGCGGCTACACGCCCGCGTCCGTCCGCGACGCGGTACAGCGGCTCTCCGGGCGCGTCGGCCACTACACATTCATCTCCAGCATCTCGGCCTATCCGGACTTCCCGGGCAAGCCCGCGGTGGACGAGACCTTCCCACGGCATGAGTGCCCGCCCGACGCCGACGCGGACTTCGGCGAGTACGGCGTGCTGAAGGCAGGGTGCGAACGGGCGGTCGAGGAGTACTTCGACGGGCCTTCGCTCATCGTCAACCCCGGCCTGATCATCGGGCCGTACGAGAACGTGGGCCGCCTGCCGTGGTGGCTCACGCGGATCTCCAAGGGCGGCCGGGTGCTCGCACCGGGAGATCCCGACCTGCCGATCCAGCTCATCGACGCCAGGGACATCGCCGCCTTCACCGTCGACCAGGCGGTGAAGGGCACCACGGGGCGGTTCCTCACCGGCGGCGTCCCCGCGAACGCGACCTTCGGCAGTTGGCTGGCCGACTGTGTGGAGGTCACCGGCTCCGACGCCGAACTGGTGTGGGCCGACGACCGGTTCCTGCTCGACCACGAGGTGGCGCAGTGGACCGAACTCCCCCTGTGGCTGGCCGAGGGCCCGGAGACCCCGGGCGGCTGGACGCACTCGTCGGCGAAGGCCCTGGCCGCGGGGCTGACTTGCCGTCCGGTCTCCGAGACCGTCGCGGACACCTGGGCCTGGTTGAAGAACGTCCCCGAAGGGGAGCGCAGCTTCGGCAACCGGATGTTGCGGCACGGCATCGCGCCGGAGAAGGAGGCCCGTATCCTGGCCGACTGGGACGCGCGCCCCTGATCTTCAGCGTCGTAGGCTTGCCGGCATGAACTGGTGGATCGCGGGTGTGGTCGTGCTCGCAGGAGTCGGTTTCGCGGTCGCGTGGCGCTTACGCGGCCCGGCCGCGAAGACGACGTCCGGGCGCCCGGCCGGCGCTCGGGCGTCCAGGCGTCCGGCGCCGAGGCAGCCGTCCCGGCGGCCTGCAGCCCGGCCGCGCGCCCGTCGCCCGCTCAGCCGGCCGGCCCGGACAGGCCCGCGGCCTGGTGAGATCTGGTGGGCGGACGTCCCGTTCGAGGACGGCCCCGGATCCAAGGTCCGGCCGTGCGTGGTTCTGCGGACCCACCGCGACGGCGCCGAGGTGCTGAAGATCACCAGCCAGGACCGGCGGCACCGTCACGATCACGTCGAGATCCCCACGCGGACCTGGGATCACGACGCCGACCACAACAGCTTCCTCGATCTCACCGGTCCGCTCCGGGTGAAGGCCGCCTCCTTCGACAACAGGGCCGGCACGCTCGACGCCGCTATCTGGGGCAAGGTATGCGAGCTGTACCGGCTTCCGGCCGGAAGGGGCTGAGCGGGCTCAGGCACCGGCCTCCGGGAGGCGCGCCGCGATGCCGTCGAGCAGGCGCTCGAGCCCGTAGGCGAACCGGTCCCCCACGTCGACGTAGTCCCGGCCGCCCTCCGTCAGCATCCTCGCGACCATGGGGTATCGCCCGCTCGCGACGACGGACTGCAGGTAGGGGCCCTGCAGGGTCATCCACTCCATCAGGTCGAGGCCCGTACGGCGCAACGCCTCGGCCTCGGCCAACTCGCTCTCCACGAATCCGTTGACGTAGGCGAAGACCGTGCCGATGACCGTCAGCATCTCGTTGAAGCTCAGACCGAGACCGTCGACCATGCGCAGGGCCGTGTCGAGCATCCGCACCCGGTTGGGGCTCGGCTGCTGCCGGGTGCCCGACAACGGGGCGATCCACGGGTGGCGGAGCATGACCTGCCGGATCCGGTCGGCGAGCCCGCGCAGGTCGGCCCGCCAGTCACCGGACAGCACGAGGTCCGGCGGGATGTAGTCCGCCACGACGGCGTCGATCATCAGCTCGATGACGTCGTCCTTGCCAGAGACGTACCGGTAGAGCGACATCGTCCCCGCCCCGATCTCGGTCGCGAGACGGCGCATGGAGATCGCGGCGAGCCCCTCCGAGTCGGCCACCTGGATGGCCGACTCCGTCAGCCTGGCGCGGCTGAACGTCGGCCGCGGCCCCCGGGCAGGGTGCTCCGGCCTCATCCAGAGGTTCTCGTGACTCGTCATCCTCACCGTCTCTCGCTGTGTCCGGACTGAACTGCTACCACATGTCGACGACCCGATGCGATGTCAACGATCCCTCCCACCCAGATATTGCGTACGCCGTATCCAGTAAGTAATCTCGACCACAGAAACCGAGTACGCCGTACTCGGTATGACGCCTTGCGGGGGGACGACCGGTGAACGTGTCACTTGCCGCCGTGGACGAGTTCGAGGCGCCGGGACTCGGCATCTTCGATTTCCCGCCGCTCTGGGACGGCGCGCCGTACTGGCTGAACAAGCCCGTCGTCCTGGCCGGGGTCGGCGTGGTTCTGGTGTGCGCGCTCGCGTGGGGCGCCTTCGCCCGCCCGAAACTGGTGCCGCGCGGTCTGCAGAACGCCGGCGAGTACACCTACGAGTTCGTGCGCGACCAGATAGCGCGACCCTTCCTGGGCAAGGACGCCGAACGCTGGATGCCGTTGTTGCTGAGCATGTTCGCGCTGATCCTGCTGTGGAACTTCATGGGCGTCGTCCCCGGCATTCAGTTCCCGGTGAACTCACACATCGAGTTTCCTGTGATCTTCGCTCTGGTGGTCTACGTGCTGAAGATCTATCTGGGCATCAGGCACCAGGGCCTCGGCGGCTATTTCAAGAACATGATGTTCCCGCCCGGCCTGCCGAAGCCCCTCGCCCTCGCGCTGTTCGCCCCGCTCGAACTGCTCTACAACTTCGTCACCGCGCCGTTCACCCATGCCGTACGGCTGTTCGCCAACATGTTCGCGGGGCATCTGCTGCTGGCGTTCTTCAGCGCGGTCGGCTTCTGGTTCCTGATCGCGCACCCGACGGTTCCGGGCGTGTCGATCGGCATTCTGAGCGTGGCGATGGCCGTCGCGATGACGGCCCTGGAGATCTTCATCCAGTTCCTCCAGGCGTTCCTGTTCACCATGCTCGCCGCCATGTTCATCGGCGGCTCGCTGCACCCGGAGCACTAGCCTCCCGGCGGGACGCCGTCAGTCGAAGCTGAGTTGCTCGGTGCGGCGGGGCATCAGCAGGAGCGCGCCCACGCTGAGCACGGCCACCACGACGAGTGCGAGGAACGTGTGGTGTGCCGCGTCGTAGAGCGACCGGCGGACGAAGATCCCGAGGGGCGACTCCCGGACCGCCGATCCCTGCCCTCCGAGCACCAGGCTGGTGGCGTCGACGCTCTTCGGCAGGTGGCCGGCGACACCGGCCGGAGGGTGGGCGAAACGGTCGGCCAGCGTCGCGTTGGAGATGGCGCCCAGGACGGCCGCGCCCACCGCGCTGCCGATGGATCGGCAGAACATGTTGGTCGCGGTGACCACTCCGCGCCGTTCCCAGCCGACGACCGACTGAACGGCGACGACGGTCGGGCTGGACGACAGGCCGAGGCCGGCGCCGACGACGAAGCACGCCGCGGCGACCTGCCACACCATGGCGTCCTGGGCGAGCAGCGCGCACAGGACGGCGCCGACGACGATCAGCAGACTGCCGATCAGCGCGGTGTCCCGGAAGCCGATGCGCATGTAGACACGTCCCGACAGGGCGGCGGCGATGGGCCACCCGATGGTCAGCGCGGCCAGTGCGAATCCGGCCATCAGCGCTCCGGTGCCGAGGACGCCCTCCACGTAGGTCGGGACGTACGAACTCAGCCCGATCAGGAGCGCGCCGACGCCGAGCGCGACGAGGTTGCCGCCCGCGAGCGTGCGGTTGCGGAAGACCCACAGGGGCAGGACGGGTTCGGCCGCGCGCCGTTCGACCAGGACGAAGGCGGCCAGCATGACCGCGCCCGCGACGAAGATGAGGACGCTCGGGACCGAGCCCCAGCCCCACGCCACTCCCCCTTCGAGCAGGCCGAGGATGAGCAGGGAGGAGCCGGCCGTGAGCAGGGCCGCCCCGGTGTAGTCGATGCGATGCGAGCCCGGTGTGACGTTCTCCTTGAAGCGCCGGGCGATCATCCAGATCGCGACGGCGCCGAGAGGCAGGTTGATGAAGAAGATCCACCGCCAGGAGACGTACTCGGAGAAGACGCCGCCCAGGGTGGGGCCGAGCACCGAGGCGATGCCCCAGACGCTGGCGACGTAGCCCTGGACGCGCGCCCGCTCCTCGACGGTGTAGAGGTCGCCGATCATCGTCATGCTGATCGGCTGAACCGCACCGGCGCCGATGCCCTGGATCGCGCGGAAGACGATGAGTGCGGGCATGCTCCAGGCGAACCCGCACAACACTGACCCGACGAGGAAGGCGGTGATGCCGAGGAGGATCACCGGCTTACGCCCCGCGATGTCGGCGAACTTGCCGTACAGCGGGACCGTCACCGCCTGCGTCAGCAGATAGATCGAGAAGAGCCAGGGGAACTGGGAGAAGCCGCCGAGATCGCTGACGATGGACGGCACCGCGGTCGCGATGATCGTGCTGTCCAGTGCCACCAGGCCGGTGGAGAGCATGACGGCGGCGAGCACCGGACCACGCTCCGACCGGAGACCGACGCCCTTCGAGATCGTTGTTGCCACGTGGGGGAATTCTCCTTGCGGGTCGAGCACGAAACCACGATGGGACTCGCCCGCCGGGAGGCGCACCAGTCCCATCAACCGGCAACCGCGGCCCCACCCTTTCTCATTCCCGCACCCGGCCAGGTTCTCCGACCGCCGGTGAAACCGTCGGTGACGTCGAACGCCGCGTGATCGCCCTTGAAGCGGCGAGACGGGCGCACGCCTCAGGCCAGTGCGGGCGCCGGGGACCAGAGACCGTCGATCTCCTGCTCTGCCGCGGCGAGGCTCTTGGCGGCCAGCGGGATCAGTTCGGCCATGGCGGGCGTCACCTCGGCGAGCGTGAGTTCGGCTGCGATGAACCGCGGTTCCAGACCCGTGGCCGACAGACCGTGGGGAAGCCACGACTCGGCGTGGTCCCACCCTTCCCGGGGCGCGCCCGTGCTGTAGCCGCCACCCCGGCTGGCGACCACGACGAAGTCGCGCCCACCGAGCAGACCGGCCCTGGTCTCGGGGTCGAACGACAGCCCGGGCGCGATGAGGTGGTCGACCCAGGCCTTGACGCTGCTCGGCGCTCCGTAGTTGTAGAGCGGGAGCCCCAGCACGACCGCGTCGGCTTCCTTCACCTCGTTGACCAGGCGTTCGGTCAGCGCCCAGGACGCCGCCTGGGCGACGGTGTGCTGATCCCGCGGCACCAACCGGGCCATGCCGCCGGCCACGTCAAGGTGCGGCAGGGGTTCGCCGCCCAGGTCGCGGTAGGTGACGGTGCCACCGGGGTGTGCGGCCCGCCAGACGGCGGCAGCCCGGGCACTGAGCTTGCGACTGACGGATCGATCGCCCTGGATGCTCGCGTCGATGTGCAGCAGGTGAGCCATTTCAATGACCTTTCATCGATAGTTTGTGCTGCATCAATGATTAGCGGCCCATGGGTAAAACGTCAACTCGTCTAGACTTGGCTCATGACCTCGCTGCCCGTCGTCAACCAGCCGGTGCATCGGTCAGGCGCGCTGCTCGACCACCTCGCTCGCCGTGTGCGCCTGCGCTCTGAGACGGTGCTCGCGCCACTCGGTCTTCGGCCTCGCCACCTCATCGCCCTCACCGTGCTGCGCGAAAGCGCGGGCAGCACGCAGCAGGCGCTCGCCGCCACGCTGGAGATGGACGGGACGAACATCGTCGGGCTTCTGAACGACCTCGAAGCCGAGAATCTGGTCGCGAGACGACGCTCGCCCGAGGACCGCCGCCGCCACGTCGTCGAACTCACGGACGCCGGTGCGAAGCGACTCGCCAAGGCCGAGTTCGCGCTCGCCGCGGTCGAGGACGAAGTGCTCGGAGCACTCAGCGAAGCCCAGCGTGAATCGCTCTACTGCCTGCTCCAGAAGGCGCTCGCCGGCAGCGACGCAAGCTGTACGACCGCCCTCGACGATTAGCGCCGGGCTTCGACCCTCTCGGGGAGGCGCCGGGTCACCGGTGTTCGGCTCAAGCAACTCCGGCACAGAGCATGGTCACGATGCCGCGAGCCTCTCCAACTCCACGGCCAGTTCCAGTCGAAGATCATCATGTTCGGCGCCGAGTGCGTGCACCTGGTCGCGCCAGCGCTCTGGCGGGTAGAGCCACACGGGCCTTCTGACGAGCTCCTCCGGCTCCCACGCGTAGCTAGGCCAGACATGAGCATGAAGGTACGGATCGGTGTTGCCGAGGATCTCCAGATTGATCCGGAGAAACCGGGAGTCCCGCCGACCGCACACGCGCTCGACCGCCTCGGCCAGACGCTCCATGTCCGTCAAGAACGCCATCCGGCGCTGAACCGGCAGGTCCGACAACCGGGTGATGGCGGGATCGTCGATGAGAAGCACGCAGTAGCCGGGCAAGAACTGCACGTCCCCGATTACCGCGAACCCCGCCTCCATGCGTGTCAGCACGGTGGGGTTCTCGCCCCTCAACGCAGCCGCGATCCGGTCCGCTCGCCAGTCGGCGCTCATGAAGCGACCATAGCGCCCGACATCGAACACTACAGTTGATCCGGGTCGTGACTGGCGCTGAGGTGGAGCACCACCGGGGAGCGGCCCGGCGACCCCCGTCGATGCCGTGCGCCTGGGCGAATCACAACGCCTGGGAGAAGCACATGCCTCAAACGCGGACCGCCCGTCTCATGGACGGCGCCGGCCTTGCCCGCCACGTCCTCGATCACACCGCGGCCATGTCGTCGGCCATCGCACATCGGACCGGTAAGGCCCCATGCCTGGCGACCGTACTCGTGGGAGAGGACCCCGCTTCGGCGACCTATGTCCGCATGAAGCGCGCTCGATGCGAAACGGTCGGCATCACCTCTCGGCACCTGCCGCTGCCGGCCACGACCACGACCACGGAACTGGTCGACGCCATCACGTCCCTGTCGGAAGATCCCGCGGTGCACGGCATCCTGCTGCAGCACCCGGTGGGAGACCACGTCGACGAACGGGCCGCGTTCGAGGCCATCGCCCCGCACAAGGACGTCGACGGAGTCACGATGCGTTCGTTCGCCGCGATGAGCTTCGGCCTGCCCGGATTCGTTTCCTGCACTCCGGGCGGCATCATGCGCCTTCTGGACGCCTACGACGTCGACCTGGCGGGCAAACACGCGGTCGTGGTCGGCCGAAGCGCGATTCTCGGGAAGCCCGCCGGGATGCTGCTGCTCGCCCGGGATGCGACCGTGACGTACTGCCACTCACGCACCCGCGACCTACGGTCGATCATCCGGGAGGCCGACGTCCTGATCGCCGCCGTCGGCCGCCCCCACTTCATCCTCGGTGAGGACATCAAGATCGGCGCTGTGGTCGTCGATGCCGGCTACAGCCCGGGCAACATCGGCGATGTGGACTTCGACACCGCCAAGACCCGCGCGAGCCTCATCACCCCGGTGCCCGGCGGTGTCGGCCCGATGACCATCGCCATGCTGCTCTCACAGACGGCGGAAGCGGCCGCGCTGCAGATGGGTCTCGTGCCCGCTGAGCTCATTCCGTCGTCACAGGGTGATGCGGCGGTCATCAAGCCGGCGGCCAGTTTCTGAGGACGGCGTCGAGGGCGTCCAGGGTTCTGGACCACGAGGCGTCCACCTCGCGGGGGGTGTGGCGGAACGCGCCCGCCATCTCCAGGCTCACATACCCGTGGAACATGCCGCCCAGCATCCGGATCGCATCCGTCTGGTCGGGCTCCGCCAGTTCGTATCCGCGCAGTATCGCCCGCGTCATCTCCGCGTGCCGGCCCGCCGCGCTGGTGGCCGCCGTCTCCGGGTCGAGCTCGATCTGCGTCGCGGCGTACCTCCCCGGATGCTCTTTCGCGTAGTCCCTGTAGGTGTTCGCGAAGGCCACCAGCGCGTCCTTGCCCGCGCGGCCGGCCAAGGCGGCGGCGGCCCTGTCGGCGAGCTCCGCCAGGGCCAGCAACGCCACCCTGACCCTCACGTCCTGCACGTCCTTGATGTGTGAGTACAGGGCCGCGGGCTTGACGCCGAAGCTGCGCGCGAGCGCAGAGACAGTCACGTTCTGAAAGCCGATCTCGTCGGCCAGATCCGCCGCCGCCCGGGTCAGGCGTTCCGCGGTCAGTCCCGCGCGTGCCATGGGCCACCCTTCTCGCTTGCTTACAGCCTATAAGTATTTGCCTAATGCTATTAAGCAGACTAGCCTCCCCGCTCATGAGACCAGTCACTGAGCACGACATCCGCACGTCGTTCGTCAACTGTTCCAAGGGAGAGGCCAAGCGTCTCAGCCTCCCCAAAGACCTCGAAGACCATCCTTGGAAAGATCTCGACTTCCTCGGATGGCGAGATCCGGGTGCGCCCGAACGCGCCTACCTGATCGCCGAACGCGACGACGTCCTCGTTGGAATCGCGCTCCGGGTCGCGTCCGGCGGGTCGCGCCGCTTCACCTCGCGCAGCATGTGCTCGCTCTGCCTGACCACGCACACCAGCGGCGGCGTGGCGCTGATGACCGCGCGCCGAACCGGCGAGGCCGGCCGCCAGGGCAACTCGGTCGGCCATTACCTGTGCATCGACCTCGCCTGCTCCCTCTACACACGAGGGAAGAAGGAGGCCGCAGGGAGCGGAGCCATCGAGGAAACCCTCACCCTGGACGAGAAGGTCGCCCGCACCCGGGCCAACCTGCAGTCCTTCCTGGACAAAGTGGTCGCATGAGCGAAAGAGCGGGCGGGCGTGCCCGCCCGCTTTCCATCTGCCGTCGGGAGCCACGCGATCGAGATGGGTGGGCTCTGATCCATGAACGGTGAAAACCGTCCCACCACGAGAACGAAGCTCCTGATCGGTGCGGTCGGGCTCGTCGTGGCCGGCGTGCTGCTCGTGCCGGTGACCGCCGCAGTCGTGGACTCCATGCCTGGTTGCGAAACGCAGGCCGATCGCGACGTGGAGGCGCTGAGGAGCAGCATCGTGCGATCGGAGCCCATGCTGCTCACGGAGATCACC
>Ga0310811_10007929_pt1 | contig 13619 bp, 10 predicted proteins | sample YCmetagenome_FD_207642 | JGI IMG/M metagenome (GOLD analysis project Ga0310811, IMG submission 207642) | Soil microbial communities from experimental microcosm in Duke University, North Carolina, United States - YC | ecosystem: Engineered > Artificial ecosystem > Soil microcosm > Unclassified ... | reverse complement strand
AGCAGGTCGTCAAGGTCGTCCGCGCCGCGGTGCGCGGCTGGCAGGATGCGCTCAAGGACACCGACGCCGCGGCCAAGCTGGTCGTCGAGCAGTACGGCAAGAGCCTCAACCTCGATCTGAACGCGCAACAGAAGACCGCCGCGGCCTTCCGATCGGTCATCGAAACTCAGGACGCCAAGACGAACGGCCTGCTCACCATGAGCGCCGACGGCATCGCGGCCAACATCGCCACGCTGAACTCACTCGGCATCAAGGCCTCCGCTCAGGAGCTGTTCGACACGAGCATCCTCAGCGAGGTCTACGCCGGCAAGACCCGCCTCTGAAGTCATCGCCCTTCCTCCCACCGTCACAGGAGCGCACCGCAGTGCCCGTCCCGCACACCGAAGATCCCTGGACTCGTGTCACCAGCCTGCGTGGATTCCCCGCCGATGAGCTGATCTCCACTCTGCAGAAGTCCGTGCGTCGCGGCCTGCTGGAGAACGCGCTACTCGTCGCACGTGAAATGTACGAGAGCAGCGCCGAACTGGAGGAGGTGATGTGGTCCCGCCTGCTCGTGATGTCGTGCGAGGACACCGGGACCGGGACCTTCGCCGAACCCGTCGTCCTCGACACCCTGTACCGAATGCACCAGCGCATCGGACGGGATCAGGGCGACAGATGGCTGTTCGCGACACACGCCATCCGCTTCCTGGTCACCCGCACGAAGGACCGCACGACCGACGAGATGGCGCTGTGGGCCGCCCACATGTTACGCAGCGGCGAACGGCTGCCCGAGATCCCCGACTACGCCCTCGATCTGCACACCCGCCGTGGGCAGGAGATGGGCCGCGACATCGCGCACTTCCTGCAGGAAGGCTCGAGGGTGGAGAACGAGGTCCCCGGCCGCGACACCTCCTACCGCCAGCAACTCCTCGACATCGTGTCGGCGGGAAAGTGGGACGGATGACGCCCGGAACGCACACCTCGCCTACCGCGGACCCTCCTGAAGGCCTGGCCGCGGCGGCCATCAGCCGGACCTTCAGCGTCGGGAGGACCGAGGTCGCCGCACTGCGTGACATCGACCTGCACACCCGGCGCGGGGAGTTCACAGCGCTACTGGGCCCTTCCGGATGCGGCAAGTCGACGCTGTTGCGGATCTTCGCCGGTCTGGAACGGCCGTCTTCCGGTACGGCGTACGTCCATGGCCGATCTCCCGACGACCTGCGGCGCGAGCATCGCATCGGCGTCGCCTTCCAGGACGCCGCCCTGCTGCCCTGGCGCAGCGTCGAGGCCAACATCGCGCTGCCCTTCGAGGTGGCGGGCCGGCCGGTGAGTCGGACGGCGGTGGCCGAGCTTGTGCGCCTTGTCGGGCTGGCGGGCTTCGAGAAAGCCCGTCCCGCCCAACTGTCCGGTGGCATGCGCCAGCGGGTGGCGCTCGCGCGAACCCTCGCCGGGGAGCCGGAGGTCATGCTGCTGGACGAGCCCTTCGGTGCGCTTGACGAGATGACCCGCCAGCGACTCAACCTGGAGACGCAGCGGCTCTGGCTGGAACGCACGACCACGACCCTCCTGGTCACCCATTCGATCAGCGAGGCGGTGTTCCTCGCCGACACCGTGCTGGTGATGGGTGCACGCCCGGGGCGGATCATCGACGTGGTGCGGATCGACCTGCCACGGCCGCGGGGAGTCGAGGTGACACGCTCAGCTGAGTTCCACGCGCTCTGCGACCGCCTGAGCGAGCGGCTCTTCGGCCACCATGGTGAGGGCGATCCCGGCCAGGCGGACTCCCACGAGGACGTCACGTGAATTCCGCGACCCGCCGAGCGGAGGTTCGCGCCGACACCCGCATCCGTGTCCGGAGGTGGGCGGGCACGGCTGTCGGCATGGCGGCACTGATCCTGGTCTGGGTGATCCTCGCGCGGGTCTTCACCGGCCTACGGGTCATTCCCACACCATGGGCGGTCCTCCAGGCGATGTGGAACGACCGCCAGGTCTACTCGGGCAACATCGCCACCACGCTGACCGAGGCGGCCGTCGGCTTCCTGTGGGGCAACCTGCTGGCCATCGTGCTCGCGGCCGTCTTCGTCCAGGTTCCAGCCGTGGAGAGGCTGTTGCTGCGCATCGCCGTGGCGAGCTACTGCGTACCCCTTGTCGCCATCGCGCCCATCCTCGTCATCGTGTTGCCCGGGGACGTTCCCAAGGAGGCACTGGCCGGGCTTTCGGTCTTCTTCACCACCTTGACGGCCGCCGTACTGGGGCTGCGGTCAGCCGATCGCAGCACGATCGACCTCATCCGCTCGCTCGGTGGCGGCTCCTTCCTGGTGCTGCGCAAGCTGCGCCTACTCTCCGCGTTGCCCAGCCTGTTCGCCGGACTCAAGATCGCCGCGCCCTCCGCTCTGCTGGGCGCGATCATCGGCGAGTATCTGGGCTCGAGCAGCGGGCTCGGCGTGATGTTGGTGCAGGCGCAGTCGTCGTTCCAGGTGGCGCGCACCTGGGCGGTCGCGCTCGTCATCTCGGCCCTGGCGGGGATCGGCTACGCGGTGATCGCGATCATCGCCCGCCGGCTCACCCCATGGGCGGCTCGGGACGTGAGCGTGGGAGTGGGCGCCGTGGCGCCGCCCGCGTCCGGTGGCCGCCTGCGAACCCTCCTCATCGGGGCAGCCGGCGTGGTCGGCTCGGTCCTTCTGGTGGTGGCCGCCTGGTACGCGGTCATCCGGGGGTTCTCTCTCGATCCCTACTTCGCCAAGACCCCTGGGGACGTCGCGGCCCATCTCTTCGTCGGTGACGACGCCGCGGAGCATCGGCGACTCCTGCTGTCAGCGCTCGGCACAACGCTGCTCGACGCGGGCGTCGGCTATCTCGTCGGTATGATCGCCGCGGCGCTGGTCGCCTGCGCCCTGGTGGCGTTCCGCAGCGCCGAGCAGGTCGTCATGCCCCTCGCCATCGTGTTGCGGTCGATCCCCCTGGTGGCCCTGACGCCACTGCTCGCCCTCATCTTCGGGCGCGGACTGCTCGGCGTCACCGTCGTCGTCGCAGTGGTCACCTTCTTCGCCACCCTCGTGACGGTCAGCCAGGGACTGCGCGCGGCTCCCGCGCTCGCCTGCGAAGTCATCAGCTCGCTCGGGGGCGGGCAACTCATGGTCACCCGGAAGGTGCGTCTGCTGTACGCGCTCCCCTCCCTGTTCGCATCGGCACGCATCGCGATTCCCGGCGCGATCGCGGGCGCCACCCTCGCGGAGTGGCTCGCCAGCGGCACCGGGCTGGGCAACCTCCTCGTCGCGGACTACACCGCCTCCCGTTTCGCGGCGCTCTGGTCGGGCTCCGTGATCATCGTTCTGGTCTCTGTGGGTCTGTACGCCCTCGTCGCCGCACTGGAGCGTCCGGTGGTCGCCCGGTACGCGCCGCAGCACGTGGACTGATCACCGAGGAACTCGGGCTCCATGATCGACATACCTCGACCGCTCCCCCGACGACCGCGCCCGGTCAGCGCGCCACCTGGAGGGGCGTTCCTTCGACTCGCGACATGAGCGATCCGTGTCTTTGTCATTGACCGCGGACGAGGGTGAGCATCTCTTCCACGGAGCCGGCCGGATCGCGGATCGGGAACTGCACCGCGCGGATGATCGCGTCGGGGCCGACCAGCAGGGTGAGGCGCTTGAAGCGGTCGACGCCGGCCGCACGGAAGGTCGGCAGCAGCAGCCCGGCCGCGAGCTTGCTGTCCTGGTCGGAGACAAGAGGGTAGGGCAGCCTCGCGTGCGTGACGAAGGCGGCCAGTTGGTCGGGTCGTTGGGTGCTGACGCCGCGGATCGTGGCACCGGACGCCTCGAAGTCGGCATGCCGTGACGCGTAGGTGAGGGACTCCAACGTGCATCCCGGCGCACCCGGGATGTCGGCCCAACCGGGCGGGTAGCCCTGGGCGCCGGGGGCGAAGGCGCCGGGGAAGAAGTAGAGCACGGTCCAGCCGCCCGGTGCGTTGGGCGCGACCTGCTCGCCGTCGTGTCGTTCCAGCACGACATCCGGCATTTTCCGATTGACCAGCTCATGCACCCGACGGGTCTCAGCGGACCCGTCCTCACTGGTCGCGGTCAGTGCCCCGTCTCCCATCACATGCCTGGTGCCCCAATCCTGCAGTGCGATGAGCGCCGGCAGCAGGCCCTCACCCTTCGCCGTCAGCAGGTAGTCGTAGCGCGGCGGGTGATCGGAGTAGGGCCGCTTCTCCAGAACCCCGTGTGCGACGAGGCTGGTCAGGCGCTCGGCCAGAGCGCGGCGGCTGACGCCGAGCTCACGCTGAAGGCCGTCGAAGCGGGTGACGCCACCGGCGATGTCGCGCACCACCAGGAACGTCCACCAGTCGCCGATCACTCCGAGCGCTTGCGCGATGCCGCAGTCGGCGTCGGAGAGATCAGTGCGCTTCACGTACTCGACTATAGTGCGTTCCATTCTGGAACTCACTCGGGAGGGTGCCGCGATGGCAGTCGGCAGTGCGCGTGGCGCGAGCGTCTTCTGGCGGTGGTGGACGGCCGGCACGACCAGCGCGGTCGGTTCGGCGGTGGGCGCGGTTGCGCTGCCGCTGACGGCGTTGACGGTGCTCGACGCCTCCGCGTTCGAAATGGGCATGATCGCCGCCGCCGGTTACGCCGCCTGGATCGTGATCGGCCTACCCGCCGGGGTGATCGTGCAGCGACTGCCCATGCGCAGGGTTCAGATCGGTGCCGACCTGGCCCGCGCGGCGGCGGTCATCTCGATCCCGCTGACCTGGTGGCTGGACCGTCTGACGGTCGCCCAGTTGGTGATCGTGGCGCTCGTGATCGGCTTCGCGAACGTCATATTCGACGTCGCCAACTCGACCTTCCTGCCGTCGATCGTGAGCAAGGAGCAGTTGCAGTCCCGCAACAGCCTGACCTCCGGCACCCAGGCCACCACTCAGCTCGGCGGACCATCCGTCGGCGGTCTCATCGTCCAGGCGCTCGGCGCGGTGCCCACCCTCCTCGTCGACGCGGCCGGTTACGTCGTCTCAGCCCTGCTGCTGCGAACCCTGCCCGAACGCCGCGCCGAGGCCCCCGACCGCTGGCCACCGGTGCGCGCGATGATCCGCGAAGGCTGGCGCTTCGTCGTGCACCACCCCGTGATGGGTCCCTGCATGTGGGCCGCCACCGCGGCGAACACGGTCTGCGGGGCGCAGCAGGCGCTCTACGCCCTTTACCTCGTGCGCGAGTTGCACGCCGAGCCCGGCCTCGTCGGCCTGCTGTTGGCGGCGGACGGGGTCGGCACACTGATCGGCGCGGCTTCGACGAACCGGGTCACGGCCAGGCTCGGGACCGCCCGCGCCCTGATCGTCGCCGGATTCGTCTCGGTCGCCGGGGCACTCGTCATCCCCCTCGGCACCGGCTGGCAGGCCTTCGTCGCCTTCGCCGTCGGCAACGCGGTCTTCTCCGCCGGCGTGGTGGTGATCAGCGTGGTGACCCGCACCTACCGGCAGATCGCCAGTCCGCCCGAACTGCTGCCCCGGGTGATGGCGACGGTCCGCTTCGTCTCCTGGGGCGCGATCCCGATCGGCGGGTTGATCGCCGGAGTCATCGCCGGCGCCCTCAGCGGCCGAGTCACCCTGATGATCTTTGCCGTCGCGGCCGCCTGCATGCCGTTGGTCCTGCTGGCCTCACCGGTCCGGCACCTGCGCGATCTCACCGATCATCAGCGGGACGACGAGTCGGCCGGCCCGCCGACGGACCGCGTCGCCGGAGTTCGCGGCTGACGCCGAACCGGCGAAGGGCCTGTCGTCATCCACGATGGACCGCTCACTCCTCCACGAGCGCTGGGGGCGGGCACAAACGTGCTCGCCCCCAGCCGGGCCGCCTCGCGCGTCACACCGCCGAGAAGCCGATCCGCAGCGGCTGCATGCCGGTGGTGATGGTGACGGTCACTTTCCGCCCTGCACGACCTGGATGGTCTTCGAGGTCGTGATCGGTGCGAGCGAGCTGTCGTCGGTGTAGGCGCGCATCGAGTCGTTGGTGACCGACACCGTGACCGAGCCCGCACGCAGCGCGGTGAGCGTCCGGGTCTGCGGGTCGAGGATCGCGACGATCTTGTGTGACTTGCGGGCCTTGTCGATGGCGTCCTTCCCGCTGCCGATCGCCAGGTTGGACGAGCCGCTCCAGTCGACCGACATCGGGTAGCGCAGCGGCACGACACGCGTGCCCGTGGACACGCCCTGGGGCTGCACGATGCTGCCCGAGAGCTGCGCCGCCTTGCCCACCTCGATCGAGGCCGGAGTGTCGAGCGTGATGGTCTGTGCGAAGGCGCGCACGTCGGCCTCGATCCACTGCTGGTCCGCATTCTGCCGCGAGTCGACGGACCAGTCGACCCACCCGGTGAAACCGCCGCGGTCCGGCGTGCCGTACGGGTCCTTGCCCGACGACGGCAGCACCATGTACGGGACGCCCTCGACGCGGTGGACGTCGGCGATCTGTGCGTGGGATCCGACCATCGCGGCGCCCTTGCCCGTGGAGTCACGGAAGTCCGTGAGCATGTCCTCGATGAGCGCGACCTCGTCGCGGTCGCCGAGCTGGCTGGACTTCGTCTCGGCGGGGTCGTCCACCGGGTGGTGGGCGAACACCAGGACGTTGTGCACCGACCGGTCCTTCTTGGCGTCCGCGAGCGCCTTCTGCATCATCGGGAGCTGGTCCCACGCCGTCCCGCGCAGCGACCCGAGGGAGCTGGCGAGCAGGATGAACCGCGTGCCCTTGTGGTCGAACGTCCGGTACGGCCGGCCGAACTCGTTGCTGAAGTTCGTCAGGTCGGACTGGACGTTGTTGAGGCCGTAGGACTCGTGGTTGCCCGGAACGTAGTAGCACGGGATCGAGCCGGCCTTCGGGTTCGGCGTGCTGTTCTCCGACGGCTCCTGGCCGACCGGGATGAGGTCGCACCCGGCGTCGGTGAGCACCTGGCGGGCCAGCGTGAGGTCCTGCGGCAGACCCCGGTCGGTGATGTCGCCGTTGAGGACGAGCAGGTCCGGCCTGGTCTTGCGGATCCGCTCGATGGCGGCCGTGGCGACCTGGGTCAACGCCGGGTTGTCGGCCGTGAACTGCACGTCCGACAGCGTGGCGAACTGCCACGTGTCGTGGCCCTCGGGCAGCGAGCCGTCGTCGGAGACGAGCGGGTCGGGCCGCAGGCCGGGCTGAGCGGGCAGGTCGATCGACGTCGGGACGTCGGCCTCGATGCGATCCAGGACGAACGTGCCCGCCTTCTGCTGGGCGACGCTCGTGTTGATGCCCTGGAAGCCCGAGATCGAGATCGGGAACGGCGTGTTCGCGGGCAGCGTGAACGTCGCGTACTGCCAGTCGTTGCTCGCGGTCAGGGCGGTGCCGTAGACGCCGGTGCCCTTGCCGGTCGCGTCGGCGAAAGCCATGTAGGTCAGGCCGCTCGGCACGTTGATGCTCGACTTGATGCGCATGCGCAGGCGCAGCGGCTGGCCGGGCACCTGGACGCGCTGGGCCGCCGACGCCGCCGTGATGCCCACGTTGCGCATCGCGTTGAAGTCGATCCGCAGGCCGTCGGGGTCCGCCGAGAACGCCGTGGCCGCGGTGCTGTTGTTGCGCCAGCGGGCGAGCACGTCGTCGTCGAAGTCGTAGACCGTCTTGGTCTCGACGCCGACCGTGATCGGGAGCTGGGCCGACTTGCCGCCGACCGAGACCGTGAGGATCGTGCCCGCGTCGGTGAGCGGGGTGATCTTCAGCTTGCCGTCCACGGACTGGATGCCGACGACGCCGTGGTCGTAGTCGAGCGTGAGGTCCTGCGGGTCGATCGGGGCCGTGTAGCCCTGGTCGTCGCGGCCGGTCACGGAGACGGTGACCGCGTGGTCGGGCGTCGCGTCGGCGATCGACAGGCGCTGGGACGACAGCTCGACGCTGTCGACCGGGTCGAGGACGGTGACCTTCTCGTGCGCCGTCTCGTGACCCGCGTGCGCCTCGACCGTGATCGTCCCATCGGCCTTGGCCGGGGCCGCGAGCGTGCCGCCCTTGACGGACGCTCCGTGAGCGGACCACCGCACGGACTTCGGGCCGACCGTCACCGGCGTCTGGTGGTTGTCGATGCCCTCCGCGACGAGCGCACGGTGCAGCCCCGGGAAGACCTTCACGCCACCGTCGGTCGACGCCGCACCCGGCGCGGGCTTGATGAGGAGTCGGTGCAGCTTGCCGTCACCCTTCGCGACGAACACCCCCACGCCGTTCGGGTCGCTGCGCTCCTGGCCGTCAGACGGGACGTTGCGTACGGTCGCGTCGTCCTCGCCGAGCGCGCGGGCGACCATCGTGGTCGAGCCGCCGCCGTCGAGGTTGACCGCGGTCTGCACGCCCATCGCGGCCAGGTCACGCGCCTCCTTGTCGATCCCGACGCCGCCCTTGCCGGTGCCGCCCGGGCCGTCCCAGGTGGCGAGCACGAGCGTGTGGCCGCCGTCCTTGAAGCCGAGCGCGGTGCGCGGGGCGATCGAGGTGTCGAGGCCGCCGACGACCTGGCCACCGGAGACGATGGTGCCGCCTTCGCCGAGCGCGAACTTCATCGTCTTGGCGACGTCGTCGGCGAGGGCGTAGCTGAGCGTCGCGGGGTCGCCGGGCCGCAGCGCACGGATCGCGGTCGCCGCGGCGCCGCGCCCGACGAGCACGAAGGCGTCGCCCGGGATCGTCCCCGAGCCCGCGGGACCGTTGGGCGTGACCGACACGACCGAGCCGTTCTCGACCAGGACCTCGGCGATCTGGTCGTTGGCCACGCCCGTCAGGCCGCGGTTGCGGCTGTAGTCGCCCCACGCGGACGTGAACGCGATCAGGCCGTCCGCGGGGACCCCGCCGCCGTTCGCGGCGTTGATCGACAGGACCTTGTGGTCCGCGCCGGCGAAGTTCGCGGTGGTGTTGACCGTGAGGTCCACGAGCTGGGCGATGCCGTCAGCGCTGACGCCGACATGCTGCCGGCCGCCGATGTCGGCGGTCTTGATGAGCTGCCCGTTCTGGACCTCGCCACCGAGCGCCGCGTTGGAGTTGCCGATGTCGAAGAACTCGCCGTTGACGCCCGCGACGGCGCCTGCCTTGTTGGCGGCCGCGCTGAGCGGCCCGCCCGACGCGACCGGTCCGGAGGTCAGCAGATCCGTGCTGACCGCTCTGTCGGACAGGTCCACGGTCAGGAACTGCGCGTTGTACCAGCCCTTCTGGTCGAGCGCCTTCACGTGCTGCAAGTCGATCCCCGGACCGATCTTCTCGGTCGTGTTGATCAGGGGGATTCCGCCGGTGACCGGCGCAGGCTGACCGCTGTCCGCGTACGCGGCGGCGGGTGCGACCACCAGCGTGGCCGCGACGGCGAGCGCCGGCAGCAGTGTCCTCGTACGCCGATGGTTCAAGACCATCAATTTCATTGGAACCTCGGGTGAAGAGATGCAACGGAGGCGTCGCCTCCGCTACGCCCAGTTCGATCAAGGCGTGCACCCGATTAAAAAGATCAACGAAGAAGCGCATGTGACGCCACCACGGGCATGCGGTGAACCCTGGCGGAAGAGGTCGCGGTCGCACCGTCCCGTAGCGAGCGGGACGAGGTGAAGTAGGCCGAGAACCACGGGGGCTTTACTCCGGTTACTGCATGCTCACGCCGTGCGGGTGGTCGAACGAGACCGGGCAGGTGAAAATCCACAGTGCGTACCCACGGCCGATCGTGATGTTCGTCGGCTCAGACGAACTCGGATGCTCGTGGAATTCGCTCTGGGGCCCGGCGTCCTCGATGGGCCGCCAGCTTTCCGTCCCGTACCACTCCGCGCTGTCGATCTTCAGGAGCAGGTCCATGTCGGCGCCGCAGTCCTCGCAGATCATCGGGTAGGGATCGGTGAGATTCCAGGCCGCGTATCCGCCCACCTTCCAGCCGGCGGCGATCGACAGCTCGGAGAAGTATCGATACCCGCTGGATTCCTGCCAGATCTGGAGCCGCTCCCTCAGATCGCCGGGCAGGAAGTCCTGGTACGGGTACTCCATGACCTGCTCGGGATGCAGTACGCAGGGTACGGGCAGGTATGTGTCGTACTCCATCACCTCAGGCTCAGGCTGTTCGGTGACCACGTCGGTGACGTCGGCCGTACGCCGCCAGCGCAGCATGATCGCTGGGCTGTAGAGGGGCTCATGGTCGCGCGGGCACCAGAGGATCTGGAGGACGTCTGCCCCGGGTGGTCCCACCAGGTCGGGCACGTCCCGCAGGAATAGTTGGGCGACGGCCAGCATGGTGGCGGGGGTGTCAGGGTCGGCGTACTGCTCGTCGAGACGGTCGAGTTCGGCCCGTTCCTCAGGTGTGATGGCGAACTGCTCGCTCTCGCGCGTCCGTCCCCAGGCCGCCGAGAGAATGTTCGTGCGGCGCCGTTCGGCGTCCAGGCGGATGTAGTCGCTCCCCGCCTCGTGCGATTCACCGCACACCGGCCATGCCTCGCCGGAGGGCCACAAGAGAGGCCCGCCGATCGAGCTGTCGTGCACGCCGGGCGCTCCAGGCCGCGGATGGAGGCGTGTGGCCGTCCGAACGAACGGCGCGATCTCAGGGAAGACGGCGGCGATGTCAACCGGGCGCGGCGGGGTCGTACGAGTCACGCCGACGAAATCTATCCGGCCTGTCCGACAAAACGCTCCCCCCGCCGAAGCATGCGCACGTCTCAGGCCAGCTGCAGGAGGGCTTGGAGCCGTTCGAGACGAGGTTCCGGATCGAGTTCCCGACGAGCCCGACGGACGGACACGGCTCGAGACCCGCCAATGGCTTCCCGCCCACCTCGCCGGGCCCAGCAATCAGGGCTGGCTCGAGGCGTTCGAGAAGCTGGACGCCAGCTTGCTCCACGTCCAGGCCTTCGCGCACGACGTCGAGGTGTAGGCCCCGTGGCCAAGCTCGTCTACCTCACCAACGCATCCCTCGACGGCTACATCGAGGACGAAAACGGCGTCGTCGACCTCTACGAGCCCGACGACGACGTGTTCGCAGCCACGACCGCCCTGCTGAGATCCTTCGGCACGTTCCTCTACGGACGGCGCCTCTACGAGACGATGTCCGTCTGGGAAACCAACCCTGCCCTCGCCAAGCAGTCCGACCTCACGGCCGACTTCGCGAGCGCTTGGCAGGCAGCGGACAAGGTCGTCTACTCCACGACCCTGACCGCGGTGTCGACGGCCACCACCCGCCTCGAACGCGAGTTCGACCCCGACGCCGTCCAGGAACTGAAGGCCACAGCCACCAGCGACCTCATCATCGGCGGGGCGAACCTGGCCGCCAGGGCAATGGCTGCGGGCCTGGTCGACGAGCCGCTGGCGGGCAGATGCTGCTGGCCGCCCACACTGGTGTTGACAATTCCTCCTAGCGCTGCAACGGCGCCGAGATCACAATGTGACGGTGTCGGAATCACGCGGGCGTACCTGGTCTCTTGCCGTTCCCTGGCTGGTAGTCGTGGTGGCCGGTTTGACGGTCGCTCTGCTGCTGGCGTTCTCTGGCGCATACGGCTTCCTGGGCGACGAGATGTACTTCGTCGTGGCAGGGCGGCATCCCGCTTTCGGCTACGTAGACCAGCCGCCGCTGACCCCGCTCCTGTCCGCCGCCTCGGTGGGCCTGCTGGGAGTCTCGCCGACGGCGGTCCGGGTGCTGCCGGCCCTGGAGACGGCGCTCATTGTCGTCCTCGTCGCGCACATCTCGCGCGACCTCGGCGGGTCCCGGCGGGCGCAGTTCTTGGCGGCCGTCACGGCCGCTGTCTCCGGCTATCTCGCCGCCGGCCACATGGACACCACGACAGGTCTCGACCTGGTCGCCTGGGCGTTCATCCTGTGGCTGGCGGTCCGGCTTCTCGCCGGTGCCGATCGGCGCCTGTGGCTGGTGGTGGGCCTGACCGCCGGCATAGGGCTGCAGAACAAGGACACCCTGTTGTTCCTGGCCGCGGGGCTGGCCCTCGGCTTGCTCGTCGCCCGGCGCTGGGACGTCGTCCGCTCGATGTGGCCGTGGGCGGCTGTTGGGATCGCTCTGTTGCTCTGGTCGCCGAACCTCGTCTGGCAGGCGGCGAACGGCTGGCCCCAGCTCACCATGGCCTCGCGCATCGCCGGGTACGCGGCGGACAACCGCGCCCAGATCCTGCCCCTGCTCTGGCTCTTCACCGGACCGCTTCTGTTCGCTGTGAGCCTGGCCGGATCGGTCTGGCTCCTGCGCTCAAGGGACGCGGTCCCGTGGCGGGCGATCGGCATCGCCGGCCCCCTGGCCCTCGCCTTCGTCGTCGTGACCGGCGGCAAGGCCTACTATGCGATCGGTAGCGCGGCCGTGTTCATGGCCGCCGGTTCGATCGTCGTCGACCGCTGGCTCGCACGCGGCCATGCTCGTCTCAAGGGGTCGATCTTCGCCGTCGCAGCTGTGGTCTCGGGTCTGTTCCTCGCGTTCCTGACGCTGCCGGTTCTGCCTGTCGCTACCTATGCCGCCAGCACCCTTCCGGCCACGGTCCCGGACACCCCGAACCAGATCGGCTGGCCGGCGTTCGCCTCCACGGTCGAGGGCGTGGTGGCTGCCCTGCCCGCCGACGAGCGCGCCCGGGCGGTGATCCTGACCAATGACTACAGTGAGGCGAGCGCACTCGACCTGCTCGGATCGGGGTTGCCGCCCGTCTACTCCGGTCACAACTCGTACTGGTCATGGGGCCCGCCACCGCCTCGACGCACGGTTGTCGTCCACGTCGGCGACTGGCGGCCCACCGACTGGAGCAGGTTCTTCGTCGGCTGCCACGACGTGGCCCGGATTGACAACGGAGTGGGCGTTCCGAACGGCGAGCAGGGTAAGGCCGTCTCGGTCTGCACCGGTCTGAGATCGTCGTGGACTGCGATGTGGCCCGCGCTCCGGACCATCAGCTAGACGAATCGTCCGGCCATTGTCGTTCTACGACAACCTGACCAGCAGTTCCAGGACTTGCCCGTAGTGGACTTAGAAACAGTCTCTAGCTGTTGAAGGATTCCTCGTAGGCTTTGCGGATCTTGGCACCGCCGTACTGTCCCGGAGGAATGCACACCGGGCATCCACATGGCGGCCTGCCGTGCGCGTTGGGCATGTAGCGCCATCCGGTCACCTGGTTCACCCGCCGAACACGGTGGATCTCCCTGACCTGAATGGGCCGGGGGACGAACAGTTCGTACCCGCGGGCATCGTCCTGCCCGGCCACCAGGGCTGCGGCCTCCGCACTGCCGAGTCGAATCGGAACAGAGCCGTAGTGCCCGACCCACACTGTCTCGTCGTCCGGGATGCGGAAGTGCACGGCGACGAACGTGCGCTGACCGCCCCGCCGCAGCTCACGCCCCCACTGGTACGTCATCTGATACGAGGGCGACACCGGCACGCAGTAAACGCCGGTCCCGCCCCCGCGCCCGTGGCTTTCCGCGCGAATCCCGACACGTCGCACGGAGCGGATGTTCTTGGCCGCCGTGAGGTGCACTAGCAAGGTCATTGGTTCGCCTTCGCGTTCTACGGCACTTGAGCGCCGTACCGCCCGGTGCCGGTGAGGTGGTGACCGATCCTAGTTGTCGCCCCTGCGATGGATCATGCCTATTTCTGCGTCCGGAACGGTTTCCCGTCCTCTGGGCGAACAGTTACATGGCTAATCGGATAGTGACGACCCA
>Ga0310811_10007928_pt1 | contig 13619 bp, 12 predicted proteins | sample YCmetagenome_FD_207642 | JGI IMG/M metagenome (GOLD analysis project Ga0310811, IMG submission 207642) | Soil microbial communities from experimental microcosm in Duke University, North Carolina, United States - YC | ecosystem: Engineered > Artificial ecosystem > Soil microcosm > Unclassified ... | reverse complement strand
CGACCGCATCCTGACCGCCCGCATTCCAGTCATCTCAGGGTAAGTGGGGAGAAAAATGGGAACAACGATTAAAATTAATCGGGAAAATCTACCTCACTGCCTTACCTTTGCACAATTTATTTTTTTTCAACATGCCCAAAGATTCCTCCATTCGTAGCGTCCTGATCATCGGTTCAGGCCCCATTATTATAGGTCAAGCCTGTGAATTCGATTATTCAGGCACCCAGGCAGCCCGCAGTCTGCGGGAAGAAGGTATAGAAGTTATCCTGATCAATAGTAATCCGGCTACCATCATGACCGACCCGATGATGGCGGATAAGGTTTATTTGCTGCCGCTGACGGCCGAAAGTATAGAACAGATCCTGGAAGAGAATACCATCGATGCCGTACTGCCTACCATGGGCGGTCAGACAGCCTTAAACCTGGCAAAAGAAGCCGAAGACCTCGGTATCTGGGAAAAATATGGCGTTCGGCTGATCGGCGTAGATATAAAGGCCATCGACAAAGCCGAAGACCGCGAGAAATTCCGTCAATGGATGATCCAGCTCGGCGTCCCGGTGGCTACCGCAAAAACAGCCAACTCCTATCTCGAAGGTAAAGAGTTCGCCCAGGACATCGGCTTCCCGCTGGTGATCCGCCCTTCCTTTACGCTTGGCGGAACAGGAGGTGGTTTCGTGCATGGCAAAGAAGACCTCGACGAAGCCCTCAACAGGGGCTTACAGGCCTCTCCCATTCACGAAGTGCTGGTGGAGCAGGCCGTGCTGGGCTGGAAGGAATACGAGCTGGAGCTGCTTCGCGACGCCAACAACAACGTCGTGATCATCTGTACCGTCGAGAACTTCGATCCGATGGGCGTACATACCGGTGATTCAATCACAGTGGCGCCAGCCATGACCCTCAGCGATTCGGCCTTTCAGTTGATGCGAAATACCGCCATCATGATGATGCGCGACCTCGGCAACTTCGCCGGAGGCTGCAACGTACAGTTCGCCCTGAACCCAAAAACAGAAGAGATCATCGCCATCGAGATCAACCCCCGGGTAAGCCGCTCCTCGGCCCTGGCATCAAAGGCAACAGGTTATCCCATTGCCAAGATAGCCGCCAAGCTGGCCATCGGATATAATCTCGACGAACTGAAGAACCAGATCACAAAGACCACGTCAGCCTATTTCGAGCCCGTGCAGGATTATGTGATCGTGAAAATACCCCGCTGGAATTTTGACAAGTTCAAAGGCGCCAACGATACCCTGGGTCTGCAGATGAAGAGCGTCGGAGAAGTGATGGCCATCGGCAGGAGCTTTACCGAGGCCGTTCAGAAGGCCTGCCAGAGTCTCGAGAACAACGCCGTCGGCCTGGGTTATTATGGCAAAAGCCTCATGCACGCAGAAGAACTGCTGGAATATATCAAGACCCCAAAGTGGGACCGCATCTTCCGCATCAAAGATGCATTGATGGCCGGGATCTCCGTAGGCACCATTTCAAAGGCAACCAACGGTATCGATCGCTGGTTCCTCTATGAGATCCAGAAGATCTGCAACATGGAGAAAGACCTGGCGAAATATAAGTTCGAAACGCTGCCGCTGGAGCTGCTGACGGAAGCCAAACGCCTTGGGTTCAGCGATGAGCAGATCGTCAAGATCATGAATTCCGGCACCGAAGACCAGATGTATGAAAAGCGGAAAGCCGCCGGCATCACCCGGGTTTACAAAATGGTAGATACCTGCTCCGCCGAGTTTGAAGCAAAAACTCCCTATTTCTATTCCACCTTCGAAGGCGGCCATGCCAACGAAAGCAAAATATCCGATAAAAAGAAGATCATCGTTCTCGGATCAGGCCCCAACCGCATCGGACAGGGCATCGAATTCGATTACTGCTGCGTACATGGACTCCTGGCCATTAAGGAATGCGGTTATGAAGCCATCATGGTCAACTGTAACCCCGAAACAGTATCTACAGACTTCGACATCGCAGATAAGCTTTACTTCGAGCCCGTTTACTGGGAGCACCTCTGGGAGATCATCGAGCACGAGAAACCCGAAGGCGTCATCGTACAGCTGGGAGGCCAGACAGCGCTGAAGCTCGCAGAACGGCTCCACGCCAAAGGGATCAGGATCATCGGAACTTCCTACGACAGCATGGACATCGCCGAAGACCGCGGTCGTTTCAGCGATATGTTAAAAGAACTGAACATCCCATACCCCGATTACGGCACGGCCTACGACGTGGACGAGGCTATCCAGGTTGCCAACAGGGTGGGTTATCCGGTGCTGGTACGCCCCAGCTATGTACTCGGCGGACAAAGGATGCGTATCGTCATCAATGACGATGAGGTTGAATCCGCCGTGGTAAGCCTGCTGAAACATATCCCTGGAAATAAGATCCTCGTCGACCATTTTCTCGACCGCTGCCAGGAAGCAGAAGTCGACGCCATTTTCGACGGGGAGAACTTTCATGTGATGGGTGTAATGGAACATATCGAGCCCGCCGGCATCCACAGCGGCGATAGCCATGCCGTCCTGCCTGCCTTCAATCTTACACCGATCACGGTCACCACGATGGAATACTATTCTGAAAAAATTGCCCGGGCCCTGAACATAAAAGGACTGATCAATATCCAGTTTGCCATCAAGGACGGAAAGGTCTTTGTCATCGAAGCCAATCCCAGAGCCTCAAGGACCACGCCTTTTATCGCCAAAGCCTATCAGATCCCTTATCTCAACGTAGCTACCAAGGTCATGATCGGCGATAAGAAACTCACAGACTTTACTTTCGAAAAGAAGCTGGATGGTTTTGCCATCAAGGAACCGGTGTTCAGCTTCAATAAGTTCCCGGGCGTAAAGATCGAGCTGGGCCCCGAAATGAAGTCCACCGGAGAGGCCATCCGGTTCATCAAGAACCTGCGGGACCCCTATTTCCGGCAGCTATATAAGGACCGGAGCATGTATTTGAGCAAATAATCATTTTTTAAAATAAACCGGGCCGGAAGACTATTCTTCCGGCCCGTTGTTTGCAGGTATAAGGGAGTTAAAAATTTACTACTTATGAAACCTGGACTAACAAAACGAATGCTGCTGGCTGTACTCTGTATGAGCTTTTTATCCGCCAGCATGGCCCAGCTGAAAGCTAAGGCAAAATGCCCCGATTTTTATGTGGACATCCTCAACGGCACCGTCAACGATATCAAGCCTAGCTATACACCCAACGAAATAAAGGATAAATTCCCCTGCTTTACCAGCGCAGAGGAAGAAGGTGAAAGCGTAAAATGCGGCGGTGGTATTTATTTCAAAGACAAGGATATTTACTTTTACACTCGCAGGGATTATATAGAGATAGGTCCGAAATTCATGGGTAAAACAAGCTTCCCCATCCTCGGCACCAAACGCAATACCCTCTTTAAAACACTGGGCAACGCAAAGATTAAGGATGACCTTTGGGACGCCTTCGATATGCAATATGGCACCCTGGTCCTGCATTATGATATTGCCGGCCCCGCAGGTAAGGTCAAATTCTTCCAGTTCAGTACGCTGGGGACAGACCAGCTGAATCTTTGCGAATGACCGGTATCCCCCAGTCAGCTATACCCGCAAATTCAGAAGATCATCTGAATTTCAGAAGCTCGTCTTTTCACATACCAGCGGAAAAGCAAGATGGAACCAGCTGGTGAAATTCTGCGGCTCCAGCTCAAGGCAGGCCCGGATCCCGTCAATTGACCGGAAACCATAGTCACTCACTTCCGCCGGATTGGGATGGATAATTCCGTCATATGTACCGGTGTAAACGTGATCGAACTCAAATTCGGTCAGCCCGTTCTCAAACTCTGATCTATACGTAAAAGCGAAGATCTTTTCCAGGGGTGCCTTAAAACCCAGCTCCTCATAAAGCCGGCGTTTGGCAGCATCACAGGTGTCTTCCCCCGGCCGGGGATGACTGCAGCAGGCATTGGTCCACAAGCCGGCACTATGATATTTTTCGGGTGCACGTTGCTGTAACAGCATTTCCCCTTTGCTGTTGAAAATAAATACGCTGAAAGCCCTGTGCAAAAGAGCTTTCCGGTGGGCTTCCATCTTTTCCATCGTGCCCAGCGAAATATCGTTCTCATTGACCAATATCACTTCTTCCCGTTGCAGCATAATTAGATCGGATTCGTTATCCCACTGGTTTTAACATAAAAGTGGCTGCCGGCAGTCCGGCGAAGCCACTTTCAATGACAATGAATTTTTTTACGTCAGCTTAGAAACGCTGGATCTGTGTTTTCAACAGCTTCCGGGCAAAATGTATGCGACTCTTGATCGTTCCCAGTGGTTCCTGTAACATTTCGGCTATTTCATGATATTTAAAGCCATCGAAATAAAGCAGGAAAGGATTACGAAAGATCTCCGGCAGCTTGTGTATCGCCGCCTGGATGTCTTTTACCCGCAAATTGCTTTCAACAGTCCCCGGAATGGCCATCTGCGCAGAATTGAGCAGGAACTCGTTGGGAGTGCTGTCAAAGATGGTATTTTGTTTGGCTTTCCGGCGGTAATTATTGATAAAAATATTCCGCATGATGGTATAAAGCCATGCCTTGATATTTGTGCCTACATTATATTTATCCTTATTGGCTAAGGCGCGGAAAAGGGTTTCCTGGAAAAGGTCTTTGGCTGCTTCAGAATCACGGGTGAGCGTGATAGCGAACGGCTTTAAGAACTCTGCATTGTTAACCAGAAGCTGGTTGAATTCTACTGTAGCCATAGTGTAAAAATTGTTTAATGAATTCCAATACAAATTTAAACATTCAAGAAGTTCGATTCATCATTATATGACCTGCGGTTCTGTTAAAAACCTAGAGATCAGATAATCAATCGATTGCGTCTTTGTGAGCTTTGATTCATGTGCCATGCTATTATTCTTTTTTGTCTATACATGCAAAAAAGGGGCCTGCCAGAAATTGGCGCCAGAAAGACAGAGCAGAGGGAAAGTTGGCAGGAATATGCCAAAGAGACGGGGCTGGCAGCCTCAAAAAGGAGCCAGAAAAGGAGACAATGATCCAGTCAAAGCGTGGCGACAAATTCCAGCACTTCGGGGATCGAGCGGCGGAATTGTACATTTCCGGGGACCTTCCGTAACCGGGCCCGGGCCAGTTGTCCAGATATAACAAGAGGAGTGCTGAATCGTTGAGTCGCCTGTAAAAGGAATTTTTCGAAGTTGAAGTCTCCACCTGACCCGGTAAGATGAGTGTACAGATAGTCGGGTGCCTTACGCTGGCAGACGAATTCAATGTCCTTCAACGGCAGATCCTCACCCAGGTAGAGAGCCCTGACACCCTGTATCTTCAGCAGGTAACAGACATATAATAAGCCCAGTTCGCGATGCTGCCCTTCGGGAAGAAAAAGCACAACAGTCTTATCGGTCCGCCGATGCGTCATCGCGCCGTCAATACCCACTGACAGCTTCTGCCGGATGATATTCGCAGCCAGATGCTCCTGTACAGGATCGATATGATCCGCCATCCAAAGAATACCGATACGCTGAAGGAAAGGCAAAACGATCTGCGTAATAGCCTTATCGATGCCGCCCGCCAGGATAAAGCCATCCAGGACCCGCTCAAAGCGATCCATGTCCAGGTCGATCATGTATGCGATCAGCTCGTTGACAAGCCTTTCCTGCTGAGCCTTCCTGTCCGGCAGAGAAACGAGCTTTGTCGTCAGCTCCTGCTCGGTCATCCTGTTGATGTGCGAGATCTTATAGCCGTATTTATTCAGCAGCGAGATATTAAGAATGGTCTTCAGCTCCTGGTTACAATAGTACCGGATATTAGTGTCCGTTCGATGGGGCTTCAGGAAATTATACCGCTGCTCCCAGATCCGGATCGTGTGGGCCTTGATGCCCGATAGGTTTTCCAGGTCCTTTATGGTAAAAACGCTCATCCCCATCCCTACAAAATAAGCTGGTTTTTGTTTAAAGGGTATCATTCCGGACAAGCCCGGCATCAAGGAGCTGATTTACCATCCGGATAACTCGGGAAGAAGAGCCCAATAATTCCAGGTGCCGGTCACTATGCATATCAGACCCAAGGAAGTCGACATATTTCTTTTTTATCAGCCAGTCTGCCAGTTGTTGGGACTCCGGGCCATAGTGACCACGAAAGGATAACAAGTTGAGCTGAAACAGACACCCGGCATCACGGATCTGGTCGTACCAGCCCTTATTGGCGCCGAAATAAAGATATCTCTCGGGGTGCGCCAGTATTGGCTGATATCCCTTCAATTGCATGTCAAACAGTATATCCTTCAGGTTGATCGCAGGCACAGCAAAGGAAAGCTCTACCAATACAAGATTATTCTTTAAGGTGAGCAAGGGCTGGCCCTCGGATAACAACCGCATGAAATGATCGTCCATCAGGTACTCCGCCGCTGCATGAAAGCCTACCTCCAGTTTGAGACGCTCCAATTCCGCCCCAACAGCCGCCTGACCCGCCCGGATGATCTCCGGTGTATTAGGAAAAATATCCGCATTGATATGCGGTGTGGTAATGATCTTCTTATAACCCAGCTCCATCAAACCCCGGATCAGCCGGATAGATGATTCCATGTCTTTTACACCATCGTCGATCCCGGGGATGAGATGAGAGTGCATGTCACAGGCTAGTCCGGCGAATTTGTCAGGAACGTCTGCCGATCGTTTTTTGAAAAAAGAGAACAAGAAGTTGTTGTTAATTGACTTTTTTGAATTCCTCGTAAACGCTGCGAAGCCCCTCTTCAAGACCTATTCTGGCTTTCCAGCCAAAGCTATGCAATTTAGAGACATCCATCAACTTCCTCGGAGTGCCGTCTGGCTTTGTCGGATCAAGCCGGATCTCTCCGGTATAACCCACGATTTTCCCGATCAGCATAGCCAACTCCTTGATCTCCAGATCCTCACCGACACCGACGTTAACCAGCCCCGGCTCATTGTAATTCTGCATCAGGAAGAAACAGGCATCGGCCAGATCGTCCGCGTGGAGAAATTCCCGGCGCGGCTTACCCGAACCCCACAGGACGACCGAGGGTGAGCTGTTTTTCTTTGCCTCATGGAATTTTCGGATCAGAGCCGGCAGCACATGGCTGGAGTTCAGATCATAGTTGTCATTTGGACCATATAGATTGGTCGGCATGACTGAAATAAAATTGGCGCCGTATTGAGAACGATATGCATCACATAGCTTGATCCCGGCGATCTTCGCGATGGCATAGGGCTCATTGGTTTCTTCCAGCGGTCCTGTCAGCAGATAATCCTCCTTGAGCGGCTGGGGTGCCAGCTTCGGATAAATGCAGGACGAGCCCAGAAACATCAGCTTTTTCACGCCGGAACGATAAGCAGCATCGATGGTATTGCTTTGGATCATGAGGTTGTCGTATAAGAACTCACCTCTGTAAATATTATTGGCCATAATGCCGCCGACCTTTGCCGCTGCAAGGAAGACATAATCCGGTCTTTCCTGTTCAAAAAAAGCCTGAACAGCCGCCTGGTCTTTCAGGTTCAGCTCGGAAGAAACCCTCGTCAGAATATTGGTAAATCCTTCCTTTTGCAGCTTCCGGGTAATAGCAGAACCGACCATCCCACGATGGCCGGCAATGTAAACTTTCTCGTTTGGAGACATATTATCTATTTATCAAAATTGAAATCGCTTAATTGTTTTCCGGGAGGTACACAAAAGACGGTCCCCCATATACCGTCAGGATGGGGGGCCGACTTCGTAAAATCTTTGACCTCATCAAAATGCAGCTTTGCAAAAGGATCAAACCTGAAAGCAGAATATTTATTGGCTTTCAGAAAATCTCCAACTTCCATATCCTGTTTCGGATTATGCAGCTCGATGATCATCAGGGGCTGGTATTTTCCGATCGTTGAAGAAAATCCTCTTAAAGCCGCTCCTTCCGCCCCTTCGATATCGATCTTCATAAAGGACGGACCACGATTGCCGCCTCTTATAAAATTATCAAGCGTCGTCGTTTTCACTTCGACCGTGTTAGCTTCAGCAGCAGGCTGTTCATTCGAAATGAATCCCTGTTTATGATGCGCTGTAATAATAAAACGCTCTGTTCCTTCTTTATCGGCAATAGCCGCAGCCACATTTTCGTAATTACTGTACTGATTCAGCTTGAAATTCTCATCTATCTCATCTATATTCTCATTCAAAGGTTCGAAATTATAAACAAGCCCCGTTTTACCGACCAAACCAGCCATCAGTAGTCCGTGCAGCCCATTGTTCGCACCAAGGTCATACGCTACCTGCCCTTCCTTAATGACATTCACCATTATTTTCTGCATAGCCGGCTCCCATTTGCCCAATAAAGGCGACCATAAAGAGTTTTCCGTCAACCGGATCTTATGGCCTTTGAGATATCCAATTTTTATCTTTTGAACGGTTCCCAGCGGAAAAAAATAATTTTGGATCTTTTGCTTGAAAGTCATTAGGCTGATTTGGATTTTAGAGGGTTATAAAGCGATCAGTAATTATTTATTCATATTGGTTTTTGACGTAAAAACCGGAATCTTTCAGCACCTTTTCTTTCCTGAAGAGCTGAACGTCGGAGTCCACCATTTCCTTCACCAGCATCGGAAGGTCATAGGTAGGTTTCCAGCCCAATTTCTCCTGTGCCTTTTTGGGATCACCGATGAGCAGGTCGACTTCCGTAGGACGGTAATACCGGGCATCGACAGCCACGACTTCCCTGCCAGTCTCAACAAGAAAATCGGGATTTGTGCTGGCCGATACGACACCGACCTCTTTTTCAGCTTTTCCTTTGAACTCGAGCTCGATCCCGAGTTCAGCAAACGCCATACGCACGAATTCTCGTACCGGCGTTGTCACCCCCGTAGCAATGACATAGTCTTCGGGTTCAGGCTGTTGCAGGATGCGCCACATTGCCTCTACATAGTCCTTGGCGTGACCCCAGTCGCGCCTTGCATCCAGATTGCCAAGGTATATTTTATCCTGGAGCCCAAGCCCGATCTTCGCCACCCCACGGGTTATCTTACGCGTGACAAAAGTCTCACCGCGCAGCGGCGACTCATGATTGAAAAGAATCCCATTGGTGGCATACATGCCATACGCTTCCCGATAGTTGACGGTTATCCAGTAACCATATAATTTGGCTACGGCATAAGGAGACCGGGGGTAAAAAGGCGTTGTCTCGCTTTGAGGGACAGCCTGAACCAGTCCGTATAATTCGGAAGTAGACGCCTGGTAAACCTTCGTTTTCTTTACCAGACCAAGCAGGCGGACGGCTTCCAGGATGCGGAGAGTCCCGATGCCGTCCGCATTGGCCGTATATTCAGGTTCTTCAAAGCTGACATGGACATGGCTCATGGCAGCCAGGTTATAGATCTCGTCGGGCTGTGTTTCCTGGATGATACGAATTAGATTGGTGGAATCGGTCAGGTCCCCATAGTGTAGATGAAATTTCACACTGGTCTCATGCGGATCCTGATAAAGATGGTCGATACGGTCCGTATTGAAAAGAGAGCTGCGCCTCTTGATCCCATGGACGATATACCCTTTTTTCAACAATAACTCACTCAGATAGGCTCCGTCCTGCCCGGTGACGCCCGTGATCAGTGCTACTTTTGCCATAAATCGGTTTACTTGATTATAAATTGATGAATTTTTCGCAATGGTTTCAGATACAATGTAAAAAAATATGGCTTTAACTTATTCAACTTCCATGCCAGACGATCTTCCTTGTTGGCGCGGAGCCGGTTGCCAAGGCTGGCATTACTCATCCCGCCGGCCCGCATCTTTACAATAACCCTCCGAAGATAATATGCCGGCATTCCCATTTTCACCAAAATCCTGAGCATGAGCTCGTAGTCGGCCGCTGAACGAAGGTCAGCATTGAACAATCCTCCCTGTTCATATACTTCTTTCCTTACAAAAAAAGTAGGATGCGGCGGCATCCAGCCATAATAAAAGTTCCTCTTTTTAAAACTTCCGGATTTCCAGGTACGCTGGATCCGGTTGAGGTCATCCGGATAGACATATTGCAGATCAGCATACACTGTCATCACGGCCGGGTCCTCAAAGGCCTTTGCTATATCTGACAATACGGCCGGGTCGGTATAGACATCGTCGGAGTTCAGGATCCCTATAACGTCTCCGGTAGCCAGCCCGATGCCTTTATTCATGGCATCATAGATCCCATTGTCCTTTCCGGAAACAACCTTTGCCACATGGGAAAACCTGCGGACGATGTCAAGCGTGTCATCTGTCGATCCGCCGTCAACTATGATATGCTCGATGTCTTTATGATCCTGTTCGCTGATGCAGACAAGCGTATCCGTAACAGTAGCTTTACTATTGTAGGTGGCCGTGATGATCGATATCTTCATTTTATGATCTTCTTAACGGAATAAAGCGATCAGTAAAGCCATTGCCGAAAGAAATAATGCCAGCCAGCTTATCCAGGCGCCCGATGAGGTCTTTTTATCAGCCGGACCACCCTGCAGAGATGGTATCGTCTGTGGCATGGACGCAGTCATTGACAGACCGGCAGAGACAGCTACTGCCAGAGCCATGCCGCCGGCATGCGAAATGGACAGGGCATAATCCGGGTGAAGAGGTTTACCCTCGGGAGAATGGTCTATTTCCAGCGTGTTGAAAGCCTTGCTCCTGTTTGCCCCATCTGCTTTTATCATCGCCTCTTTTGCCGCGAAAAGCCCGGCAAAGGACGCAACGGGATCAGGCTGCAGAATGCAGTAGGCCATCTCCCCCGGCGTAAAATTCATTTTATAAAACTCTTCTTTCCTAAAATCCGTTGCCCGGGGCAGAGCTGCAATTTCTTCAATGTCGACGCCTATGCCCGCTGCCTTAGTCCCCCCGGAATAACCGCCGTTATCGGATGCGGCTTCAATATAGACATGGGCGGCAGGAGACCGGAACAGATCTCCGAATACTTTGACTGCTGCATAATTTTCGACCACCAATCCTTCTTCGGCCAGTCGCGCATACATCCTGTGAAGAAGAATGGAGCTCTGAACTGCCGACCGGTCAATGGGAGTGGCAGACCCGACCTGGTCAGCCGGAATTTTGATAAATGACGCTACTATCTCCTTTAATTTTTGTTCCATGATATTAAAATCCCTTTATGCAGCTCTGACAAATATATCCGTCCTTTCCTTCCGGGGTGATGCAGCGGACAAAACCGGCTCCGCCGAGATCTTCCTTTAGCGTTTTATAGCATTTGAAACAGGTGATATCCTGTCGCCCCGGCTGATCTTTCGGCCTGTATGATTCGAGTCTTTCCTTCAGCTCCTGAAGGAAACGGGCAGCCAGCTTTCCTTCTGTCATGCGATGGTCGAATGTAAGGCTAAGCATACAGCGCTGTAGTTTCTCATCGATCGCGGAAATACCAAGTATGGCGCTGTTCATTTTATTTATCAGCGGCCGGAAGAAAGCGACACTTTCACCAGACAGATCGGTGATCGTAAAAGTAATGTCGGTCAGCTGATCGATCCGGAGGGTGTCATCCAGGTACTGACCGGACAGCTGCAGGATCTCCGCTTCAATATCCCCAATGCTTTTTTGTCCTGCATCTGCAATTTTCAATACTTTCAGCCCTTTATCTATATCGATGGCAAACCCCGGATTGATCTCCTTATATAAAGCCAGCCCTTCCCCGGTGAAATAGCCGTTCAACAGGGGATAGTCCGCCAGCAGGCGCCCGGTTTCGTAAATGATGACCGGCAACAGCGAATCTTTTAGATAACGCAGCCCCCGGTTAATGAAAGTAAAGATACCCTCTGTATCCACATAGGTGTTGATCGTACTGGTCAGTCCGGTCGATTGCACCTCACTGAGATATTCGATCTCCCTTCTTTTCGCAGAAGTCAGTTTTTCCACCACAGCCCTGGCCGGGTCAACAGGTAAGATCGTGGGCGGGGAGTGAAGGGTCTTTACCGGCGAATGACCAGCCTGCACCGTACCTGTTGCAGAAACTTTAGCGGTGGACGCCGCAGGGGCCATGTAATTCCGCACATCAGCACCTGTAACAAAGTCCTTTCCGGCAAATACCTTCTTTTCAATGCCCGCCGACCCCATCAGACGGGCGGCTTCCCTTGAAAAAATAGTTTCCCCTTCCCAGAAACGGGCAGGAACAGCAGGTCGGTCTGCCCGCAGCGCAACAGCCTGTCCAACCGGATTTTGCCGATGACCGGATCCGGCCGTGGCCGTGCCGGAGGCCGGTTCTTCCTTGCCGGCTGGCCGGAGGGGGCTACCTGTTTCAGCCTCGGCCAGCTCGCTATAAATATATGCTATAGGTGTATTTACTTCGTAATCACGCCCTGCTTCACATAAGTATTGTATATATCCGTCTGCTGCAGCCTCCACATCATAGGTCGTCTTGGAAGTTTCCAATATCATGATCACATCACCTTTTTTCACCTTTGTGGCAGTAGTGTATGACAGCTCTGCCACGGTGAGGGTAGTATCATTGACAGCCAGCAACGGAACTTGTATTTCCTGTAATAAAGCCATTAGGGAAAGCTTGCTTTTATTTCATCAAGTATCCTTTTCTTATCAGGCAAAATACTGTTTTCCAGTGATTTGACCGAAGGAATAGGTACGGGATGGGCGGCCACCCGCCGGGTTATGATCTTAAATGCCGTTCGTTCCACCACGGCTGCTATCAATTCACTGCCAATGCCGGCAAAACCGGAACCCTCTTCAACGACCAGCAGACAGCCCGTATAGCTGACTGAATCAGTGACCAGGTCCACGGGCAGATCAGATATTAGTGAAGGGACGATCAGCTCGGTTTTATGATCCGTTTCCATAAAGATCTCTTCCAGCAGACCAGCCATCATGTCTGCCATACCGCCATATGCCACAATCGTCAGCGTAGGCGTGGAAACAACCGGCCGGATACGAACGACGGGATAGAGATCTCCGTTAAACTCGCTGATAAAATTAGTCAGCTTGTGCTGGGCGATCTTTTTCCCATAATCTGTCTTATTCTCAATAACGATGACAGGATGCTGTTCAGCATGGACGGACCGGTAGACGATAGCCGGATCCAGCAGTGTATTAAGGGCAACAGTCTTTACATTGTCTATTCCAACAAGGAATTTATCCAGCGTCTGCGAATGGGTAGGGCCATATCCCCTGCGTCCACCCATCGGAGTGCGAACGACGACCGGACAGGTCACCTTCTTGTTGAACATGTGGTGGAATTTCGACGCATGATTGACGATCTGGTCGAAAGCCAGTGTCATAAAATCCCCGAACATGATCTCGGTAAACGGTTTAAAGCCGTTCAGCGCAAGACCATTGGAGATCCCGGTAATTGCGGACTCGGATATGGGCGAGGAAAATACTCTGTCCGGACAAAGAAAAGACAGTTCACGGGTGACTTTAAAAGCCCCGCCATAGGGGGAATGGATGTCTTCGCCCAGAAAGACCGTCCTCTCATCCGCAACGATCTGCTCCCTGAAAAAAGCGTTGAGCAATTCGACCTGTCTTTTGTTGATGGAAGTAAGAGGAGTCCAGTCAGTGGCTGAAACAGTCTCCCGGTGCTCGTAATAGTTTTCCAGTGGCAGGTCCTGTTCCCCAAGGATCTCTTCCACCAGCCCGTTGATCTCCTGGTCAAGGGCATCGTTGTACA
>Ga0310811_10007927_pt1 | contig 13620 bp, 8 predicted proteins | sample YCmetagenome_FD_207642 | JGI IMG/M metagenome (GOLD analysis project Ga0310811, IMG submission 207642) | Soil microbial communities from experimental microcosm in Duke University, North Carolina, United States - YC | ecosystem: Engineered > Artificial ecosystem > Soil microcosm > Unclassified ... | reverse complement strand
GAGCGGCACGAGCCCCGAAGGAGGCTAGCCCTGGCGCGCCTTGAAGCGGGGGTTCTTCTTGTTGATGACGTAGACGCGGCCCTTGCGGCGGACGACGCGGCAGTCCTTGTCGCGCTTCTTGAGCGAACGGAGCGAATTGCGAACTTTCATGGTCTTCGGAGCCCTGAAGCTGGGCCCACGGCCCCTAAAAGAGGCGCGGAAACTATGCGGCGCATCCTGCCCTGTCAACCGGCCAAAAACCTAAGGTTTCCGCCACATTTTGGCCGTTCCGGAACGTGGTAATGCTGGCGGGGCGGCCGATTTGGCCGCCGGGAGCGGGATGATGCGATACGGATCCTTGATAGCGACGGTTGTGGCGGCGGGGCTGCTCGCGCCCGGCGCAGCGGCCGCAAAGCCGAAGCACCACCATCATCACCACAAGGTCGAGCCGCCGCCGCCCTCGCCGGAGGACGTAAAGTTCGACGCCTTCGTGAAAAGCTTCCGCGCCACCGCGCTCGCGGCCGGCATCGCCCCTGCGACCTACGACGCCGCGATGGGCGGGATCGCACGCAACACCAAGATCGAGGCCCTGACCCAGTCGCAGCCGGAATTCGTGCGGCCGGTGTGGAGTTATCTCGACAGCGCCGTCTCGTCCAAGCGGATCGCCGACGGCCAGGCGGCGCTGGCGGCGCAAGCGGCGGCGCTGGCAATGATCGAAACGAAGTATGGCGTGCCGCGCGAGATCCTCGTCGCGGTGTGGGGCATCGAGACCGATTACGGCCGCGCGCTCGGCGGCTTCAACCTGTTCGAGGCTCTGGCGACGCTCGCCTATGACGGCACGCGCAGCGCGTTCGGACGCACGGAGCTGCTTGCGGCGCTGAAGCTGGTGCAGCAGGAGCATCTCGATCCCAAACAGATGCCGGCCTCCTGGGCGGGCGCGATCGGGCAACTGCAAATGCTGCCATCGACCTATCTGAAGAGCGCCGTCGACGGCGACGGCGACGGCAAGCGCGACCTGTTCCATTCCGCGCCCGATGCGCTGGCCTCCGCGGCGGTCGAACTGACGGCGGGCGGCTGGCAGAAGGGCCGCAGCTGGGGCTACGAGGTGCGCCTGCCGGCGAACTTCGCCTTCGAGCTCGCCGACGGCGAGGTGACCAAGCCGGTTGCCGACTGGAACGCACTCGGCGTGCGCATGGCGGACGGCTCGGCGCTGCCCGCGAATGCGGAAGGCGCGGCGATCTATCTACCGTCGGGCGCACGCGGTCCGGCATTCCTCGCCTTCGGGAATTTCCGTGCGATCCTGAAATACAACAACGCCGTATCCTACGCGCTTGCCGTGTGCACGCTGGCGGACCAGATCGCGGGCCGGCCCGGCGTCGTCGGCCAATGGCCGCGGGACGAGCAGGCGCTGTCGCATGACGAGCGGGTCTCGCTGCAGACCGCACTGCAGAAGCTCGGTTACGATCCGGGCAAGATCGACGGCGTTTTGGGACGCGGCGTGCGCGCGGCGATCCGCAACTATCAGAAGGCCCATGGCCTCGCGGCAGACGGCTTCGCGACCGAGGCGCTGCTGGTGCGGCTGCTGAGCGAAGTGAAGGACAAAGATCTTTAGGCGTTCGCCACCGGCGTTGCCGCGTTTTCTTCGGCGATCTCGACGTCGGGCGGGATGATGCCGGCATTGCGCAGCACCGGCGAGATCCACATGTAAACGCCGAGGCCGGTCAGCAGCATGGCGCAGAAACCGTAAGGCACATAGGGCGAGATCTCATACATCCAGCCGATCAGCGGGCCGCCGATGAAGCCCATCGCCGAGGCGCCACCGATCATGCCGGCGACGGCGCCCTGTTCATGCGGCGAGACCGAAAGCGATGCACCGGTGGTGAAGCCGGGACGGGCGAGGCCGAAGCCGAGTCCCTGGAACACTAGTCCCAGCACGAGCAGCGTGAAATTGCCGGTCACAAAGAAGACCGCGCAGCACAGCAGCGCGGCGGCGAGGCCGGCCGTCGTCATCGTGCGCGAGGATAGTTTCACATAGCGGATCACGACGAACTGGGCGAACAGCGCGGCGAAGGACGAGGCGAGCTGGCCGATGGAGATCAGATGCGTTGCGGCATCGCCATGCACCTTGAACAGATCCATGAAGAAGAAGCCCATGGTCTGGACCGGCACCGTGCTCGCGGTCGAAAGCACCACGGCGAAGATCACGAAGGGCAGGATGCGGCGGTCATGCCAGCGCACGGTGACGACCGGATGCTCGAATTTCTGCGGCGGCGTGCGCTCGGGCAGCAGGAACCAGATCGCTGCGGCGCTCACCAGCGCCAGCGCGGAGATGAAATAGAACGGCGCGAGCAATCCGAAGGGCGCGAAGGCACTGGCGATGGCCGGGCCCATCGCGGTGCCGAGTCCGAAGGCCGAGCCGACGGTTGCCATACCCTGGAGGCGTTCCTGCGGCGTCGTGCGGTCGGCGACATAGGCCTGCGCGGCGGGTGAGGTGCCGGAGCCGAGCGAGCCGTAAAGCGAGCGCGACAGGATCATGAGCGGGAAGACGAGGACGGCCGGAATCCAATGCTGCAAACCGCCCAGCATCACGCTCGCGAACAGCGCGAAGGACGCGGCGAAGGAGATCAGACCGAGAAGCATGATGGGCTTGCGCCCCCAGCGGTCGCTGCGCTTGCCCCAGAAGGTCGCCGACACCACCCAGATCGCTGCGGAGACGGCGAAGACCGAGGTTGTCTTGAACTCACTGAGATTCAACTGGCGCGAGAGCGGCGGCAGGATGTTGAACAGAACGGTCTGGCCCGCGCCCATGCAGCAAAGGCTGACGAACAGGATGGCGAAGGCGCGGCGGCGCTCGGCCGGAGTCGTCACATGGGTCACACCTGCGACGGGCGCGTGATCTGCGGAAGGGTCGGGCATTGGGCCACTTACCACCGCAAACCCTCACGGGCGTCAAGGCGTAGCTTGTGCAAGGCTGGGTTGTGCCGGTCGTCGGCAAGGCGCGCCGGCTGACGGTGCCTGCTCATTTCGAGTAATGCCTGCGTTGTAAGGGCGCGTCGCCCCAAGACAATCTCAGCCAGCAAGATGAGTGGGTGTGTCGATGAATCCGTGCGTTGCGTCAGACGAGCATTCCGAAACCGATCGCATCGTCCCGAAAGCGGCCTGGACGGTGCCGACCCTGCGCCGGACTGGGGTGCAGCGATCCGAAGCCGATCATGGCGAAAACCATTTCGATGGCCCCGGCTTCTCCTAGAGCGGTTCCAGGAAAAGTGTGCAGCGGTTTTCCGTCCGGAACCGCGACAAAACAAAGAGCTAGAGCATTTTCGCGATTCAACGAAGCGCGAAAATGCTCTGAGCCTCAGCTTTTCGGTTTCTTGAAGCGCACCTGCGCGGTATCGCTGCGGCCGTCGGCATCGACCACGGTGATGCGGGCCAAGCCTTCGCCGTCCGGCGTATAGAGCACGATCTGGAAACGGTCGTAATTGCCGAGAAGCTGGCCGTTGACCAGCCAGGTGAGCGGAGCCTTGCCTCCATCGGCGCGCAGCACGATGGAGCGGTCCTTTGCCGTATCCGGCGCAAGCGGAACGATCGAGCCGTTGGGCGGGAAAGCGATCGTCGGCGGCGGCACGACAGTCTCTTTCGGTGGCGCGGGCGCGGTCTCGCGGCGGAAGATGCGCATCGAGGGCGGCAACTGGTCGTTGGCGGTGGTCAGGATCGCGGCGGCGGGCGGCGGATCGTCGGAATGCTGATCGGGCGGCAGAAGCTCGAAGGTCTTGAGCAGGATCGGTGCTGCGGATTCGCGGCCGACATGTCCGGCGCGCGGCGAGCCGTCGGCACGGCCGACCCAGACGCCGACGGTGTAGTCATTGGAGAAGCCGACCGACCAGGCGTCGCGATAACCGTATGAGGTGCCGGTCTTGAAGGCGACGGCGCGGGCACGCGCGAGGCCCTGTCCCATCGCCCAGCCGTCGGGCAGCGCGACGCCACGCAGGATTTGCTTGAGATAGAACGCCGCGACCGGGCCGAAGAGACGATGATCTGGCGCATCGGGCGTGCCGATGATGCTGCGCAGCGCGCGCGCCTGGCCGCCATTGGCGATGCCGCAATAGAGCATGGTGATGTCGGAGAGACTGATGCCGAGGCCGCCGAGCGCGACCGGCAGGCTCGGCGCCTCACCGCCCGCCGGGAAGGCGAGACGGGCGCCGGCGTTCTCGAGATTGCTGGTGAAGGCGAGCGGGCCGATGCGGTCGAGCGCCATCACCGCCGGAATGTTGAGCGACATGCGCAGCGCGTCGCGCGCCGTGATCGCACCCTGGAAGGTGCCCTCGAAGTCCTTGGGCGCGTAATCGCCGAACATCGTCGGCGCGTCGGTCATCAGGGTCGAGGGATGGAGGATGAGTTGGTCGAACGCCATGCCGTAGATGAAAGGCTTCAGCGCCGAGCCCGGCGAGCGCCAGCGCTGCGTCAGGTCGACCTGGCCCGACGGCCCCCAGTAATCGACGCCGCCGAGATAGGCGAGCACGTTGCGGGTGCGGTTCTCGACCACGACGATGGCGAGCGCGGTGCCGGGATCGAAATAGGGAATCTCCTGTTTCGCGAGGCGCTCGACCGCGCCTTGCAGATTGGCGTTCAGCGTCGTGACGATGCGCGTCTCGCCGCGATGGCGCAGCTTGAGCCGCATGGCGAGATGCGGCGCAGAGAGCGGCATCGCCTGGCGCGCGAAGGGCACGCCTTCGCGCCGCGCGATCGCGGCATCGCTTGCGCTGACGACGCCTTCGCTCACCATGCGCGCGAGAACCTTGTCGCGGCCCTTGGCGGCGCGGATGGCATGGCGGTCGGGGCGCTGCTTAACCGGCGATTGCGGCAGGGCGACGAGGAGCGCGGCTTCGGCGAGATCGATCTGCGACGGGTCCTTGCCGAAATAGGAGAGCGAAGCGGCGCGAACGCCTTCGAGATTGCCGCCAAAGGGCGCCAGGGTGAGATAAAAGGAGAGGATCTCATCCTTCGAATAGCGCTCCTCCAGCTGCACGGCGCGCATCATCTGGAACAGCTTGGTGAAGATGCCGCGCGATTTCGGCGGCTCGAGGATGCGCGCGACCTGCATGGTGAGCGTCGAGCCGCCCGAGACGATGTGGCCGGCGCCGGCGAATTGCAGACCGGCGCGCAGCACGGCGAGCGGATCGACGCCTTCGTGGTCGTAGAAGCGCTTATCCTCATAGGCCATCAGCATGGCGAGATAGCGCGGAGAGACGTCGCGTACCGTTGTCTTCATGCGCCAATAGCCGTCATCGGTCAGGAAGGCGCGCAGCATCGTGCCCTTGGCATCCACGACCTCGGGCGAGACGCGGATCGCGCGCGTCATGTCGGGCGGATTGGCGACGTCAGCAGTGCCGACGGCGCAGGCGATGCCGAAGAGCGTGAAGGCGAGAACGATCAGACGCGATGCCCCTCTCCCCCGCTGGGGGAGAGGGAGAGCTGTTGGCATTTACTGCACCGTCACGCTGCCCATGCTGGTCCGCGCGATGATCGAAGGCGCGTACATGTCCTCGACCACGCCGGCGGGCATCACGAAGGTGCCCTGCGTCACCGCGCGCACGACATAGGCGATGCGGAAGACCGGCTGCGGCTCGGGCTTGTCCTTGTCGACATAGGTCGAGCCGACCGTGAACGAGGCCACGAAGCGGTCGTCGCGCACATCGGTCATCGACGCATCGGAGAGTGTGTTCAGGAACGGATAGGGCTTGCCGTCCTCGCCGCTCAGCGGCATCTCGATCTCGAGGCCCGCAGGCAACAGATCGATCAGGCCCATCTGGCGATAGGTGTTGTGCGCCATCGTTCCGGTCAGCTCGATGATGATGCGGTCGTTCTGATGCAGGTTCTTCAGGTCGACCGGCGTGCCGCCCGTCGTCCAGAAGGTCTTGGACAGCGTCAGCCCGTTCGCAGTCGGCGGCAGCGGAATCGCCGGCGTGCCTTGCACCGAGGTCGTGCGCCACACCGTGGCGTCGCCACGATTCAGGAACGTCACGCCCGCGGCGAGCTGGCCCGGCGAAGGCGAGAGGCGGATTGCGCCCGCGCGCGGCACGCCCGGCTGGCCGTTGACGACGATGTTGAGCGGCACTTTCTGGCGCGTGAGCTCGTAGGCGGCGCGCAGCATCCACGCCTTTTCCTGCGTCGTCGTTCCGCCGAGCGACATGTCGGTGTCGGCGGACTTTTTGAGCAACGCAGGGATGAGATCGGGCTGGCCGTTCTCGGCCGCCAACGCCGTCGTACCGGCAAGGTCGCGCACCAGCGAGCCGTAATCGCCCACCGGATAGGTGAAGGGCTGGCCGCCCAGCGCGATGGTGCGGGCACGGCCGAAGCCGGAGCTCGCACGGGCACGGTCGCCGGCGAGCGCGGCAGCGGACGCCGTCAGCGCCTCGGCGATGGCGGTGTTCATCTCAGGCCCGCGCGTGTCGGAGAAGTAGCGCAAGTCGGAGAGGTTCACCTGGCCGCTGCGCGCGAGCAGATAGAACGCATAGGAACGGGTGTTGTCCGAGTTGGAGTCGGTCGAAGCCGCGCTCTTCAGCCAGGACGAGCCGCGCTTCAACGCATCGTTGGGAACGACATAGCCATGCTCTTTCGCCTGATAGAGGAAGTCGAGCGCGAAGACGCTGATCCAGGGATCGGCGTCGGACCCGGCCGACCACATGCCGAAATTGCCGGCATAGTTCTGCATGTCGAGCACGGTATCGACCGCGTCCTGGATGCGCGGCTTCAGCGCCTGATCGCGCGGCAGGCCGGCGAGATCGGCGAGATCGTTGAACACCAAGAGCGGCATCGCACGGCTCGTGGTCTGCTCGATGCAGCCATAGGGATACTTGTCGAGCCACTTCAGCAGACCCGGCACGTCGGCATAGCCATGCGCCGCCGAGACGGTGAGCGAGACATTGCCGGTGCCGCGGATGAGGTCGGCGACGAGCTGGCCGTTGGCGGTATAGGTCGCCTTGGCATTCAGCGGCAGCGTCTCGTCGCGGACGAGATCGAGCTGCGGCGCGCGGCTCTCGATCTGCCAGGAGCGCGTGACGTTGAAGCCACCGGGGCCTTTCACGTTGAGCACGATGGTGGCGATGCCGATACCGCGGCCTTCGAGCTGCATCGGCAGCAGCACGCGCTGACCGACGCGGAGCGCCTGGTTCACGACCGTCTTGCTCTGGCCGCCGGGAAGACCGACGGGACCGGAGGTCGTCAGCGTCGCGACATAGGTGCCGGGCTTGCCCTCGACATTGTTCATGTTGAGCGCGGCGGCGGCCTTGTCGCCGGGCGCCAGGAAGCGCGGGAACACCATGTCGGCGACGACGGGATCGCGCACGGTGAGCGGCCGGTCGGCATGACCGATCTTCGTCGCGGTCATCGCCACGACCATCAGGCGCAGTTCGCCGTTGAAGTCCGGCACGTCCAGCGTGACGTTGGTCATGCCGCCCTGCCCGACCTTCACGAGGCCGGAGAACAGCGCCACGGTGCGCGTCGGCACCACGGCGAGCGGACGGCCGCCGAAGCTGTCGCCACCTTCGCGCATCGGACCGACCGCACCCTTCTCAGGCTTGATCAGACGGCCGTAATCGTCGCGCATCCCGACGCCGAGCATGCGCTTGCCGAAATACCAGTCGTTCGGATTGGGCGAGTCGAAATTGGTGAGCTGGAGGATGCCTTCATCGACCGCGGCCAGCGTAATGTAGGCCTCGTCGCCGTCGCCGATGCCCTTGAGCTGGACCGGGATGGTCACTTTCTGGCGCGGCAGAACTTTCTGCGGCCCGCCGATGATCGCGGTGAGCGTGCGGTCGCTGTTGTCGACCTGGAGCCAGGCAAGGCCGATGGCGCGCACCGGCTCATGCCCCGTCGAGTCGTTGAGTGGACGGTAATCCGTCACCAGCACATAGGCGCCGGCACCCCAATCGGCCGAGACCGGGATGTCGACGCTGGTGCCGCCGGCCGGGGCATCGATCAGCTTGGACATGTAAACGCGGTCGCCGGCGACGACGACGAGCGCCTTGCCGTTCGCGGTCGGCTTGATATTCACATGCGCCGTCTCGCCGGAGCGGTAGCTCGGCTTGTCGGCCGCGACCGGGATGCGGTCGGGGCGATCGCCGGCGGAGCTCGCCGCCCAGCCGGAATAGAAGCGGTAGGACGAGGCGGTACCCGACTTCGGATCGGTGATCGTCAGGCGATAGGAACCATAGGGGAAGTTCTGCGCGAGCTTCGCGGGCGAGCCGGCGCCGATATTGATCTGGCCGGAGGTGATCAGCCGGTCGCGGGTCACGGCCTGGTACTTCCAGGAGCCGTCCTGCTGGTACCACTGATAGGTCGTGTCCTCGCGCACCCAGGAATAGGTGAGGCCCCCGAGCGCGATGCGCTTGCCATCGGCGTTGATCGCGATCAGCTCGAACCCGGCGCGGGAATTCTCCGCCACCGAGCCGTAATCGAAATCCGGCCGGATGCCGATCAGCACGTCATGGGTGCGCACCGGGATCTCGACATTCTTGTCGGTGGTGCGGCCGCCCGGCTCGTGGATCGAAATCGTGACCGAGGCCTTGAGCGGCAGCGTGGTGTCGGCGAGCTCGCCGATAGTGCCGGTCGCATCGGTCGCGCCGGTGGCATCGGCTTCCGGTACGGTCATCTGCACGTCGACGTCTTCGAATTTGTCGTCGGCGCGGCCGAACTCATACTCCTTGAAGGCCGGATAGGGGTTGTAGTCGCGCGTGATCTTCGCCGTGCCTTCGCCGGTCAGGCCGGAGGCGGGTGCGCCATAGAGAAAACGGCTCTCGGCGCGGACGCGGATCTCCTCACCCGCCTTGGCGACCTTCGTCACCGGGGTCAGCGTCACCTTCAGACGCTGCGGCACGAAATCGGCGACGTCGAACTGCACGCGGCCGACCGGCTCGGCCTTGGGATCGACATAGGCGGCGATCTGCCAGCGGCCATGCGGCGCGCGGTTCGAGAGCTTGAGCGACCACGCCGCGGCGCCGACCTTGAGCGCATTCGGCGCAATCGTCGTGCGGCTGACCTCGAGGCCATCGGGACGCGTCGCGACCAGCGTGAGCGGTCCGGTGACCGCGGCGCCGATATTGTTGCGCATCATCGTCGTCGCCTGGACGGTCTCGCCCGGGCGATAGACGCCGCGCTCGGTATAGACATAGGCATCGACCGGGCCCGGCGTCTCGCGGCCACTGACACCGCGATCGGTCAGGTCGAAGGCGGCGCGGCGCAGATCGGTGAAGCTGAAATCGCCGCCGTCGCCATAGGCCATCACGACGACGGGCGAGTCACCGTTGGTCGCGCGGAACAGCCCGGGCGCGAAATCGGCGCGGCCGTCGCCATTCGTCGTGACCGTGGCGAGCACGTTGTTGTTCTTGGCGACGAGGGTGAGCTTCACGCCGCTGAGAGCCTTGGCGGAGGCATAGGAGCGCGCGAAGACGGAGAGACCGCCGGCGCCCTGGAAGGTGGTAAGCGAGATGTCGGAATCGACGATCCACTGCGCGGCGATGGTGCCTTCGTCGTAATAGTCCTGGGTCTCGTCTTTCGAGGCGTCCATGGCGATCAGCACATAGGCGCCCGGCGGCTTGCCTTTCAGGATGTCGTGCACCGGAATGAGCGTGACGACGCTGTCGTTCTTGACGTTGGCGACGTCGACCGTGCCCTTCCACACGACGGAGCCCTGGCTGTTCTCGAGCTCGTTGTCGCTCCAGGAATAGAGGGTGGTCTGGTCGACCGTGCCGCTCTCGATCTGCGACAGGAGGCGATCGCCGACGCGGATGATCTTGAGGCGCAGCTTGGTGACGTTGACGGTCGTGACCGGAACGCCTTCGAGGTTGTTGCGCGGCAGGACGATGCCACCCGAGAAGCGCACCAGCGAGGGCTTGTCGCGAAGCTCGACCGGAACGGTCTCGTCCTCGGTCAGCTTCTCGCCGGTCGCGGCGGGCAGGCCGGTCTTCAGCGTCACGCTGTAAGTCGCGTTGAAATCGAGCCCGGCGAGGCAGAGGCGGTCGCCGACGACATGGGCGGCGACGCGGGTCGCGGGATCGATGGAGAAGTAATCCTCGTAATGCGTCTTGCCGGAGGCATCGAGGTTGCGGGTGAAGACGAGGCAGGCTTCGGCCTGGGCCTTGGTCGTGTCGACCTCGAGACGGCGGAAGGCGAAATAGGGCGAGTCCGCCATCTGCTCGGGCGTCTGGGTGCCGGTGATCGCGGAGACGCCGCTCGTCAGGCGCTCGAAGAAGCCGCCCGGGGTCTTGCCGCCGAGGAAATAGAGCGCACCGACGACCACGACAACGAGGGCCGCAATGCCGCCGCCGATCATGAGATAAAGACGATTATTGCCCACTGGAATCCCCCCGTGGCACTCGAAAACCGAAGCTTACCGCCGCGCACGATGCGCAGCAATCAGCGTAAACAAGTTCGGCGTGGAAAACGGCGGGATCGTGTCAGTTACCCGCGACTTTCGTCCGTATGCGAAAAATATTTTTCAATGCGCGGGCGCACAGGCGAGCGCACGCTTTGCGAAACTGCATTCGCGTATCTGCGTGCCGGCCGAGTCGTAGAGTGCAATCGACCAGCCGCCGGCCTTCTGCCGCGTCATGACCAGGAAGCCGAAGCCGCCGACAGAGAGACCGCTCGTGATATGCACGCCGGAGTTGCCCTGGAGCACCGCGCCGACGAGGTCGGCCGGCGCAGTGTCGAGATTGTCGCCGCCATGGCCCGCCACGATCTGCGGCGGGATATCCTGGTCGTAGTTGATCGCCTCGAAGATATGGATATGGCCGGCGAGCATCAGGTCGATGCCCTTGAAGGCCGAGAAGTCGCCGCCGGCCTTCATCATCGTGGCGTTGCCCCCAGTGGCGGTGCCGTTGAAGGTTGCGATGCCCCAGACAGGACGGTGGGTGGCGAGCCAGATCTCATGCCCGCTGGCGCCGGCCGACATCGTTTTCAGCGTCTCGAAATCCTTGGCGTAGGTCGGCACCGCAGCCTCGTCGAGGGGGAAATCGGCGGCACTGGCGGTGTCGGTCACGGCGATGGCCTGCTTGCCGATATGGACGATGTAGGGGGCCAGATGCGCGGCGCAGGACGCGGCGGGATCGAAGGCTGCCGGACCGAGGATGCGCAGGAAGCCCGGACCGGCGCGGAAGCAATCCTCGTGATTGCCGCGCACGATCACCCAGGGCGCCGCAGCGAGCAGTGGTGCGGCCGGCGTGAAGAAATCGGCATCCCAGCTCGCCCAGTTGTCGCCATAGGGCGAGCCCGCGCAGCCGGCGAAATTCTCCGGACACGGGGATTCGCGATAGAGGTAATCGCCCAGATGGATGATGAGGTCGGGCTTCAGCGCCGCCGCCGCCTGCGAGAGCCCTGCGAAGGGCCAGGCCTTGGGGTCGTTACAGGCCTGCACGAAGCTTCCCTTGATCCGGCAGCCGGTGTCGCCGAGGACGAGGATCCGCTGCGGATCGGCGACGGGCAGCAGGAAGCGCTGCGTCTTCGCCGGCTTGCCGTCGGTCAGGAGCAAACGGGCCGTGCGGGCTTTCGCCGGAACGGCTTCGGCGCAGACCATCGGGAAGTCGGCGGTCGCAGCGGCGCGGACAGCGAGCGCGATCCGCTTCTTGCCGAAGATCACCGAGGGGCAGTGCCCCGTTGCGACGGCGCGGATCTCGGCGCCTCCGCCGGGCATGAGCTGGACCCAGGCGGATTTGACCGCAAAGGATTCCGCAGCGGCGGCCGAGGAGGCCGCCACGACAACGCCCAGGAGGGCAAGAAGGAAGGCGCGCTTCATGCGGGCACTATGCCCCAATCCACGCGGCCCCCCAACCGTAGGATTGTGACGTCAGGCCTGACGCCAGTTGCCGTGGAAGCCGAAGGGCACCCGGCGCGGGACTTCGGCGATGCCGACAGGCCCCTTGGCCACGTCCTGTGCATCGATCACGACAAAGTCGCTGCGGTTCTCGGCGGCGCGGTAGACGAGCGCGACCAGCCAGCCGTCGCCTTCGGCGGCATCGGCCGAGCGCGGGATGAAGATCGGCTCGCCCGGCGCATCGCCCTTGGCGAATTCATGGACCACGCGCTTGCCGGTTTTGACGTCGATATGGGCGATGCCGTTGAACAGAACCTTGCCGGTGTCGCTGGTATCGGCGGCGAAATAGCCGTGGCGATAGGACAAGCCGGTGCGGCGTTCGTCGAGGCGTGGGAATTCGCCGGCCATGTCGTCGATGCGCGTCTGCTTGACGGTGTCGGTTTTGCCGGTGAGGTCGATCTCCCAGCGCACGAGATAGGCCGAGCACGGCTTGCCCGGCGAGCCGTCGGCGTTCGGGAAGAGCGGTGCCTGCTCGTACTGCATGACGTCGGCGTAGAGCGTGTCACCCTCTTCCCAGGCGTTCATCGGATGGAAGACGTAGCAAGGATCGATATTCAGCCAGCGGATGGTCTCGACGCCCTTGTCGCGCGCCATCAGGCCGATGCGGCCGCCGAGCTCCGGCTCCCAGCCGAAGGCAGGCTTGCCGCTCATCGCGCGCTGAAGGCTAGCCGACAGCGGGAGGATCGGGAACAGGAAATGGCGATTGGTGACGCAGAAATCGTGGACCATCGCGCCATAGGGCGCCTGGAACTGATCGAGCCGCGTGACGCGGCCGGTCTTGTCGACCACGCCATAGGCCATGCCGGCGGAGAGCGGCATCGGGCCGACGCCATAGCCGAAGAACACCATCTCGCCGGTCTCGGGATCGAGCTTGGGATGCGCGGTGAAGCGGTTGGCGGCGCCGGCATAGGGGACGTAGCCACGCGACTCCAATGTCGCAGGATCGACCTCGAAGGGCTGGTGCCCCTCTTCAAGCGCGAGCAGCTTGCCGGCGTGCCAGACGACGTTCGTGTTGGCGACACCGCCTTCTTTGCCGACCGCGCTGGGATCTGTGGTCATGGGATTGCCGAAGGTGCCGAAGAGCGAGCGGCCGGCGGCATGCTCGAGCTCCCATTTTGGGGTGCGGATATAGCGATTGCGGTAGGAAACCTTGCCGTTCTCGACAAAAAGCCCATGCAGCATGCCGTCGCCGGCGAACCAGTGATGATTCGGGTCGCGCGGCTCGAACTGCGGGTTGGGGCCGTTGCGATAGAAGGCGCCGTTGAGGCCTTTCGGAATCTCGCCCGTGACTTTCAGATCGGCGAAATCGTCTTCGGTCGCGATAGGGCCAAAATTTCCGGTGAGATACGGGTTGTGCCGGACGGGAGCGTTCATGGCTGCCTCTTCTCTTTGTGAAAATTTTACCGCGTAAATTTATCGCATATCCAACGCCGGTTTGGCAAGTCTAAATTGCCTATAAGGAATCCCGATGCCCCGCGTCCTGACCCAGACCGATGTTGCCGACTTCCGCGAGCGGCTTTGCGAGGCCGCCACCCGGCTGTTCGATGCCAAGGGGCGCGACGGCTTCACCATGCGCGAGCTGGCCAACGAGCTCGGCGTCAGTGCGATGACGCCCTACCGCTATTTCAAGGACAAGGACGACATCCTGGCCGCGGTGCGTGCCCGCGCCTTCACCCGCTGGGCCGAGAAACTGGAAGCCGCCTTCGCCGGCGCTGCGACCGCGCCCGAGAAGTCGGAAGCGGTGTTCAAGGCCTATACCGCCTTCGCGTTCG
>Ga0310811_10007925_pt1 | contig 13621 bp, 14 predicted proteins | sample YCmetagenome_FD_207642 | JGI IMG/M metagenome (GOLD analysis project Ga0310811, IMG submission 207642) | Soil microbial communities from experimental microcosm in Duke University, North Carolina, United States - YC | ecosystem: Engineered > Artificial ecosystem > Soil microcosm > Unclassified ... | reverse complement strand
GTACTTTGGCTGCTTCCGTGCCGCTGCGCACGAGGATGGCGATGTCGCCTGCGCGAAGCGGCGTGAGCTTGCCCGCATCATCCACGAAGCCGCAACGGTCCTCCTGCGCGGCTGCCAACAGCTGCACTACATGGGCAGCTGCGTGTTGCGCCATCAGGTGGGTATAAGCCGAGCCGCTGATGGCGTCATTGCTCCCGGCCAAGGCCAATTGCATGGGCGGCAGGGGCTGTCCGTCGAACACCAGGCGATCGCTGCGGCCGCGCGCCTTTACCGCATGGAATGGCAGCGCATCGTGGCCGAACGCAAACGCACCCGTTGGATGCGAGTCGGCATGTTCGAATACGCGATTGACTGCGCCGACCAGCGCTTCGGTGGATCGATAGTTGGTGTCGAGTGTCCAGGTCGGCTGGCTGGCGCGGTCCCGCGCTCGCAGGTAAGTGTGGATGTCCGCGCCACGGAAACCATAAATGGCTTGCTTGGGATCGCCGATCAGCAGCAAGCCTGCGCCGACGCGCCCGTCGTAGATGCGGCGGAAAATGTTCCACTGCAGGGGGTCGGTGTCCTGGAATTCGTCGATCAACGCGATGGGGTACTGCCTCGCGATCGTGTCGGCAAGCCGAGCCCCGCTGATGCCGTGCAACGCAGCATCGAGCCGGCGCAACATGTCGTCGAAACCCATCTGCGCGCGGCGCTGCTTGGTCTGTTCCAGGCGTTGCGATACCCAGCGCGTCGCTTGCGCGAGCACGGTGGATTTCAGAGTGTCGAGGCGTTGCAGTTGTTCGATACACGCAGCGATGGCTTCGAATGCCGCATGCCGCAGTGGTTCGGCATTCTTGTTCAACGAGGCCGTCAACGCCTCCTGCGAGTAGCGTCGCAATGTGTCCGGGGAGACAGGGCCGCCTTGCGACCATTCACGCAACTCGACAAGTTGTGCCGCGACGTTGTCGGCGGGCATCTTCCTGCCGTTCAACGCACGGGCGGCCAAGGCCCTGGCGAACATGGCCTCGATGGCGTCCGCGCCGTCGCTCCAGGCAAGCCTTGCACATGCCTCGGCCGTATCTGCCGCATGCACGCCTTGCTGGAACTGCGCCAACGCCTCGGCCGGTTCGGGCAAGGGCTTGCCTGCGAGCCGCAGATTCTCCAGGGGTTGGCGCAACAAGGGACGCAACGCATGCTGCAAATCGGCGGGCGCCTTCCACCAGCGCGAGACCAGGGCGGCGCCGGCGCGGTCTAGCGGGAAGAAATGCGTTCGCCAGTAATCGCGCACGGTCTCGGCGAGCAGTTCGCTTTCGTCAGCGCTGGTGTCCTGGGCGAACGGATGGCCGCTGTCGAAGGCATGCTGGCTGAGCATGCGCTGGCACCACGCGTGGATGGTGTGGATGGCTGCCTCGTCCATCCATTGCGCGGCGAGTTCGAGCTGGCGCGCCGCGCGCGATCGGGTCTCTTGATCGGGATACGAAGCGATCAGGTCGCGCAGGAAGTCGTCGGCGGCTGCCTGGTCACGAAATGCCTGGGCGGCCTCGCCGAGACGCTCGCGGATGCGCTCGCGAAGTTCAGCGGTCGCCGCCTTGGTAAAGGTCAGCACGAGAATCTGCGAGGGAAGCAGCGGCGTGCCGTCTGGACGTCCGTGGCCAAGCACCAGGCGCAAATACAGTGCGGCGATGGTCCAGGTCTTGCCCGTGCCGGCACTGGCCTCGATCAGCTGGATGCCTTGCAGCGGCAGGCGCAGCGGCTGCAGCGGTTGGCTCGCGATCATGCCGCATCCTCCTGATGCGCGACCTCAAGAAGCGGTCGATACAACGACAACCAATCCACGAAGCCTCCGGCCAGCAACGCTTCGAAGCTGGGCCATGCGCGTGCCAGGTAGGCATCGTCGTCCACGTCGCCGGCAATGCGGGCGAAATGATTGCCCTCATAGGCAAGCAGGGCCTGCTTGCGTGCCTTCTCTTCATCGCCTGCCTGCAGCCAGGCGAAGGCTGTGCGGCGGGCAAGCGGCAAGGGGCGGTCCATCCCTTGGCGCAGGCCGCCCAGTAGCTCATCCAGCCACTGGGCGGCCTGCAGCGACTCGATCGGTGGCAGCACGACCTGTGTATCCGGTCCCACCACGCGCGACGCCATCACCAAGCCCTGCGCGTGCGCAAGCAGATGGATGATCCAGGTGGCAATGAGTTTGTCGTGGCGGATGACGCCGTTCTTCTGCAACAGGCGCCCCGTGGACAGTTCCAGGCGCGCGAGCGTGCCATCGGCGTCCTGGCGCAGGTCGGTCAGCCAATCCTCCACGCGAAGGTCATGTGCCGCGTATTGCAGCTCGATCTTGTCGTCGCGCAACGGCCAGCGCGCACAGGCAGCGAGCCACGCCCGCGCCAGGATCTCGCCTTCGCGCGCCAGTGATTGTTCAGCCAACTCGCCAAAGCCGCCGGGTGGCAGCACGCCCTGTCGCGCCAGTTGCCGGGTGGCGATGGACACGCTGGGCAGCGCGTCTTCGCTACGCAGCGCGGCGTGAACGATGGCGCTCGTGGCCTGGTGCTGCTCCAGCGCATTCAGGGCAAACGGCTCGTCGTCGGCGGCGTCGGCGTCCAGCTCGTTGAAATGCACCTTGAGCCGTTGGTTGTAGAAGCTGCGCACGGGCTGCGACAGGAAGGCGCGTAACTGGGTGATACCCAATGCAGCATCCGGCTGCCATGAGGGCAAAGGTTCGACGTCTGCCACTGCACGCGGCTGCAGGGCCTGGCGCCACTCCCGCGCATAGGTAAACAGCCGTGCATCGGCATCGGCATCGAAATAGCGGCGGCTGAATGCCTGCAGGGGATGGATCGTGGTGAGCGCGTCCAGAAGGCGGTCACCGGCCTCGTGCTCGCGCGCGTCGTCGTCTTCGCGATGCCACCCCGCCGCGAGGTAGTCGCGCAGCTGGCCCACCAGCACGGACGGTGGCAATGCGCTGTTGTCGCGTACGTGGCGGCCCACCCAGCTGACGTACAGCGCATCGCGTGCCGAGACGAGCGCCTCGAGGAAAAGGTATCGATCATCTTCGCGGCGGGACCGATCGCCCGGCCGGGCATGTCCCGGCAACGCCATCAAGTCGAAATCGGCCGGCGCCTGCTGGCGCGGATAGTCGCCGTCGTTCATGCCCAGCAGGCAGACGACCCGAAAGGGAATGGCGCGCATGGGCATCAAGGTGCAGAAGCTCACCGCGCCACCCATGAAGCGTTGCGACAAACGGCTTTCGTCCATGGCATCGAGCCAGTGCTCGCGCACGATGGCGAGCGGCAAGGGGAGCGCGAAATCGGCTTCCTCGCAGGCATCGCGCCAGGCGTCCAGCGCATCGCCCAGGCGGGTGAGGCGGTCGCCATCGCGCGGGTCATCGGCCTCGAAGAAGTCGGCCAGCAAGGCCTGTAGCCGCGCGTGCCATTGCGAGGGCGTTGCAGGTTCCCGCATGGCCTGCCAATAGGTTTCCAGCTGGTCGAGCAGTTCGACGAGTGGACCGATCAGCGCGGCATCCAGTCCGCCCACTTCTTCATAAGGCGCAATGTCCTGCCATGCAGAGCCGTCGCCCACTGCATAGCCCAGCAACATGCGGCGCAAGCCGAAGCGCCAGCTGTTCTGCTCGATGGCCGGCAGTTCCAGGCTCTGCTTTTGCGTGGCATCAAGACCCCACCTTACGCCGGCACCCTCGATCCAGCGACGCAGGGTCGGCAGGCCGGATGGTTCGATGCCGAAGCGCTGTCGCACGGCGGGAACATCGAGCAGATCGAGCAGGTCGCTGACCGCAAAGCGCGACTCGGGCAGGGTGAGCAGTTGTTCCAGCGCGACCATCAACGGCATCACGCCACGCGAGGGCTGGTCGGTGACGGAATAGGGCAGATGGCGCGGATCGTCCGGTGGCAGACGTCCAAACACCGCCTGCACGTGCGGCGCATAGGTCTGGATGTCGGGCACCATCACTATGACATCGCGCGGCGACAGCGGCATGCCGCGCTGGTGCGCCTCTTCGAACATCGCCAGCAGTTGGTCGTGGAGCACCTCCACTTCACGCTGCGGGCTGTGCGCGATCTGGAAGCGCAGCGAGTCATCGCCCTGGCGCCATGGCTTGCGTTGCGATGCATCCATCGGTGCCGGCTCAAGATCGAGGATGGCTTGCTGCACCTGCCGTAGCAGCGTGCTGCCGTCGGTGTCGGTAAAGAGGTCGATGCCGCGGTTCCATGCCGCGAATTGCTGGCGATAGGCCTCGGGGCGATCGAAGTTGTCCAGCAGCCGGATGTAATCGCGACCTTGCCGGCCCCACGCGGCCAGCAGTGGATGGGCGTGCAGGTGCAGGTCTTCGTAGCGTGGTTCGTCGGGCAGGCCCGGCTTCGCCGCGTGACGACGCTGGCTGGCCTTGAGCAATTCGCGGTCTTCGATGATGTCCGCCCAATAGTGACGGCACGGATTGGCCACCAGCAGCATCACCTGGCTGAAGCGGGCAAGCGCGGTAAGCGCTTCCAGCGTCTGCTGGGGTAGCGAAGACATACCGAACACCACGATGCGGCGCGGCAGCTTCGCGGGACGTTCATTCAGCGTAGCAATGCGCTCAAGAAACGCCTGGTGCACCGCGGCGCGATGGTTGCGCCGTTCGCTGCCGATATCTTCGAGAACCAGCTGCCAGAGGCGCGCCTGCCAGCGCTGGTCCGCCGCCAAAGGCGCGTGGCTGCCGCGCAGGTCATCGCGCAACTCGTAGCGACCGTGTTCCCAGTCGGCCAGCCAATCGGCGCGATAGACCTGGTATTGGTCGAACAGGTCCGCCACGCGTTCGGCCAGCTGGAAACGCTTGCGTTCGTCGTGATCGTCGCGGAGGAAATCGCGCAGCGGCGCGAAGTCGGGCTCGTGGAGATGGGACGGCAGCAGGCGCAGCAGGCGCCAGCACAGGCGCGATTTATCGAACGGTGAGGTCGTGGGCACGGCGTCGCGGCCCAGTACGCTGCGATACGCCGACCACAGGAATCGGCCCGGCAACTGCACGTCGACCGCAGCGCTGATGCCCAGGCCGCCATCAGCTACCGCACGCGCCAGGGCCCATTTCAGCCATTGGGCGATGCCGTTGCTCTGCACCAGCATCAACTCGTCCTCAAGCGGCCGCAATGGCGCGCGTGCGAGCCAGGCGTTCAGCAGGTCGCGCAGGTCTTCCATGCGGTTGCCATGGATGACCATGAGGCCCGGCACGATCGGGGCCTCGAAGGGCAGGTCCAGGCTGTGGTTCACGGCAGGCACGGGTCGGTTTCGCTCATGGTGACATTCTCGCCGAGAGGGCGATGGATGTCCCGTATCCTGCCTGGCCGCCGTCCCAGGGGCTGAGAAGGCGGCCACCGTCGGATAAGACTCTTTCCCTGGGATAGCTGGCAGTGGGACGGATTCGCAACATGACCGGCAGTCTCGTGTTGCATTGCGCAAGTTCCATTGTCAATACTTGCGGCGGCATTCATCGGTGTTTATCCGTATGGATGTCCAAACGAACATAAGGACAAACCATGCGTTATCTGCGCTTAGCCCCGGTGCTGCTGGTGCTCGGCCTCGTGTCGGGTTGTGCAGCCACGGCGCCCGCGGTTCCATCCACGTTGCACGGTGATGCAGCGCATCCCGGACAGGCGCAGGGATGGGTCGAAACCAAGCTGTACTTCGGCCTTGGCCTGGCGGGCGACGCTTCGAACGGCGTGGGCGAGCAGGGCTGGCGTGCTTTCCTCGATGCCGAGGTAACGCCACGCTTCCCTGATGGCCTCAGTGTGGTCGACGTATACGGCCAATGGCAGGGCAAGGGGCAGACGGCCCCGGAGCGGCTCCGCTCGAAATTGCTGTTGATCGACTATCCCGACACGGCGGCCAACCGCGACAAGGTGGAAGCGATCCGCGCCGCGTGGAAAAAGCGCACTGGCGACCAGTCGGTGCTGCGCGTGACGCAGCCGGCCGAGGTATCGTTCTGAGATGAACACGACGATACGCCCGCGCTGGATCTCTTCCGGCGACCTCAACGGCTTCCTTGGCCTGGTGGTCGACAACCTGTCGATCATGGCTTTCCTCGCCGCGGCTTTGATCGGCCTCTTCGGCCTGCCGCCCGATATCGTCTTCCTGCGGATGTTTCCCGGCACGACGTTCGGCGTGCTGGTGGGCAACCTGGCGTACACCGCCATGGCGCGACGATTGGCGCAGCGTACGGGGCGCGAGGATGTCACCGCAATGCCGCTGGGCCTGGATGCGCCCACCAGCATCGGCCTCGCCTTGCTGGTCCTTGGCCCGGCCTTCCTCCACTTCAGGCAATCCGGCCTGGACCAACACGCCGCGGGCGTGGCGACCTGGCAGCTCGGCATGGCCTCGCTGGTGATCATGGGCGTGCTGAAGTTCGTGCTGTCGTTCTTTGGCGGCATGGTGCAGCGTCATGTGCCACGTGCCGGTCTGCTGGGTTCGATCGCCGGCATCGCGCTGGTGCTGATGGGCTTCCTTCCGTTGGTGGAGATCCTCAAGCTGCCGATCGTCGGTTTTGCCGGCCTCGGCGTCGTGCTCTATGCGCTGGTGGCGCGCGCACGGATGCCGCTGGGACTGCCGGGCGTGCTGGTGGCTTTTGTGGTGGCCGCGCTGCTCTATTACGTACTGGGGCCATTGGGATGGCTGGGCACTGGGTATACGCCGCCGGTGGCATGGCAATGGCGCCCTGCCTTGCCGGTGCCAACGCTGCAGTGGATGAACGGGATGGCCGCTGCCGTGCCGTACCTGCCGTTGATCCTGCCGTTCGGCCTGCTGATGGTGGTGGGCGGCATCAATGTGACCGAGAGTGCGCGCGCCGCGGGCGATGATTACCGCACGCGCGACATCCTGCTGGTGGAGGCCCTGGCTACGCTGGTGGCGGGCTTTTGCGGCGGCGTCGCGCAGACCACGCCTTACATCGGCCAGCCCTCGTACAAGGCGATGGGTGCGCGCAGTGGCTACACCTTGTTGACGGGCCTGGTCATCGGACTTGGCGGCGTGCTCGGTTACCTGTCCAACATCGTGGAACTGGTGCCGCTTTCGGTGCTCGCGCCCATTCTCGTTTTCGTCGCCATCGGCATCACGGTGCAGGCGTTCGAAGCAACGCCGATGCGCTATGCGGCGGCGGTGGTCTTCAGTTTCTTTCCTGCGATTGCGCGCATGGTGACGATCAAGCTGAGCGATCCCACCTACGTGCCGGGCGATCGCCTGCAGGCGCTATTCACCGATCGCGCCCATGGCTTCTCGGAGCTCGCGGTGATCACCGTGCTCGGCAATGGTTTCATCATCACATCGATGATCTGGGCCAGCTTCGTTGTCGCGTTGATCGACGGCAAGCCGCTGCGGGCAGCGTGGATATTGCTGATCGGCAGTGCACTGAGCCTGTTCGGCATCATTCACTCGGTACAGCTCAGCGGTGGCATCTACCTGCCATGGCTGCTCGATAGTGCATCGCGGCTGCTCGCATGGCAGTTCGCCGGCGCTTATGCCGTGCTTGCCATCGTGCTGGTTCTGCTTGCAATGGGTACGCGGTTCACACAATCCGACGCTGCGTGAAAGCGCACAGCGGAATTGAGAGTCGTCTCATGGTTGGTGTCGGGTCGGATAACCACAATTCGCCGGCCTCGCCGCGATGATGATCAGACACTTGCCTGGGCCTTGTGTCTGCCATCATCCGGCGAGGTGCCGGACGCCCTCTCCGATCCCGTCATCTGCTTACGGCACGCGCCAAACAGGGGCGCATCCATCTCAGGCAGACCGCTCCTGAGCCCGTAGCTCCCACAGCTCGATCACGCATCATCATCTTTGTCGCCAGACGCGCCGGTCAGCGCGCTTTGCTTAGACGTGCAGTACTGCTGCAGGCGACGAGGAAAGTCCCGACAGTGGTTCGACGCGCGTGGCGCTGCGCTCGACGCGTTCCAGGGCCATGCAGGCCGACTCCGCCGCGTAGCGCATCAGATAGGCCAGATGGGCGCGGTACTGCGAACCGATGCCATGCGCGCGGATCATGCCCGCCGCCTCGGCGAGACACTCCAGGTCGGTATAGGCGCGGTCGAGATCCGCGCTGCTGCTGGACTGGACGAAATCGCGCGCGTGGATGGAATCGTGCGAGCGTACGCTCACTAGGTCTTCCACCAGTCGCGCCGCCTGTCGTGCGGCGAACACCAGCACGTCGGCCGCGGCCCGGGAAAGTTCGCTGTCCGACATGGCGCGGTCGGTGAGTTCCACCAGGCTACGTGTAACGACGAGCAATTGCGCAACGGGGTTCGCCGTCGCGTCGCTGTGGTCCATGGTTCCGCCCCCTCGGAGAATTGGGGCGTATTCTCCACGCCGCGGGGCGCTTTGGGTATCGGAAAATGCCCCCAGCCGCTTTCCTTGCAGGTCGCAGGAATCGGCGGGGTCGGACGGAACCCGGCGCGCGATGACGGTCATGCATGGAATCAAGGGCTTGCACGCTGCCTGGTCCCGACCGGACAGGCGCCGACATGCTTTCGGCCTGCCGCCGCCACGCCCGCCTTCGCCCAGGCGGACACCCATCTCGCCCAACCCTGACAGACGATGCCCACCCTGCTTGTTAGGGTCGGTCAGTCATTCGCGCTGTCATGTTGCAGGGCTTCGCGAACGACCATGACCACCAAGTCATGAGGCGCGGGCCGTGAGTGCGCCAACACCCACGACCCGCTAACCATCACCAACTAAGCGAGAGTTGATCATGGCTACCCACGATCATACGGTACGCATTCGCCCGTCCGTTCCCCCTGACGGCACCCTCACTCCTCCACCTGGCGAGCCGCTGCACACGCGTGTGGCGTGGCCCGAAACCCTTCGTCAAGGCACTCGCGGTGACATCGCCCTGGCGGTGCTCGCCCTCACGCGTCTGCGTGTCGACAGCGAGCAGTGCCGCAAGGCGCAGGCGCGGGGATTCCCCGGCAGGCCGCTGGAATGGCCGCTTTCCATGGCAGTCACAGCCAGCCTGGGCACCGCCATCCACTGCCTCCAGCAGGTCGCCAACCTGCTCGATCACGAGCCCCGAGTGAACCCGCTACACGTCCGATGATCGCTTGCGCGGCGCATCGGCCGTCATGACGATGCGCCGCACACCGGCGACCACTGACGCAGCCACTAGGCATGCACCGACACGGACGGCTGCCAGCGCCCGCCCGTTCTGCAGTCGTGCCTGACAAGGAAGCGAAGCCATGGAACTGATCCAACTCACGCCACGCATGGACGTGGACCCCTCACAGCACCTGCGCTCCCCCGGCGACGTGCTGCTGCTCGACTACATGCTCCCGGCAACGATGAATCACCAGCAACTCGCCCGCCGAACAGGTATCCGGGCGCCACACCTCAGGGAGTTCATCTCCGACGCCCGGCCGATGACTCCCCGGCAAGCCATGCGGCTTGCCCTCGTGCTGGATACGTCACCGCTCTATTGGCTGGTGCTGCAGGCTCGCTACGAGCTGGCGCGCGAGGCACAACGCGCCTCTGCGGATCGCTAGACGTTGGAGCTCCATCGGTTGACCCGGGCGGGAGGCCCGCTTCCCGAAGCCGACATTGTTGTTTCGGCTTCGGGGCGCGGCTACTGTCACCTGTCAAGGGGCTCGTTGGCTTTCCAACGAGAGGGACGCATCCGTAGGTGCGCAGTAAAACGGAACCGGTGCATGAATCAGATTTTGCGGTACGCGCTAGGCTCGGTAGCACCGTTGGGGTTCTTGCTTTCGCTTAGAAGGCATTCTTAGGTCTGCTTACGACCCAAAGCAGACCTTTGTATTAATCATGACTGGCCACTTCGAAGGCGCGCCGATAGCTGACAAGGCGCCAAAGGAAGCATGGGAAAGATGCGTAGGCCATTATTTAACCCGGATGAGTTGTCATCCAATCCCATCGCGTTTGTGGCGGCGATCGGGCTTATCTTCTGGAGCAGCGTCGTTGTTCTGATTTGTGCAACCAGGATCGCTACCGTATTTTTTTCAGCCGAAGACTTTGTCGTTAAATCGTCTTACCAGGTATGCGAGCCGCCGCTAAACAACCGTTGCGAGACTCACTATTCGATTGTCAGGTCCAGTGGGGAGGGCGGTGACTTCGTGCCATTTGGCTATCAGTTCAAACGGGGCCTGCTAGTCGAAGGAACGCACATTGCTAAAAGTGCAGCGAGTTTTGCCTACGTCATCGATGACAGGCCCGAGCAGTGGCCCTACTTGGGCACTCATGCCCTTGCGCTCTTAGGGGGTATCGGCGGCGCACTGGCTTGGCTGTTTCTTATAAAAATGGGCATTCTTCCCCTGTGGTTCAGGACCAGGAATGAGTGACCTTCGCGTGCCCGCGATGTCCGCTTCCGACCCGAAGCGGACATCAGTGATAGACAAGGAGAAGGCATGGATAGCAGCGACAAGGAGAGGGGTGAGCGCGGCGTCGCGTGCAGCCTGTTGAGGCTGCCCAATGGCCGCCTTCGCGTCGTTCTGGACGATGTCAGGAACCTAGCACCCGGTGAGTCGGGTCCATGGCAGCACGAATTCTTCGTGACGTTCAAAGACTACGAGCAGGCGGAGCTGTCTTCGTTGGATCTATCCGAAGATGAGTTAGCGGCATTCGGTCACTACGTTCTGGCGCGATTGCTAGCAGCCAATGGCCTGTTATCGTCAGAACCGTAAGATCCGCTTCCGACCCGTAGCGGACCTTTTGCATAGGGAGTTTGCGTGTGAGACGGAATGGCTCGTTGAGCTTGTTGATGCTAATTGGCCTGTGTGGTGCTCCTGCACATGCGGGATGCCTTCCGCCACAGCTTGGCGCGGCGTTGCATGAAACATATCCGGACATGAAGATCGTCGAGCTTCAGGATCTCTTAGCAGACGACAAACAGATAATGAAGGATGCGCACTTAGCGGAATGCCCAGGCGTCGCTCATGGCAATTTCGACGGTAGAGGGCTGTCCTACGCCGTAACGCTGTTCTCCAAAAGCCCAGAGCTGAGACAGATGCTCGTACTTGTAGGGTCTGAAAACTCGAATAAAGCGCCGCAACTACGCGTGCTCGATGATCCTGTGCCTGTGGCTCGATTGGCGATTATTCGTCGAGTTCCTCCGGGAACCCTTGAGTCAGTGGAGGGAAAGAAGGTGGTGGCAAAGTACGATGCCGTGGCCTATGAAACGTTGGAGGCTGGCGTTGCGGTCTTCTACCTTTCAGACGACAAGTTCTTGGACGTCATTACGTCCGAATAGAAAGTGGATGTCCGCTTCCGGCCCGTGGCGGACATACCTATCAAGACGGGGTGGGAATGAAGAGCAGCTTGTCGTCGTTCTTTGTGTTTTGCGCCGCCTGTGCCGTTCCAGGGAGTTTCACGTGGGCGGAAGGCCCTGCTATTCCATACGTGCCTGCGCACGGTGAACCTTATGACACAGCGCGCAACCGCCTGATTGCGACAGGTTGGGAACCGATCCCGGCTACGTGCGATAGGAAACATGTCTGCTGGGGGTCGGATAAGCCTGAGCTGACATCGGACCTGGAGGCCAATTCGAATTGCGGGCAGTTTCGGAAGGCGAGCCAGGTGCTTACGGCGTGCACCTATGTCATTCCGGACGCCGTTTTCATCGACACGGTGTCGATTGCGGCCGAGCACTAGAATTGGAACGGGTCTGTGCTGGAAGTACGCCCGCGTCCGACCCGAAGTGGACCTTTACCTTTGATCGTGGCTCGAACGAAAACCGGGATGTGGCTCATGAATTTTCGGCTTGTCTGGCAAGCGCTCATGTTTACGGTCGTGGTCGGCGGGGTTCTCTTTACGCTAGGCATCATCGTTCAACGACCAGGTATTACGGACGCTGCGTTCAACCCGTTCGTTGGCTTTGCGTCCTTTCTAGCGGGCCTCGTCGTGCTTCGACGCCGCACGGCGTAAGGTCCGCTTCCGACCCCAAGCCGACATTAGTCACCGGAGCTACTGGAGAGCGGGAATGACCCTGGCGAGGCTGAATTTGGTGATCCCGCTTTGTGTCCTTGTGGCCGCGTGCTCAAGCGGCGGCCATTCAGCGGGACAATCCGGCGCCCAGGCTGCGCGCCTCAGGACCACACTTTCGACTTTGAATCTGAAGGACCCAGGCGCTGACGCTAGAGCGCACGTAGCCCAGGGTGACCTAAGGCCCGTTGGGGTATATGGGTTCACTTGTAGCATCCCCGGCCCTGAAGGCAATCAGCCGCCGCCTCAGGTTGGCATCCGATGTCTCGATGGAACGAGTGATGCCGTTGAAAGTGAGGAGCATAGGCGCTTGATCAAAGTCGCAGCGGACTATGCTCTGGCTTACGACCGCGAGCTCAAGAAGATAATGGCCAGATGAGGATGCCTGCTTCCGACCCGGAGCGGACTCTGAGCAATATGGGTCGAGCTAAGGAACTGGGGAATGTTTCCTGCATTGCTTATCTTCTTGGGTTTAGGCGTGCTCGTCTCAACGATCGTGTCGTGGTTTACGGAGATGGGCTGTCGGCTCGAAATCGAGCAGGCCGAGCCCGCCTTTGCGCGAAAACTTTTTCGATCGTCCGGGGACCAAGTCATTTTCGGCTCGGGTCCGGTTCGGGTCTGGGCGCTCTTCTTTGACACAGCACCAGCCAGCATCAGTTCGTCTATCCAACTACTAAGATGGGTTTGTGGGACGCAACTTTTTATGCTCTTTGCCCTTGGCTGTTGCGTTATTGGTATGGCGTTGAGCGATGTGATCTCGCATTGACCGGTTAGCCGGCCGCACCGCTTACGGTCGGTTCGAAACGTGCGTAAGGTCTGCTTCCGACCCGAAGCTGACCTTTTTCTGAGGATGGACCCGTGGTCCTTGAGGTGGGGAGTGCGAGCTGTCCGAACCAATAGCTGAAGGCCTCAAGCGCTGTCCCAAGACGGGGGGATATAACGTGGATCTCGCCAGCCCGATTCCCTGCGTTTGCACCCCCTGCTTGCGCTGTTCGCTGCGCCGGCGAGTGCAGCTGCGAGGCCTGCTCCGTTCAGTTCACGACGTTTTGTGAGGCCTCAGGGTGCCTGAGCGCCCTGGTGCCAACCTCGAAGGCGGAAGAAGAAGCGCTCGATGTATACAGGCGCGTCGAAGGCGCCGAACCGCCAGCGATCATTCGGCGCGGCAGGTTCGATGGTCGATAGGGCGAAAGAGCGGTGGCGTCGTGGCGGGTCGCCGAAGGGCACGCTTCTGGGTGCCACTGCCTCAAACAGGCAGGGCTGAGGTAAGGAGGGCCAGGGGCTTAGGTGGGTCCGTGCACGCGAGGGAGGTGTGCATGGGCGAGTCTGTGCACATTGCGCCCTGTGAACGACGGGCTTAAGGGCCATGCTTTTGGGCCCGGGCAACAAAAAAAGGCCCCATCTCTGGAGCCTCTCAAGTCCCTTGGAACAAGGGTTTATTCGGTGGTGGGCGATGCAAGGATCGAACTTGCGACACCTGCCGTGTGAAGGCAGTGCTCTACCGCTGAGCTAATCGCCCGCCGAGCGCGCAAATATACGGTTTGCCGGGGGGCGGGTCAAGACTCTGTCGCTAAATTATCACCCGGGCGGGGCAGGCCGGTGAAAGGTGTGTGCGTACAATGCGCTGTTTTCCACGCAACCGGCCCAGGCTCATGGACTTCCCGCAGCACGAACTCAACCACATCAT
>Ga0310811_10007924_pt1 | contig 13622 bp, 11 predicted proteins | sample YCmetagenome_FD_207642 | JGI IMG/M metagenome (GOLD analysis project Ga0310811, IMG submission 207642) | Soil microbial communities from experimental microcosm in Duke University, North Carolina, United States - YC | ecosystem: Engineered > Artificial ecosystem > Soil microcosm > Unclassified ... | reverse complement strand
TCGATGGACAGCGGCGAGATGACCGACAAGGGGTCGATCAACCAGCGCGCCGTCTTGAAGAACCGCGCCGCGCTGGTCGAAGAACTTTACGCCGACATGGAATCGCCGCGCGTGATCAGGAGCGAGGGCTGACGTGAGCGCAAAAACCGGACTTGGCGCGACGTATTCCGACGCCTGGCTGATCGACGGCGTGCGCACTCCGTTCGTCGATTACAACGGCGCGCTGGCGTCCGTGTCGCCGATCGACCTCGGCATCAAGGCCGCGCGTGAGACCCTGAAGAAGGCCGGCGCCAAAGCGTCCGACGTCGGCACAACCATCGCCGGCAGCATGGCGCAGGCCTCGTTCGACGCCTACATGCTGCCGCGCCACATCGGCCTCTATGCGGGCGTGCCGGAGGAGACGCCGGCGCACATGGTGCAACGCGTCTGCGGCACCGGCATCGAGGTGCTGGCGCAGGCCGCCGACGCGACGTCGCTTCAGCGCGCCGAGCTTGCGCTGTGCGTCGGGGCCGAGAGCATGAGCCGCAATCCGGTCGCGGCCTACACGCATCGCGGCGGATTCCGCTTGGGCCAGGTCGAGTTCAAGGATTTCCTGTGGGAGGCGCTGCTCGATCCGGCCTGCGGCTGCACCATGGGCGATACCGCGGAAAACCTCGCCAAGCAGTATCAGATCACGCGCAATGAGGTGGACGCGTTTGCCGCGCGCTCTTTCGACCGCGCGGTGAAGGCGCAGCAAAGCGGCTTCCTTGCCGGCGAGATCGCGCCGGTCGCTGCCGAGCAGTTCGAGATCGACGGCCTGAAACCGCGCGGCATCCGAATCAAGGATACCGTGACCGCCGACACGCATGTGCGGGCCTCGACTGTCGAACAACTGGCAAAGATCAGGCCAGCCTTCGGCGGCGTGCAGACCGGCGGCAATTCCTCGGCCATCGTCGACGGCGCCGCGGCGGTCCTGGTTGGCGGCAAAGTCTACGCAAAGAAACTCGGCAAGCCGCCGCTGGCGCGTATCGTCGCGAGCGCCGTGGTCGGCGTGCCGCCGGAGATCATGGGCATCGGCCCGGTGCCGGCAATCAAGGCGGTGATCGGCCGCGCCGGGCTTTCGCTCGAGAAAATCGATCGCATCGAGATCAACGAGGCCTTCGGCGCGCAGGTGATGGCTTGCGCCCGCGCGCTCGATCTCGACGAGGACAGGCTCAACGTCAATGGCGGCGCTATCGCCATCGGCCACCCGCTCGGCGCCACCGGCATCCGCCTCACGCTGACCTTGGCGCGCGAATTGCGGCGCGCCAATCTGCGCTATGGTATCGCGTCCGCCTGCATCGGCGGCGGCCAGGGCATCGCCATGCTGATCGAGAACGTCGAGGCCAACGGCGGCAGGTGACCGAATCGGAGTGATAGCGGTCCGTTCGTCCCCGCGAAAGCGGGGACCCAGTTGTGAATCAGAACTGGATTCCCGCTTTCGCGGGAATGATCGGAGTGTGGGGCAAAGGAGCGCATGATGGAGATCAGGGGCCAGGCGGCGGTCGTCACCGGCGGCGGCTCGGGGCTCGGCGCCGCCACCGCGCGTGCGCTTGCCGCGGCCGGCGCGCGGGTCGCCGTTCTCGACATCAACGAGAAGGCCGCGACCGAGATGGCCGCAGACATCAAGGGCATCGCCGTTACCTGCGACGTCGCGGACGCCGCGTCCGGCGAGGCCGCCGTGAAGAAGGCTGCGGAAGCGCACGGCCCCGCGCGCGTCCTCGTCAATTGCGCCGGCGTCGGGCCCGCCAAGCGCATCGTCGGCAAGGACGGGCCGATGCCGCTTGCCGACTACGAGCGCGTTATCCGCATCAACCTGATCGGCACGTTCAACATGATGCGCCTCGTCGCCGCCAGCGCGCAGGATCTCGAACCGCTGCCGGGTGGCGACCGCGGCGTCATCGTCTCTACCGCGTCGGTTGCGGCCTTCGAGGGGCAGGTCGGCCAAGCCGCGTACTCGTCGTCGAAAGGCGGCGTCGCGGCGCTGACGCTGCCGGCGGCGCGCGAGTTCGCGCAGTTCGGCATCCGTGTGCTCGCCATCGCGCCGGGTATCTTCGCGACACCGATGCTCAAGGCGCTGCCGCAGGAGGCGCAGGATTCGCTCGGCGCCTCCGTGCCCTTCCCGAAGCGCCTCGGCGAACCGCGCGAATTCGCCGCGCTCGTCCTGCACTGCATTCACAACGGCTATCTCAACGGCGAAGTCATCCGCCTCGATGGCGCGCTGCGCATGGCGCCGCGCTGAGGCGGGCACCGTGACCGGCTTCACCAACACCCGGACCGTGCGCATCGCCTGGGGCGACTGCGACCCAGCCGGAATCATTTTCTATCCGCGTTATTTCGAAATCTTCGACGCCTCGACGGCGATGCTGTTCGAAGCGAAACTCGGCTTCACCAAATTCGAGATGTTCAAGCGCCTCGCATTCGCAGGCTGGCCGCTGGTGCGCACGCAGGCGCGCTTCCTGAAGCCGACGCGTTTCGGCGACGACGTCACCGTCGAGAGCACCGTGACGTTCGGTCGCTCGAGCTTCGAGATAACGCACAAGCTCGCCCTCAAGGACGAACTGTGCTGCGAGTGCAACGAGAAGCGCGTCTGGACCGTGCGCGACGCGGACGGCCGGCTGAAGTCGCACCCTGTGCCGCCCGAAGTGCTGGCCAAGTTCGGGTGACGGCGGCGGCGCCGCTCTCGTAGGGTGGGCTGAGCGCAGCGAAGCCCACCGCGGTCCATCGTTTTGTAAATCCGCTGCGGTGGGCACGGCCTCTTCGCGGCCTTTGCCCACCCTACAGGCGTGGCTATTCGATCCCCGCCGCGATGCGCTTCAAGACATCGATGAACCGCTTGCGGTCGCGCGCGCCGATGAGACCGTCGAGCACGCGCTCGTGGCCGCGGGCGCAGCGGACCATCGAGGCAAGCGTCCTCTCGCCCGCCGGCGTGAGGTTGAGGCGATAGGCGCGGCGGTCCTCGTCCATGCGCTTGCGCTCGACCAAGCCGCGGCGCACCAGGTCCTCGACCACCGGCGTCAGGCTCGACTTGTCGCGGCCGTTGGCGAGTGACAATTCGGTCTGGCTGATGCCCGGGTTGCGGCCGATCAGCATCAACGTGGCGAAACGGCCGGGACTCTCGCCGATCTCCTGCGACCGCCGGGAGAACGCCTGGAACGCAGCCTCCTGCGCCATCCGCAGGTTGAAGCCGACCCATCCGGCCAGCGGGCCGAGATCGATATTCGCCGGCGCCGCGCCGCCGTTCCTGTTGCGGCGCACGAGCCTCCGCTTGCCTGCCACCGTGATCGCCCTCGTCCCTCGCGTCCGGATCTTCGGGTCCGGCCGCGAAATAGTTTGATCTCAAACGATCCTCTTTACAACAGCCCTGGCATTCGGCTGAATATCGCAAAACAATTCGTTGCCGCTGACAACATCCGACGAGGGAGGAATGCCGTCATGAAGGCCCGCTTCACAGGCATCGTTTGCGCGGCGGCCGTTGCCGCCATGATCGGCTCCGGCGCCGCAAGCGCGCAGGAGAAGACCTTCGATCTCAAGATCTCGCACTGGGTGCCGCCGTCGCATCCGTTGCAGAAGGCGCTCGAGCAATGGGGCGCCGACGTCGAGAAGGAGTCGGGCGGCACGATCCACTACAAGGTGTTCCCGGCGCAGCAGCTCGGCAAGGCCTTCGACCATTACGACATGGCGCGCGACGGCATCGCCGACCTCACTTACATCAATCCCGGCTATCAGCCCGGCCGCTTCCCGGTCATCGCCGCCGGCGAGCTGCCGTTCCTGATCGCGAACGCCAAAGGCGGCTCGCAGGCGCTCGACGCGTGGTACCGCAAATACGCCGACAAGGAGATGAAGGACGTCAAGTTCTGCCTCGCCTTCGTGCACGATCCGGGATCGTTCCACTCGAAGTCGAAGAAGATCGTGCTGCCCGCCGACATCAAGGGCATGAAGATCCGACCGGCGCACGCAACGATGGCGGAATGGGTCAAGCTCCTCGGCGGCACCAACGTGCAGTCGAGCGCGCCGGAAGTCCGCGACATCCTCGACCGCGGTGTCGCCGACGCCGTGACATTCCCGTGGGGCTCGGTGCCGCTGTTCGGCATCGACAAGGTCACGAAATACCACATGGACGTGCCGCTCTACACAACCACCTTCGCATTCGTGTTCAACAAGAGCACCTATAACCAGATGTCGGCGCGCCAGAAGAAGGCAATCGACGATCACTGCACCAACGACTGGGCGCTCAAGATCGCCTCGCCGTGGGCCGACTTCGAGCACGCCGGCATCGCCAAGATCAAGGCGGAGTCGGGCCACGAGGTCTACGAGCTCACCCCGGCGCAGCTCGCGGAATGGAAAAAGGCCGCCGCCCCGCTCGAGAAGGCGTGGGCCGACAACGTCAAGAAAGTCGGCGTCGATCCGGACGCGGCGATGAAGGAGCTCAAGGCCGACCTCGTCAAATACAAGGCCGCGTACTGAGCGCGCTTCACTAAAGAGGCCGGGCGCACGTTATCGCGCGCCCGGCGGGACTTCGCGGACAACAGCATGCCCGACCATGTGATGAGCGACGAGGACGTCGCGCGGCGCCTTGCCGGCGGGAGCGGCCGGCCGCGCCGGCACAACCTGATGGACCGTTTCATCAACGGCATCGAGTTGATCGCCGCGTTCTTCGTCGGCATCGTCGCCGCCGACATCTTCATCTCCGTGCTGCTGCGCTATTTCTTCAGCGTGCAGATCCCCGACGCCTACGATTTCGGCCGGTTGCTGCTCGGCATCCTGATTTTCTGGGGCATCGCCGCGACCTCCTATCGCGGCACGCACATCACCGTCGATCTCGTCTGGGCGAATTCCAGCCCGCGCTGGCAGCGCGTCATCGACGTTTTCGCAACGCTCGTGCTGCTGCTCGTCGTGGCGGTCCACACCTACACTTTGTTCGACAAGGTGACCGGCACCTATCACGACCACGTGCTGACCTTCGACCTCAGGCTGCCGACCTGGCCGTTCTTCGCCGTCGCCTGGATCGGCGACGTATCGGCCGTGCTGCTGATCGCCATCCGCACCTGGCGGCTGATCTTCCACCCGGAGACGATGGAAGGCGGCTACCAGATCAAGGCCGTGGAGTGAACGGAAGCCCATGAGCAGCGATCTCGTCGCGGTCCTCGGATTTGTCGCGCTGTTCGCGATGATGTTGCTGCGCGTGCCGATCGGCATGGCTATGGGCCTCGTCGGCGTCACCGGCTTTGGCTACATCGTCGGTGCCGTTCCGGCCCTGAAGATGGTCGGGCAAACGTCGATGCGGACGGTGACCGACTACACGTTCGGCGTTATCCCGATGTTCCTGCTGATGGGCGCCTTCGTCGCCAATTCCGGCATGAGCCGCGAATTGTTCCGCGCCGCCAACTCGTTCCTCGGCCATCTGCGCGGCGGGCTCGGCATCGCCACCATCGCCGCCTGTGGCGGCTTCGCCGCGATCTCCGGCTCCTCGGTCGCCACGGCCGCGACGTTCTCGACCGTCGCCTATCCGGAAATGCGCCGCTACGGCTATCCGCAGAGCTTCGCGACCGGCGTCATCGCCGCCGGCGGCACGCTCGGGGCGATGCTGCCGCCATCCACTGTGCTCGTGGTCTACGGCATCATCACTGAGCAGGACATCGGCAAATTGTTTATCGCCGGCATCCTGCCCGGCATCCTGGCGGCGTCGATGTACATCGCCACGGTCGCCATCATCGGCTTCGTGCGGCCCGACTTCCTGCCGCGCGCGCCGCGCCATAGCTGGAAGGAGCGTATCGAGGGCCTGCGCAATATCTGGGCGACGCTGCTACTGTTCGTGTTCGTCATCGGCGGGCTCTACGGCGGCCTCTTCACGCCGACCGAGGCCGGCGGCATGGGCGCCGGCGGCGCGTTCCTCATCGGCGTCGCGCGCGGCCGCCTCGACCGCGCCGAGATTCGCCGCTCGCTGCTGCAGGCGACGCGCACGGCCGCCGCGGTGTTCACCGTCCTGATCGGCGCGCTGCTGTTCGGCTATTTCCTCACGGTCACGCAGACGCCGCAGAAGGTCACCGAATTCCTGACCGGCCTCGGCGTCGGCCGCTACGGCGTGCTGGCGCTGATCATGCTGATGTACCTCGTGCTCGGCTGCCTGATGGATTCGCTCGCGATGGTGATCCTCACCGTGCCGATTATCTTCCCGGTCATCATCCATCTCGGCTTCAACCCGATCTGGTTCGGCGTCATCATCGTCATGACGGTCGAGCTGGGCTTGATCCATCCGCCGGTCGGGATGATCGTCTTCGTCATCAAGAGCGTCGTCGACGACGTCAAATTCACCACCATTTTCAAGGGCGTGCTGCCCTTCATCGTCACCGATTTGATCCGCCTCGTCATCCTGATCGCCTTCCCGATCATCGCTTTGTGGCTGCCCTCGCGCATGTGAGCGCGCGGGCCTATAATGGTTGGGACCCCAACGGTTCCCGAGACAGGCATGGAACGCTCGTTCAAGAAGGAAGTCGAGGCGCTGCGGCTCGGCGACGGCGAGACCTTCCGCGGCGAAGGCATCCTCGCGGTCACCAAGGCGCTGCTGCAATCCGGCGTGTCCTATGTCGGCGGCTATCAGGGCGCTCCGGTGTCGCATCTGCTCGACGTGCTGGTCGATGCCGAGGACATGATGTCCGAGCTCGGCGTGCATCTGGAGACCTGCTCGAACGAGGCCTCCGCCGCCGCCATGCTCGGGGCCTCGATCAATTATCCCCTGCGCGGCGCCGTCACATGGAAGTCGATCGTCGGCACGAATGTCGCCGCCGACGCCCTCTCTTACCTTTCCTCACCGGGTGTCACCGGCGGCGCCTTGATCATCATCGGCGAGGATTACGGCGAGGGCGCCAGCGTCGCGCAGGAGCGCTCCTACGCCTACGCGCTCAAGTCCTCGATGTGGCTGCTCGATCCGCGGCCGGATCTGCCGAGCATCGTGCGCTCGGTCGAGAAAGGATTCGAACTGTCGGAAGCGAGCCACGCGCCCGTGATGCTCGAACTGCGTATCCGCGCCTGCCACGCAACCGGCGAGTTCGCGGCCAAGGACAATCGCAAGGGCGAGAAGTCCGGCCTCGACAAACTGGCCGGGCCGCCGCGCTTCGAATACGGCCGGCTGGCCCATCCGCCGGCGACTTTCAATCAGGAGCGCCTCAAGATCGAGGAGCGGCTGCCGGCCGCGCGCGCCTTCATCCGTGAGGAGAAGCTCAACGAGACGATCGAAGGCGATCTCGCCGACATCGGCATCGTCGTCATGGGCGGTCTGACCAACAGCGTGCTGCGCGCGCTGGAGCGCGTAGGCCTCGCCGACGTGTTCGGTTCCTCGCGCGTGCCGATCCTAGTGCTCAACGTCGTCTATCCGCTGGTGCCGGAGGAGATCACGGCGTTCTGCGCCACAAAGCGCGCCGTGCTCATAGTCGAGGAAGGCTTCCCCGACTTCATCGAGCAGGCGGTCAACGTCGAACTGCGCCGCGCCGACATCCAGACAAGAGTCTACGGCAAGGGGCCGCTGCCGAAGGCCGGCGAATATGCCTCCGACGTGCTGCTCGACGGCCTCGCCGCCTTCCTGCAGGCGGCGCGTCCGGCCGGCCTCGACGCCGACACCGTTGCCGAAAAGGCGCGCGGCCTGATCGCGCACAAGCCCAAAGCCGCTGCGGCGCTCGGCCCGCTGCCGCCGCGGCCGCCCGCCTTCTGTACCGGCTGCCCCGAACGGCCGGTGTTCTCCGCGCTCAAGCTGATGCAGCGCGAGCTCGGGCCGACGCACATCTCCGCCGACATCGGCTGCCATTCATTCGCGACCTTCGCGCCGTTCTCGATGGGCAACTCTATCCTCGGCTACGGCATGTCGCTCGCCAGCGCCGCCGCGGTCGGCCCGAACATGCAGAAGCGGCCGATCGCGGTGATGGGCGACGGCGGCTTCTGGCATAACGGGCTGATCACCGGCGTCGCCTCGAACCTGTTCAACAAGGGCGACGGCGTGTTGATCGTCATGCAGAACGGCTACACGTCGGCGACCGGCCAGCAATACATGCCGTCGTCGAAGGCGAGCCGCATGGGCGCGGCGCCCGGCATGGACATCGAGCAGACCCTGCGCGCGATGGGTGTGAAATGGATGCGCACCGTGCGCACCTACAGCGTGTCGAAAATGGTCGCGACGCTGAAGGAGGCGATGAAAACAGCCGAGCGTGGGCTGAAGGTCATCATCGCCGACGGCGAATGCATGCTGGCCCGTCAGCGCCGCATCCGCGCCGAAGACGCCGAAAAGCTGAAACGCGGCGAACGCGTCACGCGCGCGCGCTACGGCGTCGACGACGAGATCTGCACCGGCGACCATTCCTGCATCCGCCTGTCCGGCTGTCCGTCGCTGACGCTGAAGCCGTCGCCCGATCCGCTGCGCACCGACCCGGTCGCGACCGTGGTCGAGAGTTGCGTCGGTTGCGGGCTGTGCGGCGAGGTCGCGCATGCCGCCGTGCTGTGCCCGTCATTCTACCGCGCCGAGATCGTGCGCAACGCGACATGGCGCGACCGCGTGCTGTTCCGCCTGCGCCAGCGCGTCATCGGCTGGCTCGGCGGCTACAACGGCGCAAAGGCCGCCGCATGAGCACGACGCGCCCCATCACGGTGCTGATCGCCGCACTCGGTGGCGAAGGCGGCGGCGTGCTGACCGAGTGGATCGTCGCCGCGGCGGCAAAAGCCGGCTTTCCGGTGCAATCGACCTCGATTCCCGGCGTCGCGCAGCGCACCGGCGCCACCACCTATTACGTCGAGATCCTGCCGGTGCCGGCGAGCGAACTCGGCGGCCGGCGCCCGGTGCTGGCGCTGACGCCTGGCGTCGGCGATATCGACATCGCGGTGGCGAGCGAGCTGCTGGAAGCGGGGCGCACAGTCGCGGCCGGCTTCGTTACGCGCGAGCGCACGCATGTTATCGCCTCGACGAGCCGCTTCTATGCCATGGACGAGAAGATCGCCATGGGCGACGGCCGCTTCGACCAGGAGAAGCTCACGCGCGTCATCGCCGAGCACGCGCGCGATGCGCTGCTCGTCGACATGGACGCAATGGCGAAGCAAAGCGGCTCGATCATCAACGCCGTGATGCTCGGCGCCATCGCCGGCTCGGGACGGCTGCCGCTCGCGGCCGAACAGTTCGAGGTGGCAATCCGTGACGACGGCAAGGCTGTCGACGCCAATCTGCGCGGCTTCCGCGTTGGCTACGAGGCCGCGCGCGCCAAGGCGGCGCCTGCTCCCGCGCCGGCTTCAAAGAAGCACGCGCCCGACACGCTGGAGGCGTTGGAGCAGGACGTGGCGCACACCACTCCGGCTGCGGCGCAGGACATCGTGCGCGAGGGCGTGCGCCGGCTCGTGCCCTACCAGAGCGTCGCCTATGCACGGCTCTATCTCGACCGCCTCGCGCCAATCGCCGAGGCCGACGAGCAGGCGGACCTGAACGGCAAATTGCTGCGCGAGGTGGCGCGGCACCTGGCCGTCCGCATGTCCTACGAGGACATCGTGCGCGTGGCGCAGGCGAAGATCGCGCCGGAGCGCATGAAGCGCATCGCGCGCGAGGAGTTGCGCGCGAAGGACGAGCCCTACTCGGTGCACGACTTCCTCAAGCCCGGCTTCGAGGAATTGACACAACTGCTGCCGCCGGCGCTGGCGCGGCCGATCCTGCGTTACGCCGAGCGCAAAGGGTGGCTCGGCCGCGTTTATTTCGGCATGAAGATCGATACGACATCGATCACCGGCTACCTGCGCTTCCTGCTGCTTGCAAAAATGCGCCGCATTCGCCCCTACGGCATCCGTTACGCGCAGGAGCAGGAGCAGATCGAAGGCTGGCTCAAGCTCATTGTCGAGGCCGCGCACAGGGAGCCTGGGCTCGCCCTCGAAATCGCCGAGTGCGCCCGCCTGATCAAGGGTTACGGCGACACGCATGCGCGGGGCCTGTCCAATTACCGGGCCATCGAGACGCACGTCATCCGCCCGGCGCTCGCTGGAGCCTTCGAGCTGCGGCGTGCAGCCGACGCGGTCGCCAGCGCCCGCACGGCGGCCCTGGTCGATCCTGAGGGCGAGAGCCTCGCCCGCTGCCTCGCCGAAATCGAGGCACAAAGCCCCCTGCCCATCGCCGCGGAGTAAATTCGGGCCGGTCTGCCCTGCAACCGGCGTCCGTTGTCAGCCCCGGGGGCATGGCGTAAGAGTCCGCCGCAAAACAAGCTGTGGCGCCTCTCCGCGCGCGAATTTGAAGGGACGAAACGCATGGCCGTCTCGCCGACGACGACGCGCCCGACCATCGCCGCCGAGGCCTTCCTGCGCGCGCTGGCGGACCACGGCACCGATTATTTCTTCGCCAATCCCGGCACCGACTTCCCGCCGATCGTCGAGGCCTTCAGCCGCGCCAAGAAGACAAACGCCAAGGTCCCGAGGCCCGTCCTGGTGCCTCACGAAAATCTCGCGGTCGCCATGGCGCACGGCGCCTACCTGATGAACGGCCGGCCGCAGGCGGTCATGGTGCACGTGAACGTGGGCACCGCTAATACCATCAACAACCTGACCAACCTGTCCCGCGACCGCGTGCCGCTGATCCTCGCCGCCGGCCGTACGCCGATCAGCGAGAAAGGCCAGTTCGGCTCGCGCACGCGGCCGATCCACTGGGCGCAGGAGATGTTCGACCAGGCGGGCATGCTGCGCGAGCTGGTCAAGTGGGATTACGAATTGCGCAGTCCTGGTCAGGTTGGTGACGTTGTCGCCCGCGCCAACGAGGTGGCGATGGCGCATCCGCGCGGCCCGGTCTATCTGGTGCTGCCGCGCGAGCCGCTGTCGGCGCCGATGCCGGAGCCGGTCGGCCCGGCCAAACCGCGGCCCCGTGCCGCCGCCGCCTTCCCCGATCCGAAGACCATCGCCACGCTTGCGGAATGGCTCGCCACCGCCGAGCGGCCGCTGATCGTCACCGCAACATTGCCCGCCGACGCGGTGCCGGTGCTGTCGCACCTCGCCGAGCGCTGCGCGATTCCGGTGATTGCGCACAATCCGCGGACGGTGTGCCTGCCGTCGTCCCATCACATGGCCTTCGGTCATGAACCGGGCACGCTGCTGGCCGACGCCGACCTGGTCGTCGTCGTCGAATCCGACGTGCCCTGGATCCCGCATTTACAAGGCCCGGCCGCCGGCGTGCGCGTCGCGCATGTGGGCGAGGACCCGTTCTACGTCCGCTATCCAATGCGCTCGTTCCCGAGCGACCTCACGGTGCAGGCCGGCGTCACCAACGCGTTGACCGCCCTGTCGGCGGCGGTCGAGCAACGGCTGCAAATGGCGGAATCGCGCATCGCGGCGCGGCGCGGGCGGCTCGCCGAGCGCATGCGCAACCGCCGCGCCCAGCTCGCCAAGGATTCGGCCGCCGGCGAGCGTATTTCGCCGGAATATCTCTCGCGCTGCATCGGCGAATGCGTCGGCGAGGACGCGGTCATCTTCAACGAATATCCGCTGCGCCCCGACCATTGCGCGCGCGAGAAGCCCGGCACGTTTTTCGCGCTCGGACCGGCGGGAGGCCTCGGCTGGGGCTTCGGCGCCGCGCTCGGCGCCAAGCTCGCCGCGCCGGACAAGTTCGTCGTCGCCACGCTCGGCGACGGCGCCTACATGTTCGGCAATCCCGCGGTCAGCCACTGGGTGGCGCAAACGCACGGCCTGCCCATCCTTGCCGTCATCTTCAACAACAGCCGCTACGGCGCGGTGCGCCGCGCCACGCTGTCGATGTTCAAGGACGGCGTCGCCGGCGAAACGGACGGCAACGTGCTCGCCGACCTGTCGCCGCCGCCGCCCTATGACGAGATGGCGCGCGCGCAGGGCGCGCATGCCGAGCGCGTCGAGAAGCCGGCCGACCTGCCCGCGGCGCTGGAGCGCGCGCGCGACGCCGTCGTCAAGGATAAGCGCCAAGCGCTGCTCAACGTCATCACCCCTTACTGACAACCAAGAACAACACGGAGTGCTCCCTTGCGTATCGACGCCTACACCCATTTCATGCCGAGCCGCATGTTCAAGAAGCTGGTCGACAGCGGCTATCCCGACATCGGCAAGCGCATGCGCGGCGTGCCGTGCATCCACGACCTCGATGCGCGCCGCAAGGTCGTCGACATGTTCCCTGACTACGCGCAAATCCTCTCCTACCCGATGCCGCCGCTGGAGGTGCTGACCAAGGGCGACGGCAAGCAGGTCGAGGAGAACGCCAAGCTCATCAACGACGAACTCGCCGAAATCTGCGGCAAGTACGGCTCGCAGTTCCCCGGCTGGGTGGCGCAGGGCGCACTCGGCGCGCCGGACGCCGGCGTGGCGGAAGCACAGCGCGCGGTGAAGAACGGCGCGCTCGGCGTGCAGATCTACACCAACGTCGCCGGCAAGCCTCTCGACGATCCGGCCTTCGAACCTTTCTTCGCGGCGATGGAGAAGCTCGACAAGCCGATCTGGCTGCATCCGGCGCGCGGCGCCAACTTCGCGGACTACGCCAGCGAGACGAAATCGAAATTCGAGATCTGGTGGGCGTTCGGCTGGTCCTACGAGACCGCGGCGGCGATGGCGCGGCTGGTGTTCTCCAAGATCATGGACAAGTACCCGAAGCTGAAGGTCATCACCCACCACTTCGGCGGCATCGTGCCGATGCTCGAAGGCCGTATCGGCCCCGGCTGGGACCAGCTCGGCGCGCGCACCTCGGACGAGGACCTGACCGTGCTGCTCAAGAGCCTGAAGAAGCGGCCGCTCGATTACTTCAAGCATTCGTTCTACGCCGACACCGCGACCTTCTCGGCCGAGCCGGCGATGCACGCCGGCCTCGCCTTCTTCGACCTCGACAAGATCGTGTTCGCGTCCGACTGCCCGTTCGATCCGGAGAAGGGCACGATGTACACGCGCGACACCTTGCGCATCCTCGAAGGCATCGACATGCCGAAGGCCGACAAGGACAAGATCTGGCACGGCAATCTGGAGCGCATCACCGGCACGAAGCTGGTGAAGTAGGGTCATTCTCGGCGTCATGGCCGGGCATGTCCCGGCCATCCACGCCTTCGGCCACAGCAGCGAAAGCCGGGCATGACGGATGCAGAATTACGCTCTCCGATGAAAATCCGAGACGCTTCTGCTAGTCTCACACCCATGGCGCTGACCCACCCCATCGGCCTCAACGAGCCCGACGACACGCCCGCCGCACTGCCCGCGGCGGACGCCGGCCACGTCACGCCGGTGATGGCGCAGTACGTCGAGATCAAGGCCGCCAATCCGGACTGCCTGCTGTTCTACCGGATGGGCGACTTCTACGAATTGTTCTTCGAGGACGCCGAAGTGGCCTCGCGCGCGCTCGGCATCGTGCTGACCAAGCGCGGCAAGCATCACGGCCAGGACATTCCGATGTGCGGTGTGCCGATCGCCCGCTCGGACGAATACCTGCACCGGCTGATCGCGCTCGGCCATCGCGTCGCGGTGTGTGAGCAGCTCGAGGACCCGGCCGAGGCGAAGAAGCGCGGCGCAAAGAGCGTCGTGAAACGCGACGTGGTGCGGCTGATCACGCCGGGCACCTTGACCGAGGACTCGCTGCTCGAGGCCCGGCGCAACAA
>Ga0310811_10007923_pt1 | contig 13622 bp, 12 predicted proteins | sample YCmetagenome_FD_207642 | JGI IMG/M metagenome (GOLD analysis project Ga0310811, IMG submission 207642) | Soil microbial communities from experimental microcosm in Duke University, North Carolina, United States - YC | ecosystem: Engineered > Artificial ecosystem > Soil microcosm > Unclassified ... | reverse complement strand
CATTGTCGCCGAGGACGTCGATCGCATTTCGCGCGACCAGGGCGATTGGCACACCGCTCGCAAGCGGCTCGACTTCCTCGGCATCGCGATCCACACGGCGAGCGGCAAGGTGGGCAAGCTCGATGGCGCCCTGCGCGCGCTCATGGGCGAGATGTTTCTCGAGAACCTGGTCGTCCACACCCGCCGCGGCCTCGAGAGCGTAATCCGCGACGGCCGCCACGCCGGGGGCCGTGCCTACGGCTATCGGGCAATCGCAGGCAAACCAGGCGAGCTCGAGATCGACCAAGCCGAAGCCGAGATCGTGCGGAGGATCTTCTGCGAGTTTGTCGAGGGCAAGACGCCCCGCGAGATCGCTGCGGGCCTCAATGTCGACGGTATCAAACCGCCCCGCGGGAAGAATTGGAACGCCTCGACGATCAACGGCAATGCCGCACGCGGCCATGGTATGCTGATCAACGAGCTCTATGTGGGCCGCATCGTCTGGAACAAGGTCCGCATGATCAAGGATCCTGCGACCGGAAAGCGCGTGCCACGCCCGAACCGCAAAGACCAATATCGCAGCGTCGACGCGCCGCACTTGGCGATCGTGGAGGACGCGACGTTCAAGGCCGCACAAGTGATCAAGGCTGGCCGCAGTCACCAGGGCGCTACGCAATCGCGTAAGGCTGTCCGGCCCTTGTCAGGCCTGCTGCGCTGCGGATCCTGCGGCGCCGGTATGTCAGCGATCGGCGCGCAGAGGAAGGGGAAGCCTCACCGCATGCAGTGCTCGGCATTCCGCGAGAGCGGTGTCTGCACCAACGGCCGCAAGGTTTCGCGCCCGGCTATTGAGACCCTGGTGTTTGAAGGCTTGCGCGAGGAGCTCGCCAATCCCGAGGCAATTGCCGAATATGTCCGCACCTACAACGCCGAGCGCCGGCGCTTGGCCAAGGAGAGTGGCGACCGCGAGAAGCATCTGCAGCGCCGCAACGGGGAGCTCGACCGCGAGATCGATCGCCTGATCACAAACATTGCCAAGGGCGCGGATTTCGACACCTACAACCCGAAGGTCAATGAACTCGCGGCCGAACGGAAGCGCGTCAAGGCCGAGCTCGCACAGATCGCGGCCGCTTCCGAGATCGTCACCGTGCACCCCGCGGCGATCGAGCGCTATCTCGCCGACATCAGGCGCCTAGCCGAGGTCGCCTCAGAGGCTGCGGAACTCGACGAGCCCGAGCTCGTGGCAACGCTACGCCAGCTGGTCCAAGCCGTCATCGTTCATGCGCCGCCAGGGACGGACGAACTCGCAATCGAGATCAAGGCATCCTTGTCGGAATTGACGTTGCCGGGACCGTTGCTGAAACGTTCGAGTGGGGGGGTGACAGATGGTAGCGGGGGAGGGACTCGAACCCCCGACCCCAGGATTATGATTCCCGTGCTCTAACCAGCTGAGCTACCCCGCCAAGGCATTGCGCCGCGGCCATTATAGACCGCGGCGCAGGTGGGCGGGATATAGGAAATCGCCCTTGCCCCTGTCAAGCAAACGCTCCGGGCACGCCAGCCTTATTTCGGTCGCATGCTGGGGTCGCCGCGGGGGCTGCCGGGCGGGGGAATCACCGGCATTTTGCCGGCTTCCGGCGTCGGCGCGCGAATTTCCGGGTCGATGTTGGACGGCGGGCACAGCGTGCCGTCGGATCTGGCGAGCTTGTCGCCGAGCGGCTCGTTGGACTGGCCCACGGTGGTGTCGTTCCTGGTGTTCGTGCCGGTGCCTTTCGGCGGCATCGGCGCGCAATTGGTCGGTTGCGACGCCGCGGGCGTTGCCGTCTGTGCCGGCGGGGTCGCGGGCGAGGCCGGGGCCTGCGCGTGTGCCGCACTCGCGAGCATCAGCGCGCAGGAGGCCGCCAAAAGCGGTTTCATTGTCATGACGAGAAAACGCCGCGCCCCGGGTGCTGGTTCCGAGCAAAATCGTCTCAGGATTTGCGGTAGCGGATCAGCGAAAAATGTCCCATGGGCGGCATCGGACGCCGCTCGGCGAGCGTGACGCCGCCATGCCGCTCCGCCCATTTCACCAGCCGTTCCCAGGGAAATTCCGGCCGCCAGCCGAGACGCCGCGCCAGCGGCGCAAAGGCGAGCTCGAAGATTTTGCGCGGCCCCGCCTCGGCGCCGATGTGATTGACCAGGATCAATTCGCCGCCGGGCTTGAGCACGCGGACGAAATCATCGAGCGTTGCCTCCGGATCGGGAACCGCGGTGATGACATATTGCGCCACCACCGCGTCGAAGGAGCCATCCTTGAACGCGAGATTCTTCGCGTCCATCACCGCAAGCGTCTCGACATTGATGAGGTTTTGTGCGCGCACACGCTGCTGCGCCTTGCGCAACATCGGCTCGGAAATGTCGACGCCGCAGAGCCGGACGTTCTTCGAATAATCCGACAGCGACAGGCCGGTGCCGACGCCGACATCGAGAATGCGTCCGCCGATGCGATCCGCCTCCGCGATGGTGGATTGGCGGCCCTGGTCGAACACCTTGCCGAACACGAGGTCGTAGACCGGCGCCCAGCGCCCATACGCCTTTTCGACCCCGTCGCGGTCGATATCGCCAGCCATGCCCCCGCGTGCCCCTTGGATCTTCTAGCCGCGTATCGGCTCAGCGAACGCCTGAGCACTATGCCGCGCGCGAGCCGCGGCACTCTGGATGAAGCCACCGCCAAGCACGCGCGCCTGGCCCGAAGCCGCATCATAGAGCACGCAGGCCTGTCCGGGCGAGACGCCCTCCTCGCCGGCCACAAGCTCGACCTCGTAATGGCCGTCGGCGCCGCGCAACCAGGCCGGCTGCGGCGCGCGGGTCGAGCGAACCCGCACGAAAATTTCCAGCCCCTTGCCGATGGCGCGGTCGAGCGAACCATCGCCGATCCAATTGACGTCGCGGAGCGTAATGCGATCCATCCGCAGCGCCTCACGCGGGCCGACCACGACGCGGCGCGTCGCCGCATCGAGCTTCACGACATAGAGCGGATGGCCGGAGGCGATGCCGAGCCCCTTGCGCTGGCCGACGGTGAAATGCGCAATGCCCTGATGCGTGCCCAGCACGGTGGCGCCGAGGTCGACGATATCGCCGGGCTCCATCGCGTTCGGCTTGAGCCGGCTGATGATGTCGGTGTATCGGCCGGTCGGCACGAAGCAGATGTCCTGGCTGTCGTGCTTGTCGGCGACTTCGAGGCCGAAGCGGCGCGCATGCTCGCGCACCTCGGGCTTGCTCATATCGCCGAGCGGAAAGCGCAAATAATCAAGTTGCTCGCGCGTGGTCGCAAACAGGAAATAGCTCTGGTCGCGATCGGTGTCCGCGGCGCACACCAGCGCCCGCGATCCGTCAGCGGTTCGGCGAGAAGCCACATAATGGCCGGTCGCCAGCGCCTTCGCACCGAGATCGCGTGCGGTCTTGAGCAGATCGCGGAACTTGACCGAGCGGTTGCACTCGATGCACGGCACCGGCGTCTCGCCGAGCGCATAGCTTTCGGCAAATGTGTCGATGACGGATTCCCGGAAACGTTCCTCATAGTCGAGCACGTAGTGCGGAATGCCGATGCGCTCGGCAACGTTGCGCGCATCGTGAATGTCCTGCCCGGCGCAGCAGGCGCCCTTGCGATGGGTTGCCGCGCCGTGGTCGTAGAGCTGCAGCGTGACGCCGACGACGTCGTAACCCTGTTCCTTCAACAGCGCAGCCGTGGTCGAGGAGTCGACGCCGCCCGACATGGCGACAACGACCCTGGTATCCTGCGGACGGCCCTCGAGATCGAGACTGTTGAGCATGGTTGTGGTCAATCAAAGCGCGGGCAACATCAACCGCTTCCGACGCTCAAGGAAGCCTTGTTGCAAGCCCGTTTGCGGTTATAGCCGGTTGGCGCGGTTCCGGAACAAGGCCATGCCGGAAAGCTCCAAGGAGCGCACTCTTAATATAGGCCGTATCGGCGCGAAGCAATCGCGCGGACCCCTTTTGCAATGCAAACGGCAATTCTTGCCGAGCGGCAGAAAAAGCGGGGGTCGACAGCCCCCGTAATCTTCCGGGTCTCTCATATAACATATTGAAAAATATCAATATTTTATCACAGATCGAGATGGCCCACTCCTTGCTAATCCTCTTGGCGCAAGTTCATCCAAGAGGCCGGCCCGTGGTAAGCGTCACGTCAGATGTCACAGCAAGTGCGTCCTATCAGAGCGCACCGCCCAAAGCTGCCGACAAGGCTGCCCTGCCCGGCGCCTCGCAGCTTGCGAGCAGCTTTGCCTCGCTGGTCAACAACAATCAGCCCTCCGATCCCTCGCACCTGCTGCCGCCGGCACAGGAACCTCCGCCCCCGCCTCCGCCGCAGCGTTCCGCCAATGACAACCCGCCGCCGAGCCGGAACACGCGGAGCAACAACAATTCGCAGTCCTCGTCGGCCACGAGCCAGAACCAGCCGAACAATCCGCCGGCCAGCAACAACGAGCAGGCCAACCAGCCGGCCGCTGCGGACAATGGCAACAGTAATAACGACAGCAGCAGCTCGGCGACGCAGAGCAGCGCAAGCAGCAGCGGCACGAAATCCGACGGCACGAAGACCAGCGACAGCTCGTCATCGGACAAGAGCTCGACCGACGCCAGTCAATCTACCGACGCCAGCGCAGCAGCGACGGCGGTCGATACAACGCTGATCGCGCAAAATCCGGTCGCGGTGGTGATCCCTGTCACCATCGGCCTCACCAACTCGCCATCGACGCCGGTCAATTCCAATGCGCCGCTGTCGATTGCGGCCGCTGCGATCGCGACGGCTGCTTCGACCACCACCGCGCTCACAGGCACCGCTGCGCCCACCGACACCACGCCTCCGCCGAAGACCGGCGACGCGACGACGACCACCAAGACCCAAGGTCAGACCCAGGCACCGACGACCGGTGCGGCCGCTGCACCGCAGCTTGCAACGGCCGGGACCGCCACGTCGGCGGAGCTAGCGCTTGCGACCGCAGTCGGCACGCCGGGATTGACGACCGACGCGAAGACGACCGGATCCAAGACCACCACCGCGACGACGGGCAAGACCGCGACCACGGCGACCAGCGGCACAACGGCAACGACGGATCCCGACGCCACGGCCAATCCGGCCGCCAATGCCGCCACGCCGCAACCGACCGTCGATGCCAAGGCGGACGCCACGAGCACCCTCGGTGCTGCCATCAAGCCGGACGGCAATGCCGCGTCCACGCCCGCAGCTTCATCCACCACGGGCCACGATCATTCGACCGCCTCAGGCAATGCCCAGGCGCCGGCGGCATCCGTCGATGCCAATGCGCAAGCGTTCGCCCTGCCGCAGCAGCAGCTTTCCGGCGCGGCGTCCGTGGTCGGGACCGACAAATTGACAGCGACACAGGCGACCGGCGGCGCGGTGCCGTTCAGCGGATTGGCGGTCGAGATCGTCTCTTCCGTGCAGAGCGGCAAGACCCGCTTCGAAGTGCGGCTCGATCCGGCCGATCTCGGCCGCATCGACGTGCGAATCGACGTCGACCGCAACGGCCAGGTGACATCGCACCTGACGGTCGACAAGCCGGAAACGCTGTCGATGCTGCGACAGGATGCGCCGCAGCTTCAGCAGGCGCTGAACGATGCGGGCCTGAAGACCGGCAATGGCGGCCTGCAGTTCAGCCTGCGCGACCAGTCATCGTCGGGACAGAACAGCAACTACCAGGGCGGCGCGCAGCCGCAGCGCCTGGTGATTTCAGAAGACGACAATGTGCCCGCGGCAGTCGCGGGAAGGTCCTATGGCCGCATGCTGGGCGCCAGCGGCGGCGTGGATATCAGCGTCTAACGGAGAACGAACATGGCGAGTACAGGTGCGACCACAGCTTCTCCGATCGTTTCGGGAACGACAGCGCTACCGGCGTCCTCGTCTTCGAGCTCGTCGTCGGGCGGATCGACGCTCGGCTCGACCACGGACCAGACGATTGCAGGCAATTTCCAGACCTTCCTGTCGCTGCTGACCACGCAGTTGCAGAACCAGAATCCTCTTTCTCCGCTGGACACCAACCAGTTCACCCAGCAACTCGTCGAATTCGCCGGCGTCGAACAGCAGCTCAAGACCAACGACTCGCTCTCGACGCTGGTCTCGCTGCAACAGACCGCGCAAGCCACGCAGGCGCTGGAATATGTCGGCAAGACCGCCATCGTGACCGGCAACACCACGGCGCTCTCCAATTCCTCGGCGACCTGGGAGCTGAACGTCCCGAGCGACTCCACGGTCAACGTCACGATCGCCAACAGTGCGGGCCAGACCGTCTACTCCGGCAGTTACACCGCCAGCAAGGGCAACAACCAGCCCTTCACCTGGAACGGCCAGGGCAGCGATGGCACGCAATGGCCGGACGGGCTCTACACCATGACGGCGACCGCAAAGGACTCCAACGGCAACAATGTCGCCGTCACGACGCAGGTCGGCGGCACGGTCAGCTCGGTCGACCTCACCCAATCGCCTCCGATGCTCTCGATCAACGGCTCGACCTATACGCTGAGCCAGGTCAAGGCGATCGGCGCAAGCTCCAGCAGCAACGGCAGCTAGCGATCACGCGCGTAAATGGCGTGCTCGCGCGCCCAACAACTTAACAAAGCGTTAAAAACCGCGACATCAGAACCGCGTAACCCGGCGCCGCAAGGCACCGGGTTCGACGCATTGCCGTCACATCGAAGGAGAATCGTATTGAAGCCTTGGGCTTAGGCAAATTTTAAGCCGCACAGCGTAGGTTGTTGCCGTGAGTTCAGTGGTTAAGAGTTTGTGAGTACGCCATGACAGAACCCCATCGCCCGAGGGTGAAATACGTCATCGGGCCCGACGGCAGCCCGCTTACGATTGCGGACCTGCCCGCGCCCGGAACCAAACGGTGGGTCATTCGCCGTAAGGCCGAAGTTGTCGCCGCGGTTCGCGGCGGACTCCTCTCGCTCGAGGAAGCCTGCAGCCGCTATACGCTGACGGTGGACGAATTCCTCTCCTGGCAGTTCTCGATCGACCAGCACGGCCTCGCCGGCCTGCGCACCACCCGGATCCAGCAATATCGCCAATAACCGCTCCCTATTCGAACCAGGGCATTTGAAGAAAATCGGCCTCGCCCAGCGAGGCCGATTTTTTTCATGTCTGGAGATTTGGTAAGGCCTCTTAACCTTCGTTAACCATATCGAAACCATCCCATAGGCAATAATTGCCTACTCGGTCGTTGGGCGCCGAATCTGGGGCTGTTGGTTTTGCAAGGTCTTATCGACTTCCTGAAGGGCCTGGGGGCTGCACGGTTGATGGCGATGATCGCGGTCACGGCCGCGCTGATCGGCTTTTTCGCCTTCGTCATCATGCGCGTCACGACGCCGCAGATGACCACCCTGTTCACCGATCTGTCGCTCGAGGACTCATCGAGCATCATCAAGGACCTGGACCGCCAGGGCATTCCCTACGAGCTGCGCAACGAAGGCAGCGTGATCCTGGTGCCGAAGGACAAGGTCACCCGGCTGCGCATGAAGCTCGCCGAGGGCGGCCTGCCCAAGGGCGGCGGCGTCGGCTACGAAATCTTCGACAAGTCGGACGCGCTCGGCACCACGAGCTACGTCCAGAACATCAACCATCTGCGTGCCCTCGAGGGCGAGCTTGCCCGCACCATCCGCAGCATCGACCGCATCCAGGCGGCGCGCGTCCACCTGGTGCTGCCGGAACGGCCGCTGTTCTCGCGCGAGACGCCGGAGCCGACCGCTTCGATCGTGGTGCGGGTGCGCGGTCAGCTTGAACCGGGGCAGATTCGCGCCATCCGCCATCTCGTCGCCTCTTCCGTCAACGGGCTGAAGCCGCAGCGGGTGTCGATCGTCGATGAAAACGGCACGCTGCTCGCCGACGGCGCCCAGGGCGACATCGACCAGGCCGTCGGCGACGAGCGCCGTGCAGCCTTCGAGAAACGGCTGCGTAAACAGGTCGAGGATATCGTCTCCTCGGTGGTCGGCGCCGGCCGTGCCCGCGTCGAGCTGTCGGCCGATTTCGACTACAACAAGATCACCCAGACCTCGGACAAGTTCGACCCCGAGGGCCGGGTGCTGCGCTCGAGCCAGACTCGCGAAGAATCCTCGGCCACCGCCAATGACAACGGCCAGGTCACCGTCAATAACGAGCTGCCCGGCAACCAGCAGAACAATGGCGCCACGCCGACGCGCGACCAGAGCAAGAAGACCGAAGAAACCAACAATTACGAGATTTCGCGCACCACCAAGACCGAAGTGACCGAGGCTGGCCGCGTCAACCGCATCTCGGTCGCGGTTCTGGTCGACGGCGCCTATAGCAAGAACGAAAAGGGCGAGCTGGTCTACAAGGAGCGCTCCAAGGAAGAGCTCGACCGCATCGCTACCCTCGTGCGCTCGGCGATCGGCTTCGACCAGAAGCGCGGGGACCAGGTCGACGTCGTCAACCTGAAATTCGCCGAGGGTCCGCAGGTCGAGCCGATCACCGGGCCGACCGGCATCCTCGGCATGCTGCAGTTCACCAAGGATGACGTCATGTATATCATCGAGCTTGGTGTCATGATGCTGCTCGGCCTCGTCGTGCTGTTCATGGTGGTGCGTCCGCTGGTCAAGAAAATCCTGGCTTCCGACGAACTCGCCGCCCTGACCAATGCCGCGACCGCCCCGCCGGAGGAAGCTCCGGCTGCCGCCGCCTCCGGCCCCGCTCTGCTTCCCGGCACCAACAGCACCGCCCATCTGATCGACGTGGCGCAGGTGCAGGGCCAGGTCCATGCCCAATCCGTTCATCGCGTCGGCGAGCTCGCCGAGCGCAACCCCAACGAAACCGTCGCCATTGTCCGTCAGTGGCTGAGCGAACCGGCCACCGAGTAATCCGACATGTCCCTTCCCGCACAAGCCCAGAACTCCAACGACATCACCAGCGTCATCCAGAGCCTGGCGCCGCGCCAGGCCGGCAAGCAGAAGGCCAACATTCCCGGCCCGAAGCGCGCCGCGATGCTGATGCTGGCGCTCGGCGAGCAATATGGCGCCAAGGTCTGGCAGATGCTCGACGACGACGAGGTGCGAGAGCTGTCGCTGGTGATGTCCACGCTCGGCACGGTGGAAGCAGAGACCGTCGAGGACATGCTGCTGGAATTCGTCTCGCGCATGTCGGCCTCCGGCGCGCTGATGGGCAATTTCGACGCCACCGAACGCCTGCTGCAGCAATACCTGTCGCCGGAACGCGTCAACGGCATCATGGACGAGATCCGCGGTCCCGCCGGCCGCAACATGTGGGAGAAGCTCTCCAACGTGCAGGAAGAGGTTCTCGCCAACTATCTGAAGAACGAATATCCGCAGACGATCGCTGTGGTGCTGTCGAAGCTCAAGCCCGAGCATGCCGCGCGCGTGCTCTCGATCCTGCCCGAGGACATGGCGCTCGACGTGGTCGGCCGCATGCTCAAGATGGAAGCGGTGCAGAAAGAGGTGATCGAGAGCGTCGAGAAGACGCTGCGCGTCGAATTCATGTCGAACCTGTCGCAGACGCGCCGCCGCGACGCCCACGAGGTGATGGCCGAAATCTTCAACAATTTCGACCGCCAGACCGAGACGCGCTTCATCACCTCGCTGGAAGAGGAAAACCGCGAATCCGCCGAGCGCATCAAGGCGCTGATGTTCACCTTCGACGATTTGATCAAGCTCGATTCCGCGTCCGCCCAGACGTTGATGCGCCATGTCGACAAGGACAAGCTCGGTGTCGCGCTCAAGAGCGCCAATGAGGAGGTCAAGGGCTTCTTCCTCGGCAACATGTCCTCGCGCGCCGGCAAGATGCTGCTCGACGACATGGCGGCGATGGGGCCGGTGCGTTTGCGCGACGTCGACGAGGCGCAGGCGCTGCTGGTCAACCTCGCCAAGGACCTTGCCGCCAAGGGCGAGATCACGCTGACCAAGAACCGTGCCGACGACGAGCTGGTGTACTGATGGCCGCGCCCGCCAAATTCCTGTTCGATACCGACTTCGCCGCACCCGACCGCTCGCGCGAAAAGGCGACGGCTGCCGAGGTGGCGCAGAAGGTCGCGGCCGCCGAGCAGCGTGCCTATCGCGAGGGTTTCGACGCGGGCCAGCGCGAGGCCAAGGCCGAAAGCGACCGCCGCGCCGCGCTGGCGCTGGAGGAGATCAAGATCGGCGTGCAGGGCATTGCCGGCCGCATTGCCGGCATCGAAAACAAGATGGAGACCGAGGCGGTCGAGGTCGCGGTCGCGGTGGCGCGCAAGCTCTGCAGCGAGCTGATCGCCGTCGAGCCGCTCGGGGAGATCGTCGGCCTCGTCAGGGATTGCTTCTCGCACCTGGTGTCGACGCCGCATCTGGTCGTCCGCATCAACGCCTCGCTCTACGAGGTGGCGCGCGAGGGCATCGAGCGGCTCGCCAAGCAATCCGGCTTCGAAGGGCGCCTCGTCATCCTGGCCGAGCCTGAAATCGCGACCGGCGATTGCCGGATCGAATGGGCTGATGGCGGCGTCGTGCTGGAGCGCGCGGCCATCGATACCAAGATCAATGAGCTTGTCGGGCGCTACATCGCGTCCAGGAACGAGGGCTAAGAGATGAGCGACACCGACACCCAGGTTCCGCTTCCCGACCTCAACAATGCCGCCGAGGCGCCGGCCACCAGCGACATCGGCTACAACGAGGACGAACAGGCCGCCCGCATCGCCGCCGATCTCGAAGCGGTGTTCGACGTGCCGGTGCAGGTCTCGGCCGTGCTCGGCCGCTCGAAGATGGATGTGGGCGAGCTGCTCAAGCTCGGACCCGGCACCGTGCTCGAGCTCGACCGCCGCGTCGGCGAAGCCATCGATATCTACGTCAACAACCGTCTCGTCGCACGCGGCGAAGTGGTGCTGGTCGAAGACAAGCTTGGCGTGACCATGACCGAAATTCTCAAGGCCGAACGAACCTAACAATACGCGCGTCAACCGCGCCCAGAGACGAACAGGAGATTGACATGCGGCTTCTCATCGTTGGTACCCTGAAGGGCCAGCTCACCGCAGCGACCAAGATCGCGATGGACAATGGCGCGACCGTCACCCATGCCGAGGGCAGCGACCAGGCGATGGCGGTGCTGCGCGGCGGCAAGGGTGCCGATCTCCTGCTGGTCGATGTCGGCCTCGACATCCGCGACCTCGTGATGCGGCTCGAGGTCGAGCACATCCACGTGCCGATCGTCGCCTGCGGCATCTCCTCCGATGCCCGCGCCGCGGTCGCGGCGATCCATGCCGGCGCCAAGGAATACATCCCGTTGCCGCCCGACCCGGAGCTGATCGCCGCCGTGCTCGCCGCGGTCGCCAATGATTCCCGCGATCTCGTCTATCGCGACGACGCCATGGGACGCGTGATCAAGCTCGCTCAGCAGATCGCGGGCTCGGACGCCTCGGTGATGATCACCGGCGAATCCGGAACCGGCAAGGAAGTGCTGGCGCGCTATGTCCATTCCCGCTCGGCCCGCGCCAAGCGCCCGTTCATTTCCATCAATTGCGCAGCAATTCCCGAGCATCTGCTGGAATCCGAGCTGTTCGGCCATGAGAAGGGCGCCTTCACCGGCGCGGTCGCCCGCCGCATCGGCAAGTTCGAGGAAGCAACCGGCGGCACGCTGCTGCTCGACGAAATCTCGGAGATGGACGTACGGCTGCAATCGAAGCTGCTCCGCGCCATCCAGGAGCGCGTGATCGACCGTGTCGGCGGCACGCGGCCCGTGCCGGTCGACATCCGCATCATCGCGACCTCCAACCGCAATCTTTCGGACGCGGTGCGCGAAGGCACCTTCCGCGAGGACTTGCTGTTCCGCCTCAATGTCGTGAACCTGAAGATCCCGCCGCTGCGCGATCGCCCGGCCGATATCCTCGAGCTGGCACAGCACTTTGCCAAGAAATATGCCGACGCCAATGGCGTGCCGCTGCGGCCGATCTCCGCGGAAGCCCGCCGCGTCCTCACCACCAATCGCTGGCAGGGCAACGTTCGCGAATTGGAAAACACCATCCATCGCGCGGTGCTGATGGCCCAGGGCGACGAGATCGGTCCCGACGCCATCCTCACCCCGGACGGCGACCGGCTCGATATCGCCAAGACCCAGCCGGCGGTGGCGCACGCGACCTTCGCGGCGGAGCAGGTGACGCGCGCCCTCGTCGGCCGCACCGTCGCCGACGTCGAACGCGATTTGATCCTGGAGACGCTGAAGCATTGCTTGGGCAATCGCACCCACGCCGCCAACATCCTCGGCATTTCTATCCGGACGTTACGCAACAAGCTCAACGAATATGCCGACGGCGGCGTCCCGATCCCGCCGCCCGGCGCCGGCGAATATGGGCAGCGGCTGGCGACGGCGGGGTGATCGGCCGTCATTGCGAGGAGCGCAAGCGACGAAGCAATCCATCTCGCCGCTGGCGGAGACATGGATTGCTTCGCGGAGCCTGTCATCGGGCCGCGCTTTGCGCGGACCCGTTGGCTCGCAATGACGATGTGGGAAGCGCCGAGCGCATCACGAATAACTCCGCGCTTCCGGATTGCGGAAAATGTGAATGGGGCTGCCCGGCGTGAAGTCGCGGCCGCGGTAAGCGGCATAGGCATAGAGCGCGAGATAGAGAATCGCGAGCGTGCTGACGGCGTAGAACGCCCAGGTACCAATCCGTTTCATCCGGCCAACATGCCACGGCACGCGGGCGGAGGCTACCGTCCAAAACGATGCAGCCGCTAGCCCGCCGCAGCGACCTTCTGCGACACGTTGACCGCGAGCTTGCCGTAGCGGTCCGTGAACGCGGCGGTGTCGATCTCCTCGAGCTGGATCGCGCCGCTCATGACGCCCTTCTTCCATTCCTCATGCTCAGGATCGCGACGAAACTCCGGCATTACTTCTTTCGCGAACAGCTCCAGCGACTCGCAGATATGCTCATGGGTGTTCTTGCCGGCCTGGTTGAGCAGGATCACCTGATCGATATGCGAGGAGCGGAACCGCCGCAGCTTCTTGGCGATGGTTTCCGGCGAGCCGATCAGACCGCCGCGCAGCGCCGCCTCCTGCGCCTCCGGATTGTCGCGCTTCCACTTGTTGTACTCGTCCCACATGTTGACCGTGCCCGGCGCCGGACGCGCCCGGTTCTGGCCCTGGCCGTAATAACGCAGCGCGAACTGAAAGAAGGTGGCGCCATCGGCGCGCCGGCGCGCCTCCTCGTCGGTCTTGGCGCACATGAAGAACGACACCAGTGCCATGTTCGGATTGATCTCGTAGTCGGCGAGTTTCTTCAGCCGCTTGGTGATGGCGTTGTAATAGGCATGCACCCAGGCATGCGCCGCATCGGCGCTGACGAACTGGAAGCCGAGCGCGCCAAAGCCGCATCTCCCCGCCCGCTCGATGGTCGGCAATTGCGAGCACGCCATCCAGAGCGGCGGATGCGGCTTCTGCACCGGCTTCGGCACGACATTGCGCAGGGGAACGTCGAAATATTTGCCGTGGTGCTCGGTGCCGACCTTAGTGAACATCGGGAAGATCGCCGCAACCGCCTCCTCGAACACCTCGCGCTTGGTTTCCATGTCACGGCCGAACGGCGTGAGCTCGGTGATGGAGGCGCTCTCGCCCATGCCGAACTCGCAACGGCCGTTGCTCAGGA
>Ga0310811_10007922_pt1 | contig 13622 bp, 13 predicted proteins | sample YCmetagenome_FD_207642 | JGI IMG/M metagenome (GOLD analysis project Ga0310811, IMG submission 207642) | Soil microbial communities from experimental microcosm in Duke University, North Carolina, United States - YC | ecosystem: Engineered > Artificial ecosystem > Soil microcosm > Unclassified ... | reverse complement strand
GACCACAGTCAAAGCCGAGCTGACCACAGTCAAAGCCGAGCTGACCACAGTCAAAGCCGAGCTGACCACAGTCAAAGCCGAGCTGACCACAGTCAAAGCCGAGCTGACCACAGTCAAAGCCGAGCTGGTTGAAGTGAAAGCCGAGCTGGTTGAAGTGAAAGCCGAGCTGGTTGAAGTGAAAGCCGAGCTGGTTGAAGTGAAAGCCGAGCTGGTTGAAGTTAGCATTGAACGAAATGAACAGAGGAAACATGATTTGAACCGAAGGATCGAGGGCAAGACAGCGGATCTATTCAAAATGTTCATTGATAAGGTGCTCCATACGAGGTACGAACATGATCCTATTCTGAAAGATCATGATGGCTATGACATCGTCAATGCTCTGCAATCGGTCAAGAGAAGCGAGGATGCCCGAAAACTCAAACAAGATGCAAAGGGAATCATTGTGTCGTTGGGTATGAACTGTGAGGCTGTTAGTGTAGCGAACGGCAAACGTCATTCTCGAAATGGATCAAGCCATTTTATACGGGAGAAGAAGTTTGACAACCGTTTGTACATGGAACAGCAAGTGGCAGAGTTTGAGAAAGACCTGCTGGAATGGGGTAAAGAGTGTGAAGACAACGAGCAAGAGGCTGTTCAGTTAATTGATTTCGGTCGAAGAACGGTTGAGTTAGCGTTCGAAGGTGTGGGTAGAGGGTGTCAGTAGAGGATTCAAATAGATGAGTCTATTTGAACGAATCGGTAGGTGGATTAAAGGTCAATCGGTCTCAGAATCAGACTCGGATTCGGTGTCTGTATGTGGATGGGATAGACGTTCCAGTTCTTGAACATCATCCACCGTGAATGTTCGGGTTGCATTTCTTTCCTGGGTGAATCGAATATGAGATAGGAGTGAGACAGATCGAGTGCAGATCAAACCTCTACTTCCAGAGAGAAGTGTGATTTCTTAAGCACCCATATCTGACTTGTCCATGAAGATAGATAACACACCCATCTGACATTTCAAAATGAATGCAAGCGAGTCCATATGCGAACCTATTATTGTTATGGTTGGGACTGATGTCGAGACAGAATCATCAGCCGAATCTCTTCCCAAACGCACACACACCAAGTGGACATTAGAACTTGTTCGCAAGGAGTTTGAAACACGTGGGTGGACACTGACGTCAACGAAGTATGAGCGTTCGGCAAACAAACTGAGTTATACATGCTCGTGTGGTGCTCCATGTGAGATCAGCCTGATGCATATGTTGAAGGGTAAGATGAACTGTAAGACATGTTCGAACGTTAGGAAGGAACAGAAGTACAAGGCCAAGCATGGTGTCTCAAATGTAAGTCAGAATCCTGATGTTGTTGCGAAACGCAAGAAGACTATGGTCGAGAAGTACGGTGCCGAACACACGTTCCAGGTGAAAGAGATTCGAGACAAGAGTCGAGCCACAATGAAAGAACGGCATGGTGTGGAATACACTGGACAATCTGCCATCCTTCGAGAGAAGATGACGAAAAAGATGATCGAACATCATGGTCAAGCGAATGCGTTGTCCAATGGTGCTTTTCGAGAGAAGGCTAAACAGACGATGATAGAACGATATGGAGTTGAACATGCGGGACAATCATCTGAACTGATGGAACGTGCAGGTGAGACAATGGTGCAGAGATATGGAGCAAAGAATGCATTTCAAGTCGAGGAGTTCAAAATCAAGTCAGCAAACACAATGATCGAAAAATATGGAGCTAAGAACGCGAGTCAGGTTCCCGAACTACGGGAGAAAGCCAAACAAACCTGCATGAAACGGTACGGTGTCTCCAATCCATCACAGTCTCCAGAAATTAGAGAGAAAATTGAGACTACGAATATTGAACGGTATGGTGTTGCCAATCCATTACAATCTCCAGAGATTAGAGCCAAGATGCAAGGGACGATGATCGAATTATATGGTGCGTCAAATCCAATGCAGGTTGATGAGTTCAAGAGCAAGCACAACAACACCATGATCGAATTATACGGTGCTCCACACAGCGCCCAAGTTCCTCTGTTGCGCGAGAAGCAACAAGAAACTATGTTAGAACTGTATGGATCTGCTCATGCCTTACAGGTTCCCGAGTTTAAGCTGAAGTCTCAGGCTACTTGCATTCGTAATTTTGGCGTCGCACATTGTCTACAGAACGCAGAGGTGTTTCAGAAACAACAGGACTCATCGTTCGCGATGAAAACCTACACGTTCACAAGTGGAAAGAGTCTTCTTTATCAGGGATACGAGAACTATGCCATCGACGAGTGTCTACGCAGAGGCATTCAAGAGGAGGATCTGATTGCTGGTCATCTTGGGTTGAAGGAAATAGAGATCTGGTACATGTGGGAAGGTCAACGTCATCGATATTATCCGGACTTGTACATCCCGTCTGTGAACAAGATCATTGAGGTCAAATCGACATTCACATATGAACATGGAAAGAGTAGCAAGGAGCAGAACAGGGCGAAACTGGAAGCGACTAGAGATATGGGATTTGAGTGTGAGTTGTGGGTGATTTCAAACAAGGGTGAGGTGTTGGAAATCGTTACGTTCTAAATGTTGATAGTAGTGATTGAGTTGAGTTTAAGGAGAGGCGAACGACCTGTTAACCACCTGTGCTATAGAGCTGTACCATGGATTCTCATCGGTGTATTGACGTTGGAGTGGTCCAAAATTGAGTGGTGGGGCGACACCATAGCTTAGTTTGGGCTTAGTCATTTCTTGAGCCACTGCTTTAGTGATTTGATCCACACGATCGGAAATTGATGTTGTGAATGTATCGTTAGCGGAGCCATATTTGGCAGCAGCGTCGCGGGTATAGATGGCGTCCTGAAGATCGCTGGTTTGTTGAATGTCGGTGAAGGTGCCGAAGTAACCTTGGCTGAGATCTTGCGCGGGGGTACTTACAACGTCGAACCATCCTACCTTAAGAGGCGTAATGCTAAGATCACCTCTGATCCTATCCGGCACCGTATTATACCTCGGCTTCAACTTGGCAAAGATCGTTCGATCATACATGTAGTTGGCCGGATCAGATGGATCTCTGGTGCTGGCCTGTCTCATATCGGGTACAGGCAATAACGCACTAGCATCCAGCAACTCTTGACTGGACGTCTGATACTTCTTGGTCAAGCTAGCCTGGTACTTGGCATTCTCGTTCTGACGTTTGGCCGCGAATGAGCCATCGACCTCATTGATCAAGCTGGAGAAGTTATTCCCCTGTTGTTCAAACTCCGTGCCTTCAGGTGCAACAATAGAAGCCGAGTTGTTCGCTCCCGTCTGCAGAGTATTGCTCAAGTGTGCCTGGAATGTTCCAGGGTATCCGGTAGCTGATCCCGTATCCTTGTTGGCATTCCACTGACCAAAGTCAGAGAAGTTGACTGATCCCGCTGCGTCAGTCATTCCACCAGTGTTGACACCATTATTCACTGACTCGAGGCTGTTGGGGTTGCCACCACTCAACCCCACGCTGGGCAATGTTACACGGAAACCCTCCGTAGCTCCGGGCGTACTAGAGCTGAGATACCCCATGGAGGGATCAGTGAACCCATATTTGGTATCAATCGTGTTGGTTGCCGCCAACATCCCTGTAGGAGGGCTGTTTCCACGGATAAATCCACCTGGTGCATTGGGGTCAAAGCGCAAGTTGGGATTATTGGGATCCAAGTTGCTACTAAATGTCGGGCGAGTGTAGATCGTTCCACTCAATTCAGGGTTGAAATAGACATCGCCATATCCTTCACTCTGGGTCGTGTAGCCTACAGGTTGCATCATGCGCTTGCAGTGTGCTTTCCACAGCCACCATATAACTACAACAACAATGATGAATGCCACAACCTTGTGCCAAGTCTGGAAACGGGAGGGTGCAGATAGAGGTTGTGCATAGGCTCCTGCACGGTCTCTCTGGGGAAAGTGCAAAGCTCGGCTCATTTTTTACGAACGAAGAGATGCGTGTGTTTTTGTATTCTGGAGTCATCGTGTGGAACGTGAATCAGGTCAGTCCACTGCCTGATCCTGATCCACATTTTCCCAGTAAGAATACCCAACATACTGTGGTGCCATCTTGTTCAACTTTGACTCGACCTCTGCTGTCGCTTCCATCTTCCTCATGCTCTGCTGTCTCTGATGAATATGGAACTGGTACAATCGCAACGTCGACATGTGCTTCAAGAACCAGTACCACACAGGGTACGGCATCTGTTCGTTGCAGTACAACAGGAACAATTGCAAAACAATGTCATCATCCATGCACCCCAGAGACAACCAGTGGTAAGGACGATCCTCAGGTAACGGGCGTCCATTCGTAGCTTGTGAACAGTGGAGATTTCTATGCTGTTCCCACCAATTTATGAACAAGGCTTGGTATCGGCCAAGCATCGAGTCCATTCTGAAATCAAATGAGAGAATGAATGTATAACACTAGTCAATCAGACTAGTCAATCAGACTACTCCTGTTTGTTTGTCTGTTTCTGTAGAGCTTCCAATGCGCTCCCACACGTCGTAATAGAAACGCCCTACATTCTTGCCATCATACCCGCTAGTTCCGTTCACCCACTTCCAACATCCCGTTCGCTCAATCCACAGCCTCCATTCTAACCGACTTCTGTACCGTGCATAGTATCCCGAGTGGAATGTCTCGGCTTCCGGCACTGTAGGCCACACCCTACAGTAGAGTCCATGCATCACATCTAGGACGTGGTGAAATACAGTTTCCTCTTCTGGAGCATCATGCTCTCGCAGAATAAGGCGTCCTCCTAGTGAACAAACACGTGTAAGCTCGGCCAACTTCAAATCAGCATCTTTCATGTGGTGCAAACTCATGAGACAAGTGATCATCTGGAATGAATGATCAGAGAACGGCAATATCTCGTTCTCTGATACTCGAGTGTAAGTATACGTGTCAGTCTGAGGATGAATATCCATGATGTCGATCCCTACACAATTCTCACGGCGCAACTTCAGGTCTTGAGCCAATACACGTGTAATTGTTCCATTCCCACAGCCAATGTCAAGTACCCGATATTGAATGTCCTTGTCATTCTGAATGTACTGTTTAATCTGTTGAACGCGGTATGATGCACGCCCTTCCGATGCTCCTACTTCAAGAGCCTCTTTCGCTTTGGTTTGAGCAGATGCTGTAGTTTGTGTAAGCAAATGATCGTGGTAAAATGAACGTAATCGAGTGTAGACATTCTCGTCGAACGATATTGGATCCACAACAGATTCTGGACACTGGTGAGGAACAAGCTCGAGCAACCGTGTCCAAAGTTGATCTCTTAACTTTGGGTATCGACGTAATTGGCTACCTATGACATCCTGTAAGTCGGAACGATATTGTGAAGACCCCGAGTGAAGTAGGTTGTGGAACAGGCTTGGCTTACGACCGATGGAGCATTTCTGAACGATTCGATCATACACTGTCCACCAATCTTCGAGATCTGGCCACTCTTTTCGTTCGGATTCCCATGGCTTCTTGAGGTTGAAATAATGTTGAATGATACCATCGCTCAGGCTCAGGCCTTGAGACTGTAAGAGTGATTCTTTCCAGGGGATGAAACACCATCCCGCATGTAGGAATTGCCAATCATAGTGAGAATGTACAGGATGATACTCTAACAAGAAGCGAACAATGGACTGGTCATCTGGACCACTGCCACCACAACGTGGATTGGGTCTGGTCAACAGCTCAAGGTGATGTCGAAAGACATCTGCACCTTGTGGGAACGGTTGAAAGAAGATCGAGCTTCCCGCACACACGAACCGCATACCTGTCCAAACATCTTCCTCAGTACGATCCGTATCCAGAGCTCTACGCAAACACAGCCTGGGTATCGTTTGCACTGTTCGACCGTTCAGACCGATATGCACATGGTACTCGTCTACCATTGGTGTCTTTTGAGTGTCAATCTTCTCTGGCGTTAAACTCATAACCGTTGTGCTCCAAGAATTGGAGAAGACACCCGCTGGACGATTCAGATGTTCGGGATTCATCAGAGTTTCCGTGATATCTGCCTTAATCAGACAATCGGCATCAAAGAATGCTACACGCTTGTACTGATCAAACCCTAGACAGTTCCATTTCGTGTACGAGTCAGCGATCCACGATCCGTATTTGGTATCAAAAATCCCATTGATCTTGACATACGGGCTGTGAATAATGGGCACGTCGACCACAACATCAAACTGTTCGCTCAATAGTTCACGGCCTCGTGCAGATACATCAGAGGTTACCATACACACAATGTCGACGTGCTGACCTCGTTCCGTGTCCATACGTTCACGTGCTGACTGAGCAAAGACTCGTGCACCGGGGACATATCGATCTCCGCACATAACAAGCGTAATGAGTGCATATGGTCGAGAAACAGGATTAGGGTTATGGAGGAGGCTTTCAGACATTGTTCAAAAAACCGAGATATAATGAGCATGACAATGTGTGAGTCGAGATTTCTACAGATGCTGGTAGCTGTGTTTGTACTGATCTTGATGATGACCTGGATCCTGGGAAGACGAGGGAAGTTAGGGTCATCACATAACATAACCTCGACCAAGGGTACAGAAGGATTGGCTCCTCATCAGTCCAATACACAGGATCCAGTAGAGACGGGCGAATCTCGAGCTCTATTGAACAAGCTTCGTGATGCCGTCATTCAGCTTGAGCCCCAGAGACTGTCTCATTTGGAGTTCCATGAGGCGTATGATACACGCATCGACAACAAGAAGGTTGTCTACTTGTGCTTGCGAGATCCTGCTACTGGCAAGTTCTATTCGTGGAACGATCTCATCTATGTGACGCTTCATGAAATGGCACATGCCATTAGTCAGGGGTATGACCCTCAGCACACCAGTGTTGAGTTTCAAAGCAACTTTTGGCAACTCCTGCGCAAGGCAGAACGAGCCGGGATCTACAAGCCGAGTGAATCGTTTGTCAATGAATATTGCGCTATGCCCATTGATAAGAACGACCCTGGCATCATTATACGATGAGTGTGTTAACTAATCTCAGAATCAGAGTCCGAGTCGACCTCTGTGTCCATGTCATGATCAATTCGTGGTCGCATTCCACCCGTAAACTGACCTTGGATGGGAACGATATCAAATGGAACATCAAGATGGTTCTCCTCGTCGCTCGTGTAATATGATCGGTAATATCGATCTGAGTCAGAATCGGTCTCGTTCCAACAGCCTTCACACTCGGAATCGGAATCAGAATCGGTCATTTTATTCACTCCTCGTAAAACATCTCCAGTCCAGCCAAAAACTGTGCACCGGCCTCATCCTGTTGAGGCATCAAATCTCGCCACACCCTATCCTTCTTCTTGTGGTTATCCAAGAGCGCTTTCTCTCGATGAACGTCTACGCCAAGACGGTTCTTGCTTCGACAAAACACTAGTCTGACAACGACATCACTCTTGGTGTCTAGACGGTAGAACCTGTAGATTCCCTGCAACATAGATGTAGCATGATGACTAGGCAAGATAAATACCCAACTGGCTCGATTCCCTACACGGTCTTGCAAATTCAATCCTTCCCCACCCACTTCTAGATTGGCTACCAATATAGAACATTTACCGTTCTGGAACTCTTCAATCACACGTTGTTGTCGACAGGGCTTCATACGTCCAGACAGCACATGAGAAACAGGAACGAACGACTCCATGTTCCGTTCATCCTCCGTCCATGTGAATAACGATTGGAGCTCGAACGCAATGGCATCCAAGGCGTCGATACTTGTTCCCATTACACAGACCGATGCACCAGGATTCTCGTCAAATACATTCTTGACTAACCGAACGACGGTCTGAACTTTGGCGAGTTGAGTTTGATGCACCGCTCGTGTCATCTCGGACAATCGCTTGGGGAAACGTCCAGGTTGTTGAATGGCCATGTTCCAGCGCAACATGGACTCACGAATGAGGAGTTCATCGTCTTTGGGCATCCGATAAAATCCAATGCGAACATCCATGTTGACTGGGATCTGGAGCTTGGGAGTAGCTGACGACAGCCGTGGGGACAGGATATGGATGAAGACTCGGTAAATAAACTTTAGTCGTTCTCGAACCGTGTACAGACTGCGAACGACATTGGGTTGAATTAACCGATGTTCTGGTTGAAATAAACGAGCAAACTGAACGAGTCTGGAATCTGTTAGGTTGACCTGATTGGATTCAATTAGTCCCATACTACGACATACGGTCTGAACATGAGAAGCCAGGTCGAATTGCGTGCCAGACAGAAACAAACATCGAGAACGATGTCCTGGTGTGTTGACCAAACAATTCACCAACGCAGAGAGAGCCAAAGTTCGTTCCGAGTTCTTTTTGGCACGGTGCGATTCATCCAGAACGAGTAAGATCCCATTGTGAAGGAGACGAAGAAAGTCTTGTGTCGCAAAGAACTCGGGTTTCGGGTACTTGACTCGAATCTTCTTCTTGCGTTTGCGAGCCTGGGATGAACGGGAGTCTGAACTTGAGCTTGAACCTGAATCTGAACTGGAACTTGAACTTGATTCGGATCGCGTTGACCTGGATTTCTTGGACTGTAGTGGTGCATCCACTCGTCTCAACAGCCCATGCTTTGGATTAGAACGTCCCCGCACCGAACGTAATTCTTCATAGCCCAACTCTGTTTCTATCTCAAACCCATACCGTTGAGCTTCCTCTTTCCAACTCGTTACGCGACGCGGACGAATAACCAACACGCGTAGCCGGAGCAAGTAAGCAATTACAAAGGTACAGACCGTCTTGCCTGAACCGGGTTCACTACGTATACTGTGTACTTTGTATGTCTTTTCCAATGCCTCGACTACCCGTCTCACTAGTTGAAGTTGATCCGCAGTCAATGTCAATCCGTTCCAGTTGTCCATGGGTTGATCGAGCAGGGATTGCAACGCTGTTCGATCCATAGAGCCTTCAAAGAAGATGTCCATTGCGGGTTGGTTGAATTGAACAGGCTCCTTGCGAGGTCGAACTCTTTGTTTCGCGGTCGAGTCCTTCTCAGTACGGAACGACTCATCTTCTCCAGACGATCCTGTAGTTGAATCCAGAACGGAGCCGATGTCATCATCCGTTCCACTATTCTCCGCAGGCAATACTTCGACTGTGGATTCGGACATGATGGATGAAAAGTGAAACTGAGAAAATCTATCTAACTCTAGTAGGCTCAATCAAATGGGTTGAATCTACATGGATATACTATCGGTCTCTCATGTCGTGCAATGAGATTCCAAAGTTGGCGTTGGGCGGTGTCAACATCAATGATGGTTGTATGTGAGAGTAGAAAGATCCGTAAGGTGAGCATGCGGGCGAAGCAAGAAACTCTTGACTCAATGGTTGGATAGGACTGGGCGTTGGAATCTGTAAACGCAACATCGGGTTGTTATGGTCATCATCATTCTGTTCTTCTTGTTCTTCTTGTTCCTCATCCTCAGGATCTGGTCTTAACGTAATGTGCTCCAAGTTGACCTTGAAGAAGGCGTTAGGATCCGTATTTTCGTTCACTCCGAGATTGCCATGGAAAGACAAGACCTCACTCTCCAGAGGGTGCCACTCCGAGTCCTTACATTCCAATCCACACACCAACTCATGCATCTTGACATACATCTTCATCAAATCATTCTCACTTGAACCGGAACGAGCTTCCACATCCCAACCGATCTCTTCAGCACGATCAAGGTGATTCCAGAGAAAATCAAAGGCTCGCAAGTTGGCACTATCATGAAGGGATTCGCGTCCCCATATCGTCCACGTGTGTTTGCCGTTCATATCCGTCATCCAATAACACAGAGGTTTAGCGCTAACACGTTCATGCCACCCAGATGAAGTACCACACCAACGCATGTACTGCTCCACATTCATGTTCTTACGCAAACCCATCTGAATCAGCTGAACGTGGTCTTCTGGATTCTCCAACAACAGTTCACGTCGAGCTATGGGTATGCGTGCATAGGAAGGATGAGAGTAATCAGGTGTAACGGGGGTATGAGGTGGTCTGGGGAACGGACGACTGAACGAACGACGGACGTTCAGTGTTGTATCTATGTCCATATCAGTCATGTTAATAGAGAGTGAAGTGGGAGAGGGAGAGGGGAGAGTCTCCTTCAGATGCGGATTCAGATTTGAAGTATGATTCAGGTGAATAGGGATGCGAGTATGGGAGTAGATGGATGGGCTGATTCGACCAGACATAAGGTCATACCAAGATTATTCCTGAATGCCCCTCTGTTTCCTGTTTGCCAGTTCGCGCATTGTTCACCTCTCCCAACAGTCTCTCAAGCCGACGATTGAGAAACACAGTCACAGTCAATTGTATGCTCAGTCATGTACTTCTCTCAGTCAAACAGTCAGAGGACACAGTCATGAAACTTCTCAGGTAGTGCCGGACTTTGCTGATCGACCTTATCTACACTGGTCGCATACTCAGATCTACATTGTTCATCTGATCGGATCGCAGTTTGGATTCACACTTGATGGCGTGTACTTTCATGCGTCTGAGTTCTTGAGACACGTCAAGGACTATAGCAAGCAGTGTGATCGAGTCATCTTTGCAAGCTGTCTTGCCTTTAGAGACGTCTGGACAAAAATTGCTGACTCGATGATTAATGTTAGGGTGATGGAACGAGATCGGAAGGTGTCTATGCTAGTTATAGCCAAGAGGGATGTGCGGAAAGTCTTACTGGACAGTCATGTGCTTGACTGGTTAGCGGGATTGGATTGGAGTCGACACTCGTTGGGTGTTGAACGAGAGGGTGAGGTGGAGAAGAGAAATCTCAAATGGAGGTGGTTGGTGCTGTAAATAGAATGAAAATTAATCTATGTTCAGCGAGAACAGGGACAAACATACCTGTTCTGTCGAATCAACAAGCGTGAGGTCAGACGATTCAATCAGTTATTCAAGATAGAGAACTCAACATCCTCTAGTGATCTGAGTTCACGTACCTTGACTTCAGAATAGAACAAGTAGATCACCATGATTGGCTGATCTGGAATAACAAATAGCACTTTGTCCATCTCTGTAATTAGGAACTCAACTCTCTTCTGACAGTCTGGTGTAAACTCACCGTTCTTAAACGTGGATGTAATCTTCTCTCCATGAGAGTTCGTGTAACCATCTGGATTGAATCTCCATACACGAATGGGTTTGCAGTTTGCATCCCGGTACAATTGCATTAATCTACCCAGTTCTTCATGATAACCGTGATGACCACGCTCATCTACCTCAACGATGTCACACATAAGGATGCACCACCCACTATCTTGCGGTTGTTGATGAACTTGTCCTGTCCATAGTGTGCATGTAAACTAATGCCAAGTTGCCGTTCTTTCCGTCGTACCAGAACAGTCCGCCCGTTTTCAGGGTGTTGTGTGTGGAAACATTCTGCACACAGTTTACCGTATGACCTGTTCTTCGCTGAGATATGACATGATTCACACGCTATTTGTAGTCTGTGACAAGGCAAACAACGAGCGATAGGTCGTGCTGATCCAAGTCCTGTGCCACCTCTCTTGCCAAATGCACCACGTGGTAACCATTGCTTGCATCCTAGGCATTCCAATTTGTCGTCGATCACGTTACGAAGACCTAGATCCGTCCAGCACACATCACAGTAAAGTTGAGGATTTTCAGCTGTATGCACACTTCCGGGAGAACGAAATACCAGTCTACCACATTGTCTAGAACACTTCCACCAACGAGATATCGAACTCATCCTGCGAACTAGATGAGCAGGAAGCGTGGTCTCATCGTCTCCACACTGATACCAATAGCGTAATGTACTAAGCTGATTCGCGCAACTACGATCCCAACACCAGTTGCATGTTACATCTCCACAGAGCTTGTCTCTACAGTATCCACACTCTCGAAACGATTTCAGATGGTTGATATCAGCAACGAACACATGAGGACAATCCATACATTGAAGATGAAGCCGAGTGTCAGACTTGCGTTTGTTGTATAGAGCGATGTCAAAGTCTGGACGGCTGTGTTCCAGTAATGTATACCTGATTCGGTGTTGATTTATCTCGAACCAGTAATTGAACGACCACGTTGGACACATTTTACACTCTGTATCGTCACAGTATTCGACCATACCACAACAATACTTGCACGGAGCAGTGGTTGACTGGTCTCTTCTTGTCGCATTACAAGCAGGTATCTGGATCACATGAGTACATGACTTGCACCGTAACAACAATTCAGTGTGTGATCCACAAGTTACGAGAGCGTAGAGATTAACATCGAAGTCTGCAGTGGATTCTGTGAGTAAGTCGAACGGAGGATCCTTCGCATGTTCATACCAATAGCTGAATGTGCGTTGATCACACCATTCACAAGTCTCGGATTCACACAACTCTTGCTTGGCACAGTACTTACAGCCACCTTGACCATGCAACAAGTTACCTGTTCTAACTGACGAAACCACATGATGACACTGTTTGCATCTTAGGGTCAACTCCTGTAAATTACGTGTGACCTGGTCATAGATTGACACCTTGAAATCATTCGTGTCTTCTGTGAGTAATTCGTACTTCGGTTCAGTCTGCTTGTTATACCACTCACGGAATGTACTCAAACCAAGTTCACTAGTGCGATTTGACACATACCGTTTGTGTGATAGTTGTTCTAGTGAGATGTTTGGATCTCTGTACCTTGGTTCGGAACGATTGGCACATTTCATCCAGACAAAATCCCCGCGTCTCTCTTCGTTCGACTTCCACAAAGAGTGTACAGTACTTACATGTACACCTACTGTCTCAGCCACCTCGTCCTGTCCAGAGAACACCGCGATGACACGCAGTTCCGGTGTGTTTAAAGGATGAGTATTCTCCGTGATGTGCCACAAAGGATGATTGGATCGAACGCATTGCATATAGGATTGACGTGTGCTCGTACGCGACACTGGGATGTACGAATCGCAATCACGGTTGGTACACCAAGTATTTCCTTCAAGGAAAAGCTTGACCACTGCGTTGGACACAGCATTACACAATAAGCATCGTCGGTTAAACCGTCCCGTCACAGATAATACTTCACCGTCTGTGAGCACGACCACCTGCTTCCGCTCGAGACATTCCAGCGCTAGATCAAACATTCTGAAATGTGTTCTCTTGATCGTCCGAAAGAACGGACATGTATTCGTTCTACAAAAACCTTGAGCTAGCTGCTGATATCGAACTTCGATTCGCACACCACATCCGGGACAATCACAGATTACAGGTGTCGACGTCGGTTTATTCACCGATACATCCATTCCATCGCTCTTCTCATCTGGCACAAATCCATTCAGTTGTGCCAGGGTGGTTAATTGTCCATACGGTATATCAATTGCCCAGAACACGCGCTCCTGGTTATACTGACTATTACGTATTTGTGCAAGTTTGAACAATCGTCCACGAACAGTTGTCAGAGTACATCCGTTTATCGACATCTGTTGCTGGCTGAGTGTTGAATTGTGAATACACTAGAGTCAATCAATCTAGATGATCACCTACATATGTCGAGTCTGTTAACGTCTTCCGAAAACTTCTCTAAGAGTACTTCGAGTCAGAAAACAGACATCACCTCTATTCTGATACAGCACGAATTAACAATACAGGTCTGTCTGATGAA
>Ga0310811_10007921_pt1 | contig 13624 bp, 13 predicted proteins | sample YCmetagenome_FD_207642 | JGI IMG/M metagenome (GOLD analysis project Ga0310811, IMG submission 207642) | Soil microbial communities from experimental microcosm in Duke University, North Carolina, United States - YC | ecosystem: Engineered > Artificial ecosystem > Soil microcosm > Unclassified ... | reverse complement strand
TCGGCGTCGGGCTGTTCGCTGGGATGATAGTTGATCGCGACCCTGGCGCCCTCACGCGCGAAGGCGATCGCGGCGGCGCGGCCGATGCCGGAATCGCCGCCGGTCACCAACGCATGGCGTCCCTTGAGCCGCCCCGTGCCGCGATACGTCCGTTCGCCGCAATCGGGCACCGGGTCCATGTCGCGCTGGAGCCCCGGCCAGTCCTGTTGCTGTTCGGCAAACCCCTCGCTGTGATATTTGTCCTGCGGGTCGATCAGCGCTTCGGTCATGTCGCTCATGTTCGCTTCACTCCTTTGGGAGCGGCGCGGCTGATCCTTGGATGCCGTCAGCGGCGCGTCCGCAATGGCATCGGACATCTTGCTCTCCTGGTTGTGAGAGCGAAGCGATCCTGAAAAACTATTGTTCCGATCGTTTGATGTGCGAAATCAATTCGTTGCGTAACTTGGATCAGTATTGTGCGCAGACGTTCAGTCGCTGTCCCACGTAAGGACGAGCCGACAATTGGCCGGCACGCGATAGGCCGTACGATCCCCGCTCGACGATTGCCGGATGGCCGCGCCGTCGGCGAGGGTGATCTTTGCCCTCGGTAGCGGAGCGCCGTTTCGCGGCAGCAGGCAGAGGTCGGCGGTACAATTCTCGCCGCCGTCGAACTGGACTCTCAGCGCGTTGGGGCCGGCCCGCTCGGCCGAGCGCAGGAACTGGTTGCAATAGAGGCGGAACGGCACGTCTTCGATATCGTGAAAGCTGCGCGTGGCGAATATCATTGCCGCGCCGGCGCCGTAGATTTCCTGTCCGACCTGTCCGGCTTTCTGGCCGTCTGCGTAGAGATCCTCAAGCGGGAACGACAGATTGCGGGCGATATGGCCGTTGCGCTGTTTCTCCGCCAAGACATCCTCCGGCAACGCATCCGGATAATAATACCAGGCGCGATCGAGCGCGTATTTGCAATATTCGGACACCAGCATCCGCACGCCAGGATCGAGGTCGGAGCCGCTATCTTCGAGATAGCGTTCGAACGCCGCGAAGCTGTCGAAACATTCGTAGATCGCCATATAGGGCGCATCCTGCAGGCACGTCGCGCCGAGAAAGTTCTTGTAATGGCGCGCCGCGGCGATCCGCGATTCCCAGATCTCGCAATTGTGGAAGAAGCTCGCGAGATAGACGTAGCTCTGGTCGCGATAGCTGTCGTCGGTGGTGATGCGCCACAGCCGCATACAGGCCGCGGCACCCCATGCGGTCAGGTTCGCCTGGTAATTGAGATTGAACCGCATGCCCTTGGCGGTGTCGATCGCGGCGCGTGCCTCGCGGAGAAAGCGGGCATCGTCGGTCAACGCATGCGCCTGCAGCATCACATAGGCGTAGATGCCGCCGACATCGGTTTGGCCGCGATCGTCATTGGCGGTCGCGGTCAGCACCGAGAAGTCGCGGACGTTGAACTGGATCGGCCATTTATAGTCGAAATGGTGAGCGACGCGGATGCCGAAATCGATCACCCTGAGGAAGAGCGCCTTTGCTCGCCAATCCCCATCCAGTGCGAGCTTCGCGAGATTGAGCAGGGGGTGATAGAGATACCAGCTGTCGACCGCGTCCTTGTCCTTGTCGCTGCCGACATTGGGCAAATAGCGGCGGATCGTCCCCAGTTCGCGGTCGTGGAACTTGCTCAGGCCGCGACGGAATTCCTTTTCCAGCGGGTGCGGCGCGCCGTTCCAGCGCCCCCAGTCGTGGATCGCGGAGAGCAGCGACATCTGCACCATGGAATCGGGATATTCGCTTGCCGTATAGGGGTGCGCATAGAGGTTGCCGTAATGCCGCACCGTCGCTTCCGGCGCCGTGGCCAGATCCTCGAGCGTGCGTTCCGACCGCTCGACCCAGTCGCGAAATTCGCTCTCGGGACGATCGAGCGCCTCATAGACGACGCCCAGCATGCGGAGGAATTGCAGCGCGCCTTGTTCCTCGCTGCCGTCATCGAGTTGGCGAATGGCGATCAGCGCGTCGGACAGCATGATTTCCTTGCCCGCTGCCAGCGTCTCTACCGGCGGCGTCGCGGCTTGCGGCGGGGTGGGGGGCAGATAGCCGAGTTCGGGCCACTCGCCGCCGACCGCGCCGTCGGGCTTGGTATCGGTCGCCAGATAGTAATCGTTGAGCGCGGTCAGGTTCTGGAAATACAGCACCGATCCAAAATCGGGCTCGGCCAGCCGGAAGAACAGCACGCCGCTGTTCAGTCCGCGCTGGGCCGCTTCGACATGGCCGCGCGCGCTGGTCGGATCGTCGCGATGGTCGAGCGGATAGAGGTCGCGCGGCAGGAACGGCACGAGCAGCGGCCGCACCGGGGTCAGCCATACCGACACGCGCAACATTTCGGGTTGGGCTTCGGCCATGGTGAGCGCGACGACATGCTCGCCCATCGCACTCTTGACCTTCAACCGGACGCGACCGCCGGCCTGGTGGCGCGCGGGGCGGCATTCGAACGGCCCGGCAAGATAAGCGCAACGGATGGCAAGACCGCCGCGGCCTTCGCGCCGTACGATCGCCCATAGGGAATCCGGTCCGCAGATTAGCTCGACTTCGAGATCGGCCGTCGTGAAGGCGGCGACCGGCTCAGGCTTCTCTGCAAGCAATTGGCGGATAGCCAGAGTATAGGGGCTCGCGCCAGTGGCGGTGCGATCGAGCATCATGGTCAGTCCGCCTGGCCTTCGCGCTTGTCTTGCTCGGGCCCATCGTCGTTCTGCTCTACGAAGACCGCGCCGGAGGTTTCCTCGACGATCACCTCGCGGTCATCGACGTCCAACGTTCGCGCAAATGTCCTCGCCTCGTGTTCCTGTCCGCCGGAGCGTTCGCCTCTCATCCCACCCTTGGCGGCAGGCGGCGGATTGTCGGGATCCGGGGTTCCGTAAAAGTGCGGGCCATCACTGCTGTCGGCCATTTTCAAGTCTCCTGATGCATGCGCCCGAAACCCGTCACAGCCTCATTCGTTTCCGTCGGCGTCCGGATTTCCGGATGAAATAGATGAGGATTGAAGGACTTCACGGAACGCCGATCGGTGGCTTCAGGTTGTGAAACGGCAACCGAGGAGAAAGACGATGGCAGACTGTGCCAATGCCGACGAAGGCGCCGATCCCAGCGACGACATCCGCAAACAGAATCCCGGCGAGACGACCGCCGACCTCGCCGAGGAACCCGACGACGATCCCTCCCGTGCCAACAAGCCCGAGCCGGTGGAGAACCGTCCGAATGTCGGGCAAGTAAAGCCGGAGGACTATCCCGAACAGCAATGAGCGACGGAGCGCGTCGGCGCGGCGTCAATCATTGTCCGTGAACGAGGTCTTGCGTCCGCCATCGTCTTCGCCCGGGCCCTGCTGGCGATCGAGCTGATCCGAGGGGCGGCGAGCGTCGCCTTCTTTCTGATGGTCGGTCGAGAGGTTGGGCGCGCGGGTTTCGGTCGTCGGCTTGATCGCCTCTTCCGTCCCGTCCGTGTCGCGGTCGGTCATTATCGTCTCCTTTCGCTTCCCATCAACGATCGAGAGCGGCAGGCGCACCGAGCAATCTGACTAACCTGAATCAGCCGCGCGGCTTTTCGAGGAACCGGCGGAGCGGCGGCCGGGTTGACGGCTGATCCTTGCTCACAGGAGCGCGATCCGTGAACGTCAGAACCTGTCTATTATTCGCCGCGCCGATCTTCGCGCTCGGTGCGTGCGGCGAGCATAGCGACGTCCAGCGTGCCAACAGCGCCGACCTCGGCAACTCGCCGACGGCGCCCTCGGTCAAGAGCGGCAATGTCACGGGCGAACTGTACAATACCGCATCGCCGATCGCGCCCTCGGCGCAGGACTTCGCGAACACGATCGCGGCGAGCGACGAATTCGAGATCGAGACGTCGAAATTCGCTTTGACCAACGCGCGATCGCCGGCGGTAAAGGATTTCGCCCGGAAGATGATCGACGCGCACAAACAGTCGACCGAAAAGCTGAAAAAAGCCGCCGGGTCGGCTGCGCCGATGATCACGCCCGACGCGACCCTGGCGCCCGACCAGCTCAAAGCGCTCGAGCAACTGCACGCGAAAAAGGGCGCCGATTTCGACCAGCAATATGTCATCCTTCAGCGCGACGCGCATGAGCGTACGCTTGCGGCGCTCAACGACTATTCGGTCAAAGGCGATCAGCCGCCGCTCAATGCCTTCGCCAACGCGGTGATCCCGATCGTGAGCGGTCATCTGGCGATGGCCAGGAATCTTAAGCCCTAACTGGCTCCGGCCGGCCGGGTCACATCGCGAGCTGTTCCATCCGGCATTGCCGGGGCGCCTTGTCGGGGCGCCCGCGCAGGAAGCGCGTGCCGTGCCGGAAACGCTCGTCGGTGACATGATCGAACTGGACCTCGACGACGAGTTCCGGCTTCAACGGCTGCCAGTCGCCGGATCGGTCGGTCGACCAGCGGCTGGGGCCGCCCGGTGAGCGGCCGGTGAAGCCGGGCTTGGCGATCATCTTTTCGAGCCGTGGCGTGAGCGCGCGGCGCTCGGCGGCGCTCAGCGCGGACGTGTATCCGACATGGTTGAGCTTGCCGGCCTCGTCGTACAGGCCAAGCAGCAAGGACCCCACGATCGGCTCGTTGGCGGCATAGCGGAAGCCGCCGACCACGCAGTCGGCGGTGCGCTGGCGCTTGACCTTGACCATCGCCCGCTCGCCGGGCTGATAGGGGGCGTTAAGGTCCTTCGCGACCACACCGTCGGTATCGCCGCCGCTCGCGTCGAGCCAGCGGCGAGCACGATCCACATCCTGCGTCGCGTCCGAGAGAAATATCGACGCGTGGTCAAAGCCCGAAACGAGATCGGGAAGCGCCGCGCGCCGCTGTCTGAGCGGCACGTCGAGGAGATTGCGGGTGCCGTTCTGGAGACAGTCGAACACCGCATAGCGTGCCGGCGTCTCGTTCGACAGGCGCTGGATCCGGCTCGCGGCCGGATGCAAGCGCGCCTGCAGCGCGCCGAAGGACAGGCGGTCGTCGATCCGGACGGTCAACTCGCCGTCGAACACGCAGGTCGACGTGGCCGAGCCCGCGAGGGTATCGGCAATCTCGGGGAAATATCGGTCAAGCCGTTTTCCGGACTTGGAAAATAGCCTTACCTCGCCTCGCCGGACATAAGCGAGGCATCGGAACCCATCCCATTTGGGCTCATATTGCCAGATGTCGCCGACCGGGAGATCCTCGGTCAGACGCGCCTCCATCGGCTCCACCAGCGGAATCAGCGAAGGGCTAGATGACATCCGTCACCGATCCCATGATTGCGCGGGCGGGTCGCCCTCACCGATCGCCGCGATCGCCCTGGCCGGCTTTCACCTTTGTCTTGGCATGATGCCGGACGTCCTGCGCGAGCGACCGGCCGACATCATCGGATTCCTTGAACTGGCCCTTTTCGTCGCGGCGGACATATCGTTTGTCGGTACCGGTATCGATCAATTCTCGCTTGGTCATGATCCTCTCCGTTAAGAGTAGAGGAAACGCCCGAAGAGTCGGTCGGTTCACCTTCGGGGCGTGCTAGTGTTTCGACCGATGCGCCGATATGCGAGCTTATGTCGGGCGAGATGCAGCTAACGCCAGCAAGCTGAAAAGCAGGGTGACGGATGATGCCCTCGGATGGAGCCTCCCGGGGCGTTCGTCGCTTGGTATGGGTGCGATCACAGGGGGCCGGCGTATTGCATAGCCAGCCCCCTTTATAGACTTACGGCTTCGCCGGCGTGTCGATCTTGATGTCGGCGTCAACCTTTTTCGTGTTGCCGAGCATGTTTTGGCCAAACATCAAGAACAACACCACGGCGATTACCGCCAGGACGACGGCGAGGAGAGCAATCGCTCCGCCGCTGCCGCCCCTCTCAATCACAGTCGTTCGATCTTCGTCTGCCATCGTTCCTCTCCTCGTCGTCGTAATTGTCGCAAGATAACCGGCTGAGCATCAGCCGGTTCCAATAACACCGGCGGTCTACTGACTGATGTCGTCGGCGATGCTCAGATCCTGCCAAGCACCACGAGGATGATCAGGATCAGGACGATCAGTCCCAAGCCGCCCGACGGCGCATATCCCCAATTGCGGCTATGGCCCCAAGTCGGCAGAGCGCCGATCAAGGCGAGTATCAGGACGATTATTAGGATTGTTCCAAGCATCACTGCGCTCCCTGTTCTGATTGGGACGTACAACCAGCGGGCGCAGTTGCGGTTCCGAGAGGGCTCGCTGTGAAGAAACTCGGATCTTCGCCCTGGTGCCTATCTCTTGTCTATGGAGCGGCGTGCGGGCTGCGGTCAGGGCCTGCCGGACAGAGGCTCGTCGCTTGACGGCACGGCGGGAACGTCATCGTCATGCTGTCCGAGCATCGGCGCGGCGAACGGTTCGGGACCCGGCGTGCGCGCGAACTTGATGGCGCGCGACACGCCGCGATACCGGCCGAGCACGGGGTGCGCGATGCTCGTCACCATCGCCTCGGCGCGCACTTGCGGATGGTCGAACATTTCCTCGATATGGTGCACGGCGGAACAGGGTACCGCCTCACCGAATACCTCTTCCCATTCGAGCGCGCTCCGCTTGGCGAGCGCGGCGTGCAGCAGCGGGACGAGTTCGGCGGCATGTTCGGCGCGCTTGCGGACGCTGTCGTAGCGGGGATCGCGCGCCAGCGCCTCGAGCCCCGTCCGCTCGCACAAGGCGTTCCAGAAATGCGGGGTATTGGCCGAAAGATAGAGATAGCCGTCGCCGGTCGGGTGGAGGCCGGTGATCCCGCCCGAGCGCATGTCGCGCGAGATGTCGTGCGCCTCGCCCTCGGCCTGGATCATCCGCGCCGACTGCATCGTCAGCGCGCTGCGCAACAGCGAGACGCCGACATATTGCCCCTTGCCGCTGCGCTCGCGCTCGAACAGCGCCGAGGAGACGCCGGCCGCGACCAATGCGGCCGCGTAATAGTCGACCGGCGAGCCATAGGTCAGCTCGGGCACCGGCGGCTTGCCCTGCAGCACGCACATTCCGGTCATCGCCTGGAGCACCTGGTCGTACCCCGCTTTGCCGCGCAATGGCCCTTCCTCGCCATAGCCGGTGACGGCGCAATAGATCAGCCGCGGATTGATCGCCTCGAGCTGGGCATGGCCGATGCCGAGCCGGTCGGTGACGCCGGGGCGGAAATTATGGACCAGCACGTCCGCCTGCGCGACCAGCGCCAGCAGCCGCGCGCGGTCGGCTTCGTCCTTGAGGTCGAGCACGATGCCGCGCTTGCTGCGGTTGACGCCGAGAAAGGCGCGGTTCTCGCCTTCGAGCGTGGAGGGATAGTTGCGCAGATTGTCGCCGGCCGGAGGCTCGATCTTGATCACGTCCGCGCCCTGATCGGCGAGCAGCGAGCAGCCATAGGGCCCGGCGATATAGGCGCTGAGGTCGAGCACGCCGATGCCGGAGAGCGGTCCGCGCGGGCCGGTGCGCGCGGGATTGTCGAACGCGGAGGGGGAAGAGGGAGAGGCGCTCGTCAAGATCAGGTTCCCGGCTGGGTATAGGGGACGGGGGCGAACAATTCGCGCTGCCAGCGGCGCGGGTCGTTCTCGAGCCGGCTGGCGATATCGAAGATCATCGTCGCCCGGCGGCGTTCGTCATAAGCCGGCCAGACGGGCGATCCGGGCAGGTCCGGACGGCCGGTGCGGGCGAAGGCGACGAAACGCCGTTGCATCAACCGCGACAGCGCGCGCGTCCGCGGACCGGTGCCGGTCCAGGCATCGGGCGCGTCGAGCGTACCGAAGACCAGACCGATATCGATGCCGTGAAACGCGCCGCGATCGGGATTGGTCGGGGACTGGAAATCGACCTGATAGACGAAGGCCGGGCGGCCGGCGCGAGCGCGTGCCTCGGCTTCGATGATCTGCGCCCGCCAGCTGCGGCCGTCGGTCGTCGCGGCGTAGAAGATGTCCGCCGGGGAAGCTGCCGGCAGATGCGCGCGATAGGCACGAACCACCGCTTCGGGCAGCAAATCGACCGGCAATTCGGCGGCAATCCGGTCGGGCAGGGCGTCCCAGCCCAGGCCGCGCATCTCGGGCGAGGCGGGATCGGAGAAACCGCGGGTTTCGTCGCGCGTGCCGCCGAGCATCAGATCGACGCCCAGGCCATCGCGATGCGCATCAGGCCAATAAGGATGGCGCGCCAGTGATCGGCCGTCGAGGACGGGCCCGAAATAGATCGCGCTGCGCTCGACCGGATCGTCGGCGTCGAGCGCCTCGATCAGCTTCTCGACCGGCTGATCAAGCAGGCGCCGGATCTCCGTCTCCCTGATGCCCAATCGTGCCAGATAGGCGCGAGCGCGCCGCGTCGCGTGGACCGGACCCGACACCGTCACCTGGTGTCCGCTCATAGTGATTGCGCGACGGAACAGGCCGCATGCGGCTGGCATCGCCATCAGGGTGGCAATCTTGGCGCCGCCGCCCGACTGCCCGATCAGGGTGACGCGCGCCGGGTCGCCCCCGAAGGCGGCGACATTGTCGCGCACCCAATTGAGCGCGAGCACCAGGTCGAGCTGACCGGCATTGCCGCTGTCGGGGAAGCCGGCGTCGAGCCGCGCGAGATAGAGATAGCCGAGCGCGTTGAGCCGGTGGTTGACGGATACCACAACGACATCGCCCGACGCGGCGAGCCCATGGCCGTCGGTGATCGGGTCGTTGGCGCTGCCAAAAGCGTAACCGCCGCCATGGATCCACACCATCACCGGCAGCCGCGCGCCGGAACCGGCGGCGGGCGTCCAGATGTTGAGGAACAGGCAATCCTGGGCCTGAGGACGGCGTTTGCCCCGCTGCGGGCAGGCGGGGCCCGGCTCGATCGCGCGGACTGCCTCTGGCATCACCGGCGCCGCAGCGGGCGCCCGGAAGCGCTCGGCCTGTCCGTAACGGATACCGCGGAACGCGGCGATGCCGGCCTGGTGTTGGCCGACGAAGCGTCCGGCGCGGCAGGTCACCACCGGATCGCCTGCCGCACGCACGGGGCCGGTCGCAACCAAGGCCGCGCCGCCGGCGATCATCGCGCGCCGGGTCGGGGAGGAGAATGCGCCCGCGATCACGCGTCCGCCTCAGCCAGCCCGAGCCAGGTCAGCCGCCAGACACCGTCATGCCGTCCGCCGGCGCGATACCAGGGCTCGAAAACGATCGGGGCGCGGCCTTCGGGCTCCAGCCGGATCGTCTCGCCATCCGCCACCGCGACCGGATCGCGCGCGAACCGCACCGTTTCGCCGCGCTTGAAGCCATCGACCAGCCCCGTCGCATAAGCGAGCGGGCCGCGCGTCACCGCGATAAAGTCGTACCGCATGACTTCCTGCGCGACCGGCACGTTGCCCGGCGCGAGCGATTCCTGCACGTTGCGCTGGACCGCGCGATGCACCGCGACCGGCATCGGCAGATCGAGCGTGATGACCTCACCGGGCGCCCATTCCCGCTCGATCCGGGCATATCTGCCCGCGATCGCCGCGAATCTCTCTTCGCCGACGCGCAGCACCGCGTGCTCGGCCCAATCGGGAATGCGGACATCGACCGCGAACCGGGCGGGCGCGGCGGGCGCGACCTCGATCGTGATCGGCCCTTCGAACGGATAGGCGGCCCGCTGGCGGAGGTGCACCGCGCCGACGGCCGGCAGGACGATCTCGGCGTCGGATGGGCCCAGCAGGTTGATCGCCACCGCGCCATCCGCGGTGACGCCATAGGCGATCGCGGACAGCTCCTCTAGCGCCATCGCCCCGCTCGACTTGCAGCAGCGCCAATAGGTGGTGTGCGTCCGCCGCCCGTTGGGGAAGGAGTAATAGCACCAATCCTCGCCGTCGGGCGCCTGCGCGCCGAGCAGGTCGTTATAGGCACTGCGCTCGATCTCCTGCGCGAAGGCGGCGTCGCCCAGGATCGTCAGCAATTCGCGGTTGAGCTGGATCCAGGCCATGGTCGAGCAGGTTTCGACATAGGCTTCGGGGCTGAACACGCCGGCGGGATTGAACACTTCGCGCGAGCGATGCGCGACGCCGCCCCATGGTCCGCCGCCAAGTGTCAGGTGATGCGCGCGCACCGCGTGCCAGATGTTGCGGACGGCGGTGAGGTAGTGCTCCTCGCCGGTCGCGCGATGGAGCTTGGCGAGACCGACCAGATTCCACAGCAATTGATAGGCCTTGCCGGTGGCTATCTCCGCCGGGTCGGCGCCGGCCAGTGCCGTGCTCAGCAGGCGATTGCGCGGCTCGCGCTCGGCCTGTTCGAGCACTAGGCGCGCGAGGTCGAGATAGCGTTGCTCGCCGGTAGCGAAATAGAGTTCGACCGCCGGATCGAGCAAAACGGTCGCCGACAGGCCGAAATGATTGCCGAGATCGGTGATCGCGATCCCGCCCGTCGTCAGGGTTTGCCAGCACAGGTCGCCGATGCGGCGGGCAGCGGCGAGATGGCGATCGTTGCCATTTGCCTTCCACAATTCGATCAGGCCGAGGACCAGGTAGGAATGCGTCCAGATGTCCCAGGTGCGCAGCGCCGGCGCTCCGTCCCACGTCACCGGCTTGGGCGGCTGCTTCACCATGAAGCGGCGCGACGGCGCGTAATTGCCGAGATAGCCGTCGGCATCCTGGTGCTCGATCAGATAATCGGCGACGCGCACCACGCGCGCCAGCAGCGCATCGTCGCCAGCCCGCACGGCAGCGCGCGTCGCGGCGACCAGCCATTTGCCGGCATGCTCGCCATACCAATCGCCTTCCTCGTCACCGGCGACGATCTCGGGCGCGAACAGGGCGATCGCCGGACTATGCTCGTCGGTGATGAAGTGCGAGAGCCTGCCCTTGCGATTGGCCTCGACCGCCTCGCCCAGCAGCCCGCTTAATGTCACCGCGCCGAGCGGTGCGAGGCGCATCGCCGGTTCAGCGATCGGCGGCACAACGGAATCCGATCCCGGCCGAGCGGTCCTTGGCTGGCGCCATCAGCAGGAACTTGCCGTGCTCGTCGAGCCGATAGGCCTGGGGAAAATACCAGTGCGAGGTTTGCGGCTGATAGGCGCTGCCGCCGCGCAGCACAGCGGCGCGGACGCGATCGTCGCGATATTCGTCGGTCCATTGCCACACATTGCGGACCAGATCCTCGACACCGAACGGGCTCGCGCCGGCGGGATGCGCATCGACATCGGCGGGTTCCGGCATCACGCGGTCGAGCGACGGTGCGGGCACCGCCGCCTCGTCCCAGTCATTGCCCCAGGGATAGAATCGGCCGTCGCTCCCTTGCGCGGCATAATGCCATTCCCATTCGCGCGGCAGGCGCTTGCCTGCCCAGTCGGCATAGGCACGCGCATCCTCGATCGCGACCCAGGTGACCGGCTTGTTCTCCCATCCGGCCGGCGGCGCGCCGTTTTGCCAATGGCGCAGGAAGTTGCGGTCGTCGGCCGGCGCATAGCCGCTGGCGTCGAGAAAGGCCTTGAACTGGGCATTGGTCACCGGGAAGCGATCGATCCAGAAGGCATCGACCGCCATGCGACGGCGATGATGGCGGCGCGGACTGTCTTCCCACGGATATTGCACGTCGACGCCGTCGGCGGCGTAGCCCTCGATTTCGATGCCGTGCACCGCGAAGTCGAACTCGCCGGCCGGAATCGCAACCATGCCTTCGGGCGCGTCGGCATAACGAGCAGTCGGCGTGATCGGCACCAGTTCCTGCTTCGCCGAACTCCAGGTCGAAGAGATCGAGGCAAGCGGCGTGGCGGCGCGAGCGCGCATCTCGGCCAGGAAGGCGTCGAGGCCCGCGACGGTCTCGCCCTCATCGAGAGCGAGGATGGCGCCGAAACCGCGCGCCGCAATGTCGAGCGCCAGGATCGCGCGGTCGCCGTCGATCCGCGGATCGAGCGCCACGCCGTTCCAGACGTCGAAATATGTCGTACCGGCCTTATGCGGTACCGCGAGCTGGTCGCCGTCAATGGCATATTCGGCGCGGTTGATCAGTGTCCACAGGGTCCTTTCCTCGCCCGGGAAGCGGCTGGCGAAGATCCCCGCCTGCAACGTCCGCTCGTACGGCCGCCAGTCGGGGCTGACGATCAGCGGCGCGAAGAAGCGCTGGACCATCGCCACCCGGCGCAGCGTCTCTGCGTCGCGCGGAGTGAATTGATTGACGAAGCCGAACACATTCTCCCAGGCGACGTAACCGACGCCGTTGAAAAAGGCGTGCTGCAGGTCGTTGGTCCGCGCGCGGCTCCAGCGGTTCTCGATATTGATGATGTGCCTGGGCTCGAGCCATTTGAGTTTGAGCACCGTCGGAATGCTCTCGTCGGGGACGCGCTTGGTCCAGCTTTGCAGGTTCCAGCTGAGGATATGGTCGCCGGCCTGCGCCGTCGTCTCGGGCTGGAGCACGACCGCGCCGCCCGCCGCCTCGCACGCTTTGTGGAAGGCGAGCGGCACGCCGCTATAGGTGTCGCCGTTGACGCCGTCGGCGCCGGTCGCGGCGACGATCGCCGCCATGCGGTCCCAATCGGGCGCATCGCCGGGCCGCGTGCCGTTATCCCACGGCATGGTCGGCAGGAACACCTTGACCCCGCGGCGATGGAAATCGGCGACCGCTTGCTTCAATCCCTCGATCCCGCCGGGCAGGGCGTCGACCAGGTCGAACTGGCTGCGGTCGTCGATCCCGATATTGGGATAGATGTACCAGAGGAGCACGCTGTCGATCGTGCCGAGCCGCGCCTCGAGATCGTCGAGATACCGGTCGACCGTATAGCGGCCGGTGTCGGGATCGTAGAAATAGCGATCCTCGACCATCAGCAGGTGATGGACGAAATTCGCCTGCGACCATTGCAGTTCGGGGCGGCGATAGAGCGCTTCATCGAAGCCGATGCGGATCAGATGTTCGCGGCGCCACTCGATCAGCCCCTGCACCCATTCGTCGGCGGCGCCGTCGGCGTCGATTTTCCAGCGGCCCATTTCCTGGAACGGCCAGCCGGGGACCTTGCCCGGCGTCGGCAGATAGGGGCCGGTGAGCGCGTGTGAGAATTTGACGTCGCTGGTCGTGCGGATCGGGTTGGTCATGGGTCTTTCTTCAAATCGCTGCCGCGGCCAAGCCACAATAAGCGGCTAGGTCGTCAAGGCCATGCTGGCGCGCATCGGCGATGAAGGCGTCCAGCTCGGCGCGGGACGGGATGCTCGATTGCGCGCCCGCCTTGGTTGTGGCGAGCGCTCCGGCCGCCGCGGCGCGAGCCAAAGCGGCCGGCAGGTCGAGGCCCTCCGCCAGGCCTGCGGCAAGCACGCCGCAAAAGGTGTCGCCGGCGGCGGTGGTATCGACCGGAGTGACGGCGAAGGCGGGTTGGAGCACATAGTCCTGACCGACACGTGCGCAGGCGCCTCGCCCACCCAGCGTTACCACGGTGATGCCGACCCCAGTCCGCGCGAGCTGCTCGGCGAGCGATCCTTCGATACCCACGAGCATGCCAAGCTCGTCCTCGTTCACGACCAGCAGGTCGACCACCGCGAGCAGGTCGGCAGGGAGGGCACGCGCCGGCGCCGCGTTGAGCAGCACCTTTACGCCGCGATTGCGCGCGGCCCGGGCAAAGGCCGACACCGTGTCGAGCGGCGTTTCGAGCTGCATCACCAGCCACGCTATGCCGTCGAGATCGGGAAGGTCGTCGGGACCGAGA
>Ga0310811_10007920_pt1 | contig 13625 bp, 5 predicted proteins | sample YCmetagenome_FD_207642 | JGI IMG/M metagenome (GOLD analysis project Ga0310811, IMG submission 207642) | Soil microbial communities from experimental microcosm in Duke University, North Carolina, United States - YC | ecosystem: Engineered > Artificial ecosystem > Soil microcosm > Unclassified ... | reverse complement strand
CGTAGTCGTTGCATCCCGCTTCCAGCGCCTTCTCGCGATCCCCCGCCATCGCATGCGCCGTCAGCCCGATGATCGGCACGACCTTCGTCTCGGGAGCCGCCCGGAGCTGGCGCGTCGCTTCCCAGCCGTCGATTTCCGGAAGGCTCATGTCCATGAGAATGAGGTCGTAGCCGCCGGACCGCGCCATTTCGACGCCCTGGCGGCCGTCCACCGCCATCGTCACCTCGTACCCTTTCCGCTGCAGGCGCCGCGACAGCATGTCGCGATTCATCTCGTTGTCTTCGACCAGCAAGATCCGCGGCATTACCGAGCCCCCCCGATCAATCCCTGAACCTCCGCGAGCACCGCCTCCGGTCCCCCCCGCCCTTTCTCGAACACCCGCGCCACACCGCCGTTCAGGCGGCGCCGGTCTTCATCGGTCAGATCCTTGGCGGTGATCACCACCACGGGAATGCGCGGCACCGCTCGGCGGCGCAGTCCCTCGAGAAACTCGAAACCGTCCATCTCAGGCATCACGAGGTCGAGCAGGACGAGCGCCGGTAGCCGCGCGGCGACGCGATCGAGCGCGATCCGGCCGTTGGCCGCCTCGTCCACCTGCCAGCCGTGTTGTTCCAGCGTGCGCCGCAACGTCTCCCGCGTCGCCGCATCGTCCTCGACCACCAGCACCGATCGTTCGGCACTCGTGGGCGCGTACTTGGCGAGCACCGCCGTCAGGCGCTTCCGATCGATCGGCTTCGTCAGATACTCCGACACCCCGAGCGCGAATCCCATCGGTTTGTCGTCGACGACGCTGAGGATCACGACCGGAATCGCCGCCAGCGCGGGATCCGCCTTGAGGCTCGAGAGCACGGACCAGCCGTCCATCCCCGGCATCAGCACGTCGAGGGTGATGATCGTCGGGATCAGCTCGCGCGCCAGCTCGAGGCCGGTCTCGCCGTCCGGAGCGGTCTCGACGCGGAACCCTTCGCGACTGAGGAACCGCCCCAGCAGGTTGCGGACCCCGGCGTCGTCGTCCACGACGAGGACGGTCCCCCGCTCGGGACGGCCCCCGTCCGGCCGCCAGCTGCGTTGCTCCTCGCCCGCCGCGGCGCCCGCCAGGGGAAGCCGGACCGTGAACGTCGACCCCTTGCCCGGCTCGCTGGCGACGGCGACGTCGCCGCCCATCATCTGGCACAACCGGCGGCTGATCGCGAGGCCCAGCCCCGTGCCGCCGTATTTGCTCGCGGTGGACGCCTCCGCCTGCGTAAATGCCTGAAACAGCCTGCTCACCTGCTCCTCGGTCATGCCGATGCCCGTGTCGCGCACGCTGAGCGTGAGCTGCCCGTCGTCCCGCAGCGCGGCCAGCGAGATGACCCCGTCGGCGGTGAATTTCGAGGCATTGGAGAGGAGATTCAGGAGAATCTGCCGTATCCGGGTCGCGTCTGCTCGGATCGTGCCGAGATCGTCGGCGGCCTCGAGCTCGAAGCGATTGCCGTGCTTGGCGATCAGCGGCCGGACGGTCGTCACGACTTCGTCGATCAACGGACGCACGGCGACGGTCTCGAGGTACAGCTCCATCTTCCCCGCCTCAATCTTCGAGAGGTCGAGGATGTCGTTGATGACGGCGAGCAGATGCTGGCCGGCCGAATGGATCTTGCCGAGGTCGGCGGCGTACCCCTCCTGCCCGTCCTCGACCGCCTGCTCCTGCAGCATTTCGCTGTACCCGATGATCGCGTTGAGCGGCGTGCGCAACTCGTGGCTCGTGCTCGCGAGAAAGCGGCTCTTCGTTTCGTTCGCCGCCTCGGCTTCGCGCCGCGCCGTCAACAGCTCCGAGATGTCGTGGTACAGCGCCATCATGCCGACCCGCTCGCCGCCCACGGTGACCGGAATCGTCAGCACTTCCACGTCGATGAACGAACCGTCCTTGCGGCGCCGCCGCGCGTTGCCGGAGGTCGCCCGCCCCTGCTGGAGGGCCTGGGTGGTGAACGCCTGCGCCTCCGCCAGCGTCCCTTCCGTCGTCACCAGGGTATCGAGGTTCTGCCCCTTCACTTCGCCTTCCGTATACCCGAACAGCGTTTCGAAGGCGGGATTGCAGGAGCGGATATGGTTGTCGGCGTCGATGTTGACGATTGCGACGGGGTTGTTCCGGACGAGCACCTCGAACTGCTGCTGCGCCGCCGAGTACAGTCGCGCGTTTTCGATGGCGATCGCGGCTTGCGGCGCGAACATCATGAGGCGGCGCAGGTCCGATTCTCCGAACTCCCGAGTCGGATCGGCGTGTACGCTCGCGATGGCGCCCACGAGGCGGTTGCCGATCATGAGGGGGCCCGCCATCACCGATTGAATCGAGCTGCTCTCGTATTTCCCCGAGTGCCCCGCCCACTCCTGGTAGCGCGGGATGATGAGCGGCTCGTGCGTCCGGGCGACCGTGCCCATCGCGCCCTCTCCCAGCGCCATCCGCGTACCGACGGCATTGGTTTCCAGACGATAGCTCGAGACGATCACCAGGTCGTCGCGGGATTCGTCGTAGGTCGCCAGCTCGCCGCCCGTCACGCCCAACAGCTCGACCGCCCGCTGCAGCACGCGCTCCAGCACCTTGGCGAGCTCCAGCTCGCCCGAGAGATCCTGCATCGTGTCGAGCACCGCTTCCTGCTCCTGGGCGCGCTCGCGCTCGACGGTGAACAGCCGCGCGTTTTCGATCGCGATGGCGGCCTGGGCCGCGAACAGATTGAGCAGCCGCAGGTCGCGCTCCCCGAAGGTGCGCGACGGATCGGCGTGCACGCTGGCGATCGCGCCGACCAGCCGGGAGCCGATCAGGAGCGGCGCCGCCATCACGGTCTGGATCGAGCTGCGCAGGTACTGCGAGGACCGGCTCTCCCACTGCTGGTAGCGCGGGATGATCAGCGGCTCGTGCGTCCGGCCGACCTGTCCCATGGCGCCTTCCCCCAGCGCCATGCGGGTGCCGACGGCGTCCGTCCCCATGTTCTGGCTCGCCACGATCACGAGCTGCTGCGCGCGCTCGTCGTAGATCGCCAGCTCGCCCCCGGAGACGTCGAGCAGCGAGACCGCCCGCTCGAGCACCGCCTGCAGCAGCTTGTCGAGCTCCAGCTTGCCGGAGAGATCGGCCAGTGTGTCGAGCAGCGCCCGCTGCTCGGCGAGGCGCTGGCGCTCGGCCGCGAGCAGTCGGGTGCGGCCGATGGCGATCCCGGCCTGATTGGCCGCTGCGGCGAGGATCTCGAGGTCCCCCTGCTCGAAGGCCTGGCCGGCGGCCCGCTGCACCGCCAGCTCGCCGATGGCGCTCTGGTCGATGCGCAGCGGCAGCCGCAACTCGGAGCGCCCGTCCGCACCGGACTCGAACGCGCCCGCCTGCGCGCGCAGCGTGGGCTCGAACGCTCCCCCCGTTCCGCCCACCAGGTACAAGCCGACGCCATCGAAGCCGAACGCCTCGTGCCGCAGGCTCTCGGCGACGCTGCGACAGACGTCGTCCTCGTTCTGTGATTCGGCGATGCGGTTGCTCAATGCGAGCAGCGCGGAGCGCAGCAGGTTGCTCATGCCGGCAGCCGGACCGTGAACGTGGACCCCTCGCCCGGACGGCTGTCGACCGTCACATCGCCTCCCATCATCTGGGCGAAGTGCTTCGTGATCGTGAGGCCGAGTCCCGTGCCGCCGTACTTGGCCGCGGTCGCCGCGTCGGCCTGCGAGAATGCCTCGAACAGGCGATCCATCTGCGCCGGGGTCATGCCGATGCCGGAATCGCGTACTGCCAGCAGGATCGCATCGCCGCTCGGAAGGGATTCGCGATCGACGATCAGGGTGATGGTGCCATGGTCGGTGAACTTGGCGGCATTCGACAACAGGTTGAGCACCATCTGCCGCACCTTGGTGAGGTCGGCGCGCATCGAGCCGATGCGCGGCGGGCACTGGAGCTCGAGGTGGTTGGTGTTCTTTTCGATCAACGGCTGAACGGTGGCGACGATCTCTTCGACGAGCGTGGCGAGGTCGAAGGTCTCGAGATGCAGCTCCATCTTGCCGGCCTCGATCTTCGACAGGTCGAGAATGTCGTTGATCAGCGCGAGCAGGTGCCGGCCGGCCGTGCGAATCCGGCTCACGTCGGCGGCCAGGCTCTGCGCCCCGAGCTCCTCGACCTCCTCCTGCACCATTTCGCTGTAGCCGATGATGGCGTTCAGCGGCGTCCGCAGCTCGTGGCTCATGCTCGCGAGAAACTGGCTCTTGGCCTTGCTCGCGTCCTCCGCCTCGCGGCGCGCGGCGAGCAGCTCCGTGATGTCGTGGTACAGCGCCATCAGCGCGACGCGCTCGCCGTCCACGATCACCGGCACGGCGAGCACTTCGACGTCGACCAGCGTGCCGTCCTTGCGCCGCCGGCGGCCGATTCCGTGGACCGGTTGCGTGAGGGCGGCCTGCGAGTACTGCTCGGCCTCCGAGCGGGTGGCTTCGGTCGCCACCAGGTCATCCAGGTTCTTGCCGATGGAATCGGCCGGCGCGTAACCGAACAGCTTTTCGAACGCCGGATTGCAGGAGACGATGTCGAGACCGCGATCCAGCGTCACGATCGCCACCGGGCTGTTGCGCACCAGCTCCTCGAAATACTGCTTCTGGCGCTGGGCCGAAGCGTAGAGCCGCGCGTTCTCGATCGCGATCGCCGCCTGCGGGGCGAACATGGTGAGCAGCCGCAGGTCGTCGGGACCGAACACGCGGTTGGGGTCGGAATGGATCGTCGCGATCGCCCCGACGAGACGCCGGCCGATGAGCAGCGGCGCGGCCATGACCGATCGAACGGTGACGTCGGCGTACTTCGGCGAACGGCCGAGCCACTCCGTGTAGGACGGGATGATGAGCGGCTGGCGCGTGACGGCCACGTGGCCCATTGCCCCTTCGTTCAGCGCGAGTCTCGTCCCGGTCGAGTCTTTCCCGATGTTCTGGCTGGCCGCGACGACGAGCTGCTGGGTCTGCTCCTCGTAAATCGCCACTTCTCCGCCCGTCACCCCCAGGAGCGTGACGGCGCGGTTCAGCACCGCTTGCAATACGCGGGGCAGCTCGAGATCGGAGGAGAGGTCCGACATCGTGTCGAGCAGCGCGCGGTGTTCGTCGACCCGGCGCCGCTCCTCGGCGAGCAGCCGGGCGCGGCCGATCGCGATGCTCGCCTGGTTGGCGGCGGCGGTGAGGATCTCGAAATCCTCGGCGCCGAAGGCGTTCTTCTCGCCGCTTTCCACCACCAGCACGCCGATCATCCGGCCGTCGAGCCGCAGCGGCACGTCCACTTCCGACCCCCCCGCCGGGCTCGGCAGGTAGCCCACCGCGCGGCTCACGTCGGGGGTGTAGTGCAGCCGGCCATCCTCGAGCACGCGCTCGCTGAGACCTTGTCCGGGGTGGACGCGGTATCGGTGCGGGACGTCGGGCCAGCCGACGGAGGCCTGGAGCACCCGGTCCCCCGTTTCCGGTTCGAGCAGGAAGGCGCCCAAAAAGTTGTAGCCCAGGGCTTCGTCGTGCAGCCCTTCGACCATCGAGCGATAGACGTCCGCTTCGTCGGTCGCCGCCGCGATACCGGCGGTGAGCCGCAGCAGCGCCGCCTGCCGGCGCGCGACGTCCTCGTCATGCCGTCGCACGATCGGGCGCTTCACGGCCGTTCGCCGCACGGGCTTCACGAGACGAGCTCTCGCACGGTGGCCGCGAGCGCTTCGAGACCACGCGCCCCCTTCTCGACGACCCGCTCGACACCGCCGTTCAACCGCCGCCGCTCCTCGTCCGTCAGCTCCTTCGCGGTAATTACGGCGACCGGGACGGCGCGCCAGGCCTCCCGCTCGCGCATCGCCTCCAGAAACTCGAAGCCGTTCATCTCCGGCATCATCAAGTCGAGCAGGACGAGATCGGGCACGCCCACGGCCATGCGGTCGAGCGCGGCGCGACCGTGCTCCGCCTCGACGACCTCGCAGCCTTCGCTCTCGAGCGCCCGACACAGCAGCTGCCGGGTGAGCGCATCGTCCTCCACGACGAGCACGCGCCGGCGCGATCCCAGCTTGCCGTGTTTCCGGAGTACCCGGAGCAAGTGGTCCCGCTCGACGGGCTTCGTGAGGTAGTCGGCGGCGCCCAGCGCGAATCCGAGGTGGTGCTCGTCCACTACCGACAGCATGATCACCGGGATCTCGGCCGTGGTGGGGTCGCTTTTCAAGGCGGCGAGCACGGCCCAGCCGTCCATACCGGGCATGACGATGTCGAGTGTGATCGCGTCGGGGTGGCGCTTGCGCGCCGCTTCGATGCCGGCCGGTCCGTCTTCCACCCCGACGGCGTGCAGTCCGTGTTTCTCCAGATGGCGCATCACCAGCTCGCGCGCCGTCGCGTCGTCGTCGATCACGAGGACGGTGCCGGCCTGAGCCACGCCCTCGGGGAGCGACTCGGGCGTCCCGCGCGCCACCTGCTCCACCGGTCCCGCCGCGGGGAGGCGCACAGTAAACGTGGACCCTGTGCCCGCCTGGCTTTCGACCGTGATCTCGCCGCCCATCAACTGACAGAGCCGCCGCGTGATCGCGAGGCCGAGTCCGGTGCCGCCGTAGCGGGAGGCGGTCGACGCCTCGGCCTGCGAGAACGCCTGAAACAACCGGCCCAGCTGCTCGGGCGTCATCCCGATCCCCGAGTCCCGCACCCGGAAGACGACATCGTCGGCAGCGCGCTCGACGTCCAGCGTGATGCGACCATGATCGGTGAACTTGCAGGCGTTGGAGAGCAGGTTGAGGAGGATCTGGCGCAGGCGAGTCGTGTCGGAGCGGATCGCCCCGATCTCGATGTCGCAGCGCAGCTCGAGACGGTTGCCGTTTCGCTCCACGAGCGGCTGTATCGTTGCGGCGACCTGTTGCACCAGCGGGGCGATGTCGAACGTCTCGAGATGCAGTTGCATCTTGCCGGCTTCGATCTTCGAGAGATCGAGCACGTCGTTGATCAGCGTGAGCAGGTGCTTGCCGGCCGCGTGGATCTTCTGGAGGTCCGGCACCGCGGCCGGCTCGCCGCGCTCTTCCGCGTCCTCCTGCAGCATCTCGCTGTAGCCGATGATCGCGTTCAACGGTGTGCGCAGCTCGTGGCTCATGCTGGCGAGGAACTGGCTCTTGGCGCTGTTGGCGGCCTCGGCGTCGCGTCGCGCGCGCAACAACTCCGTGATGTCGTGGTACAGCGCCATCAGCCCGACGCGCCGTCCCCCCACGACAACGGGTACGCCCAGTACCTCCACGTCCACGATGGTTCCATCCTTCCGACGCCGCTGGCTGATGACCTGAACGGGACGGCTGGCGAGCGCCTGCTCCGTGTAGGCGGCGGCCTCGATGCGCGTCGTCTCGGTCGTAATGAACGAATCCAGGTCCTTGCCGACCACCTCCGCCTCCCGATACCCGTACAGCTTCTCGAAGGCCGGATTGGCGGAGACGACGTTGTGGTTGACGTCCAGCGTCACGATCGCCACCGGGCTGTTGGAGACGAGCTCGGCGAAGTACTGCCGCTGCTCCTGGGCGGCCGTAAAGAGGCGGGCGTTCTCGATCGCGATCGCCGCCTGTGGGGCGAAGAGGTTGAGCAGGCGGAGATCGTCGGGACCGAAGCGCCGGTTGGGGTCGCGGTCCATGAACGCGATCGCCCCGACGAGATGGCCACCCATCAGGAGCGGCGCGACCATGACGGCGTGGAAGTCGACCTGCGCGTACTGCGGCGAGCGGCCCGCCCACTCCAGGTAATTGTCGATGATCAGCGGCTTGCCGTCCTTGGCCGCAAAGCCCATCGCTCCTTCACCAAGGGCCATGCGGGTGCCGGTGGTATCCCGCTTGCCGATGTTGTGGCTCGCCACCACCTCGAGCTCGCGCGCGGCCGTGTGGTAGATGGCCAGCTCGCCGTGACTCACGTGCAACAGACTGACCGCGCGCTCGAGCACCGCCTGCAGCAGCGTCGACAGCTCGAGCTGCGCCGAGAGGTCGGCCATCGTGGCGCGCAGCGCTTCTTCCTCGTCGGCACGCTGTCGCTCGGCGTTCAGGAGGCGCGCGCGCCCGATGGCGATCCCCGCCTGGTTGGCGGCCGCGGTGAGGATCTCGAAGTCGTTCTCGTCGAACGCGTGCGGGTGGTTGCTCTCCACCACCAGCACACCGACCAGCTGCCGGTTGATCATGACCGGGACGTCGACCTCGGATCCTTCATTGCGCGTCGGCAGGTAGCGGGTGTCTTGGGTGACTTCAGGCGTGTAGTGGAGACGACCATCGAGGAGGGGAAGCTCGCTCAGACCCTGGCCGGGACGGACGCGCAGTCCCGTCGGGGCCGTGTCCCAGCCCGCACTTGCCTCCAGGACCCGATCCCCGGTGGCCGGATCGACCAGCAGGAGAGCGACGAAGTCGTAGCCCAGCGCTTCGTCGCGCAGTCCGGCCGCCGCGGCGCGGCAAATCTCCGCTTCCGTCTCCGCCACGGCGATCGCCGTGCTGAGACGCATCAATGCCGCACCACGGTCGGGCGACGGAGGCCGAACTCGAGCGTGACGGGAGTGGACTGCGGGCGAGCGCTTGGGCACGAGTCCCGCTGAATATGCCGCTGCGATCATCGGCCGCCAGTGCGGCAGCTTCATGATGATACGCCACACCACTGTGGCCGCCTCGCTGCAGCACTTCGTCGCACCGCTGCCGTTGTTCAGCGCACGCCTGTGTCAACAGGAGGCAAGGCGGGGATATGGGCGGCCACTCCGTCCACGTCGATTCTTCCCTCGCCACAACGCTCCAGCAGGCGGCGCAAGAGGCTGCAGGCTCTCGATAAAGCTGATAGCTGATAGCTGATAGCTGACAGCCCATGGCGTATTTAGATTCCCGCATGTGAGCGAATTCGTCTTCGGCACCAACAACGCCGCCTTCGTGCAGGTGATGTACGAGCAATACCTGCGCGATCCCGCCTCCGTATCGGAAGACTGGCGCGCCCTGTTCGACAACGGAAAGCTGGCCGAGCTGCCGATCATCAAGACCGATCGGGCGGAGGTGCTTTCCTCTGCACCGCCCGGCGCACCGCCGGCGCCCGCACCCGGCTCCGCGCCGGGCGCGGGGCTAACGCCGATCACCGGCCCGGCCGCCCGGCTCGTCCAGAACATGACCGACTCCCTCGACGTCCCCACCGCGACGTCGTTCCGGGACGTCACCGTGGCCGCGCTCGCGACGCGCCGCCAGGCGCTCAACGCCGCGCTCGCGGCCCGCAACCTGAAGATCTCGTTCACGCACCTCATCGGCTGGGGGATCGTCCAGGCCGCGAAACAGTTTCCCATCATGGGGCGCGCGTTCCACGAAGTGGACGGCAAGCCGCACCGCTTCGACCCCGACGGCATACACCTCGGTCTCGCCGTGGACGTGGAGCGGAAGGACGGCAGTCGCGCGCTCGTCGTGCCGGTGATCAAACACGCCGAGACGATGGACTTCGCCGCCTTTCACACCGCGTATGAAGCACTGGTCGACAAGGCGCGCTCGAACCGGCTGCTCCCCGACGATTTCGCCGGGGCCACGATCACGCTGACGAACCCGGGTACCATCGGCACCGTCGCCTCGGTCCCGCGGCTCATGAAGGGTCAGGGCTCGATCATCGCCACCGGCGCGATCCGCGACGTGGCCGGCGCGCAGGTCATGACGATCACGAGCACGTACGACCACCGCGTCATTCAGGGTGCGGAGTCGGGGATGTTTCTGCGGCGACTCGACGCGCTGTTGCAGGGAGGGGACGGGTTCTACGATGCGATCGCGGAGAGCTTGGGAGAAAAGGCCCTCAGCGTTCAGCCGTCAGCCGTCAGCGCTCAGCCGAAGGCTGCCGCCACCACCGCGCCCGCGGCGAGCGCGACCCTCGGGGATCTCAAGCTCGTGGCCGCGGCCTTGGCGCTCGTCAAAGCGCACCGGCACTTCGGCCACATGGCCGCCCGACTCGATCCCCTGGGCTCGGCCCCGCCCGGCGACCCCGCGCTCGACCCCGCCCCGCTCGGGCTCACGCCGGAGGTCATGGCGCGGATCCCCACAGAGGTGTTGCGCATCTACGTGCCGGGGAAGACGCTGGCCGAGGCGTATCCGAGCCTGCACGACACGTATTGCGGAACGATCGCATACGAAGTCGAGCACATCGGGAGCCACGAGCAGCGCGTCTGGTTGCGGCAGGTGATCGAGTCGGGACTGCACCGCAAGCGCATGTCGCCCGACGCGAAGAAGAAGCTGCTCTCCCGTCTCACGGTGGTGGAAGCGCTCGAGCGATTCCTGCACCGCGCCTACCTCGGTCAGAAGCGCTTCTCGATCGAGGGGCTCGACGTCACGGTCCCGATGCTCGACCTCACGATCGAGCTGGCCGGCACCAACGGCGCGCGCGATGTAGTGATCGGCATGGCCCATCGCGGCCGGTTGAACATGCTGGCGCACACCGTGGGCCTGCCCTACGAGACGATCTTCGCCGAGTTCGAGGGGGGGCGGAACGTCGAAGAGACGCTGACGCCGGAAGGCGGCACGGGAGACGTGAAGTACCACCACGGTGCGAAGGGCACCTATCGCACCGCCTTCGGCAAGACGATCACGGTCAGTCTGAGCCCCAATCCGAGCCATCTCGAGGCGGTCAATCCCGTGGTGGAAGGACGCGCCCGCGCCGAGCAGACGAGCCGCCAGGGCACGGAAGCGCTCCACGACGGCACCGTGGCCCTGCCGGTGCTGATCCACGGCGACGCGGCCTTCCCTGGGCAGGGCGGCGTCGCCGAGACGTTCAACCTGGCGCGGCTCGCGGGCTACACCACGGGCGGCACGATTCACCTGATCGGCAACAATCAGATCGGGTTCACGACCGATCCGCGCGAGGGGCGCTCGACCGACTACTCGAGCGATCTCGCCAAGGGATTCGACGCCCCGATCATCCACGTCAACGCCGACGATCCCGAGGCGGCGCTCGCGGCCGTCCGCCTCGCGATGATGTACCGGGAGAAGTTCCGCGGCGACGTGGTGATCGACGTGGTCGGATACCGCCGCCACGGCCACAACGAAGGGGACGAGCCCGCCTACACGCAGCCGCTCATGTACGAGCGCATCAAGCAGACGCCGACGGTGCGGGAGAAGTACGCGGCGCAGCTCGCGCAGGAAGGCGTGCTGGATCAGGCCGCGGCGCAGGCCGAGTGGGACGCGTCGTATGCCCGGCTCCAGCAAATCCAGCAGGCGCTGAAGGCGAGCCTCGCGGCCGGCTCGGGCGGCGAGGAGCCGCACCGCATCTCCCAGCAGACCGCCGTCGAGCCGGAGACAGCGGTCCGCGCCGAGCTGCTCAGCGCGTTGAACGAGCAGCTGCTCGTAATACCTGAGGGCTTTACGCCCAATCCCAAATTGAAGAAGCAGCTCGACCGCCGGCTCGAAACGCTGGGGCGCTCGGGTGGGATCGAATGGGCCCAGGCAGAAGCGCTCGCCTTCGCTTCGCTGCTCGCGGAGGGTGTCCCGATCCGGCTCACCGGCCAGGACACGGCACGCGGGACGTTCAGCCAGCGCCACCTCGTGCTGCACGATGCCACGAACGGGCGGCGCTACGCGCCGATCCAGCACCTCTCCGGGGGGCGCGCGCCGTTCGAGCTGCACAACAGCCCGCTGTCGGAGCTCGCGTGCATGGGCTTCGAATACGGCTACGCCGTGGCGGCTCCGGAGGCACTGGTGCTATGGGAGGCGCAGTACGGCGATTTCGCGAACGGCGGCGAGGTGATCCTCGACCAGTTCATCATCTCGGGACTCGCGAAGTGGGGGCAGACGTCGCGCCTGACGCTGCTCCTGCCCCATGGGTACGAAGGCCAGGGCCCGGAGCATTCGAGCGCCCGACTGGAGCGATTCCTCGCGCTCGGCGCAGAGGGCAACATCCGCGTCGCCAATTGCACGACGCCGGCGCAGTACTTCCACCTGTTGCGGCGTCAGGCCCGGCACGGGGAAATGCGGCCGCTCATCGTGATGACGCCGAAGAGCCTGCTGCGGTTGCCGGCGGCGACGTCGCGGCTCGACGAGCTCACACAGGGGAAATTCCGGGCGGTGCTCGACGACGCGGGCGCGGCGGACCGGCGCGACGCGATCACCCGGCTCGTGTTGTGCAGCGGCAAGATCTATTACGACCTGCTCGCGTCGCCCGCGCGCGCCGCGGCGACGCACGTCGCGATCGGACGCGTGGAGCTCCTGTATCCCTTCCCCGTCCCCGATCTGACGGAGCTGGTGCGCCGCTATCCGAAACTCGCGGAAGTGGTGTGGGTGCAGGAGGAGCCGCGCAATATGGGACCCCGCAAGTTCCTGCTGCCGAAGCTGCGCGACCTCACTCCAGCAGCGATCGTGATCAAGGATGTGTCCCGCCCCGAGCGGGCCAGCCCCGCCGAAGGCTATCCGGCAGCCCACCAGGCCGAACAGGCGAGGATCGTGAAAGAGGCGCTGGCGTAGGAAGGATGGCAGCCCAATCGCTCACCCTCGTCCGCTTCGTCGTGCTGGGGGTCTTCCTCCTCGCGGTGCTCCTTGCGGTGATGTCGTGGCTCGTCCGCACACGGCGTGTCTCGCCGTTCAGCGCCGTCGGACGGGGGCTGCGGCAGGTGACGGATCCGGTCATGCATCCGATCGAGCGCCTCGTCGTGCGGCGCGGCGGGAATCCCGTGCAGGCGGGATGGTGGCTCGTCATCATCGTCGCCGTGATCGGCGTACTCGTCGTTTCGCTTGCCCAGTGGTTCGTCGCGTCGTGGTACGACCTCAGCGGCGCCGCCCGCGTCGGCCCGCGGGCGTTGATCGCCCTCGGGGTCGGGGTGATCTACGACGTGCTGTTCGTGGCGATCCTGCTGCGGGTCATCGGCTCGTGGCTCGGGGCATTTCAATACTCGCCATGGATGCGACCGGTCTACTGGCTCACCGACTGGATCGTCGTGCCGATTCGGCGACTCCTGCCGCCCATCGGCACGTTCGACTTCAGCCCGCTCGTGGCGTTGCTGTTGCTGTGGGTGTTGAAGCAGTTCGTGTATCGGATACTCCTGTAGAGACGCTGTCAGCTGTCGGCACCAGCTATCAGCTATCAACTTGAAACCAGTCGCGCGCGTGCAGATGCAGGTAGTTCCACGAGCCGGTGTCACAGAGGTCGCGGGCCGGCATGGGGACGGAGTGCGCGTGAGGGTCGCCGCGCCTCCGGTGGATGGGGCGGCGAACGAGGAGCTTGTGCGGTTCATTGCGAAGCGGCTGGGCGTGGCGCGTACAGCGGTGACGGTGGCGCGCGGACACGCGGCACGACGTAAGACCGTGGTGATCGAGGGGCTTTCGACCGAAGCTGCGCTCAGGCGACTCCTGGAGACCACGTGAGATTGCTTAAGACGCTCGTCAGCTTTGTCGTCGCGACGTTGGTCGGCGTGCTGGGGAATCAGCTGTTCGGTGCGTTCGGGATGGTGCTGGGATTCGTCGCAGGTGGCGTTGCTGCCTGGTGGGTGGCCCGCAGAATTACTGACGGCTGACGGCTGACGGCTGATCGCTGGTCTTGAACACCCGGAACAGGTAGAAGAGCGACGGCACGAGGACGAGCGCGCCGACGACGAGCGCCGCGAGCACGAGGCGCAGCGTGGCGACAGGTGCAGCGGCCGATTCGATCGTCAGGTCGGGCGGGACGACGTAGGGATACTGGCTCCA
>Ga0310811_10007919_pt1 | contig 13625 bp, 11 predicted proteins | sample YCmetagenome_FD_207642 | JGI IMG/M metagenome (GOLD analysis project Ga0310811, IMG submission 207642) | Soil microbial communities from experimental microcosm in Duke University, North Carolina, United States - YC | ecosystem: Engineered > Artificial ecosystem > Soil microcosm > Unclassified ... | reverse complement strand
CTTGGCCCCCTGCCGCGGCTGGATGGAGCCGTCGGCATTGCGAACCCAGCCGCCGTTCCACTTGTCCTGGTTTTCCCATTCCTTGGGATAGCCGATGCCGGGCTTGGTCTCGACGTTGTTGAACCAGGCGTACTCCATGCCGGGCCGGCTGGTCCATACGTTCTTGCAGGTCACCGAACACGTATGGCAACCGATGCACTTGTCGAGATTCAGCACCATGCTGATCTGTGCGCGTATCTTCATACCGCTTCTCCATGGGCTTGTACCGGGCCGATCAGCTCGTTGGCTACCGGCGTGTCCAGCCAGTCGATCTTCTCCATCTTGCGCACGACCACGAACTCGTCCCGGTTGGTGCCGACCGTGCCGTAGTAATTGAAGCCGTAACTGAGTTGCGCGTACCCGCCGATCATGTGCGTGGGCTTCAGCACGATCCGGGTCACGGAATTGTGGATGCCGCCGCGCGCCCCGGTAATCTCCGAGCCCGGCGTATTCACGATCTTTTCCTGCGCGTGGTACATCATCACCATGCCGGGCTTGACGCGCTGGCTGACCACCGCGCGCGCCGCAATGGCGCCGTTCAGGTTGAACAGCTCCACCCAGTCATTGTCGACAATACCCGCGCTCTTCGCATCATCCTCGGAGAGCCAGATGCATGGCCCGCCCCGGCTCAGCGTGAGCATCATCAGGTTGTCGGTGTAGGTCGAATGAATGCCCCACTTCTGATGCGGCGTGATGAAATTGAGCAGGATCTCGCGATTGCCGTTGCTCTTCACGCCGTGGATGCCTGCGGTGGCCTTCAGGTCCACCGGCGGACGATAGCTGACGCAACCCTCGCCGAACGCGCGCATCCATGGATGGTCCTGGTAGAACTGCTGGCGCCCCGTGAGCGTGCGCCATGGGATCAGCTCGTGCACGTTGGTATAGCCGGCGTTGTAGGACACCGTCTCGGATTCGATGCCGCTCCAGGTCGGACTGGAGATGATCTTGCGCGGCTGGGCCTGTATGTCACGGAACCGGATCTTCTCGTCTTCCCGGTGAATCGCGAGGTGAGTGTGATCGCGCCCCGTCTGCTTGCCCAGCGCCTCCCAGGCCTTCACCGCGACGTGGCCGTTGGTCTCGGGCGCGAGCATCATCACCACTTCGCATGCGTCGATATCGGACTCGATCTTTGGCATGCCCTGCGTCGCGCCTTCGGACAGGTGAATGCCGTTCAGCTCGCCGAGCTGCCTGACTTCGTCCCGTGTATTCCACGCGATCCCCTTGCCGCCGTTGCCGATCTTGTCCATCAGCGGACCCAGCGCGATAAACCGCTTGTAGACATTGGGGTAATCGCGCTCGACCACGGCGATCTGTGGCGCGGTCTTGCCCGGCACCAGCTCGCACTCGTCCTTCTTCCATTCCTTCACGTCCAGCGGCTGGGCCAGCTCGGCCGGCGTGTCATGCATCAGCGGCGTCAACACCAGATCCTTCTCCACGCCGAGATGGCCGACGCACACCTCGCTGAATTTCCTCGCAAAGCCCTTGTAGATGTCCCAGTCGCTTCTCGACTGCCACGCCGGGTCCACGGCCGTGGACAGCGGATGGATGAACGGATGCATGTCGCTGGTGTTGAGGTCGTTCTTCTCGTACCAGGTGGCGGTGGGCAGCACGATATCGGAGTACAGACAGGTGGTGCTCATGCGGAAGTCGAGCGTGACGAGCAGGTCAAGCTTGCCCTCCGGCGCCTTTTCGTGCCACACGACTTCCTGGGGCTTGGCGTCGCCTGCGCCGAGGTCCTTGCCCTGCACGCCATGGCTCGTGCCCAGCAAATGCTTGAGAAAATACTCATGCCCCTTGCCGCTCGATCCCAGCAAATTCGAGCGCCAGACGAACATGTTGCGGGGCCAGTTCTGCGGCGCATCGGGATCCTCGCAACTCATGCGCAACGAGCCGTCCTTCAGCGCCTTGACCGCGTAATCCTTCGGATCCATTCCCGCCGCCTGCGCATCGCGCACCACCTGCAACGGGTTGGTCTCGAGTTGCGGCGCCGACGGCAGCCAGCCCATGCGCTCGGCGCGCACGTTGTAGTCGATCATGCTGCCGCCAAATGCCTTGCGGTCCGCCAGCGGCGACAGCACCTCGCCGACGCCCAGCTTTTCGTAGCGCCACTGGTCGGTGTGCGCGTAAAAGAAGCTGGTGCTGTTCTGCTGGCGCGGCGGGCGTATCCAGTCGAGCGCGAAGGCGAGCGCCGTCCACCCGGTCTGCGGGCGGAGCTTTTCCTGGCCGACGTAGTGCGCCCAGCCGCCGCCGCTCTTGCCGATGCAACCGCACATCATCAACATGTTGATGATGCCTCGATAATTCATGTCGCTGTGGTACCAGTGATTCATCGCGGCGCCGATGATCACCATCGATTTGCCCTTCGTCTTCTCGGCGTTCTCCGCGAACTGCCGCGCCACGGTGATCACCTGCTCGCGCGAAACGCCGGTCACGCGCTCCTGCCACGCCGGCGTATAGGGCATATCGTCGTCGTAGCTCTTTGCGGCGAGCTCGCCCGGGAGGCCCCGCGCGACGCCGTAATTGGCGGCCTGGAGATCGAATACCGTCGCCACCAGCGCCTCGCCTGCGGCGAGCGCGACACGTTGCACCGGCACCGCGCGCACCAGCACGTTGCTGCTCGGACTATGGGTGAAGTGCGGCGTCTCGATCCCGCCGAAATACGGGAAGCCGACTTTCGCCGTTTCCTTTGTCGGCTGACCGCCTTCCAGCAGCGAGAGCTTGAGCTTGACGTCACCGCCCTGCTGCGCCTCTTTCGCTTCGAGGTTCCACTGTCCCTGATCCGCCCGGCCATCGGGACCCCACCGGAAGCCGATCGCGCCGTTCGGCAGAACCAGCTTGCCGCTCTCGTCATACGCAATCGTTTTCCACTCTGGATTGTTCGCCTGCCCGAGCTTGCCCTCGAAATCCGATGCGCGCAGGTAGCGGTCCGGAACCTGAATCGTCTCGCCTCCGGGCAGCTTGTGCTCCTTCAGCATCACCAGCATCGGCAGGTCGGTATAACGGCGCGCGTAGTCGTCGAAGTACGCCGAGCGCCGGTCAAAATAGAATTCCTTCAGGATCACGTGGCCCATTGCCATGGCCACGGCAGCATCGGTCCCCTGCTTCGGGTGCAGCCAGATGTCCGAGAGCTTGGCGACTTCCGAGTAGTCGGGCGTCACGGCAACCGTCTTGGCACCCTTGTAGCGCACCTCCGTGAAGAAGTGCGCATCCGGAGTCCGCGTCTGCGGCACGTTCGACCCCCAGGCGATGAGGTAAGTCGAGTTGTACCAATCGGCCGACTCGGGCACGTCGGTCTGTTCTCCCCAGACCTGCGGGCTCGACGGCGGGAGATCGCAGTACCAATCGTAGAAGCTCATGCACACCCCGCCGATCAGCGACAGGTACCGGCTCCCCGCGGCATAAGACACCATCGACATTGCCGGAATCGGCGAGAACCCGATCACGCGGTCGGGCCCGTGCTTCTTGATGGTGTAGACGTTGGCGGCGGCGACGATCTCGTTGACTTCGTCCCAGCTCGATCGCACGAATCCGCCGAGACCGCGCACGTTCTGGTAGTCGCGGCGCTTCGAGTCCGACTCGACAATCGAGGCCCAGGCGTTGACCGGGTCCTTCTCGAGCCGCGCCTCGCGCCAGCTCTTCAGCAGGCGACCGCGAACCATCGGATATTTCACCCGGTTGGCGCTGTAGAGATACCAGCTGTAGCTGGCGCCGCGCGCGCATCCTCGCGGCTCGTGATTGGGCATGTCCCAGCGCGTGCGCGGATAGTCCGTCTGCTGAGTTTCCCAGGTGACGATGCCGCCCTTGACGTAGATCTTCCAGGAGCAGGATCCGGTGCAATTGACGCCGTGAGTGGAACGCACGATCTTGTCGTGCGCCCAGCGGTTGCGGTAGGCGTCCTCCCAGGTACGGTCTTCCCCCGTGACGACGCCGTGGCCGTCCGAAAAAGATTCGCGCGGCTGAGAGAAATAGGTCAGGCGATCGAGAAAGTGGCTCATGTCAGATCCCGTTGACGAGTGACGAGTGCAAAGTGCCGCATGGCGAAAATCATGGGTTCTTTACGTAGGCGTTGGCGCGCAGGTAAAACCACCAGTTCAGAACCAGGCAAAGCGCGTAGAAAACCGCGAAGCCGTACATCGCGAATTGCGGAGTGCCGACCTTGATCTGGTCGCCGATGACGATCGGCGCGACGAAAGCACCATAGGCAGCCACCGCCGAGGTCCAGCCCAGCACGGGACCCGCCTGCTGCCGATCGAAGATTACTCCGATGGTACGGAATGTCGATCCGTTACCGATACCGCTCGCAAAGAATAGCACGATGAAAAGACCGAGGAACGCGTAAAAATAAGTCTCCGGCGTCGCCGAGCCGTAGGCCTCCATCATCACGTGGCCCACCGCAACGGAAGCAATCACCATCACCACCGAGATGATCTGGGTGACGATGGAGCCGCCGACCTTGTCGGAAATCCACCCGCCGAGCGGCCGCACCGCCGCGCCCACGAAGGGACCAATCCAGGCATAGGCGAGCACGCTCGGGGCATTCGGATTGTTCAGCGTGTGCTGCATGACGCCGTTGGCATCGGCCACGTGGCTGACCCCGAAGATCACCTTCATTGCCAGGGGCAGGGCCATCGAGAACCCGATGAACGAGCCGAACGTAACGATGTAGAGCGCCGTCATCGACCAGGTATGCCGGTTGCTGAATATCTCGAATTGCTTGGTGACGCCTTCCTTCATCGGGCCGAAGGCCGCCAGCTTCATCACCAGCAGCGCACTGACGATATCGAGCGGTATCGCAACCCACATGCTGATCCAGCCGAGGCCGGTCGGCTTCGGCAGGTACAAGTACAGGCCCAGGATCGACGGCACGAAGGCCAGCGTGTACAGATAGGTGATCTTGGCAAAGGCGACGATCGGATGACCGGTATCCGGGGAGACCGTCTTCAGGTTGTTCATGCCGAACCAGCACAGGATCGACAGCGGCACCAGCGAAATCACCCAGGCGAGCCCGGCGTTCTGGATGTAGGTCGGAGTACCCGCGGCGATCTTGCCGAAGATCCAGCCGCTGTCCTTGAGCAGCGTCATCGGCGCGCCGCCAAGCATCCCGAAAATTCCTGCGGTCATTACCAGCGGGATCACGATCTGCATGGTGGTGACGCCGAAGTTTCCGAGGCCTGCGTTCAGACCGAGCGCGGTGCCCTGCAGCCGCTTCGGAAAGAACGTGCTGATATTGGACATGGAACTGGCAAAGTTGCCGCCTCCCACCCCGCACCACAGCGCCATCAGCTGGAAAGCCCATAGCGGCCAGTCCTTGTGCTGCAGCACGATGCCGGTACCGAGTGCAGGGGCAAGCAGCATGGCGGTGGTCAGAAAGATGGTGTTGCGCCCGCCAGCGAGGCGGATGAGGAACGAAGCCGGAATTCGCATGGTCGCGCCCGAAATTCCTGCGATCGCGGTCAGCGTGAAGAGCTCCGCCTGCGTGAACGGAAAGCCGAGGTTCAGCATCTGCACGGTGATGATTCCCCACATGCCCCACACCGCGAAGCCGCACAGCAGCGCCGGCACCGAGATCATCAGGTTGCGGTAGGCGATGCGCTTTCCGGTGGCATCCCAGAACGCGGGATCTTCCGGGCGCCAGTCCACGACATCGGCTCCGCGGGCCTGGCTTGGAACCGATTTGGCAGCAGGCGAAGTTGCAGTCATGGCGGCTTTCTCCTTGAAGTCCGGCGTTCGTTATCCGCGCGCGGCGGCGGATGCGGCTTCACGGTGCATCCGGTGTTCGCGCCGCGCCGGCACGATCTCAGTCCAGTACATCCATATCAACGACACCAGAGTAACACCCCACATCAGCATGAAGATGACGCTGTTGACGCCGGTGAGATCGACCAGCGCACCGAACATGATCGGCAGCAGGAAGCCGCCGAGCGCCCCCACCAGCCCGACGATTCCTGAGATCACGCCGATGTTGTGCGAGTATTCATCCGAGATGTACTTGAACACCGACGCCTTGCCCACGGCCCAGGCCACGCCCATCGCGAACATGAGCGCGGTGAACATCCAGACATTCAGGCCCACGTGCATGTTGACGCTGCCTTTTGCCGTCTTGATGACAAGATCGGTCTGCGGGTAAGAGAGGAAAAACAGGCAAACCCAGGAGAACAGCATCACCCACCAGGTGACCGGGTGCGCGCCGTGCTTGTCGGAGATCCAGCCGCCGATTGCCCGCAATATTCCGCCCGGCAGGGAAAAACACGCGGCCAGCAGCGCCGCCACCTGGAGCTCCATGCCGTACTCGGTGACGTAATACTTGGTCATCCACAGCGACAAGGCTACATATCCGCCGAACACGATTGAGTAGTACTGGCAGTACCTCCAGACCTTCGGGTCTTTCAGGGCGCGAAACTGATCGCGCACCGTCACGTGGGACCCGACTTTATGCGACGGATCGGTCGCGGAGAGCGCCCAGAACAGCAGCGCGGTGGCGAGCATTGCGACCGCGTAGACCTTCGGCACCATGGCCCAGCCAAACCCCAGCAGGATGGCCGGAGCCACGAACTTCGTCACCGCCGCCCCGGAATTGCCGGCACCGAATATTCCCATCGCCAATCCCTGCTGGCGTTTCGGGAACCAGCGGGCGACATAGGCGATGCCGACAGAGAACGATCCGCCGGCGAGACCGACGAACAGACCGAGCACCAGGAAATGCCAGTACTCGGTCGCTTCGCCGATGAACCAGATCGGCACTACGCACGAAAGCATGAGGATGAAAAAGACGATGCGGCCGCCGTAGGTATCGGTCCACATGCCGAGTGGCAGGCGAATCAGCGAGCCCGTCAGAACGGGCGTGGCCGCCAGCAGGCCGAACTGCGTTTCGTTGAGTCCCAGTATCTTCTTGATGGGGATGCCGATCACGGCGAACATCATCCAGATCGCAAAGCACACCGTGAATGCAATGGTGCTGCCTGCAAGCACCGACCAGCTCCGGCCCTTCAGCTCTTCCATCGCCTCCCTTTCACTCCTTGGGTCGTCCGGCGATGAAGGTAACGGCAATGACAGAGAGCCCATTTGATCCAAATCAAGAAGAAGATGTATTTCTCATCCATCTTTCAGAATCACTCCGTAGAATCCGCAGCTTATGAGGCTCACGCATTTCACGGACTACGCGTTACGTGTGCTGATGTACCTCGGTTCGCGCACGCGCCCGGAGCGGCTCTCGACGATCGGCGAGATCGCGACCTCCTATGGAATTTCCGAGAACCACCTGATGAAAGTCGTGCACCATCTTGCCCGGCACGGGTACATCGAAACGACCCGCGGGAAAGGCGGCGGCATGAAGCTCGCTCGCGCGCCCGAGACGATCAACATCGGAGAAGTCGTGCGCAGCACCGAGGATGACTTCGCGCTGGTGGAATGCTTCGGACAGAACGACGGCAATTGCCGGTGTCCTATCACGCGAACCTGCGGGCTGAGCGCAACGCTGGCGCATGCCGTGGATGCTTTCTTCAAGGTGCTCGACGCGCAGACGCTGGCCGACGCGCTCAAGCCCAGGGACGCCATGGCGGGACCGATGCCAATAACCCTTCATCCCCGGGAAAGAACTCGCTAGAGGCCTGCGAGCCAGCCGCAAGGCGGCTCGCAGCGGACCGCCCGAGCCGTGGCCAGGGCCCGCAATCAGGAATGCGATGCGCCGAACGGAATGAGGCGAAGGCTCTGGCCGTCTGCACCGCAGCCAACCATAATCTTTCGTTTTAAAACCGGCACTTCTGTGGTACCGTCACCCGCTTTCCCCCGGGCCCGGCATCCCCCATTCATCCCATGCTGGAAGCACGACAGCTCGCCGCCAGTCGCGGCAACACCACGTTGTTCAGCGGACTCGGCCTGGCACTCGCGCCCGGCACGCTGCTGCGCGTCAGGGGAGCGAACGGCAGCGGAAAAACGACGCTGTTGCGTATGCTGTGCGGCCTCATCCTTCCGCACGAAGGCCAGGTCCTCTGGGACGGACGCGACATCCGAGTCCTGCGCGAGGAATACTGGAAGCATCTTGTCTACATCGGGCACGCCGATGCGCTGAAAGGCGATCTTTCGGCCGAGGAAAATCTCCAGTTGACCTGCGCGATCTCGGGCGCGGCGCTCGAGCCCGGCAGAGCGCGCGCGGCGCTGGAGGCTTTCGGATTGGCGGGCCGGGAGCACCTGCCCGCCCGCGCGCTGTCGCAGGGACAGCGCCGGCGCGTTGCCTTGGCACGGCTCGCGGCAAGCGCGGCGTCGCTCTGGATCCTCGACGAACCGCTTGCGGCGCTCGACATCACCGCAGTCGGTCGCGTGAAGGAACTCGTGCGCGAGCACCTCGTGCGCGGCGGGATGGCCGTCATGACCACGCACCAGGAGATCACCATCGACGCGCCAACCGCCGAGCTCGACCTGGACGCCCGATGACGGCCGTCCTGCGCGCCATCATCCATCGCGACCTGCTGCTCGCCTGGCGGCGGCGCTCCGATGCGGCCACAACGATCCTGTTCTTCGTGATCGTCGTGAGCCTGTTTCCATTCGGAGTCGGCGCGGAACCCAACTTGCTGAGAGCGATCGCCCCTGGCGTGATCTGGGTTGCCGCATTGCTGGCGTGCATGCTGTCGTTGACGGGCATGTTCGCCTCGGATCATGCCGACGGCGCGCTCGACCAGATGCTGGTGGGGGCGGCACCTCTCGGCCTCATCGTGACGGCGCGGGTCCTGGCGCATTGGGCAGTGTCGGGCTTGCCCCTCGTCGTGCTGTCGCCGCTGCTCGCCCTTCAGTTTGACCTCGATCAATCCCTCTATGCGGTTCTCGTTGCATCCTTGCTGCTGGGAACGCCGATCCTGAGCCTCATTGGCGCGATTGGCGCGGCGCTGACGCTGGGTCTTCGCGGCGGCGGCATGCTGCTCGCGCTGCTCGTGCTGCCGCTTTATGTCCCGGTGCTGATCGTCGGAGCCGGAGCGCTCGACTCCGCCGGCGCGGGAATGGGCGCGAGCGCGCATCTGCTGGTGCTGGCAGGGCTGTTGGTGCTGGCGGGCGCCTTTGCACCATGGGCGATCGCTGTGGCTCTGCGGATTTCCGCGGAATAATGCACGCGGCGGTTGCCATGGCATCCGGCGTGAGTGATCATACATATTTGACGATGCAAAGAATTTTGGAACGGAAGAACGCAGGAAAAGCCCGGTGAGCCAGCCGACTCTCGTCGTCGGGAACGTCAACTGGTTCAGGTTTGCGTCCCCCCAGGCCTTCTACCCCCTCGCAGGAGCCATGATTCCGTGGTTCGCGTGGCTGGCGGCGATCTCCTGCGCCGCCGGGCTGTATGTCGGATTCTTCGTCGCGCCGACCGACCACCAGCAGGGCGAGAGCTACCGGATCATCTTCATCCATGTTCCTGCCGCATGGATGTCGATGTTCATTTACCTCGTCATGGCTTTCTGGTCCGGCATCGGCCTCGTCTTCAATACGCGCCTTTCGTACATGATGGCTTCCGCCCTCGCGCCGACCGGGGCGATTTTCACTTTCATCGCCCTGTGGACCGGATCGCTGTGGGGCAAGCCCACCTGGGGCGCCTGGTGGGTATGGGATGCCCGTCTTACCTCGGAGTTGATCTTGCTGTTCCTGTATTTCGGTTACCTGGCGCTCGGCGCCGCGACGGACGAGCCGCGCCGTTCCGACCGGTCCTGCGCCGTGCTGGCGCTGGTCGGCGTCGTAAACATACCGATCATCTATTACTCGGTAAAATGGTGGAACACCCTGCACCAGGGAGCCTCGGTCAGTCTGACCAGCGCGCCCACCATGGCGGCCACGATGTTCGCGGGCATGGCGCTGATGGCGGTCGCCGCGTGGACGTACGCCATCGCGGTTTCCCTGCACCGCGTGCGTTCGATCATTCTGGAGCGCGAGCGCGGCGCCGACTGGGTGGCGCAGCTCGAAGGACGTCCATGAACTGGGACGGGCTTGCCGGGTTTCTCGAGATGGGTGGCTACGCCCTGTACGTGTGGGGATCATTCGGCGTTACGACGGTGCTTATCACAATGGAAATCCTGTTTCTTCACAACCGACGGCGCGCGGCCATCGCGCACCGCGGCGGAGACCGCCGATGAAGCCGCGCACGAAACGCATTGCGATGGTAATAGGCGGAGTCGCCGCGCTCGGCACGGCGGCCGGCCTGATCCTCGCGGCGTTCCAGCAGAACCTGGTGTTCTTCTTCACGCCCTCCCAGGTCGCCGCCCACGAGGCGCCTCAAGGCAAGACTTTCCGCATCGGAGGAATGGTCGAGAAAGGAAGCGTCGCGCGCCAGGCCGACGGCGTCACGGTGCGCTTCGTCGTCACCGATACGGCCAAGAGCATCCCGGTCGTCTATCGCGGAGCGTTGCCCGATCTGTTCCGCGAAGGCAAGGGCGTCGTCGCACAGGGGCGCGTCGGGTCCGACGGGATCTTCACGGCGAGCGAAGTGCTGGCCAAGCACGACGAGAATTACATGCCGCCGGAAGCGGCTGATGCGGTGAAGCGCGCTCACGAGACGAGCCGCAAGGCCGCGCAGACCGTCGTGAGCGGAGACCGCAAATGATCCCGGAACTCGGGCAGTTTGCGCTCGTGCTGGCACTGTGCCTCGCGCTCGTCCAGTGCGCGCTGCCGATCGCCGGCGCCGCGCGCGGCAACGTCGCCTGGATGGCCGTGGCCCGCCCCGCCGCCCAAGGGCAGTTCGTGTTCGTGGCCATCGCGTTTGCCTGCCTGGCCTGGTCATTCGTCAGCAACGATTTCTCGGTGCTGAATGTCGCCACCAATTCGAATTCCGCGTTGCCGCTCCATTACCGCATCGCCGCGACATGGGGCTCCCACGAGGGATCGATGCTGCTCTGGGTGCTGGTGCTGACCGTCTGGACTGTGGCGGTATCGGTGTTCAGCCGCCATCTGCCGGAAGAAATGGTGGCGCGGGTGCTGGGAGTGATGGGATTCGTCAGCACGGGATTTCTGCTTTTCATCCTCTTCACCTCGAACCCGTTCGACCGCCTCCTGCCCGCCGCGGCGGACGGGCGCGATCTGAATCCGCTCCTTCAGGACCCGGGAATGGTGTTTCACCCCCCGCTTCTCTACACGGGATACGTCGGCTTTTCGGTTGCGTTCGCCTTCGCCATTGCCGCGCTTCTCGCCGGCAGGCTCGACGCGACCTGGGCACGCTGGTCGCGGCCATGGACGACGGTTGCCTGGACGTTTCTCACGCTCGGCATCATGCTCGGCAGCTTCTGGGCCTACTACGAGCTCGGCTGGGGCGGATGGTGGTTCTGGGACCCGGTGGAAAACGCCTCGTTCATGCCGTGGCTCGTCGGCACCGCGCTCATGCACTCGCTCGCGGTCACCGAGAAGCGCGGCGGCTTCAAGGCCTGGACCGTGCTGCTTGCGATCCTGGCGTTCGCACTCTCGCTGCTGGGCACGTTTCTCGTGCGTTCCGGCGTCCTTACCTCGGTGCACGCGTTCGCAACCGATCCGCGGCGCGGCATCTTCATCCTGCTCTTTCTCGCGCTGGTCGTGGGCGGGGCATTCGCGCTGTTCGCGTGGCGCGCCCAGCGGGTGGGCAGCGGGGGGCGCTTCGAATTCCTTTCTCGGGAGTCCCTGCTGCTGACCAACAACGTGCTGCTGCTCACCGCCGCAGGCTCGGTAATGCTTGGAACGCTCTATCCGCTGGCCCTTGACGCCCTGGGCCTTGGAAAGATTTCCGTGGGTCCACCCTACTTCGAACTCGTGTTTGTTCCCCTCCTCGCGCCCGCGCTGTTCCTGATGGGCGTAGGGCCGATCGCGCGCTGGAAGAAAGCGGAGCTGCCCGCGCTCTCGTTGCGCCTGCGCTGGTCGCTCGCCACGAGTCTCGCCGCCGCGGTCATCGTGCCGGTTGCGATGGGCCGCTTCGGCGTACTGACCGCTCTCGGCGTCGGCCTCGGGGTGTGGATCGTCTGTTGCGCAGGCGTCGCGCTGGCCGATCGCGCCCGCCATGCAACCGGCGGAAGCGGATTCGTGCAAAGGCTGCGCGGAACCCCCCGTTCGTTCTACGGCATGTTGCTCGCGCACATCGGGATCGGAGTGTTCGTCATCGGGGTCACGCTCGTGAAGAGCTATGAGGCCGAAAAAGACGTCAGGATGGCACCGGGCGACACCGTCGAGCTCGGCGGCTATGTCTTCCGCTTCGCAGGCGTCAGCAACGTCAAAGGACCGAACTACATCGCTGCGCGCGGAACCCTCACGGTGACGCGCGACGGACACGCCGTTACGACGATGCATCCGGAAAAACGGGTGTATCGCGTGCAGGAATCGCCGATGACCGAGGCGGCAATCGATTACGGCGCGTTCCGTCACCTCTACGTCGCCCTGTCGGAACCGGTCGCGCCCGACGCCTGGATCGTGCGAGTGCACTACAAGCCATTCGTCGGATGGATCTGGGGCGGCTGCCTGTTGATGGCGCTGGGAGGGCTCCTTGCAGCGGCCGACCGGCGTTACCGGGCGCGCATGCACGAGCCGTCGCCACCTGCTCACGCACTCGCCGCTGTACCGACACGCTGAACTCCGACCCCGGATAGCGCGCCTGATGAACCGCTTCCTGCTGCCGCTCGGCGTGTTCCTGCTGCTCGTCCTGCTTCTCGGCGTAGGGCTGTCTCTCGATCCACGCGAAGTGCCGTCTCCGCTGATCGGCAAACCGGCCCCGCCGTTCGAGCTTCCGCAGCTGCACGATCCGGGCAAGTCGTTTTCCCCCAAGGAGCAGCTCGGCAAGGTGTGGGTGCTGAACGTGTGGGCGTCATGGTGTGTCGCGTGCCGCGAAGAGCACCCGGTGCTGTCGGAATTCGCGAAATCGGGCGTGGTACCGGTGTTCGGTCTAAATTACAAGGACCAGAAGGCCGACGCGATGGCATGGCTCAAGCGCTTCGGCGATCCCTACCGGGTTTCCATGGTCGACGCCGACGGCAAGGTCGGGATCGACTACGGTGTCTACGGGGTGCCGGAGACTTACGTCATCGACAAGCAGGGCGTGATCCGCTACAAGCGCATCGGGCCGGTAACGCCCGATATCCTGCAAAAGACCATGATCCCGCTGATCCGGGAACTGAACCGCTAGCGCGCGACGACTGACCCGTGACGAGAATCCTTAGCCTGATGCTGGTCATCGTGCTTGCCCGCGCGGCGTGGGCCGGCGAGGCGGCGCCTGCCGCGGCGGACCCGGCCCTCGAAGAGCGCGTACTGACGCTGGCATCGGAACTCCGCTGCCTGGTGTGCCAGAACCAGACGCTGGCGGATTCGCATGCCCCGCTGGCCATCGATCTGCGTGACCAGATCAGGGAAAAAATGCGGCAGGGCCAGAGCGAGCGCGACATCGTCAACTACATGGTCGCGCGCTACGGCGATTTCGTGTTGTACCGCCCGCCGTTCAGGCCCGCGACCGTTCTACTCTGGCTCGGTCCCGCGCTGCTCCTGTTGGCGGGGATGGCGGCGCTCGTCCGCCGCATCGCCCGGAGGCGTGCCGACTCGAAGCCGGAACTCACGGCGGAGGAGCAGGCGCGCGCGGCGGCCCTGCTCGGCTCCGATCAAGATGGAGA
>Ga0310811_10007918_pt1 | contig 13625 bp, 11 predicted proteins | sample YCmetagenome_FD_207642 | JGI IMG/M metagenome (GOLD analysis project Ga0310811, IMG submission 207642) | Soil microbial communities from experimental microcosm in Duke University, North Carolina, United States - YC | ecosystem: Engineered > Artificial ecosystem > Soil microcosm > Unclassified ... | reverse complement strand
GGGCGGAACGGCCTGGAAAAGATCCAGATAGCGATGACGGGCTATCTGCGCACCATGATCTCGGATCTCGGCGTGCCGGTGCTGCTATTGGAAGAGAACGCACTGGAGGCCCAGAGCGCGGTGCGCATCGTCAAACTGCGTGACGCATTTGAAAAGCGCTTACGTGGGCTGGTCGAGCTCGGCGTCGCCGATGGCAGTATCGTGCCGACCGACCCCAAACTCGCGGTCTTCATGCTGCTCGGCGCAGTGCATTGGGTCACCAAATGGTTCTCGCCGGACGGCGCATGGGCCGCGGAAGACGCCTCCGCCGCCCTGATTGAGCTGGCAACACGTGGACTTGCAGCAAAGCCGTCGCGCGCGTTGAGCAGCGTTATCCACAAATCATCCCGCAAGCCTGCCGCCCGCAAAGAGGAAATGCCCACATGAACTTCGATCTAACCCCCGATCAAGAACAATTGCAGGCGCTCGTACGAGATTTTGCCGAAGGAGAAGTGGCGCCGATCGCCGAAAAACTCGATCGCGACGGCGTCTTTCCAACCGAATTGTTCAAGAAGCTGGGCGAGATCGGCGTGATGTCTATCCCGTTTGCCGAGAAGCATGGTGGCATGGGTCTCGGCGTGTTCGATGCGGTTTTAGCCATTGAGGAGGTAGCGCGCGCTGATCAATCGCTCGCGGTCTCGGCGATGGTGAGCATGGCGACCGGCCTCACGGTGGCGCGCTTCGGCAGCGAACAACTGGCCGAAAAATGGCTGCCCGAGATCGTCACCGGTCAGAAGATGTGCGCCATAGCGGGCACGGAGCCGGATGCCGGCAGCGACACTGCGGGCTTCAAGACGCGCTCGCGCTTGGCGGCCGATGGCCGCTGGGTGATCAATGGCGAGAAGGCCTTCATCACCAATGCCGGCACCGACCTTTCCATCTTCACGCTGCTGTTAACCGTCAGCAGCCCCGCCGACGCCGAGAAGAAGCAGTTCACGCTGTTTCTGGTGCCCAATGACGCCAAGGGCTACACCCGCGGCGAGAGGTATCGCAAGCTCGGCTGGCGCTCGTCCGACACGCGTCCGCTGTATTTCGACGATTGCCATGTCGATGGCGACCATGTCGTCGGCGGCGCACACAAGGGCCGCTGGGTGCTGCACAAGGGATATCAGGCCGCCCGGCTGTTCCTGGCAGCCTGCTCGCTGGGTCTGGCGCAGGCCTCGCTCGATCACTCGATCAAATACGCCAAGGAGCGGCGCGCGTTTGGCGGATCGCTCGGCCGGCTGCAGCTGATCCAGGAGATGATCGCCGATATCGCGCTCGAGGTCGATACCGCCCGGCTCTTGACCTATCGCGCGGCGTGGGGCGTCGATCAGGGCCGCGACAATCTCAAGGAACTGTCGATGGCGAAGTATCACGCCACCGAGGCCGGTACCAAGTGCGCGGATCTCGCTATCCAGGTGCACGGCGGGTTTGGTTACATGGATGAATGTCCGGTGTCGCGCTACTACCGGGATAATCGGGTGTGCACCATCGGCGATGGCAGTTCGCAAATCCAGAAACTGTTGATCGCGCGCGAATGCGGTCTCGACGTCAACTTCAGCTGACGCCGAGGAGCTCGTAATGCGCCATTTTGCATCGAATGGGTACGGGATCACGTGATGGAGGTCGGCTCCGCATCACCGCGGGATATCGTGTTGCGGGCCTCCTCCCTTGGCCTGCGCTTCGGCGCGGTCGATGCGCTCAAGGGTGTCTCGATCGGCGTGGCGGCCAGCGAGATCCATGCGATCATCGGCCCCAACGGCGCCGGCAAGTCGAGCCTGCTCAATTGTCTTTCCGGCTTCTACCGGCCTCAGCACGGTCAGGTGATGTTCGGTGACCGAGATATCACCGCTCTCAGCCCGCATCGGCGCGCTGCCATCGGCCTCGGCCGGACTTTTCAGGGCATCCAGACCTACCCCAGCATGACGGCGCGCGAAAATATCCTGACCGGCTTCCACCCGCGCATGAAGACCGGCATGTTTGACGCGCTGCTCTATTGGGGTCGGACCCGTCGCGAAGAGGAGTCATTCACCGCCAAGGCGGAGGCGATCATCGAGTTTCTTGAACTCGAGGAACTCCGCCATGTCGTGGTCGGCGATCTCAGCTATGGCCTGCGCAAGCGGGTCGATCTCGGCCGCGCCATCGCGCTGGATCCGAAAATCCTGATCATGGACGAGCCGATGGCGGGCATGAATCCGGAAGAGAAGGGCGATCTGGCGCGCTTCATCCTGGACATTAGAGAGGCCCGCCAAATTCCGATCGTGCTGGTCGAGCACGACATGGAAGTGGTGATGGACATTTCCGACACCGTGACGGTGATCGATTTCGGCAGAGTGATCGCGTCGGGGCCACCTGCGCAGGTCCGCGCCGATCCAGACGTGATCTCGGCGTACCTGGGGGTCGGCTGATGCGGGTGCTGCGCGCCGTGCCGGTCGATGATCCCCGCGTCTCGCGAGGCCGCACCCTGCCGCAGTTGTTACGTGACCGTGCCCGCGACAGCGGCGCCAGCCCCGCGATCCGCAGCAAGCGCGCCGGTGTGTGGCGGACGCTGGCCTGGAGCGAGGTAAACCGGAGGGTACGGCAATACGCGGCCGGGCTTGCCGCCGCCGGTCTGAAGCGTGGCGAGGTCATCGCCTTCGTCACCGAGAATTGCGAAGAGCAGTTCATGTTGCAGATCGCCGCGCTCAGCATCGGTGCGCGCGTGGTGTGCTCCTATCCGGACGCCTCGGTCGATGAGCTGGGATTTCTGCTGGGACACTCCGGCGCGGTGATGTTGGTGGGGCAGGATCAGGAGCAGGTCGACAAGGTGCTGGCGATGCCGCGCGACGCCACGCAGTTGCGGGCTATCTACTATATCGACGATGGCGGGCTCTGGAACTATGACGAAGCGCGGCTCGCGCCGTTGGCGTCGATCGTGATACGATCGGAGGGGTCCGTCGATGACGCATGGCTCGACGCAGCAATCGACGCACAGCGGCAGGCAGATGTCGCTGTCTATTGCTACACCTCGGGCACCACGGGACGTCCCAAGGCAGCGATGCTGTCGCATGGCTTTATCCTGGACAACGGCTACCGGCTGATGGGCAGCCTGCGGGTCGAACCCGGCGCGCGCTATCTCTCCTACATCTCGCCGGCCTGGGCGGCGGAACAGTATCTATGCTTCGGCCTGGCGCTGTTGGCGCCGCTGGTGGTGCATTTTGCCGAGAAGCCGGAAACCGTGCAGAGCGATATGCGCGAGGTCGGCCCGGAATTCCTGATGTTCACGCCGCGGCAGTGGGAAATGCTGGCCTCCGGCGTCGAAGCCCAGATGATGATGGATGCCGGGCCGTGGCGGCGTCGGCTCTACCGCTGGGGGACGCGCATCGGCCGGGCCCGCAACGTATCAAGCGCTGGCTCCTTCACGCGATACCTCGCGGCCCCGCTCGCCGACCTGCTGGTGCTGCGCGGAGTCAGGAATTTTTTGGGCCTCTCCTCGGCGCGCGCGGTGCTGAGCGGTGGCTCCGGATTGTCGGCCGAACTGTTCACGCGCTTTCATGCCTTCGGCATTCCCTTGGGCAATCTCTACGGCTCGACCGAGCTTGGCCTCGTCTCCACCCACCGCCGCGGCGCCACCGATCCCGCCACCATGGGTCAGCTAATGCCCTCGGACCCGACCATCGCAGCGCCGATAGAAGTTTGGGTGGACGAGGGTGGACAGCTTCGCCTGCGTGCCCCGGCTTTCTCGGGCTACCTGAACAACGAGGCCGCTACCGAAGAACTTGGCACCGCGGAGCAGGGCTATGAGACCGGCGACGCGGTTCGGCTCGACGAGCGCGGCCAGCTGATCTTTCTCGATCGCGTCAAGGACATGCGCCGGCTGAAGGACGGACAGGCCTATCCGCCGCAATTCATCGAAAACCATCTGCGGTCATCCTCGATGATTCGCGACGCCATCGTGATCGGCGACCATGACCGGACATTCGTGACTGCGCTGGTCAATATCGACAGCGAGATCGCGGGCCGTTTTGCCGAAACGATGGGGCTGGCTTACGGCACCTTCACCGAACTCAGTCAGCTCGAACCGATCCGCATTGAGGTGGCGCGCGCCATTACCGCGGTCAATACGCTGGTTGAACCCGCGGCGCGCGTGCGCCATTTCGCCACGCTGCCGAAAGAGCTCGACGCCGACGAGGCCGAGCTTACCCGGTCGCGAAAATTGCGGCGCGAATTGATTCATGAACGCTACTGCGATTTGATCGAGGCGCTCTACGATGCAAGGGAACATTGCGACACCACCATTGAGGTCAAGTATCAGGACGGCAGCATCAGCCAGTTGAATACCAGGGTTTCCATTAATCGCGTGGAGACTGCGGCGTGATCAAACTCCTGCAGATCATCATCGATGGCGGATTGGTCGGCCTGGTTTACGGTCTGGTCGCGGTTTCCTTTGTGGTGATCTACCGCGCTTCCAAGATCGTGAACCTTGCGCAGGGCGAAGTGCTGGTGATCGGCGCGTTGCTGCTGTGGACCTTCACGCTTGGCGCGCCGAAATTCGGCGTCCAGATCCCGTTCCTGGTCGGCATCGTGCTGACGCTGCTGGCGTGCATTTTGTTCGGACTAATTCTTGAGCGACTGGTGTTTCGCCCGCTGATCGGGCAATCGCCGTTTGCGATCTTCATGGCGAGCATCGCGCTTTTGGTAATGCTGCGGGGCTTTGCGCAACTGATCTGGACCGCGGAGACGCGACCGTTCCCGCAGGTGCTGCCGTCGGGCGCGCTCGATATCGGACCGTTCCTGGTCAGCACCCGGCTATTGATCGGCGGCATCTTTACGGTCGTGCTGGCGACGACGCTGCATCTGTTCTTCACCCGCTCGCGCCGGGGGCTTCGGCTTGCCGCTGTAGCGGAAGACCACAACATCGCGCTGTCGCTCGGTGTGTCCGTGCGCTCCGCCATCGCCGTTGCCTGGATACTGGGCACGATCGTCGCCACCTGCGGCGCCGTCGTGCTGCTGTCCGGCCGTGTGGTGTCGCTTGAAGTTGCCAGTATCGGGTTCAAGGCATTGCCGGTGGCGCTGCTGGGAGGACTGGAGTCGGTGCGCGGCGCCCCGCTTGCAGGCGTGCTGATCGGTGTCGGGGAGGCATTGGCGATGGCCTATCTCGATCCCCTCACCAACGGCGTTGCTTCGAACGTGCTGCCTTTCGCCGTCATGGTCGGTGTCCTGCTGATTCGTCCGCAGGGATTGTTCGGCTGGAAAAAGATCGAGAGGCTGTAGCGATGTTGCCGACCGGGGTGAACTTTGCAACCTATGCAGGCGAGGCCCGGCTGCTCAAGACCGCGCGCTCGCGTGTCCTGCTGGCATTGCTGTTGGCTGCATTGTTGGCAGCACCGCTGGCCTCGGGCCCCTATGTCCTCGGCGTCGCCGTGCAGGGATTCATCGCGTTGATCGCCGTGCTCGGCTTGCATGTCACGGTCGGTATGGCAGGGCAGATAAATATCGCGCAGTCCGCCTTTGTCGGAGTCGGCGCCTTTGCCACCGCAAAACTCAGCGGTTACGGACTGCCGTTCTGGGTGGTCGTCCCCTTAGCGGCCATTGTCACAGGTATGGTGAGTGTCTTGTTCGCGCTGCCGGCGGCGCGGGTGAAGGGCTTCTATCTGGCATTGACCACGCTGGCCGCGCAGGTGCTCTTTCCGATAGTTATCCTTGGCCTGCCGACGGAATGGCTCGGCGGTCTCGTCGGCATGCCGGTCGAACCTCTCGTCGTCGGTGGTTTTACGATTTCCTCGCCCCGGCAGTTCTATTATTTTACGCTGGTGCTCGCCGTGGTGATGACGGCGGCGGCATTCAACCTGCATCGCAGCGGTTTTGGCCGTGCGCTGAAGGCGGTACGCGACAATGACGTCGCCGCCCAGGTCATGGGCGTCGATGTCCTGCGCACCAAGATTTACGCTTTCTTCGTGGGCTCATTGTTTGCCGGGGTCGCCGGCGCCTGCACCGCCTGGTTCCTGCAGTTCGTGACGATCGAGAGTTTTACGCTGTTTGCCTCTATCTGGTATCTCGGCATGCTGATCGTCGGCGGCGCCCACAGCCCGATCGGCGCCATCCTCGGGGTGCTCTTCATCACGGTATTCCAGGAAGGGTTGCACGAGGTGGGCACCATGATCATGCGCAGCAATGCGCGCGAGGCAGGCGGCGCGATCTTCGCCGCGACCAATATCGCGCTCGGCGCCAGCATCTTGCTGGTGCTGATATTCGAGCCGCGCGGGCTGGCGCATCGCTGGACGGTGTTGAAGAACACGATCCAGCTATGGCCGTTTCCGCATCGTTGAACGTTTCGAGAAGCAAATAAGGGCGCAATGGCCCAACAAGGGGAGGAAGATGATGAAATCGGTGATCAAGCAAAGCTTGGCCGCGGCGGCGATCGTCGTTGCCGGTGTGTTTCCAGCCAAGGCGGCGGAATATGTGATGTCCGCCTCGGCGGACTATAGCGGACCGTTCGCCGACGTGATGCCGAGCGCAATGTCGGGCATCCAGGCCGTCACCAATTGGTGGAACAAGGAAGTCGGCAAGGGTCTTGGGGTCAAGGTCGACATCAAGATCTCCGACATGCGCTACGATGCCGCCGTGATCGCGCGGACCTGGCCAAGCATCTTGTCGCGCGACAATCCGATCATGCATCTGGGCTTCGGATCGCCAGACTTGACCACGTTGATGAAGCGGCTTCCGACCGACAAGGTGCCGATGCTGATCGGTACCGCGATGGTCGGCCTGGTCTGGCAGCCGAAAGGCTGGCATTTTTCGATCCGCCCGACCTACAGCCATGAATTCGCGGCTCTATTCAGCAAGATGCAAAAAGACAAGGGCAGCAAGCTGCTGATCGGGGCGGTGAGCACCCAGACAGCGGCCGGCTTTGTCGATCAGGTCAAGGGCGTCGAGAAGCTGGCTGCAACCTACCCGGATCGGTTCGAGGTCGTCGATACGCAATGGGTGGCGGCGAGCCCGGTCACGGTGACCAGCAACATCCGCGCCATGATGGAGAAGAAGCCCGACGTCATCCTGGTCGGCGGCACCACGGCGCAGGTGATTGCAACGGCTTCGGCGCTCGAGGACCTCAAACTGAACATCCCGATCGTCTCGTCCTCGCACAACGGTCTCAGCGAGGCGGCCAAGGGCATCGATCTCGCCAAACTGAACGGGTCGTATTCAGTGTTCTCTTTTGCGCCCGACAATCAGAAGGACCTGCCGCTGCGCGAAATCTATCAGGCCAACAAGGATAAGGACGGCCAATGGGGCCTGATTGCCGATCAATCAGCGGCGCAGGCCTTGCTGGCGCTGCGCGTGCTGGAACGGGCGGTCGCAAAAGTCGGTGCCGACAAGGTAACCGGGGAGGCCATGTACGACGCGCTGCTTGCCAACACCTTTACCGAGAAGGAACTACTTGGCGCGCTGCCTGCGCTGAAGTTCAACGATACCGCGCCGTTCCCGATCGGCGACATCAAGGCCAAGGCCCAGATCGTCAAGGACGGCAAGATCGTGCCGCTCGGAGATGCCTGGATGGATGCGCCTGCTCTGGAAAAATGGTGAGCCGGGGCACGGCCGGAGAACGATGCGATGGGCCTTACGCTGACAAATGTTGACGTCACTTACGGCGGCGTCATCCAGGTCTTGCGCAGCGTCAATCTGGAAGTGCCCGACGGCAAGGTCGTGGTGTTACTGGGCTCGAACGGGGCCGGCAAGACCACGACGCTGCGCGCCATTTCGGGATTGCTGCACGCCGACCTGGGCGAAGTGACCGCCGGCAAGATATCCGTCGACGGTCACGACATCACCGGGGCCGATCCGGTTAACATCTTTGATCGCGGCGTGGTACAGGTGCTCGAAGGTCGCAAGGTGCTCGAGCACCTCACCGTGGAGCAGAACCTGCAGATCGGCGGACACCGCAGATCCGATCGGCAGGCGGTGCGGCAGGATATCGAGCGGGCGTTCAACTATTTCCCGCGGTTGCCGGAATTGCTGAAGCGGACCGCCGGCTATCTCTCCGGCGGCGAGATGCAGATGTTGCTGATCGCGCGTGCTCTGGTGGCGCGACCACGCATCCTGATGCTGGACGAGCCCTCGATGGGCCTGGCGCCGATGCTGGTGGAGCAATTGTTCGAGGCTATCGGACGCATCAGGCGCGAACAGGGGCTGACAGTGCTGCTGGTCGAACAGAACGCCCGCGCGGCCATCCGCCAATGCGACTATGGTTACGTGATGGATGGCGGGCGTATCGTCCTGCATGGCACCCGCGAACAACTGGAAAATAACCAGGACGTAAAGGAGTTCTATCTCGGCCTTTCGCTGGCGGAAGGTCGCCGCAATTTTCGCGATGTGAAACACTATCGCCGCCGCAAGCGCTGGCTCGGCTGACAGGATGAAATGATCGACGATCGATTCAATCGAATGCGTGAGGTCTACGCCAAGGCGGTTGCCTTGGCGCCGGCTTTGCGCGCCCGTTTCGAGGCCGCCGGGGTTTCTCCCAATGGTCTTCGATCCAGTAAAGATCTCAACCGGCTTGCTGTCCTGAAGAAAGAGCGGCTGATGGAGTTGCAACAATTGCAGCCACCCTTTGCCGGGTATCTGGCCTGCAGGCCAGAAGAGATCGCGCATATTTACGTCTCGCCGGGGCCGATCTTCGAGCCGTCTCTGGTGTCGAATGGCTCGGGTCACGGCATGGACCTGATGTTTGCTGCCGCGGGAGTTGGACCCGGCGATCTCTTGTTGAACACCTGGTCCTATCATTTGGTCCCGGCGGGCCTGCTGCTTGATCAGGGGGCGCGCGCGACGGGCGCCACCGTCATTCCCGGCGGCACCGGAGCGAGCGAACTGCAAGCCGAAGTCATCATGAAACTTGGGGTGACCGGCTATGTCGGTAGCACGGCGTTTTTCATGACCCTGATCGAGCGCCTGGAGGCGACCGGCCATCAGTTGCCGGATGCCTGGAAACTGAAGCACGCCTTCATCGGCGGCGAGCTCGGCGATTGGGCGGCAAAGCGCCGATATCTGGAACAGCGCTACGAGTTAAGCACCTGGTCCTGTTACGGCACCGCGGATTTCGGCTTGATCGGGTTCGAACGTCGGGGGGAGACCGGTTATCACATTCACCGGGATCGCTACGTCCAGATCTGCGATCCAGAGACGGGGATTCCGGTGCAGCAAGGCGAACCCGGCGAAATCGTGGTGACAACTCTGACGCGGGGCTGGCCGATGATCCGCTTCGGCACGGGCGACGTTTCCAGTGCGATCGAGAGCTTTCCGGACGGTGGCGCAAGTCGCATCGCACCGCTGCAGGGCAGGGTGGGCGCCGCGGTAAAAGTGCGGGAGATTTTTGTCTATCCGGCGCATATCGAAAACCTGGTGCGGCAGATCGACGGTCTGGAACGCGCTGCGTTTTCGGTGACGCGGCCCGGCAACCGTGATGAAATCACGGGCTTGATCGTGGTCGCTCCGGGTGTGGCGTTCGTACGCGTTGAAGCGGAATTGCGCGAGGCCTTCGCCACGGTGACCCGACTGAGGCTCGATCACGTGGAACAGGTGACCGCAACCGACATCCATGACAGACTGATCGTCGATGACAGGTGAGGCGGTCTAGCTGACAATTCCCTGCGAGCACAGGGCTGCGATCGCTTCAGGCGAAAATCCCCATTCGGCCAGTGCGGAGGGATCGCTGCGGCTGGCTGCTTCCGGCGCTATCCTGATTTCGCCGGGCGTTTCGCTGAAGCGGGGACCCGGTGCCGGCTGGCTGACACCTTCGACGATCGGAAACGCATTGCGAGCTACGGCGTGTGGATGATCCTCGGCGTCATCCATCGACAGTACCGGTGCCACGCAGCCGTCGGTCGGGCCGAACAGTTCGATCCATTGGTCCCGAGTCCTGGTCGCAAATACGGCGGCGACCTTGTCGCGCCGAATGGCCTCGAGGGCAGGGTCGTCACCGGAAAACGCAGGATCATCATCGAGCTGCAGCTTTTCGAGCAGCACGCGACGAAACGCAGGCTCGATCGCCCCGACACTAACCATCAATCCGTCCGCGCATCGGTACACGCGATAAAAATACCGCCCGCCATCGATGGTGTTGCCGCCTGGGGGATTCGGCCACGCGCCAGCTTTGTGCAGCGACTTGATGGTGGCATAGAGCGTCGCGGTTCCATCGACAATGGCGGCATCCATAACCTGCCCCTTGCCGGTGGTGCGAGCTGAAATCACGCCGGCCAATAGCCCGAACGCCATGAACAAGCCGCCGCCGCCCATGTCGCCGACCAGCGGTGGAATCGCCGGCTCGTCCTCGGGATGAGGCTTGAACAATCCGAGCGCGCCGGACACGCCGATATAGTTGAGGTCATGCCCGGCGGTGAGCGCCAGCGGACCGGTCTGGCCCCAGCCGGTCATGCGCGCATAGAGCAGGCGCGGATTGGCGGCGAGGCATTCTGATGGCCCGAGTCCCAGCCGTTCCATTACCCCCGGCCGAAAACCTTCAATCAGCGCATCCGCATGGGCGACCATGCCAAGCGCTGCTTTTTGCCCGCCGGCCGCCTTGAGGTCGATACGAACGGTGCGGCGGTTGCGGTTGTAAAACGCGAATTTTCCGAATTGCTCGAAGTCGAGACTGGGGTCGGGCGCCGGATAGCCGCCCGGGCGATCGATCCTGATGATATCGGCGCCGAGATCGGCCAGCATCATGGCACCGAACGGAGCCGGACCGAGGCCGGCGAATTCAACGATGCGGACGCCGTTGAGCGGTCCCATGATCTAGCGATCCCGCGCGGACGGCCGCCGCGCCCCGTCGAACAGAATTTTGTAGAACATCGCGCCGAGTTGGTCGGGCAGCGGTCCGCCGGGACGCAGCCATTCCAGGGTCCAGTTCATGACGCCGAACAACCCGTAGCGCAACGCCTCATCATCGACGTCGGGGTCGAGTCGACCTGCCGCGCGAGCATGGTCGATCAGCTTGCGCCAGTCGGCGTTGTAGCGTTCACGCACCTTGCGCAGACGCTGCTTGATCTCGCCGGGGACGTGGTTGAAGCAGCGGATGTTGGCCGACGCATAATCTCCGGATTCATGCAGCGCCTGCAAATGGGCCCGCACCGCGATCTCGATGTTTTCGAGTGGGTCGGCTTCCGCCGACCGGCTGGCCAGCGCTTGCTTGACAGCGGCCCTGACCAGATCGATGCCCTCGGCCATCACGGTTTCGGCGATCTCTTCCTTGGAGGCGAAGTGGTAATAGAGACTCCCGGCTTTCATGCCGGTCGCAGCCGCGATGTCACGGAGCGAAGTCGAGGCATAGCCGTTCTGCCGAAACAGTTTTGCGGCAGCGTTGAGGATCTGCCGCCTCGTGTCGTCGGGCGGGGCCTTTGGCGGCGGCGCCGCAGGGCCGCGCGAAGCGCGCCTGGTCATCGCTGATCTTGCCTGCGCGTCTGTCCGCATCGGAAACTCCGGTCCCGGGCCGGCCAAAACCGGGATATTCTCGACTTGCTTATCTATTCTAACTAATGTTAGGTAGAAATGCAAATCCAGACGGGATCTGCTCATTTCGGAAAAGCTTCATGGCGACGCTGGCAAGTTCGATCGACAAGGGGGCGGAGGCCTACAAGGCGAACGCCGCGATTTACGATGGTCTGGTCGCGACGTTGCATGAGCGCCAGACGTGGGCGCTCGCCGGTGGCGGCGAGCGCATGATGGTGCGCCATCGCGAGCGCGGCAAGATTCCGGCCCGCGATCGTATCGACATGCTGATCGATCCGCTCAGCCCGTTTCTCGAACTGTCGCCGCTCGCCGCATGGGGCATTTATGACAATGCGGTGCCGTCGGCCGGCATTGTCACCGGCATCGGGACCGTCCGCGGCGTCGTCTGCATGATCATCGCCAACGATGCGACCACCAAGGGCGGCTCGTTCTACAAGGAGACTATCCGCAAGCACGTCCGTGCCCAGGACATCGCGTTCGAGAATCGTCTGCCGGTGGTCTACCTGGTCGATTGCGGAGGCGCGAATCTGGCGCAGGGCGATGAAGTGTTCCCCGATCAGGACCATTTCGGCGGCGCGTTCTACCGGCAATGCCGGATGTCGGCTCAGGGCATTCCGCAGATATCGGCCGTGTTCGGCGAATGCACCGCCGGCGGCGCATACATCCCGGCATTGTCGGACGAGGTGGTGATGACTGCCGGAAACAGCAGTGTTCATCTTGGTGGGCCGCAGATCGTCAAGGCCGCGATCAAGGAGATCGTCGACAGGGAAACGCTGGGCGGGGCCGAAATGCACAGCACAGTCTCCGGCGTATCGGATCACTTTGCGCGCGACGAGGCCGAAGCCATTGCCAAGACGCGCGACATCGTCGGCGCCTTGAGCCGGGCGCAGAAGATCCATGGCGAACTACGGGTGTCGCGGCCGCCGCTGTTCGACGCGACCGAAATCCCCGGTATCATCGGCGCCGATTTGACGCGGCCGTTCGACCAGCGCGAGATCATCGCGCGGCTGGTCGACGCCTCCGAGTTCCATGAATTCAAGCCGCTCTACGGCTCGACGCTGGTATGCGGCTTCGCGCATATCCACGGGCTGCCGGTTGGAATCCTCGCCAACAACGGGGTGCTGTTCACCGAGTCCTCCCTCAAGGGTGCGCATTTCATCGAACTATGCGACCAGCGCAACGTCCCGATCCTGTTTCTGCAGAACATCACCGGCTTCATGGTGGGCTCGGAAGCGGAGCGCGGCGGCATCGCCAAGAACTCCGCAAAGCTGGTCTATGCGGTCGCCAATGCGCGGGTGCCGCGATACACCGTCGTGACCGGCGGTTCCTATGGCGCCGGGAATTATGGCATGAGCGGCCGCGGCTTCCGGCCCCGATTCATGTTCATGTGGCCGAATGCGCGGTTGGGCACGATGAGCCCGGATGTCGGCAGTTCGGTCCTGATGGATCTGCGCCGCTCCAGTATTTCGCGGAACCCGGCGACCGAAGCTGATCTTGCCGAGCATGAACTGAAGCTGCGCAACATGTTCGGTGAACAATCCGACCCCTATTACTGCACGGCCCGGCTTTGGGACGACGGTCTGATCGAGCCGCGCGACACCCGTGACGTACTCGGTCTCTGCCTCGCGATCGGTGCGATGCAGCCTCCAGCGACCGGGCCTACCCCGGTCTACCGCATGTAAGGCGCAACTGTTGTGAGATTCGCGGCTTCGCCACGCCCCATCCGTTCCTTATTGGTCGCCAACCGCGGCGAAATCGCCGTTCGCGTGATGCGGACCTGCGCGCGATTGGGTATCCGCACTATCGCGGTTTATTCCGACGCCGATGTCAACGCGCCGCATGTGAGGGCCGCGGACGACGCCATCCGCATCGGGCCGGCGCCGGCGCGCGCCAGCTATCTCGACATGAACGCGATCATTGCGGCTGCGCTGGCATCCGAGGCCGATGCCGTGCATCCCGGCTACGGCTTCCTGTCGGAAAATGCCACCTTCGTCCGGCGCTGCGAGGAAGCTGGATTGATCTTCGTCGGGCCCTCGGCCGATGCGGTCGCGCGCATGGGCTCAAAAATCGAGTCGAAGCGGATCGCTGAAGCCGCCGGGGTCCCGACCGTTCCGGGCTATCAC
>Ga0310811_10007917_pt1 | contig 13626 bp, 16 predicted proteins | sample YCmetagenome_FD_207642 | JGI IMG/M metagenome (GOLD analysis project Ga0310811, IMG submission 207642) | Soil microbial communities from experimental microcosm in Duke University, North Carolina, United States - YC | ecosystem: Engineered > Artificial ecosystem > Soil microcosm > Unclassified ... | reverse complement strand
GCCCGTGACGGCAGACTCCGGTCGCTGAAAGGCATGGGCCCGAAAAAGGAAGCACTGATCCTGAAAGCGATCGAGGAACGTGAGAAGGATGCCGGCCGTCATCGGCTCGCTGACACAGCCACGGTAACCGCAGCGCTCGTCGAGTATCTGCACGAGCGAGCGCCCACGGTTGAATTCATTCCTGTTGGCAGCGTCCGCCGTGGATGCGATACCTGCGGCGATATCGACATTCTCGCCGTCGGTGGCGACCCGACCGTGATGGACCTGCTCCTGCAGCATCCGGGCGTCGAGCGCGTCCTCGGCCACGGTGAGACGAAATCCAGTATTCGGCTGCAAGGCGGTTATCAGGCCGACCTGCGTCTCGTGCCGGTCGAGAGCCGCGGCGCCGCCATGCAGTACTTCACCGGCTCCAAGGCTCATAACATCGTCATTCGCGACCGCGCGGTTCAACGTGGTCTCAAGCTCAACGAGTACGGACTCTTCGACCTGGATGGCGACCGCCTCATCGCAGGCGATTCGGAAGAAGGGGTTTACGAAGCGCTCGATCTCGCCTGGATCGAGCCGGAACTGCGCGAAAATCACGGCGAAATCGAAGCGGCCCGTCAGCGTCGCCTTCCCCGCCTGGTGACTCTCGCCGACCTGCGCGGCGACCTCCACATGCACACGACCGCGACCGATGGCCGCGACGATCTCGAGACCATGGCCGCGGCGGCGCAGACACGAGGCCACGAGTACATTGCGATCACCGATCACAGCAAGGCGATGGCGATGTCGAACGGACTGGATGAGCGTCGTGTGCTGGAGCATGCGGCCCGTGTCCGTGCGCTGAACGGCCGTTACGAGGGGCTCACCTTGCTTGCGGGTGTGGAATGCGACATCCTCGCCGACGGTACCCTTGACCTCGCGCACGACTGCCTGGCCCAGTTGGACTGGGTGGTCGCATCCGTGCATTCTCATTTCGGTCAGGAAGAAACGCAGATGACCGATCGGCTGATGCGCGCGATTGAGTGTCCCTGGGTGGATGTACTCGGCCATCCAACCGGCCGCCTCCTGCTGAAACGCGAGCCTGCACGCGTCAACATGGACGTCCTCACGACCGCGGCTGCCGGTCTGGGCGTCGCGCTCGAGATCAACGCGCAGGACGCGCGACTCGACCTCTGCGACTCGCACGCACGGCTGGCGCGAGAGCGCGGTGTGCGGCTTGTGATCTCGACCGACGCGCACTCGGTGAACGCCTTGAACAACCTCCAATGGGGCGTCACTGTCGCACGCCGGGCGTGGGCCTCACCGGACGATGTGCTCAACACGCGCAGCCTGCCCTCCCTGCGTGACGCACTGCGGAGAACTCGGCACGCCGGTGGGAGCGCGTAACACCGTGGCTGACGCCGACAAACCATCCGGCTTCGTCTCTCTGAAGTCCGTCACCGCCGGCAGACCGGATCCCGCCACGGCGCTGGCAGAGATCCGCCAGATCTACTTCAAGACGACGAAGCGCACGATCGACAACGACCTCGCCCATGCCATCGCGCTCGTGAAATCGCTTCCGGACGAGGCGACGCGCTCAAAGGCGCACGTTTACATGGAAGGGCTGGCCGAGATGGCACGTGAATGGGGGAAGACCAGTGGAAGTGATAAAGGCGCGAGGCGGCGGCCGAAGCGCTGACTATTTGTTCAGCACGATCTTCTGTCGCGCGGTGACCCGGAGCACCTCCGGCACGTTCCGATCGGTCGAGATCGCCCGCAGATCCTTATCCGTCAGCCTGGCTAGCAGGTTCATCGAGATCGCCACCGGCGTCTTCGGATTGCGCGCCAGTGCGACGACGATGCCGTAACGCTTCATCCAGGCCCGCGTAGTGGCAATCATGCGGAGAATCTCCTCCGCGATGCTTCCCATCTTGGCGATGCTCTCGATCTCGGGCTCCGTCATCTTCGGGCTGCTCAACACCGCCACCGACACGAGCTTGTTCGGATCGCGAATCAGGATCGCGCGCTCCTCGCGCGACCCTTTCATGGCCAGACCGACTCTCTGCGCCACGGTCAACCCCGCGATGCGCTGGAGGGTCGACTTCTGGTCCTCGTTCTCCTGTGTCTGCGGCTCTGGTGCCGTGTCAACCAGCGGCGCGTCGCCATCCGGCGCGGCCGTCGCAGCGCGCGATACGCCGCGGGCCTCGAAAAACGCCGCTACGTCCGCGGGAACATCACTGCGCGCCAGGAACGCAGAGAGCGTCTCCGCCGGAATCGACTGCAGCGTTGCCTCTGCCGCCGCCGCTACGCCAGGATCAGCGTCCTTGACGAGCAATATCAGAAGTTCCATCTGCTCGTGCGCGCGTGGCGCGAGTACGCCCTGAGCCGCCAGGAGGCGCAGATCGACCGGCGCCTCGCCCCGGCGGAACACGTCGAGCAACGGCGTCTTGAACGCATTCTCCATCAGCTACCAACCTGCCAGGCGCACCAGCATCGACAACCCGATAATGAGCGCAATGGGAACCAGAATAGCGGCGGCCATCATTAATCGGCGCGCGACCATCGACGGCGGATCGGTATTGACCTCTTCCGCCCGGACGTGCTGGCTTCCGTCGGTAAGGGAGGCCTCCGGAAACCGGGTGATGAATTCCTGAACCGTGGCCTCGGGGTCGAGGCCGATCTGTTCGGCGTAGGCGCGCACCAGACCGCGTGAATAAATGCCGCCCGGGAGACGTGAAATATCGTTGCGCTCGAGCGCTTCGAGCGCACGCATGGAAAGTTTCGTCGTGTCGGCGATCTCGCGGAGGGTGATGCCACGTTGCTCACGTAGCCGCTTTATCCGCTCGCCAAAGTCGCGCTGAGCCTCCAGAGATCGCCATGTTAGGACCCGGTGTCAGGTGTGTCAAACGCGCGGGTGACATGTTGCACGTTGGTGGCGATCCCATTCGGCGCGTTTTCCGCGAACAGCCCGATTGCTGAGATGCCGGCGGCACCAGTCTGTGCCACCCGTAACGCGTTCTCCGCCGTCACGCCGCCAACGGCAAGGACCGGAACGGTCGTGGCGCGCACGACGTCAGCCAGGCTGGTCACGCCGGCGGGCTGACGTCCAGGCTTCGATGTGGTCGCAAACACTGTTCCGAACACCAGATAGTCGACCGCCCCTTCCGCCGCCGCGCGTTTCGCATCCTCCACGCTCTGCACCGAGCGGCCGATCAGGAATCCGGGCGCCACGGCCGACCGCGTACGCGTCGCCGGGAACGAGTCGCTTCTCAAGTGAACCCCATGCGCGCCCGCCGCGAGCGCAACGTCGAGACGGTCATTGACGAGGATGCGTGCGCGGGTGCCGCGAGCAGCGTCGATGCACAGTCGCGTCACCGCGAGCAGATCCCGATCGTCGAGCCGGCGTTCGCGAATCTGTATCAGGTGAACTCCCGCCTCAGCGGCCGCCCGGACGCCGGCAACCAGATCAGCGACGGTGCGTCGGGCCCCCAGCCGGCCATCGGTGATCATGCAGATCACCGGCCGCATCGGCTGTCTACTCCTCGACGGCAGAGGAATCGCGGAGAGGCAACATCGAGCCCTGAAGGCGCCGGCCGCCGAGCAGCGACCGCACCTCCGCTATCGCCGCGGCCAGGTTGATCAGGCCGAGTCCGGACACCGCACCGCGGAAGAAGTAATTCGTGATCACGACGTGCAGGAGAGGCACGACGTCCGCGAAATAGTTGCGTTCCCAATACGTTGACCACGGCACCACCGCCAGCACGAGACCAACCTCGAGGAAGAAGACGATCGTCAGCAGCCGGATCATCTTCGTGACTCATCCTCCACCCGCGCGAGCACTGTCAGCCGCGAGCCGACGTCACGGAATCCAGGCTCCTCCGACTCGAGTTCCATGAACACGGCCAGTGCCCGTGCGCTCTCACCGACACGCTGCAGCGCCACGCCCAGCTCGTAGAGCACCGCCAGGTTGGCGTCGCGCGACGGTGCCGCTACGTCCGCGGCCCGTTCCAGCCACTCGACGGCGGCATGGGCATGCCCTCGCGTCAGGTACTCGCGACCCAGCCGCGAGGCCGCCTGAAACCGGAATGCCGGCACCCGCGCCGCCTCTTCGAGATCCGCCATCCCCTCAAAAGCCTGGCCCTTCTCCAAACGCTGCTGACCGCGCTCGAACAACACCGCCGCATCCGAGACGCTGAGCGCTCCCCCTGGCGCGGCGGCTGATGAGGGCGCCCGCGCAGACGACCCGATGGCGCTGATGGCCTCGCTCAGGTCGATCTCCCTCGGGCCATCCTCGGCCGACCGGGACGCTGGCGTCGGCTCCGTCGGCAGCTCCAACTCATCTTCCGCGTCACCATCTGACGGAATTCCAGGAATCACTTCGAAGCCGGCGACGTTCTCATCCACGGGCATCGATACGATCTCGTTCATGTCCATCGACACGCCCATGTCCACGCCCATGTCCATGTTCATGTCCATGTCGATCGACAAGTCGGACTCCAAGTGCAGCGACACGTCCGGATCCATGGGCCGCGGCGTGCTCACGTCCACAGCAACATGTTCAGCGATCGCCGTCGGCTGCACCGTGAACCGTTGCTGAACCAGTCGCACGCCTGCATCAGGATCATCGGAGCCGGCCAATTCGAGAGCCCGGCGCAGCCGGTCGGCGTGGACGGTTGAGTCCGGGGCCCCCGCCAGCAGCGCTTCGGCGACGCTCTGTGCTTCGGCCGCCAGTCCAGCCTCGAGATACGCGTCGGCCAGCTGCTCGCGCGCCTCGAGAACGATGTCGTCCTGACCGGCGTCCGCTGCGATCTGTACGAGCTTGAGCAATGCAGCCAGGTGACGCCCGTGGACGAGAAACGACTGCAGCACATCGATCGCACGATCCCACTCGCCGCGAAGCACCGCATCGTCGACAACGATTCCGGTATAGCTGAACGCACGATCGGGCTCTCCGGCACGGCCGGCCTCTCCGGCAAGGCGCAGCACATCCATGGCGCGATCTGGAGCGACGGCAATAAACCGGGTCAACGTGGAACGCGCCGCCGCATCGTCCTTTCGCGCTGATTCGATCGATGCGAGCGACAGCAGCAGGTCCGGATCCGTACCGGCGGTCTCCGCATCCAGTAGACGGCCCGCATCCTCGATCTGGCCGGCGGCAAAATACTGGCGCGCGAGCTGCCCCCGCAGCGCGACATCCTGCGGTTCGAGGGCCACTACCTGCGACAGTGCGTCGAGCGCCGCCGCGGATCGACCAGCCTTCTGCAATTGCTCCGCGGCAGTCCGGAACAACGTCACCGCACGCGCAGTCTCGCCGAGCACCTTCGAGGCCCGTGCTCCGGTCAGCAATGTCTCGGCATCCGCCTCCGGCAGCTCGGCCAGCCGGACCAGACACTCGGCTGCTCCTCCATCGTCACCGTGCTCACTGCGCAGTTCCCAGAGCCGCCGCAGGTAGGCACGCGCGTCCGCCAACAGCTCCTGAGCGGCGGCGATCTCCGCCAGTCGCAGCAGCGTGTGCTCGTGATCCGGCCGCGTCTTCAGCGCCTTCTTGTAGAGCGCTGCGGCTTTCGGGAAGAATCCTTCGGCGAAGAGATGGTCGGCGATCTGGACAAACTGGACGACGGCCTGATCCGCATCGCCTGCCCGCAGGTAGAGATCACCGAGCGCGTTAACAGCGTTCCAGTCGCGCGGCTGCTCTTCGACAAGCCGGACGTACTCCGCGATCGCGAGATCGAGCCGGCCCTGACCCTTCAGGCGCTCCGCCTGGCGGAGCGTCGCCTCGCGATCAAGTGGCACGATGTGCGTCCTTCACGACTCGCGCCCCGTCTGTGGTGCCTTCAACTATCGTATTCCGCTGGGAGTGAGGATTCGATCGTATCAAACAGTCCGCTTTGCGGCTTGAACGATCGCCGATGAAACGACGAGTAACCGTAGCGGGCGACTGCGGCGAGGTGCTCGGCGGTGGCGTAACCCTTGTGATGTGCGTAACCGTATCGCGGATCGCTGGCGTGGTGCACGAGCATCTCCCGGTCCCGCGTCACCTTGGCGACGATCGACGCCGCCGCGATTGCGGAGCACTTCCGGTCGCCCTTCGGGACCCCGCGCTGCGCGATCGCCAGGTCCGGAATGCGGAACGCGTCCACGATGATCATGTCTGGAAGCGGGGCGATGGCCATCACTGCGCGACGCATCGCCTCCAGAGACGCGCGGTGGATGTTCAGCGCGTCGATTTCGGCTGGCTGCACGGCCGCCACCGACCAGGCGAGCGCTTTCCGGGTAATGACATCGTAGAGACGTTCCCGTTCGAGCGCCGTGATGGTCTTCGAGTCGGCCAGATGAGGAATGTAGCGCGCAGGGTCGAGGATGACGACACCAGCGACGACCGGGCCGGCGAGACAGCCCCGGCCGACTTCGTCACAGCCGGCAACGCGATAGAACCCCCAGCGCCGCATGGCGTTCTCGAGGGTCCTCATCGCGCGAACGCGAACCATGCTGAAATCCCGCTGGGAACTAGGTCTTCTTCGTCTCTTTCATCCGCGCGGCCTTCCCTTTCAGCTCGCGCAGGAAGTACAGCTTCGCGCGTCGGACGCGCGCTGACCGCACGAGGTCGACCTTCGCGATCGTCGGCGAATGCAGCGGGAAGATGCGCTCCACGCCCTGGCCGAACGACACCTTGCGGACGGTAAACGACGCCCGCGCGCCGCCGCGGTGCATGCCAATCACGATCCCCTCGAAGATCTGGATGCGCTCCTTGTCGCCCTCGCGCACCTTCACGTGGACACGCACCGTGTCCCCCGACTTCATCTGGGGCCGTTCGGTCAGCTGCGACTTCTCGACCAGGTCAATGGCACTCATCTTCGACACTCCACTCGTCACTTGCAACTCTGTCACTTGCCACTTTCGCGTTTGATCTCTGCCAGCAGCGCCCGGTCTTCGTCGTCGAGCACCGCATCGTCCAACAACTCCGGCCGCCGCTCCAGCGTTCGCGCCAACGCCGTCTTCCGTCGCCATCGCCGCACATCGCCGTGATGGCCAGACAGCAGCACGTCCGGCACCCTCCGACCGCTGAACTCCGCCGGCCGCGTGTAGTGCGGGTAGTCGAGCACGCCGTCCGAGAACGAATCCTGCTCGACCGACTGCTCATCGCCGACCACGCCGGGGACGAGCCGGCTGATCGCATCGATGATGACCAGCGCCGGAAGCTCCCCACCGCTCAACACGTAATCACCGATCGACACTTCGTCGGTGGCGACCAGTTCCCGGACGCGTTCGTCCATCCCCTCATATCGGCCGCACAGCAGCACGACATGCGACAGATGGCTCATGCGCGCCGCCTCGGCCTGCCGGAACGGCCTGCCCTGCGGCGTCAACAGTACCACCGCGTCCGGCGGTCCGCGCCGCGTCCGAATCTCGTCAACCGCACGCGCGAGCGGCTCGGGTTTCATGACCATCCCCGGTCCGCCGCCGTATGGCACGTCGTCCACAGTGCGGTGACGATCGTCGGTGTGATCGCGCAGGTCGTGCACCGCGACGTCGATCAAGCCGCGTGCGATTCCCCGGCTGACGACCCCTTCCGCCAGACCCGCGGTCACCATGCGCGGGAAGATCGTGACGACGTCGAACTTCACGCCTTCTCGTTCAATTCCAGCAGCCCGTCCGGCGGGTCGATCGTGATGCGCCGGGCGGACACATCGATCTCGACGCAGATGTGCTGCGCGAACGGAATCAGCACCTCTCCGCGCACGCCCTTCACCGTCAGAAGACTTCCACCGACGCCGCCGTCCACGCGACTGACCTCGCCGATTCGCGCGCCAGTCACCGTCTCCACCTCGCAGCCGACCAGCTGGTGCTGGTAATACACGCCCTCGCCGAGCGACTGCAGCATCTCTTCGGGTACTCGCAGCTCCAGGCCCGCCAGCCGCTCGACGTCCTCGATGCTCGAGAATCCTTCGAACGCAATTACCGGGCGGCCGTTCTGCACGCGCGCCGCGGTGATCGTCAGTGCTTCGTCTCCCCTGTCCGATCGCGTCCACATGGTGGCACCGCCGACGAACCGGTCCTCGACGAAGTCTGTCTCGGGATTGACGATCACCTGGCCGCGCAAGCCATGCGGTCGCGCGATGCGGCCAACGAGGACCATCGAATCCCACGAACGGGATCGGGGATCCGGGATCCGGGATCCGGGATCGACTTTCCCGGTCCCCGGTCCCCCATCCCCGGTCCCCATTGCGTCAGTCCCGGATATCCAGCTGCGCGCGCTTCCCGTGCTTTTCCGCCGTCAGCGCGACCAGGGTCCGGAGTGCGGCAGCCGTCCTGCCTTGCCGTCCGATGATCTTGCCCATATCGTTCGGCGCCGTCGTCAATTCCAGCACGGTCATTCCGCGCCGCTCGCTTTCGATCACGCGAACGGAGTCGGGCTTATCGACCAGTGCCCGGACCACCGTTTCGACCACCGCACGCAGCGGGTTCACGGGGGCGGCTTCCTCGGTGGTCATTACTGCGCGGCCACCGGCTCGACAGGCGCCGCCAGATCCCGCGTCAAGTGCCTGGCCAGCAGCGTGCGCACCGAATCCGATGGCTTCGCACCCTTCCCGATCCAGTACTGCACGCGCTCGCGATTGATCTCGACCTTCGCGGGCTTCGAGCGCGGATTGTAAGTACCGAGGTTCTCCACGAAGCTGCTCTGCAGCGCCGATCGGCCCTCCGTGACCACCAGGCGGAAGTACGGCTTCTTCTTCGAGCCCATCCGCGTCATTCGAATCGATAACATCTACTCAACTCCCAATTTCCAACTTCCAACACCCAACCGTGCTCCCAAAACCGTTTTGAGAGTTGGTAGTCGGGAGTTGGGACTTATCGGGTCTTTATGAGCCCCCAGGGGCCGCCCTTCTTCCGTTTCTTGCCTGGACCCGCGAACCCGCCGCCCTGTGGCATCGGCGGCAGCTTCATCCCTTTCATCCCCTTCATCGCCGGCAGGCCACCCTGCCCGATCATCTGCAGCACGCGTTTCATCTCGTTGAACTGCTTCAACAGGCGATTGACGTCTTCGACCGACGTGCCGCTGCCGCCGGCGATGCGCTTCCGCCGGCTGCCGTTGATGATCTTGTCGTTCTCCCGTTCCGCCGGCGTCATCGAACCGATGATCGCCTCGATGCGGCCCATCTGCTTTTCGTCCGGACGGTTCTCCGCCACCTGCTTGAGATTGCCGAGTCCCGGCAGCATGCCGAGGACGCTCTCGAGCGGGCCCATCTTCCGGATCGTTTTCAGCTGCTTGCGGAAGTCGTCCAGCGTGAACGCGTTCTTCCGCAGCTTCTCTTCGAGCTGCTCGGCCTCGTCCTGATCGATCGCCTGCTCCGCCTTCTCGATGAGCGACAGCACGTCGCCCATGCCGAGCATGCGGGACACAATCCGGTCGGGATGAAAGAGCTCGAGATCCTCGAGCCGCTCACCACTCCCGACAAAGGCGATCGGGACGCCGACAACCGAGACCACCGACAGCGCCGCGCCGCCGCGCGCATCGCCGTCCAGCTTCGTCAGCACCACGCCGGTCACACCGACGCGGTGATTAAATTCGCCCGCGCTCTTGATCGCGTCCTGACCTGTCATCGCGTCCGCGACGTAGAGCAAATCGGACGGCTGTACGGCGTCCTTGATGGCCTGCAGCTCGTCCATCAGGTCATCGTCGATGTGCAGCCGGCCGGCCGTGTCGACGATGACCGTGTCGAAACCTTTGTTACGCGCCTCGGCGAGCGCGCCGGTCGCCCGAGCCACCGGATCCATCGTCTCCGGCGCAAACACCTTCACGTCCGCCTGCTCGCCCACCACGGACAGCTGCTGAATGGCCGCCGGACGCCGCACGTCGGTGGAGACCATCAGCGGGTGCTTACCCTGCCGCTTCAGCCACTGTCCGAGCTTGCCCGACGTCGTGGTCTTGCCCGATCCCTGGAGCCCGAGGAGCAGCACGACCCGCGGCGTCGGCGCGTCCTTGCGCAGCCCTCCCTCGGTATCACCAAAGAGCGCGAGCAGCTCGTCGCGGACAATCTTGATGACGTGCTGGTCCGGCGTCAGGCTTTTCAGTACCGCCTGATCCATCGCCCGATCGCGGACACGGTCGATGAACGCCTTGACGACCTTGAAGTTGACGTCCGCTTCGAGCAGCGCCAGGCGGATCTCTCGCAGCGCCGCTTCGACGTTCTCCTCGGTCAGCCGTACTTCACCGCGCAGCGACTGAAACGCGTCCTGAATGCGGGTGCTGAGCGATTCGAACATCGGCTGTAGTGTCCGGCTTTAGCCGGACCTCGAGCAGAGGCCGGGCTACCCTGAGCGCACCCACCCCTGCGGGCGCAAACCCTTATCTTAGGCCAGTTTGACAGGGACGAGCAACCACCACGCCCCGTATAATCGAGTCACTATGACAACTGCTCGACGGATTGTGACCGGAACTGCGGTCCTGGCCGTGCTGCTTGCGGCCCCGATCCGAGCCCAGCAGACGAGCGTGCCGGTCGGCTCGACGCTCGGTACGGTTGGCTCGGGCGTGCCGGGTGAAGCGTCGACGCCGGGGAGCCGCAACGCCCCAAGCGGCCCCGCTCCCCGACTGCCGAACGGACGCCCGGACTTCAACGGCGTCTGGGATCACGCCTATGTGCCGGACATGAGTCTCTCGGCCAAGAACACGACTCAGCAGAAGGCTCCGGGACCCCTGCCGCTCACGCCACGCGGGATCGAGAACATCAAGAGCTACGACCCGGAGAAGGATGGCGATTACACCGGCATGTGCATGCCCTACGGGCTGACCCGATCCTTCAACGGACCGTTCCCGATTCAGATTATGCAGACGGATAAGCACGTGGCGTTTCTCTTTGAGATGGGCACGTGGTTCCACGTGGCGCCGTTCAAGGATGCCCATTCCGCGGATCCCAACCCGACGTGGTTCGGAGAGTCGATTGCGAAATGGGACGGCGACACGCTGATCGTCGACACGGTCGGATTCAACGGCTGGAGCCGGCTCGACACGCGCGGCCATCCGCACAGCGACAAGCTCCACGTGGTCGAGACGTTTCGTCGTTCCGACGCTGGGCACATCGTCTATGCCGTCACGGTCGACGATCCCGTCTATTACACGAAACCATGGACGAACGAGCGCACCTTTACGCTGACGACGGGAGAACTGATCGAGTACTCGTGTCAGGAGAACAACCGATCGTTGCTCGAGGGCCGGATCAAGCCATGGACCGTGCCAGGCTCGGAGCCGCTCCGCAACCCAGTGCTCGGCAAGAAGTAAATGGCTGATTCGCTTCTCGAGATCGCGAAAACCATCGGCGTGCCGGTTGCGCGGCGGCACATATTCCTGTGCGCAGAACAGACGAAGCCGAAATGCTGCGACCTGGAACGCGGCGTTGCCGCGTGGGACTTCCTGAAACGCCGCCTTGGCGAGCTTGGTCTCGCCAACCAGGGCGGCATCCTGCGAACGAAGGTTAACTGCCTACGTATCTGCGAAGGCGGGCCGATTGCCGTCGTCTATCCGGAGGGTGCCTGGTACCGCGAATGCGATCCGCCCGCGCTCGAACGAATCATTCAGGAGCATCTCATCGGCGGCAGGATCGTCGAGGATCTGCTCATCACTTCGCATCCACTCGGTAAGGTCGCTGAGGAGTGCCGGTGAGGAGGAGCATCACCTGGCTCATTGCCGGGTGCTCCCTGACTGCGGCCCTCTCCTTCAGCGCGAAGTCGCCAGCGGCACAGGCACAGCCGCCTGCCCCCGCTCCAGGCACTGAAAGCGGTCTGGCGACGTTTCAAACCCGCTGCACGATGTGCCACGCGAACTCAGTCGGCGAACGCACTGGCGTGCGCGGCGCCGAACGCGCTCCCACGACGGACGTCCTACGCCAGATGTCGCCGGAGCGCATCTATCAGGCGCTCACGACCGGCTCGATGAGCGAGCAGGCGAAAGACCTCACGGACATTGCCAAGGTGAAGCTGGCGGAGTTCATGAGCAGCCGTCCCATGGGCAGCGCGCGAGCGGGCGATGCGGCCGCGATGCCGAACAAGTGCAAGACGAACCCTCCATTGTTGGAGCCCGCAAAGGCACCGCAATGGAACGGCTGGGGAAACGACCTCGCCAATTCTCGGTTTCAGCCCGCTGCGGCGGCGCGCCTGACGGCGGCACAGGTCCCACAGTTGAAGTTGAAGTGGGCGTTCGGGTACCCGTCTGGAGCCTCTGCTAATGCACAACCTGCCATCGTGGCTGGACGCGTATTCGTCGGCAGCGACAACGGTTACTTCTACTCGCTCGATGCCAGGACGGGATGCGTCTACTGGTCGTTCGAGAACGGCTCGATTGTTCGCAATGCACCGACCGTGGCTCCCGTTGTCAGCCAGGACGTCCCGCCCGCAGCTCAGGGTCCGCAGCTCCCTGGTCGACGATCGCAAGCCCCCGCTCCGCCTCCGCAGCGGTATGCGGTCTTCTTTGGCGACGGGCATGCGAACGTCTACGCACTCGATGCGCAGAGCGGCAAGCTGCTCTGGAAGACACGTGTCGATTCCCATTTCGTTGCCCGTGTTACCGCGGGCACGAAGTACTACAACGGCAAGTTGTTCGTGCCGGTGTCGTCTTCCGAGGAATTCAACAGCGGCAACCCGGGTTACTCCTGTTGCACGGCCCGTGGCAGCGTCGTCGCTCTCGACGCCAACACCGGCAAGCAGCTCTGGAAGGCCTGGGTGATTCCCGATGAACCGCGTCCGTATAAGACGATGGCGAACGGCGTGGCGCTCTACAGGCCGGCGGGCGGCGCAGTGTGGAATTCGCCGACGGTCGACCCCGTCCGCAACGCAATTTACTTCGGTACGGGCGACGCGACGACTTCACCGTCGCCCAAGACCACCGATGGCGTCATGGCGGTCGATATCGACACCGGCAAACTGCTCTGGTCCTATCAGGCAACCGCCGGCGATGTCTTCATGGGCGGGTGCACGGGCGCCGAGCGTAGCGAGGCGTGTCCGACGCCGATGGGACCCGACATGGACATCGGCAACTCGCCCATCCTCGTGACGCTGCCAGGCGGCAAGCGCGCCCTGCTGGGTGGGACAAAGAGCGCCGACGTGTTTGCGCTCGACCCTGACAACCAGGGGACCCTGCTTTATCGCGTGAATGCGGCGGGCGGACCGATCAACGTCACAGGCCGCGCCGCGCGAGGATCGATCGTGTGGGGCGGCGCGACGGACGGCCAACGCATCTACTACGGTGCCGGCGCCGCCGGGCTCGTCGCGCTGACACCAGAGGCAGGCGAGGTTGCCTGGTCGTTTACGGGTCCGCCGCTGACGGCGGGAGCTCGCGGCGTCGGTCTTGGCGCGGCACCAACGCTGATTCCCGGGGTCGTCTTTGAAGGCGCCGGCGACGGCCGACTCTTCGCCGTGTCGTCAACGACTGGCAAACTTCTCTGGCAGTTCAATACCCGACAGGAGTTCAAGACGGTGAACGATGTGATGGCGCACGGCGGCGCGATCGCTTCATCGGGCGCAGTAGTCGTCGACGGAATGGTCTTCGTTGGCTCCGGCTACGCCATCACCGACGGGGCCACCGCAGGCAACGTGCTGCTCGCCTTCGGCCTCGATTAACAGGACGTATCAGGGCCGCGGTGGAAGCGGTTTCCGCTCTCGCGCCGCAGC
>Ga0310811_10007916_pt1 | contig 13626 bp, 10 predicted proteins | sample YCmetagenome_FD_207642 | JGI IMG/M metagenome (GOLD analysis project Ga0310811, IMG submission 207642) | Soil microbial communities from experimental microcosm in Duke University, North Carolina, United States - YC | ecosystem: Engineered > Artificial ecosystem > Soil microcosm > Unclassified ... | reverse complement strand
CCGTGCCCGGGAAGCGCCGGATCACGTCGGTGAGCGCGGCGCGGGCCTGTTCGGTGGCGGCCTGGTCGCGGCCCACGTCGGTAATCTGCTCGAAGTAGCAGACCGACTTCAGATAGTAGGCGTAGGACGCGCTGGGATTGCCGGGATAGAGCGAGATGAAGCGGTCGGCGTCGGCGACCGCGTCCTCGTAATTGTTGCCCTGGTAGTGGGCGAAGGCCTGCATGAGGATCGAGCGGCGGGCCCATTCCGAATAGGGGTGCTGGCGCTCGACCTCGTCGAAATACTGGGCCGCGTCGTTCCAATGGCGGCCGTCAAGCCGCTGGGCGCCGGTGGCGTAGAGCAGCTCCACCGGGCGCTCCTCGTAGGAAATGCGGGTCTTCTTCTTGCCGGCGCAAGCCGATAGGGACAGGGCGGCGATCGCGGCGGCGGCGATCACGAACAGCGTACGGCCGCGGGCATCACGAAGCACGAACGGGCATCCTCTCAAGCTGGGAATGGGAACGCCATCCCGGTAGCCCCCAGGGGGTTTCTACACCAGCCCGGTTCGCGAGCCAACGGCGGGTGACGCGTCTACTCCGCTCATCCCGCGGAGGCTTCAGACCGCTTGAGCCATCTCGGAGGCGAAGATGTGTTCGCGCCAGGCCTGGGGCCGGGCGACCAGCGCCCGGACCAGGGCGTTGTTGAGGGCGTGGCCGGCGTAGCGCGCTTCGAACCGGCCCAGCACCGGGGCGCCCAGGACGTAGAGGTCGCCCACCGCGTCCAGCGCCTTGTGCCGGACGAACTCGTCCTCGAAGCGCAGGCCCTCGGGGTTAAGCACCCGGTCGCCGTCCACCACCACGGCGTTCTCCAGGCTGCCGGCGCGGGCCAGGCCGCGGGCGCGGAGGGCCTCGACCTCGTGGACGAAGCCGAAGGTGCGGGCGCTGGCCAGTTCGCGGCGGAACGAGGTCTCGTCGACGCGCAGGGCGATGCGCTGGCGGCCGATGGCCCGGCTGGCGAAGGCGATCTCGAAATCGACCTCGAGGCCGGGACGGACGCTGGACCCGGGCACCAGGGCGGCGCGCTTGTCGCCGTCGACCACCTCGACCGCCTCGACGATCTCGATGTAGCGCCGCGGGGCGTCCTGGGCCCGGCGGCCGGCCTGGTCGATCAGCTTGATGAAGGGGGCCGCCGAACCGTCCATGATCGGCAGTTCGGAAGCGTCGAGCTCGACCACGGCATTGTCGACCGACAGGGCGGAGAAGGCGGCCAGCAGGTGCTCGACCGTCGAAACGGCGACCCCCGAGGGCGAGGCGATCTCGGTATTGAGCTGGGTGCGGACGACCGACAGGGCCGAGACCTTGACCCGGACGTACTGACCGGAATGGACGCCGACGCCGGCGAAAACCACCGGCCCGGCAAGCGTGTGCTGCAGGATTTCCAAACCGGCCACTGGAACCCTTGTTCTTTGCGGCGGCGGGGAGTCCGCCGCATCGCCTGCTGGCTTACGAGCCGTGCTGCACTGCCGCAACACAACTCCTGTTTCCGAATGTTTCGCCTCACACGCGAACCAGACGGCGGGCTCGGCAAGGGTCTCTAGTTGGCGAGTCTACGCAGGAAGGAGGGGATGTCGAGGTCCTCGCTGGCCTCGGGCGCTTCCGACGGCTGGACGGCGAGCGCAGCCGAGCCATGCTGCGCCGCAACACGCGGCGCGGGTCCGGACGGGGCGCGGGGGGCCGCGGGCGGCGCGTCATAACGGGGACGGCCGCCGAACAAGCTCAGCCAGCCGCCCTTGCGATGTTCGGCCGGGGCGGGCGCGGGCTCATAGGTCTCCGCGGGTTCGGGATCGGGGCGACGGTCCAGGCTGTAGCCGCGCGGGGCCTGGATGACGGGCTCGCGCGAAGCGGGGGCGGGCTCAAGGTAGAGGTCATCCTCCTCGTCGGCTACGGACGGGTCGACGATGCGGATGGTCGGGCGGACGGGGGCGGCCTCGAAGGCCAGTTCCGACTCCGGCGACGGATAGGCGCTGGCCGCGACGGGTTCGGGCCACAGGGACGGCGTTTCGGCCTCGATGGTCGCGGCGTAGGCCGGCGCCGGGGCCGGCTCCGGCGTCTGGACCGGCTCGGCGCGGGCCGGACGGTGGCTCTGCTGACCGCCGCGGGGCGCGATCAGGGGCGCAGCGGTGGAGGCGGCGCGGGGGACCGGATGAGCGGCGGCTTCCGAATCCATGCCGGTGGCGACCACCGAGACGCGGATCTTGCCTTCGAGGCTGGGGTCGAAGGCCGCGCCGAAGATGATGTTGGCGTCCGGGTCCACCTCGGAGGAGATGGCGTTGGCCGCCTCGTCGACTTCCAGCAGGGTCATGTCGAGGCCGCCGGTGACATTGACCAGCACGGCCTTGGCGCCTTTGAGCGAGACCTCGTCGAGCAGCGGGTTCTGGATGGCGTTGTGGGCGGCGTTCAGGGCGCGGTCCTCGCCGCTGGCCTCGCCGGTGCCCATCATCGCCTTGCCCATCTCGGTCATCACCGAGCGGACGTCGGCGAAATCGAGGTTGATCAGGCCGGGCAACACCATCAGGTCTGTGATCGAGCGCACGCCGGAGTGGAGTACCTGGTCGGCCATGCCGAAGGCCTCGGCGAAGGTGGTCTTCTCGTTGGCGATCCGGAACAGGTTCTGGTTGGGGATGACGATCAGGGTGTCGACATAGCGCTGCAGCTCGGTCACGCCCTGGTCGGCCAGGCGCATACGGTGGCGACCCTCGAACATGAAGGGCTTGGTGACCACGCCGACGGTGAGGATGCCCCGCTCGCGGGCCGCCTTGGCGATGATCGGCGCGGCGCCGGTGCCGGTGCCGCCGCCCATGCCGGCGGTGATGAAGACCATGTGGGCGCCGTCGAGGTGCTCGTCGATCTCGGGGATCGATTCCTCGGCCGCGGACTGGCCGACCTCGGGGTGGGCCCCGGCGCCCAGGCCCTGGGTGATGGAGACGCCGAGCTGGATGCGGCGGTCGGTCTTGGCGAAGGCCAACTGCTGGGCGTCGGTGTTGGCGACGACGAACTCGACCCCCAACAGGCCGGCGTCGATCATGTTGTTGACCGCGTTGCCGCCGGCCCCGCCCACGCCGAACACCACGATGCGGGGCTTGAGTTCCGTGGCGCGAGGCGCCGAAAGAGAAATCGCCATGGGCTTCATTCCTAGACCACCGGCCTCTTAAGTGACGCGCCGCTCCCCGCCGCCGGGGCATCGCCGCCTGAACGCCGAAAAGTGGGCCTTCATCCTTAAGCCGTGGTTAACCGTAATAGGGCGAGTCGCCTCGGCGTCACGGGTTGGGCGCAGGGAATTTTCTGATTCGTTTGAGGAATTTCCGCTTGCAGCGGGGGTGCGGCGATTCGGCCTTCACCTTTGCCTTCATCCTCGGGCGCGGACGAGGGCGGAAACCCCAAGCCCCTCCCCGCGCCCCCGAAGCTGAGCAGATTCGCTCGCCCCACGGCTGAGCCGCGGGGTTCTCGGGTCGACGGGTCTATGACCCTCCCTGAGAACCGCGGGAAATCAGAGGTTCTCCCTCAGCCAGCCCGCGGCGCGGTTGAAGACGCCGGCGCGAGGGTCTCCGTCGCGGGGCGCGGCGCGGGCCCCGGCCAGGGCGCGGGTGGCCACGGCCTCGCGGGGGCCGAAGGCGGCGCGGTGCAGCACCCCGGCCGCGGCGCAGAAAGCCGGACCGGAGGCGGCTTCGGCCAGGTGGGGCGCGCGCCGGGGCCGGCCCAGGCGCACCGGGCGGTCGAACACGCGCACGGCCAGTTCGCGGACGCCGGACAGCTGGCTGGCGCCGCCCGTCAGGACCACCCCCGCGCCGGGTTCGATCGGCGCGCCCGAAGCCCGCAGCCGTTCGCGCAGCAGTTCCAGGGTCTCTTCGACCCGCGGCGCGATCACGCCCTTGAGCAGGGAGCGCGGCGCGATCACCGGGCCCGCGCCCGGATCGTCCCCGCGGGGGGGCGCCTCGATCATCTCGCGGTCCTCGTTGGCCGAGGCGATGGCCGAGCCGTGCAGGGTCTTGATCCGCTCGGCGCCGGCCAGGGTGGTGGAAAGGCCCCGGGCGACGTCGGCGGTGACATGGGCGCCGCCGACGGCCAGGGAATCCACGTGCACCAGCGAGCCGCCGGCGAAGACGGCGGTGGAGGTCGAGCCGCCGCCCATGTCGATGCAGATGCAACCCAGGTCCATCTCGTCGTCCTCCAGCGCGGCGAGCGCCGAAGCGAAGGGGGCGGCGACCACCCCGTCGAGCTGGAGGTGGGCCAGCTCCAGGCAGTGGCCCAGGGTGTTGAAGGCCGCTTCGTCCATGGTGACGACGAGCAGCTCCAGGCCCAGTTCGCGGCCGAACATGGCGCGGGGGTCGCGCACGCCGCGGGCGCCGTCCACGGACCAGCCGATGGGAAGCAGGTGGATGGCCCGGCGGCCGGGGAAGCGGGACTGGGCCAGGGCCATGTGCAGGGCGCGGCTCAGCTCCTGGTCGCCGATCGGCTTGGCGCCCAGGGAGACGGCGGCGCGGACCCGGTGGCTGGCGAGCTGGCCGCCGGCGGTGGTCAGGGTGACGCTGGAGACCGAGACCCCGGCCATGGTCTCGGCGCGCTCGACGGCCTGGGCCACGGCCTGGGCCGCCTCTTCCATGTTGACGATGGCGCCGCCGCGCACGCCGCGGGCGCGCACGTGGGCCACGCCCGCGACCTGGATGGAGCGCTCGTCCTCGCCGTTGGGGCCCAGCCGTGTGGCGCCGTCGGGCTTCATGATGAAGCAGCCGATCTTGGACGCCCCCAGGTCCACCGTCGCCACCAGCGACGGACGGGTGACGCCCCTGACCTTCAATCCATCGCGCGCTTCGCGCCGATCCTGCAGCCGCGACATAGACACCAGCCCCTCAACCCCAAGCCCCTGACGGGACGTCACTTCAAACCCCGGCGTCCTCGCTGCGTGCGCGCGGCCGGACTGCGATCATCTGCGGGTCGCGCAGGTCGATGCGCGCGAATCCCAATTCCAAAAGCCGCGAACGCTGATCGAGCTGGTCGAGCTGGATCAGGGCGGCGTCCTCCCCCGTGGCGGGCAGCTGGATCAGCCCCCCGTCCTTCAACCGGATGTCCCAGCGCCGGCCGTCCACGCGCACCAGCGCCTCCATGCGCTTGGTCAGCGCGGGGCGGGTCTGGACCAGGGGCAGGATGGCGGCGGCGGCCTCGGCCGCGCCCTGCCCCACCACCAGCGGCAAGTCGGAGAAGAGGCCGGGGTCGGCCTCGGGAATGACGTGGCCTTCCGGGTCGACCACGCGGGTGACGCCGCCGGATTGCCACACGGCCAGTCGCGGCCGTTCGGACACCGTGACCACCACGGTGTCGGGCAGGAGCCGCGCCACCGTCGCCGAGCGGACCCAGCCCACGCTCTCGGCCCGGGTGCGCAGGCCTTCGAGGTCGAGGCCGAGGATGGGGCCGCCGGGCGCAAGGCCGACGGCCTGGCGGATATAGGGCTCGGAGAACGCCGACGCGCCGCGCACCTGGACCGTGGCGACCCTAAAGCCCATCGCGCCCATGCGGTTGTCCAGGCCGTGGCCGACGGCGCCGACCAACGCCTCGCCCCGGCCGCCGGTGGCCAGCAACAGGATCAGCCCGGCCACGAACACGCCGCAGGCCGCCGACACCGCCACTTGAGGCGGCAGGCCGACGCCGGCGGCGCCGCGCAGCTTCGCCGGCGCATAGGCCGCAGGGCCCTTGGCCCGGCCGCCGCGTCCGGCGCCCTTGGGCTTCCTGTTCCCATTTCCGCCCCGCATCACCGCGGGCATGAAGCGTCTTCCACGATCCGGAGCACCAATCGGTCAAAGTCCACGCCCAGATGAGCGGCCTGCTCGGGAGCGAGCGAGGTCGGCGTCATGCCGGGTTGCGTATTGACCTCCAGCAGGACCAGATCGTCCTTAACGTCGTCATAACGCAGGTCCGATCGGGTCAATCCGCGGCACCCCAAAGCCGCGTGCGCGGCCTCGGCCATGCGCATGGCGGCGGCCAGGACCGCCGGCGGCAATTCCGCCGGGATCACGTGGGTGGAGCCGCCCTCCCCGTACTTGGCCTCATAGTCGTAGAAGCCGCTGCGGGGCACGATGTCGGTGACGGTCAGGGCGCGCGGGCCCGCCTTCTCCTCGATGACCGCCACCGCCAGTTCGCGGCCGGCGATGTAGGGCTCGACCATCACCTGCTCGCCCAGGGCCCAGTCGGCGGCGCCAACCTCCCGCGGCGGGCCGTTGGCGCCCTCCAGCACCACGAAGACGCCGACCGAAGAACCCTGGGCGTTGGGCTTGACCACATAGGGGACGGGGATGACGTGGTCCCTGGCCACCGCATGGCGGTCATAGAGGCCGCCGCCGGGGACCCTGACCCCCGCCGCCTTGAGCACCGCCTTGGACCGGTCCTTGTCCATGGCCAGGGCCGAGGCCAGGACGCCGGAATGGGTGTAGGGGATGGCCAAGGTCTCCAGCACACCCTGGACACAGCCGTCCTCCCCCCATTCGCCGTGCAGGGCGTTGAAGGCGACGTCGGGCGCGAGGTCGACCAGTCGCTGGGCCACGTCGCGGCCGGCGTCGAGGCGGGTGACCCGTGCGCCCAGCCGCTCTAGCGCTTCCGCGCAGGCCGCACCCGAAACCAGGCTCACGTTCCGTTCGGGGGAAAGGCCGCCCATGAGGACGACGACATGGCGACCGGCGAGAGGCTTGGACATGACGGCGCGGCTCCAACGACAGGAACCGTCCTTCTAGCCCAGTTTATGGTTAAGGATTGTTGGAGCGCGTCAGGCGAAAGTGCGTGCGGCTTCGCCGCCCGGACGTGCTCTAAGCTCAAGAAGATGGAGCCTTTTTAACGGCTCAGATGACTTCGCATGCCCTTAAAAGGCTCTAGGCCGCCGCGGCGGCCGCCGACTCGGGCTGGGCCTTGCCCAGGGGAAGCTCAAGCCAGAAGCACATGCCGCCCAGCTCGGCGTCGGCCACCCCCATGACGCCGTTCTGCAAGGACGCCATCTCGCGCGACAGGGCCAGGCCGAGGCCCGCGCCCTCCAACGCCGAATTCTCCTGGCCCAGCCGCTCGAAGGCCCCGAACAGGACCGCACGCTGGTCGGGGGCGATGCCGCGGCCGTTGTCGCTGACCTCGAAGCGCACCCGGCCGCCTTCGGTGCGGCGGGCGGTGATCCTCACCACCGGCGGACGGCCGCCGTACTTGGCCCCGTTGACCAGGAGGTTCACCAGGATCTGCCGCAGGCGCAGGGGATCGGCCACGACCTTCAAGGCGTGGACGGGCTGGTCGGGGGCTTCGAGCACGGCGGCGTGCTGGGCGGTCCGGAACCGGGCCAGACTGACGGCCAGGCCGATGGCCTGGCCCACCTCCACCTCTTCCAGGTGCACCGACGCCTTGCCCGACTGGATGGCGGCGCTGTCGGTCAGGTCGCGGGCGAGGGCGTCGACCTCGGCGCCGGTGGCGGAGATCTGGTCGAGGACTTCGCGCTGCTCGGCGTTGAGCTCGCCCAACTGCCCGTCGCGCATCAGGGCGGCCAGGGTGGTCACCCCTGACAGGGGCGAGCGGATCTCGTGGCTGACATAGGCCAGGAGCCGGGTCTTGACCGCGTTCAGCGCCTCGGCCTTGACCCGGCGCTCGTCGAGCTCGGCGGCCGCGACCTCCAGCCGCTGCAATAGGGCCGACACGGGCAGCACGGTGAAGACCATGCTGGCCAGCAGAACCTGCATCAGGACGGTGGTGTTGACCGAGGCGATGCCGGCGACGGTGGCAGGACCTACGCCGAGCATGGTCGCGACGACGGCCGCCGCGGTCGTCAGCACGATCGCGGTGATCCCGCCCAACTCCCGGTGGCTCATGGCGCCCAGAACCAGGAAGGGCCCGAGCATGAACAGGGGCGGCCGGCTCGTCAGCAGCAGGATCGCGCAGACGCCCGCCAGGACCACCGTCTGGCCGCCGACGAACCGCAACCAGGCATTGCGGTCCATGCGCTTGGCTCCGGCGCGGCCGACGGTCAGGGCGAAGGAGCCGACGATGGCCATGCCCAGGCCGGTGGCGAAGGTCCAGCGCAGGAAGATGTTCACCGGGTTCGACCCGGGCACGGCGAAGGCGAACACCGCCGCCGCCCCCGCCGCGGTCAGGAGGGGCGCGGCCAGGACCGGCCCGGCGACGAAGGCCGCAAAGGCCTTCGGGCTCTCTACCGGCGGGCCGGAGCGGCGCAACAGCCACGCCGCCAGGCTGATGTTGACGACGTTGAAGACGGGCAGGACCAGCGCCAGCCAGAAGGGCGAGCCCCACAGGAGGTTGGCGGCGACCATGGCCAATCCCGAAAGGCCGATGGCCGCGACCCGTTCGGACCCGTCGCGCACCCAGCGGACGCAGAAGGCGACCACTAGAGCGTCCATCGGCCAGACCGCCGCGACGACCCCGCCCTGGCGGCTCAAGGCCATCGCTCCCCAGGCCATGGCCATCACGAGGAAGGCCAAGGCGACGATCGGACCGAGACGGCTGGGTTTCAGGGCGTACATGATCAAAGGTTAGTCTGTGTCACCGATTCCATCCAAGGCCGGTTATTCCGCCGGCCGGCCGACGCGCTTGATCTCCCAGTCGAGCTCAAGCCCCCGTTTGCGGCGCACGTCCCGGCGCACCGCTTCGCCCAGGGCCTCGATCTCGGCGGCCGTAGCTTGCCCTGTATTGATCAAGAAATTGGAATGGAGCGGCGAAAACATCGCCCCGCCGACGGGACGGCCGCGCCAGCCGGCCTCGTCCACCAGCTTCCAGGCCGAGTGGCCCGGGGGATTCTTGAAGGTGGAGCCGCCCGTCTTCTCCCGGATGGGCTGGGTCTCCTCGCGCCGGGCCGTAATGACGGTCATACGCCGCGTCACCTCGACCGGATCGTCGGGCACGCCGCGGAACAAGGCGCCGGTGAACACCACCCCCGTCTCGGCCGCCGTCGCCGACCTGCGGTAGGAAAACCGCATCTCCGCGTTGGAAAAGGTCACCGGCTCTCCGGCGCGGGTCAGGCCGTAGGCCTCCACCAGGACGTCCTTGGTCTCCTGGGTGTAGCAGCCGGCGTTCATGACCAGGGCTCCGCCCACCGTGCCCGGAACGCCGGTGAAGAACTCCAGCCCGGCGATCCCGGCGGCGGCGGCGACTTTGGAGACCTGGGCGTCCAGGGCCGCAGCGCCGGCGCGGACCCGCCCCCCGTCCAGGGCCTCGACCGCGGCGAAGGCCTTGCCCAGCCGGATCACGACCCCCTCCACCCCGCCGTCGCGGACCAGGGTGTTGGAGCCGACCCCCAGCAGGGTGACGGGGACGTCGGGGTCCAGGGCCTTGAGGAAACCGGCGAGGTCGGCTTCGTCGGCGGGCAGGAACAGCACGTCGGCGGGCCCGCCGACCCGCAGCCAGGTGAAGGGCGCCAGCGGCTCGTCGCGGACGATCCGGCCGCGGACGGCAGGGAGGGTGTCGCGCCAGTCGGTCAAAGGTCGCTTCTCCCGCCGTCCAGGGCGGCCACCAGCTTCGCGCCCTTCCACACCGTCCGGTATTCGATCGGCGCCCAGGCCCTGTCGCCGGGCAGCGCGCGGGCGCGGAGCACCCCTCGCCTCAGGACGGTCACCGCCGCGGCGGGCGAGACGAGCAGGCCGTTCCGGCGCCAGTCGAGCGTCAGTCCCGGCGCGGTGCGGTCGATCACGACGCGCGAGCCGAAGCCGCGCAACTCGGCCGAGGCGGCGGTGAGCCGGGCGGCCGGGCCGCCGACCACATTGGCCCCCCACATCGCCCAGCCGGCCAGCGCCGTCAGGGCGAAGAGGGCCGAGAACAGGCCGAGCACGGCCGCCTGGAACGCCCCGGCAGCGGCGCTGAGCTGCGCAAGCGACAGGGCGCAGCCGAGCAGGCCGAACAGGGTGCAGCCGATCAGCATCGGCAACCGGGCGAGGGGATTGTAGTGGAACACCACCGTCTCCGGGATCGCCGTCACGCCAACGCCTCCAACTGCCCCGGCAGGGCGTAGGCCCAGGTGGTGATGTCGCCCGCGCCGAGCAGGACCACCAGGTCGCCGGCCCGGGCCTCCTCGGCGACCATGGCGGCCAGGGCGGCGGGGCCTTCCAGCGGCAGGGCGCGGCGGTGGCCGGCGCGACGCAGGCCCTCGACCAGGGCGTCGCGGCTGACGCCCTCCAGCGGGGCCTCGCCGGCGGCGTAGACGTCGGCGACGATCACCGCGTCGGCGTCGTTGAAGCAGCCGCAGAATTCGGCGAACAGGTCGTGCAGGCGCGAGTAGCGGTGCGGCTGGACCACGGCGACGACCCGGCCGGCCGGGCCCTGCATATCACGGGCGGCCTTCAGGACGGCGGCGATCTCGACGGGGTGGTGGCCGTAGTCGTCGACCACCGTCACGCCCTTGGCGACCCCGGTGATGGTGAAGCGGCGCTTGACCCCGCCGAAGCCGTGCAGGCCTTCGCGGATCGCCTCGGGGGACACCCCGAGCTCGCGGGCGACCGCGATGGCGGCCAGGGCGTTGAGCACATTGTGGCCGCCGGGCATGGGCAGGTGCAGCCCCTCCATCAAGAGCGGGGGGGCGTCACGGGGAGTGAGCTGGACGTCGAAGCGGGCGCCGTCCGGCCCCTGGGTGACGTTCAGGGCGCGGACTTCCGCCTGGGGGTTGGTCCCGTAGGTGACCATCCGCCGGTTCTCGACCCGGGCGGTCAGGGCCTGGACCTCGGGGTGGTCGAGGCAGACCGCCGCGAAACCGTAGAAGGGGATGTTCTCGACGAAATCGCAGAACGCCTTCTTGACCTTCTCGAAGTCGCCGTAGTGGTCGAGATGCTCGGGGTCGATGTTGGTGACCACCGCCACGGTGGACTTCAGCCGCAGGAACGAGCCGTCGGATTCGTCGGCCTCCACCACCATCCAGTCGCCCTCGCCGACCTTGGCGTTGGTGCCGTAGGCGTTGATGATCCCCCCGTTGACCACGGTCGGGTCTAGCCCCCCGGCGTCGAGCAGGGCGGCGATCATGGAGGTGGTGGTGGTCTTGCCGTGGGTGCCGCCGACCGCGACCGAATATTGCAGCCGCATCAGCTCGGCCAGCATCTCGGCGCGGCGCACCAGGGGGATGCGGCGGGCCCGCGCGGCGGCGAACTCCGGGTTGTCGGGCTTGACCGCGGTGGAGAAGACCACGGCGCTGGCGCCCTCGACGTTGGCGGGGTCGTGGCCGATGAAGATGCGCACGCCCAGCTTCTCCAGCCGCTCGGTGTTGGCGCTGGCCTTGGCGTCGGAGCCGGACACGGTGTAGCCGATCCGGAGCATGATCTCGGCGATGCCGCTCATGCCGATCCCGCCGATGCCGACGAAATGCACGGGGCCGAGCGCGAACGGAGTCGGGCGGAGGTTCATGCGCCCTGCTTAGCGGATGCGTCCCGTACCCGTCACCCCGGAGGGCGCGCGGCGCGCCACATTCCCCACAGGGCCTGCTCCAGGACCCGGGCGTATCCCGCCGAATCGTAGAGTTGCGAGGAGCGCACCCGCTCGCGCAGCCCTGACCTGAGGGCCACAAGCGGCGCCGGGTCGGCGACCAGGCCGACCGCCTTGGCCAGATAGTCCCCCTCCTCCGCAGCGATCCATTCGGGGAGCCCGGCCCGGTGGGCGACGCTCTCGCCCATGCGCGACAGCATCCGGTCGCCCCGCAGGGTGATCGCCGGCACGCCCATCCAAAGCCCCTCGATGGTGGTCGTTCCGCCGGGGTAGGGGAACGGGTCCAGGGCCACGTCCACGCGGCGGTAGGCCTCCAGGTATTGCTCCCGGGGAGACGGGCCCTCCAGCACCAGCCGATCGGCCGGGATCCCGTGATCGCCGAAGCGCCTGAGGGTCTCCTCGGCGACGGACGGCTCCCCCAGCTGCGGGGCCTTGAGGAACAGACGCGACGCGGGCGCCGCCCGCAGGATCTTCGCCCACAGGGCCACGACCTCGTCGGTCACCTTCCGCAGGTTGTTGAAGCAGCCGAAGGTGAACACCCCGGCGGAAAGGCAGGGCGGGGCGTTCGGTTCGCCCCGATGGGGCGGCGGCGTCAGACAGCCCATGCCGGGCAGGCGCCAGGGCTTCTCGGTGAACTGGTCCTCGTCCTCGGGGGGAAGGAGGTGGGAATCGGTGAGGAAGAAGTCGATCTCCTCCACCCCGGTGGTGGCGAAGTAGCCGATCCAGGTCGCCTGGACCGGCGCCGGCTTCCAGGCGAACAGGGCGAGCCGATTGGAGGCGGTGTGCCCCGAGAGGTCGATGAGGACGTGGATCGCGTCCGAACGAACCAGGCCGGCGGCCTGCTCGTCGTCGAGACCCGACAAGGGGCGCCAGGCGGAAAAATACGGCCTTATCCGGCGCGTGAGCGCGGTGACGACATTGACCGTGGGATAGGCGAAGAGCTCGATGCGGCCGGTGTCGAGTTCCCCAAGGACCCCCTCCAGGAAGTAGCCGACGGGATGGTCGTGGAGGTCTCCGGAAACGAGGCCGACCCGAAGGCGCTCCGGCTCGTCGGCGCAGGTCCAGGATGAAAAGCGGCCTCGGACTTGGCGGCGCACCATGTCGCCGAACCTGCGGGCATCCTCAAACCGCGCCTGCGGCCCGTACTGCGGCATATACTGCCGCAAGAACAGCAGGCTGCTGTGGGCCGCGATGAAATCGGGCCTCAGCTCGATCGCCTTCCGGTAGCACTGTTCGGCGGCCTCGAGCCGGCCAAGGCCGTTCAGGACGCCGGCCAGGCCGACGTAGGCCCCCGGAGATTGGGGGACGAGTTCGATGCTGCGGCGGAAGCTCGCCTCGGCTTCGCCCAGACGCCCCTGGCTGTGCAGCAGGTCGCCCAACTGATTGAGGGCGTCGGGATAGCCCGGCCTTATCGCGAGCGCGCGGCGGTAGCTTTCCTCGGCCCGGCCGGGCTCGCCCCGCTTGCTCAGGAGGCCGCCGAGATTGTTGTGCGCCTCGGCGAGACGGGGCTGGGCCTCGATGGCCGAACGATAGCTCGCCTCGGCTTCGTCGAACCGCCCCTGGCCGGCCTGAAGATTGCCCAGGTTGACATGGGCGCCCGCGAAATCGGGCCTGATCCCGATGGCCCGGCGATAGCTCGCTTCGGCCTCGTCGAACCGCTTCAGGCCTTGCAGGGCGTTGCCGAGGTTGAAGTGGGCCGCCGCGAAGTCCGGGCCGACCGCGACGGCGCGGCCGAAACGCGCCGCCGCCTCTTCGAGGCGCCCCAGGCCCTGCAACAGAAGGCCCAGGTTGTTCAGGGCGTTGGGGTAGGCCGGCCTGATCTCGAGCGCCCGGCGGAAACTCGCCTCGGCCTCCTCGGGCCGCCGCAGGCGGGTGAAGATGTTGCCGAGGTTGTTGTGCGCCTCGGCCAAGTCGGGCCTGAGTTCGAGGGCGCGGTGAAAGCTCCTCACCGCCTCGTCGAACCGCTCCAGGTTCTGAAAGGCGTTGGCCAGGTTGAAGTGCGCCGCCGCGTCGAGGGGCGAGCGGGCGGCGGCGTCCAGCAACGCCTGCACGGGGTTCGGCGACGGAGCTTCGGGATCACCAGGGGGCATGGAACGGTCCGGACGCGCAGCGACCGCGATGCTTAGCGCGATCCGACGGGGCGCCGAAGCCGGAC
>Ga0310811_10007915_pt1 | contig 13626 bp, 16 predicted proteins | sample YCmetagenome_FD_207642 | JGI IMG/M metagenome (GOLD analysis project Ga0310811, IMG submission 207642) | Soil microbial communities from experimental microcosm in Duke University, North Carolina, United States - YC | ecosystem: Engineered > Artificial ecosystem > Soil microcosm > Unclassified ... | reverse complement strand
CATGACCGGCATGCCCCGCGGGCCGCTGGAGATGACCGACGATGTGGCCCTCGATCTCGCCTACAAGATCGTCGACCAGACCGCCAAGGATCTCGGCGACCGCTACAAGCCCGGCCCCATGGACGCCCTGCTGAAGAAGTTGGTGGTCGAGCTGGGGCGCAACGGCCGCAAGAACGGCAAGGGCTTCTACGACTATCCCGAAAGCGGCCCCAAGCAGCTGTGGCCGGGCCTGGCCGGGATCGTCCCGCCCACCATCCTCCACGCCGAGCCGGCCCTGGTCGAGGAGCTCAAGACCCGCCTGCTGTACCGACAGGCCGTGGAGGCGGCGCGCTGTTTCGAGGAGGGCGTGGTGACCGCCGCTCGCGACGCCGACGTTGGCGCCATCTTCGGCTGGGGCTTCGCGCCCTGGAGCGGCGGGCCGCTGTCGCTGATCGACATGGTGGGCGCGGCGGCGTTCGTGGAGGTGTGCGACCGTATGGCCAAGGCCTATGGCCCGCGCTTCACCCCGCCCAAGCTGCTGCGCGACATGGCCGCCAAGGGCGAGAGCTTCTACGGCGTCGGCGGCAAGGCCAGGGCGGCCTGAATAAAGGTTTAAGCCGACAATTTGTCGCGGGCTTCACCACCCGTTAGCCCAAGCCGATTAGCCTCCGCGGCGTGGGGACATGGCCGAAATCGATGACGCTGGGCGAAAGAACGGCCCGGGGGTTGACCTATACGGCGGTCGCCCGCCGGGGGCAGGCGCCGCTGCGCTTTTTCATCGCCGTCGTCCTGGCCATCGGCTTCCGCACCCAGCTCGACAACGCCTGGCTGTGGACCTGGCTCGGGGTGTACGTCGTCGCCCAGGCCGTGGAGTTCTGGGCCCTGTGGCCGTTCCGCTCCGACGCGCCTGCGCCTCCGGTCTGGCGCATGACCGTGGCGGTAGGCTCGATCTTCGTCCTGGCCGCCGTCTTCGGCGCGGTCGCCCTTCCGGTCTGGTTGGTGCCCGGCTCTTTGGGCCCGGCCGGCGCGGTGCTGCTGCTGGCTGGGAGCATCCTGAACGTCCTGAGCCTCAGTCGCGGCTCGCCCTTGGCCTTCATGGCCGGCGCCATCCCCTACGCCGCCTATCTGATGTCGGCGCCATTGATCGATCGGGCGCTCCGGGGCTCGGACCCCTTCAGCGTTCCCTTCCTCCTCGCCGAGGTGCTGTTCCTGGTCGCCGCGGTGCTGGTGTTCCGCGCCGCCGAGCGCCTGGCGGAGGCCCAGACCCGGACCGTGGCCGACCTCGACGCCCGGCGCGCGGGGGCCGAGGCCAGCGCCGAGGCCCGGTCGGCCTTCGCCGCCATGGTCAGCCATGAGCTTCGCACCCCGCTGAGCGCCATCCTCGCCGCCGCCGGCGAAATCCAGCGCAGGGCCGCCGAGCCGGAGGTGCGCGAGCGCGCCGGCCTGATCGCCCAGGGCGGCCGGCTGATGCGTGCGCTCCTGGATGACTTGCTGGACCTGTCCAAGCTCGAGGCCGGGCGGATGCGGGTGGAGCTCATCCCCTTCGACCTGCAGCTCCTGGTCGAAGACGTGGCCCTGTTCTGGTCGGCGGAGGCTCACCGCAAGGGCCTGACCCTGACCCTGCACGGGGCCGAGACCCTGCCGGTGCGAGCCGAAGGCGATCCGATGCGGCTGCGCCAGATCCTCAACAACCTGCTGTCCAACGCGGTCAAGTTCACCGAGACCGGCGGCGTCCGGCTCGAAGTGGCCCACCACGACATTCCCGGCCAGAACCTGCGTCGCCGACAGCGGCCGCGGCGTCGGGGCCGACAGGCTGGTGCGGATCTTCACGCCGTTCGAGCAGGAAGACGTCTCGACGGCCCGCACCCACGGCGGCAGCGGGCTCGGCCTGGCGATCAGCCGCGAGCTGGCCCGGCTGATGGGGGGCGACCTGACGGTGGAGAGCCGGGTGGGCGAAGGCTCGCGCTTCACCCTTCTGGCCAGCCTCTCGCGCACCAATTCGGCCTCCCGCGAGGCCGTTCCGCTACCGCCGCCGCCGCCGGCTATCGCCGCGCGGGTGTTGGTGGTCGACGATCACGAAATGGGCCGGCGCGCCCTGTCCCTGTTGCTGAGCCCGCTGGGGGCCTCCGTCACCCTGGCCGAGGGCGCCCAGCCGGCGCTGCAGTTGCTGGCGGCCGAACGGTTCGACCTGGTGCTGATGGACGTGACCATGGCCGGGATGGACGGGCTGGAGGCCTGCCGCCTCTTGCGGGCCACGCCGGGGGCCAACCAGAAGACGCCGGTGCTGGCGGTGACCGGCCGCACCGAGGCCAAGGATGTGGAAGCCTGCCGCGCCGCCGGCATGACCGGCTGGGTGGGCAAGCCCGTGGACGCCCGCCAGCTCTACGACGCCATCGAAAGCGCCCTCGTGGGCCAGGACGGCGCGGCTTCGGCCGCGGCCTGACCGAATCCGCGGATATCAGGGGGCCGTGGAGGGTTTGAGCACCTCCCCCAACCGCGCCTCCAGCGCCGGTTCGTCCTTCAGCTCGCATTCCCAGATCGTGACCGGGCGCCAGCCCATCGCCTCCAGGGCCGCCACCGCCGCCGCGTCGCGGGCGCGGTTGCGTTCGATCTTGGCGCTCCAGTAGGCGGCGTTGGCCTTGGGCGCGCGGGCGCCGCGCCTGCAGTCGTGGCCATGCCAGAAGCAGCCGTGCACGAAAACCGCCAGCTTGCGCCCCGCCATCACCACGTCGGGAGAGCCCGGCAGGTCCTTGCGGTGCAGCCGGTAGCGCCGCCCCATCCGGGTCAGCAGGCGACGCACCGTCATCTCGGCCGAGCTGTTCTTGCCCGGCACCCTGCGCATCACCGCCGAGCGCTGTTCGGGGGTGAAGACGTCGGTGGTCCCCCCGGGTCTCCGGTTCACAGCCCTTCGAACAGCGCCGTCGACAGGTAACGCTCGGCGAAGCTCGGCACGATCGCGACGATGAGCTTGCCGGCCATGTCGTCACGGGCCGCCACGCGGAAGGCCGCCGAGATCGCCCCGCCCGAGGAGATGCCAACCGGGATCCCGTCGGTGCGCGCCACCCGGCGGGCCATGTCGAAGCTCTCTTCGTTGGAGATGGTGACCACCTCGTCGATCACCCCCCGGTCGAGGATGCCGGGCACGAAGCCCGCGCCGATGCCCTGGATCTTGTGCGGGCCCGGCTGGCCGCCGGACAGCACCGCGGAGTTCTCCGGCTCGACCGCGATCATCCTGACCGACGGCTTGCGGCTCTTCAGCAAGTGGCCGACCCCGGTGATGGTGCCGCCGGTCCCCACGCCGGAGACCACGGCGTCGACCGCGCCGGCCGTGTCGTTCCAGATCTCCTCGCCGGTGGAGATCTGGTGGATGTGCGGGTTGGCGGGGTTCTCGAACTGCTGCGGCATGACCGAGCCGGGAATCTCGGCCAGCAGTTCCTGGGCGCGCTGGACCGCCCCTCGCATACCCTTCTCGGCCGGGGTCAGCTCCAGCCGGGCGCCGAGGATCAGCAGCATCTTGCGCCGCTCCATCGACATGCTCTCGGGCATGACCAGGATCAGCTTGTAGCCCTTGGCCGCGGCGACGAAGGCCAGGGCGATGCCGGTGTTGCCGCTGGTGGGCTCGATGATGGTCGTGCCGTCCTTGATCAGGCCCTTGGCCTCCAGGGCCTCCACCATGGCGACGCCGATCCGGTCCTTGACGCTGTGGAGCGGGTTGAAGAATTCCAGCTTGGCCAGGACCACGCCCTTGGGCTTCAGCTCGGCGGTGAGCCTGGGCAGGCGCACCAGTGGGGTGTCGCCGATCAGGTCGACGACCGAATCGTAGATCTTGCCCCGGCCGGAGCGGCGGAAGCGGGAGGCGTCGTTCTGAGCCTCAGGCGTGGCGTTCATGGCGTGTCTCGTCGGTGATGGGCCCTTGCCGGCATTGATAGGCCGCCGCGGCGAGCTTGTCGCGGGGGTTGGCTACTCTGCCGCCAGCACGGCCCGCGGGGCCAGCATGGGCTCGAGCAGCTGCTCGGCCAGGTGGCGGACCACGGGCGCGGCCACCCCGTCGCCGATCAGGTGGAAGGCGGCCGTCGCCCGCTGCGGCAGGCGGTAGTTGTCGGGCAGGCCCATCAATCGGGCGCCTTCGCGGGGGCTGAGCGCCCGGGTGCGCACCCGCGGCCCGTCCACCACCATGAGGAACTGGCGCGAGGATCCCCCCCGGGGCGTGCGCAGGCAGCCGGCCAGCCCGTCGAATCGAACCTCGGCGCGCTGACAAGCTTGGCCGTGTTCGCTGCGGATGCGCCGGAACACCGCCCCGACCCGCCGCTCGCCCGCCGCGGTCGCTGCGGCCAGCTTGGCGCGATGCACCGGTCCCAGCAGGGCGACCAACCGATCGGTTTCGGCCTTAGTATGCCATGCCACCGCGCCATCCGGCTCCAGAAGGGCGGCGAGGTCCTCGTTGCGCGAGGGCGGCGCGGCCAGCCGCCACCACAGCCAGCTTGTGCGCGCGGCCTGCGGCAGCCGGGCGTGGGCCTCGACCACCCGGCGGCCGTGGAACGGCGCGGCCGGCCTGGCCTGGGTGAGGTGTGCGGGCGGTGTGTCGCGAGTCAGCACCAGGAACATCCGCGGCCGGGACTGGGGCGTGAACAGCGCGGCGTCGACTTCCACCGCGCCGAAGCGCCAGCCCTGACGCGCGACGGTCTCGCACAGGGCGGTGAAGTCGGCGCCGCCGCGGGAATTGAGCAGGCCGACCACGTTCTCCAGCACGATCAGCCGGGGACCGCGGCCCTGCCGCTCCAGGCTCTCGACCAGCCGCCAGAAGCCCCAGAAGGCCGAGGAGCGCGCGCCCGACAGCCCCGCCCGCCGGCCGGCCAGGCTGACGTCCTGGCAGGGCGAGGAGGCCCACGCCAGGTCGGCGCGGCCGGGCAGCTGCTCCGGGCCGATGTCCCAGACGTCGCCGACCGTCAGATGGTCGCCGCCCCAGTTGGCGCGGTAGCTCTCGGCCTTGTGCGCGTCGAAATCGTTGGCGAACAGGCAGCGCCAGCCCTCGCCCAGGCCGCTGCGGGCCATGCCGCCGCCGGCGAAGAACTCGTAGTAGGTGAATGGCGGCGGGTTCATTAGCATCCGAGCCTGGACTGAATCGCTAGGCCGATCCATGCGCCCTGCAGCCCCGATCCTGATCGCCGCCGCCCTGGCGCTCGCCGCTTGCGGCAAGAGCCAGGATTCCACCCCCGCCGCCCCGCCGCCGCCGGCCGACGCCCCGGCCGCCGGCGTCGATTTCTCGCGCCCGCTCAACGCCTTGGGCGCCGAGCCGTTCTGGGCTCTGAAAATCCGGCCGGAGGGCCTGGTGTTCTCCGCCGCGGCCGCCAAGGACGTTCTGGCCCGCAACGACGGCCCCAAGGTCGAAGCCGACGAGGCGACCTGGACGGCGCGGGGCGGCGACGGCGCGCCCCTGACAGCGGTGCTGAAGGCGTCCGTATGCCAGGACCCCACGTCGGGGCTGAACTATCCCTTCACCGCCACGGTCAACGCCGGCGGCCGGGCCTTGACCGGCTGCGCGGCCTACGCGGACGCGATGCCGCGGCCGGGGGGCTGAGGGGGCCTTACCCCTGCCCGGTCAGCAGCTTCCCCAGACCGGGGATGGTGACCAGGACCTCGCGCAGGAGGTCGCGGCCGGTCTTGGCGCGGACGAACTCCATCGCCACCGGCAGGATCGCCTGCATGTCCGAGGTGGTTATCCCCTGGCGGGCGAGCTTGGGGCCCATGGCCATGGCGACGGACATGGCCGCGCCCGCCACGCCGCCGAGCTTGCCCATCATCCCGCCCATCAGCCCGCCGCTCTTCTGCTGGGTCAGGGCCTGGCCCTGGGCGGCCAGGGCGGCGCTGCCGGGGATGGCCTCCAGCAGTTCGCCGACCTTGGCCTGGTCGCCGTGCTTTTCCAGCAGGGCCAACGCCGCCGACAATCCCAGCCGGGCCTGGTCCAGGCTGAGGCCGGACCGGGTCGAGGCCTCCTGCACGAGTTCTTCGATCATGGCCAACCCCTTTACGCCGCGGTCCAGCCGCCATCGACCGACACCGCCGCCCCGTTGACCGAGGCGCCGGCGTCGGAAACCAAATAGAGCAGCAACCCGGCCAGCTCCTCGTAGGTGACGAACCGCTTGGTCGGCTGGGCCGCCAGGATCACGTCGTTCAGCACCTGCTCGGGGGTCATGTTGCGGGCCTTGGCCTGGTCGGCGATCTGGCCCTCCACCAGGGGGGTCTTCACATAGCCGGGACAGATGGCGTTGCAGGTGATCCCGTCGCGGGCGACTTCGAGCGCCACGGTCTTGGTCAGGCCCACGACCCCGTGCTTGGCCGCCACATAGGCCGACTTGAACGGCGAGGCCACCAGGGCGTGGGCCGAGGCCAGGTTGACAATCCGCCCGCGGCCCTGGGCCTTCATGATCGGCACGGCCGCGCGGGTGGCGTGGAAGGCCGAGGACAGGTTGATGGCGATGATCTGGTCCCACTTGGCGACGGGGAAGTCCTCAACGGGTGCGACGTACTGGACGCCGGCGTTGTTCAACAGGACGTCGAGCCGCCCGAAGGTCTTGGCGGCGAAGGCCACCATGTCGGCGATCTCGTCGGGCTTGGTCATGTCGGCGGGGTGGTAGGCGACCTTGCCCCCGTGCTTGGCCTCGACCTCGGCGCGGACCTTTTCGATCACGGCGGCGTCGCCAAGGCCGTTCAGGACCACGCTTGCGCCGGCGCCCGCCAGGGCCTCGGCCATGGCCAGGCCGATGCCGCTGGTCGAGCCGGTGACGATGGCGACGTGTCCTGCGAGCGCTGGGGGCATGGGGGCGAATCCTGGCCGGGCCGTTGTTGCAGCGCGGCATAGCACATCAGATCAAGGCGGGCTTGAGGCGCCCAGGGGGTGCGGGCGGCTGAACACCCAGTCCCGGGCGTCCGACAGGTCGGGCCGGAAGCGGTAGCCGACGGCGTCGAAGGCCTTGAGGTCCCGGGCGTGTTCGACCCGCCCCTCGATGGCGAAGCGGGCCATCAGCCCCCGGGCGGTCTTGGCGTAGAAGGCCAAGTTGCGCACCAGCCCGTCCTGCTCCTGCTTGAAGTGGCAGGTCACCAGGGGGAGCTTCAGCGCGTGTGCGTCCACCGCGCCGAAATATTCCTGGCTGGCCAGGTTCACCAGGGTGCGGTCCTCGTGGCCCTTGGCGGCCGCGTTGAGGGCCTTGGACAGGCGGTCGCCCCAGAAGTCGTACAGGTTGGAGCCGCGGTCGGTCGCCAGCCTTGTCCCCATCTCCAGCCGATAGGGCTGGATGCGATCGAGAGGCCGCAGGATTCCGTAGAGGCCCGAAAGGATCCGCAGGCGGTCTTGCGCCCAGGCCAGGGCTCCGGCGTCGAGGGTGCGCGCCTGCAGGCCGAGGTAGACGTCGCCGGCGAAGGCCAGGGCCGCCTGGACCCCGGCGTCCTCGGCTTTGGGCGCGAAGGCCTTGAAGCGGGCCACGTTCAGCTCGGCCAGGGCGTCGGAGATGTCCATCAGCCGCTTCAGGTCGGCGGCCTTCAGCTGACGGGTGGTCCGGGCCAGCCGGGCGATGTCGCCGCGCATCTGCGGCGCGGTGGCCGGCAACTCGGCCGGGCCGGGCGTGAAGTCCAGCGTCTTGGCCGGCGAAAGGACGAACAGCATTCGGGTCGGGGGTCCGCGGCTAGAACAGCACGCGCGGATTCATGATCCGATTCGGGTCGAGGGCGGCGCGGATCGCGCGCAGGGCGGCGACCTCGGCGGGCGCCTTGTAGCGCAGGGCCTCGGCCGTCTTCATGGTCCCCAGCCCGTGCTCGGCCGAGATCGAGCCGCCCAGGGCCACGGCGATGTCGTGAATCGCCCGCGAGCCCTGGTCGCGCAGGGCCGCGTGGGCCGCGCCGTCGCCGCCCTCGGGCTGGATCACGTCGTAGTGGATGTTGCCGTCGCCGAGGTGGCCGAAGGCGACCACGCGGGCGTCCGGGGTCAGGGCCAGGGCTGCGGCGGTCGCCCGGTCGATGAACGTCGGGACCGCGCCCACCGGCACGGCGATGTCGTGCTTCCAGGTCACGCCTTCGGGCTTCTGCGCCGCCGACTGGTTCTCCCGCAGGGCCCACAGGGCGTGGGCCTGGACCTGGTTCTGGGCGACCACGGCGTCGCCGACCAGCCCGGCGTCGAATCCCGTGGCCAGCACCCGCTCCAGGGCCGCTTCGGCGGCGCCCGCCTGGCCCATGGCGAACTCGACCAGCACGTACCAGGGGTGGGCCTCGGCCAGGGGCTCGCGGGCCCCGGGGATGTTCTTGACCGCCAAGTCCACGCCGCGCCGGCCCATCAGCTCGAAGGCCTCAACCGCCCCGCCGCTCGCGGCCTGCGCCAGGGCGTCGCCGGGGCTGTCCAACCCGACCACCGCCACGGCGCGGGACCTCAGGCGCGGGAACAGCTTCAGGCTGGCGGCCGTGACCACCCCCAGGGTCCCCTCCGCCCCGATCAGGAACTGCTTGAGGTCATAGCCGGTGTTGTCCTTGCGCAGCCGCTTCAGCCCCTCGAACACCGAGCCGTCGGGCAGCACCGCCTCGACCCCCAGCACCAGGGCCCGCATGGTCCCGTAGCGCAGCACCGCGGTGCCCCCGGCATTGGTGGAGATCAGCCCGCCCACCGTGGCCGAACCCTCCGAGGCCAGGCTGAGCGGAAACGCCCGGTCCGCCTCCAGCGCCGCCTCGTGTACCGCGGCCAGGGTCGCGCCGGCTTCGACCACCATCGCGTCGTCGAGGGGATCGAGGCTGCGGACCGCGCGCATCCGCTCCAGCGACAGCAGCACCTCGCCCTGGGGGATCTGGCCGCCCACCAGGCCGGTGTTGCCGCCCTGGGGCGTGATCGCCGTCCGCGTCTCGGCGCAGAGGCGGACGACCGCCGCGACCTCGGCGGTGGTGCGCGGCAGCAGCAGCAGGGGCGTGGTCCCCTGCCAGCGGTCGCGCCACTCCACCAGCTTGGGCGCCAGCCGGTCCGGGTCGTCGGACCAGCCGCCGGGCCCCAGAGCCGTCTTGAGGCGTTCCAGGGTCTCGGGCGAAGGCGGGGCGGTCATGGGGCCAGTGTACATGGCGCCGGGCTTGGCCGACAAATGGCCCCGAGCGATGGTTGCGCTCTCGAGGTGAGTCCGTGCTCAGGCTTCTGCTGTCCCGCGTCCTGCTCGTGGCCCTGCCCTTCGGGGTCTACTTCCTATGGCGGGAGGCCGCCCGCCGTTCGGGGCGCGAGATGGGCGCCACGCCGTGGGGCTGGCTGGTCGGGGCCGGCCTCGCCCTGGCGGGCCTGTCGCTGATGGCCACCGTGGCCTTCCACCACGACAACCGCGGCGAGGGTTATGTGCCGGCCGAGGCTCATCCCGGCGGGGCGGTCACCCCTGGGAGCTTCGATCCGTCGCGCCGGCCGCCGCCGGCGTCCGAAGCCTCGCCCAACACCGCGCCCTGACCGCATGGACGAACCGATCCCGCCCCCGCCCTGGATGACCGACCCGGCTACACGGGCGGTGATCGCCGCCCTCGAGGCGGCGGGCGGGCCCGACTGCGCCCGCTTCGTCGGCGGCTGCGTGCGTGATTCGCTGCTGGACCGGCCCGTGCTCGACATCGACATCGCCACCCGCCTTACCCCGTCCCAGACCGCCGCGGCCCTGGAGGCCGCCGGCCTGCGCGCCGTGCCGACCGGGGTCGAGCACGGCACGGTCACCGCCATATCGGAGCGCCGGCCGTTCGAGATCACCACCCTGCGCCGGGACGTGGAGACCGACGGCCGCCGGGCGGTGGTGGCCTTCACCACCGACTGGGCGCAGGACGCGGCCCGGCGCGACTTCCGGCTCAACGCCCTCTACCTCGATCGGGACGGGGTGATTCACGACCCCGTCGGCGGCGGCGTGGCCGACGCACGGGCCGGGCGGATCGTCTTCGTCGGCGACGCCGCCATGCGCATCCGCGAAGATTATCTGCGGGTGTTGCGGTTCTTCCGCTTCTTCGCCTGGTACGGCCGCGGCGAGCCCGACGCCGATGCGCTGGCCGCCTGTTCCGCCCTGAAGGACGGCGTCGCCACCCTGTCGGGCGAGCGGGTCGCCAAGGAACTGCTGAAGCTTCTGGCCGCGCCGGACCCCCGCGCCGCCCTGCGGCTGATGGAGCGGACCGGCGTCCTGGCGGTGCTCCTGCCCCTGGCGCCGAACCTGCCGCGGTTCGAGGCCATGGTCGGGATCGAGGGCGACCCGGTGCTGCGGCTGGCCGCGCTCATGCCCGACGCGCCGGACGCGGCCCTGGACCTGGCCCGGCGGCTGCGACTGTCGAACCCGTACCGCGACCGGCTGGCCACCGCCCTCGATCCGACGCCGGCCCTGAGCGCCGACCTCACGCCGCCGCAGGTGCGCCGCGCCCTCTATCGCCTGGGCGCCCAGCGGTTCGGCGACCGCGTTCGGCTGGCCTGGGCAGCGTCGGGCGGGCCGGCCGAGCCTTGGCGGGGACTGCTCGCCCAGGCCGAAGGCTGGACCCGGCCGGCGCCGCCGGTGACCGGCGCGGACGCCAAGCGGTTCGGAGTCGCCCAGGGGCCGGCCCTGGGAACGGCCCTGCGGGCGGTATTGGACTGGTGGATCGAGGCGGACTTCCCCGACGACCGCGCGGCCGCCATCGCCCGGCTGGAAGCCGCGATCCGGGAGGCCAAGGGGTGAAGGTCGGCATTTTGGAGACCGGGGGCCCGCCAGAGCCCTACGAGGTCCCGTTCGGCGATTATTCGGCCATGTTCGAGCGGTTGCTGGGCGACGGATTCGACTACGCCGTGGTCGACGTGGCGGCCGGCGCGCTGCCGGCCTCGCCGGAGAATTGCTACGCCTGGTTGGTCACCGGCTCGGCCGCGGGGGTCTACGACGACCTGCCCTGGATCGAGCCTCTGAAGGGGTTCCTGCGCGCCGCCAAGGGCCGGGCGGCCCTGATCGGCGTCTGTTTCGGCCACCAGGTCATGGCCGAGGCCTTCGGCGGCAAGGTGGTCAAGTCGCCCAAGGGCTGGGGCGTCGGCCTGCACACCTACGAGGTGATGGACAGGCGGCCGTGGATGGACGGCGCCCCACGCGTCGCGGTCTCGGCCACCCACCAGGACCAGGTGGTGGTCCTGCCGCCGGCGGCCACGGTCTTCGCCGCCAGCGCCTTCACACCCTACGGCGCCCTGGCCTACGACGACCAGCCGGCGGTCTCGATCCAACTCCACCCGGAGTTCGACCCCGCCTATTCCAAGGCCCTGATCGAGAGCCGCCGCGGGACCCGCTTCACCGACGCCGAAGCCGACGCGGCCATCGCCTCCCTGGACGCCCCCAACGACCACGCCCGGGTGGGGGAGTGGCTGCGGCGGTTTTTGGAAGGGCGGCGCTGAGAGGCTTTGCTTAGGGCCACTCCACCACCGGCGGCATTGACGACAGGATCGATTCGACGTTGCCGCCGGTCTTCAGCCCGAACAGGGTGCCGCGGTCGTAGAGCAGGTTGAATTCGACGTAGCGGCCACGGCGGACCATCTGCTCCTGGCGCTCCCCGTCCGTCCAAGGCTCGGCCAGCCGGCCGGCGCAAATGTCCGGATAGATTCCCAGGAAGGCCAGGCCGACGTCGCGGGTGAAGGCGAAGTCGCGCTCGAAGTCGCCGCTGTCGTGATGGTCGTAGAAGATGCCGCCAATCCCCCGCGGCTCGTTCCGGTGGGGCAGGAAGAAGTACTCGTCGCACCAGGCCTTGTACCGGGCGTGCCAGGCCGGGTCGTGAGCGTCGCAGGCGGCCTTCATGGCGGCGTGGAAGCGCACAGCGTCGGGAGCGTCCTGGTTACGCTGGACGTCGAGCAGGGGGGTCAGGTCGCCGCCGCCGCCGAACCAGCTCTTGGTGGTGACGATGAAGCGGGTGTTCATGTGCGCGGCCGGAACCCGCGGGTTCCTCGGATGGACGATCAGGCTGACCCCGGTGGCGAAGAAGCGCGGGTCGGCTTCCGCTCCGGGCACGGTCCGGGCGAACTCCGGGCTGAAGGTCCCGTGCACGGTGGAGACGTGGATCCCCGCCTTCTCGAACACCCGGCCGCGCATCATCGACATGACGCCGCCGCCGCCGCCCTCGCGGGTCCACGGCTTGCGCTCGAAGCGGCCGGGAGCGCCCGGATAGAGATCGTCGGGGGCGGCGTCCTCCAGGGCCTCCAGGGCCGCGCATAGGCGGTCGCGCAGGGTCGCGAACCAGGTGGAGGCCTGGGCCTTGCGGTCGTCGAGGATTGGATCGGGGCCGGACATCGCGGCGATAGAAACCAAACCTAGCCGGAAGGAAAGCCCCGGACCTGCCGCAGCGCCTCGCCGAGCGCCAGGGCGCAGGCGGTCACCAGGTTCAGCGACCGAGTTTCCGGGCGGATCGGAATCAAGACGCGCGCATGGGCCGCAGCATGGACCTCGGCGGGCGCGCCGGCGCTCTCGCGGCCGAACAGCAGGGTGTCGCCGGGCGCGAAGGCGAAGTCATGCAGCCGAATCGCCCCTTCGGTGGTGAAAAGGACCAGCCGCCCGTCCCGACGCTCGGGCGCGGCCAGGAAATCCGACCATGACGGGCGCCGCGTCGTCTCCGCCTTGCCGCCGTAGTCGAGGGCCGCGCGCTTGAGGCTTTTATCGCTCAAAGGGAAACCGCAGGGCTCGACAATCTCCAGCGGAACGCCCAGGCAGGCCGCCAGTCGGATGGCCGCGCCGAGGTTTTGCGGAATGTCAGGTTGAAAAAGCGCCAGACGCATTCTAAGCGGTCCCCCAGACAAACGCGCCGAGCTTTGCGGACCGCGGCCATGGCCGCCGCGAGGCTCGACGTGCGTGGTCGGACCCGTTCGGGTCGTGGTGTCAACATTAGGAGCTCGGCGCGGGGCGAACAGCCCGGGGGTCGAGGCAGGCTTGCAAAGGGCCCGACAGGTGGTCGAAATCTATAACGCCAACCCGACGGCGGACGCCGGCCACCATGCCGACGAGCCCACGCGGCGAGACTTCATCCATATCGCCGCCGCCACGGCGGCGGCGGGCGGGGTGGTTGCGACGGTCTGGCCCCTGGTCGACCAGATGAACCCCTCTGGCGACACCCTGGCCCTGGCCTCCACCGAATTCGACATCGCCAAGGTGGCCCTGGGCCAGCAGGCGGTGGTGAAGTGGCGCGGCAAGCCGGTGTTCGTGCGCCACCGCACCCCGGCCGAGATCGCCGCGGCCCGCAAGGACGACGGCGCGCCGATGCGCAACCCGGCCAAGGACGAGGACCGGGTGAAGAAGGGCAAGGACGAGTGGCTGATCCTGGTCGGCGTCTGCACCCACCTCGGCTGCGTGCCCAACTTCGGCAGCGGCGAATACGGCGGCTGGCTCTGCCCCTGCCACGGCTCGGTCTACGACACCTCTGGGCGCATCCGGCAGGGTCCGGCGCCGAGGAACCTCGACCTGCCGGAATACGCCTTCCTGACCGACACCCGCATCAAGATCGGCTGAGCAGATGAGCGGACATTCCAATTACGAGCCGAAGACCGGGATCGAGCGCTGGCTCGACGCCCGGCTGCCGATCATCCGGCTGGCCTACGACAGCATCGTCGACTACCCGACCCCGAAAAACCTGAACTACTGGTGGACCTTCGGCGGCATCCTGGCCTTCATGCTGGTC
>Ga0310811_10007914_pt1 | contig 13627 bp, 10 predicted proteins | sample YCmetagenome_FD_207642 | JGI IMG/M metagenome (GOLD analysis project Ga0310811, IMG submission 207642) | Soil microbial communities from experimental microcosm in Duke University, North Carolina, United States - YC | ecosystem: Engineered > Artificial ecosystem > Soil microcosm > Unclassified ... | reverse complement strand
TTTTGCCTTGATCCATTCCCCTACCCCGGTGGCACCACCAGCGTCGAATCATTGTGGATGGGTGTACCGGTGCTCACCTTGCAAGGCAATCGCTTCCTTTCGCATCTGGGCGAAAGCATCGCACAGAACATCGGCCTGACCGACTGGATTGCTGCCGACGCGGCCGACTACGTCGCCAAGGCTGTCCGTTTCGCCAATAACCTCCCTGCGCTGTCCACGCTTAGAACCCGTATGCGCGAGCGCATGCTGGACTCCCCGTTGCTGGATGCCAAACGCTTTGCGCGCGACTTCACCGACATGCTGTGGGCCATGTGGGAGCGGAAGGAGCCGCCAGCAGCGGTACCGTCAAAGCCGCAAACGGGATCGTCCAAGCAGTCACCGGCCAAATCGAAGGCGGCCGCCGTGGCGCACAGAGAGCCGCCCGCCGGTGAAATCAAAAAACTGCGGCAATTGATCGATCAGAAGCATTACGCAGATGCCGAAAAGAAAGGCTACGCCATCACGCGCGAATACCCGGACGCCATTGCAGGCTGGAAAGCACTCGGGCTCGCGCAATATCATCTCGGCCATATGGAAGAGGCGCTGCAATCCACACGGCGATTGCTGACCATCGTGCCAGACGATGCAACGGTGCATTCCCTGCTCGGTACCATTCTTGTTGTGCTGGGGCAGACCGATACCGCCGAGCAATGTTTCCGGCAAGCCTTGACGCTGGATCCCAGGCTGATCGACGCGTACAACAACATGGGCTACATCTACGGCAATCAGGGGCGTCTGGACGAAGCCGCTGCATGCTATGAAAAAGCCATTGCCATCAATCCCTCTGCGCCGAACGGGCACGCCAGTCTTGGCGTCCTCCTGCTTGAGCAGTTCGAATACCGGAAGGCAGAAAAAAGCCTCCGCACCGCGCTCAAGCTCGACCCCGACAACATCACGGCGCTGGTCGCGCTGAATACAACACTGAATGAACTCGGCCAGCTCGACGAGGCCATCCGGATTGCTCGTCACACCATTGCAAAGCATCCCGACAACACACGCATCTACAGCAATCTGCTGTTCGTCCTGAATTACCTGACCACCGGCCATTCGGCAGAAGCACACGACTACGCCCAGCGCTACGGCAAGCTGGTCACACGACTGGCCAAACGCCCTTATGGAAGCTGGCAATGCGATCCGGCACCGAAACGGCTGCGTATCGGTTTTGTCTCTGCCGACTTGCGCAATCACCCTGTCGGCTACTTTCTCGAAAGCATTCTGAGCAATCTCGATCCAGCCAAGGTCGAGCTCATTGCATACTCCAATCGGCCGACCTGGAAAACCACGTCGCTCACCGAAACGCTGCGCCCGCTTTTCTCCGAATGGAAGCAAATCGACAAACTCGATGACACACAGACTGCGGCACAAATTCATGCCGACGGCATTCACATTCTGATTGATCTGGCCGGTCATAGCGGCGCCACGCGATTACCCGTATTTGCGCACAAGCCGGCGCCCGTGCAGGTCGCCTGGCTCGGCTATTTCGCCACGACTGGCGTCGCCGAAATCGACTGGCTGCTCGGCGACCCGAATGTCTGCCCGCCAAGCGAGGAAAGTCATTTCACCGAGAAAATCTGGCGCATGCCCGATACCTATCTCTGCTTCACGCCACCGCATTACGACGTCGCTGTCGGCCCATTGCCAGCACTCGGCAACGGCCACATCACCTTCGGTTGCTTCAACAACGTCGGCAAGTACACCGACGCCGTCGTCGCGCTGTGGAGTTCGATACTGAAGCGCGTCCCGAAGTCGCGCCTTCTGCTCAAGGCAAAGCAATTCCATGATGAAGCCGTACAGGCACAAATGCAGGCGCGTTTTGCCAAACATGGCATTGCCAATGACCAATTGTTGCTTGAGGGCCCGTCGTCGCGTGTGGACTATTTCAACGCCTACAACCGAATCGACATCGCGCTCGATCCCTTCCCGTATCCGGGCGGTACCACAAGCGTCGAAGCGCTATGGATGGGCGTACCGGTACTGACGCTGCGCGGCAACCGCATGCTTTCGCACGCCGGCGAAAACATCATGACCAATCTCGGTCTGCCGGAGTGGATTGCTGCAACCGAAACCGACTATGCCGACAAGGCCGAAGGCTTTGTCGCCGATCTTGCAACCTTGACCACACTGCGAAAAGGATTGCGCCAACGTGCGCTAGCCTCACCCATGTTCGACGCGCCGCGCTTTGCACGCAATTTCGAGGACGCCATGTGGGGCATGTGGGCACGTGCGGAAATGAGGATGGCATCATGAAAGGCATCATCATCTATGGCAACGGCGCAATGGCACGCGTGCTGCATTCATATGCACGACACACGATGAACATCGTCGCCTTCACGGTCGACGATCATTGCATCACTGCGAGTGAAACATCCTTCTGTGGCCTGCCGTTACTGCCGTTCAGCCGCGTGTACAAAACCTTCTTGCCGAGCATGTACTCAGTCATCGTCGCCGTCGGTTATCGCGAAATGAATGCCCTGCGAAAACGAAAAAGCGAAGAGGTCCGCAGCATGGGCTATGCCCTCGACAGTTATGTCCATGCAAGCGTGATGCGTCATGATGACACGCACATTGGTGCGAACTGCGTCATTCTCGATCACGTTTCCATTCATCCCGGCAGCCGCATTGGCGATGGCGTATTCATCTCCAGCAACGTCAATCTTGGCCATGACTGCATGGTCGACGATTACAACTGGATCAATGCCGGTGTCGCGGTTGCAGGTAACAGCCGCATCGGCCAGTCCTGCTTCCTCGGCATCAACGCGTCGATCGGCGACAACATTGTCATTGGACAACGCAACTTCATCGCTGCCAATACCTTCGTTGGTGTGAGTACTGGCGACGACCAGGTATATCTCTCCGAATCCGGCCAACGCCTCAAGATGCGCAGCACGGACTTCTTGTCCATGAGCGAAGGATCGGCTCAATGAATATTGCCGGCACGACGACGCTGGCCGGCACCATATTCGCCCATGCGTCCCGGCAACCGGCAAAGGAGGCACTCTGGTGCGATGGCGTCACGCTAAGCTATGCCGAGCTTGCCGCACGTGCCGCTTATCTTTCGCGATCACTCTTCGATCTCGGCGTAAAACAGGGTGCACATATCGGCGTCGCTCTGCCCAATAGTGTCGAGTTTGCGTTGCTGCTGGTCGCCGCGGCCGACCTCGGTGCGGTATTGGTCCCAGTCAGTCCGGCATTGCCCGCAACCGCCATGCAGCGCGCCTTTACGGCAACCGACGTCACGCACGTAGTCGCACCGATACAGATATTGCGACAGCTGCGCGAAGAATGCCCTGCTTTCATGCAAGGATTACCTGGTGTCTGCATTGCTGCAGACAATGCAGGAGGCGATCCTTCTCTCGTGACATTGTCGGACGGACAGGCAGCGCCCCTCCATCTGGGGTGTGCCGAAGACGCCTACATCCTCACAATGACTTCCGGTTCCACCGGTGATCCCAAACCGATTGTCTTCGAACAGCGTACCAAGCTTGTGCGAGCTCAAACGACCATCGATCTCTACAGCCTCAATGAAAGCGAGCGCATCCTTGCTGCAACGCCGATGTATCACTCGCTGGCACAACGCCTCACATTGATGCCGCTGCTCCTTGGCGGAACGGCCGTCATCCTGCCTCGCTTTTCCGTACCGCTGTGGCTGGAGACAATCGCGACGCAAGCGGTAACCTTCACCATCGCCGTGTCCTCGCAATTGGCGCAAATCGCCCGCGATGAATCGGCTGCACTGAGCAAGTCATCGCTTCGCTGCATCGTTTCCTCCTCCGCGTTGCTCGAAACACCACTTAAACAGAGACTGGCTGAGCTTTTACGCTGCGAGTTCCATGAGTGCTACGGCACGTCGGAAACAGCAACGGCAACCGATCTGGCCGTGAATCCATGCGACATGTCGCTCGCATCGGTCGGACGTGCCCTTCCCGGCGTCGACCTGCGTATCGTCGACGGCAACGGTAACGATGTGCCGATCGGCGGAGAAGGTGAGATCGTTTGCCGTACACCACTGCTGTTTGCCGGCTACTACAAGCGCCCCGAGCTCACGCGCCAAGCCATGCTCGGAGATTACTTTCGCACCGGTGATGCAGGTCGGCTCGACGGTAACGGTTATCTGTTCTTCCGTGGACGTCTGAAGGAAATCATCATTACCGGCGGCATCAACGTCTATCCGAAGGACATTGAAGAGGCTGTCGAGACATTGCCTTGGATTGCCGAATGTGCCGCCTTTGCGCTGCCTGACGAGGGGCTTGGCGAAATCGTCGCTCTGGCCGTCGTCGCCCGACCAGGGATGCCGGCCGATGTACGTGGATTAAAAATGCGGTGTGTCGAATGCCTAGCCGACTATCAAATCCCGCGCAAAATTTTCGTTCTTGACGACCTGCCACGCAATGCCATGGGCAAAATACTCAGGCGTGAACTCCCAAGCAAAGCCGCTGCAGTTTCCGGAGCAGGTCATGCATAAAAATATCAACGACAGTCTTCCACGTCCGCTCTCGATCGGTTTCATTGGTGGCGCACAGAACTCGGCCGTCGGCTACGCCCACTTTGTCGCTTGTCGCATGGACAACCGTTGGCAACTCGACGCAGGTTGCTTCAGCACGCATCCGGAACAGAATCACGAGAGCGCGACACGCTATGGCGTGGCCCCCGAACGCAACTACGGCGATTGGCACGAAATGCTGCAGCAGGAACGCAGTCGCCTTGATGCAATACTCGTTGTCACACCTACGCCCGCACATCGCGAGATGGTGGGTGCCTGTCTCGAGGCCGGGATACCGGTCATCTGCGAAAAAGCCCTTGCACGAAATCCGGCGGAAAGCGGAGAGTTGCTGCAATTGCGGCAAAAGCATCAGGGCTTTCTCGGCGTGACGTTCAACTACTCCGGTTATCCGATGATGCGCGAGCTGCGCGAAAAAATCGCGCGTGGCGATCTTGGCGACATCTTGCATTTCCAGGTCGAAATGCCGCAGGAAGGCTTCGTCCGCACCAGCATCGACGGCAAGCGACCGACACCGCAGGATTGGCGCCTGCACGATGGAACAGTACCGACGCTGGGACTTGATCTCATGGTTCATCTGCACCATGCCATTCGCTATCTGCTGCAAGCACGGCCGATCAGCGTGGTTGCCGATCATGCCAGCGAGGGCTGGTTCCGCGACATCATCGACGACTATGCCTGTCTCGCGCATTACGAACACAACATCCGTGGCCAATTCTGGTTCAGCAAATCCTCGCTTGGCCACCGTAATGGCCTGCGCCTGCGCATCTACGGCACAAAAGCCTCGGCCGAATGGTTCCAAGCCAATCCTGAAGAGTTGCTGATCTCGCATATCGACGGCCGTCGAGAAATTCTCGATCGCGCGGGAAATGTCGTTCTCGCCGCGCTGCCGCGCTACAACCGTTTCAAGTCCGGCCACCCAGCCGGCTTTATTGAAGCCTTCGCCAATCTGTATGTCGACTTCGCCGATGCGCTGACCGAATTCCGCGCTACGGGACAATGGAGCGAAGAGCAAAAGTACGGCGCCCATGTCGCACACGAAGGTTTATTGTTGTTGGATGCGATGGAACGCTCCTGTCACAGCAAACGCTGGGAAGACATTTCTTTAACGAACTAACGCGGCACTTACGATCATGCAAATTTCGGTATTGGTCTTTCCGGCAAACATGCCCAAGGCGATTGATTTCGCCCGCATGGTGCGTGGCATGGGATTCAAGGTGGTATGCGCTTCGTCAGAACCCGAGAGTGTCAGTGATGAAATTTCCGGCTTGGCCTATTTGCCCTACGTCACGGCACCGACCTTCCGGGAACAACTGACCCGCCTGATGGACGAGGAAAATATCTCCATCGTCTATGCACCGCATGCCGCTGTCTGGCAATACATGCAGGAACTCAAATCGGATACAGGCTTCACGCGGGATTTCCGTTTGTGCAATGCCTTCGTCGGCGATGAAAATTGGCGGCCTTATGAAAAAGCCTATGCCTGGGCCGAATCCTGTCGGACGCCGCTCCATATTCATGGAAAACAGCCACCAAGCGCGGCACTGCAGGCGCATCAGTACGCCGGGCTCTATCACGCCTACAATGCCATTCCCGGCGAAAGCGATGCGGCCAAGATTTGGCTGCTGGCGCAGATTGCACGCGTGGCACCCAAGGGCAACATCGTCGAAATCGGCAGCGCATACGGCCGCTCCGCATTCAGTTTTGCCTGGCTCGCACGCAGTCATCGCATCGGTACTCTCGTTTGTGTCGATCCGTGGAGCTACGCTGCCAGCGAGAACCAGGGTGCTGACGCACAGTTGATCAATACCGCCGTGAAATCGGTGGCATGGGAGCAGGTGTTCGGTGCCTTTCTGACATCGCTGTCGGGCTTTGACGATGTCGCCTATATCCGGAAACCTTCAGTGGAAGCACTGCCCGATTATGTGCAAGCCAAACAGGCAGGCTTTATCAGCACCCCTGAGTTCGGTCGCGTTGCATTGAGTGATGGCATTTCCATCCTCCACATCGACGGCAACCATTCCTACGAAGATGCTGTCCTCGATATTCAGTACTGGACGCCACACGTGCAGCCAGGCGGCTGGATTCTGATCGACGATTATGTCTGGGCATTCGGCGACGGGCCGCAGAGAGCCGCCGATGAACTACTGCAGCGACAGTCCTTCGAAATCGCTTTTGCCGTAGGCGACACTCTGTGCATCCAGGTGTAGGCCTTCAAACACAACGCAAAATCAGGAACAGTCACGCATGACGCCCAAGGAATTCATTCTTGCCGAGTTGACGCGCAAGGGCCGCATCTCGGGTGATACCGATACAGATACACTCGACTATCGCAAAGCCGGCTACGTCGATTCGATCGGCCTGGTCAAGTTCATCCTGACACTGGAGCGCGAGTTCAATATCGAGTTCAGTGAAGATGAGGTCGGCAGCGAAGCGTTTCGCACAGTCGGCTCGCTGGCACACATGATCGAGGCAAAGATGAAGGGGTCGTCATGATCGACGCTGCACGCATCATTCAATCCTTCACCTCCGATATTCCACTGGCGATACGGGCGCTGGTCGCACAATTTTCTAGCGGCACGGTCCCACGATTCCTGCTCGGGCGTAACGCCGAATCCGAGGTTTTGAGCCGTTTGATCGACGTAGATGGGTTCATCGACGACTTCTGCCAGCCTGGAACGACATGGCAAGGCAAACCGGTGATGCGTGGCAGCGATGTACCGCGCGATGCCATCGTCGTCAATTGCGTTTCCAATTCGAAGCCGCGCACGGCACACATGCGAATAGCAACCCACGGTATCGAAAAGATCATCAGCTATGCCGATCTGTGCCGAAGCGAACCGGGACGCTATCCGTTGCTGCCATTTGTCGAGCAGACACGCAACGACCTGGCAAGTAATGCGGCTCACTGGCAAGCCTTGTACGACGATCTTTCCGACGACACTTCACGTCAGGTCTGCAACGACATCCTGCGTTATCGCCTGACGGGTGATTACAACGTGCTGGCCGGCTACGAATATCGTCCTTGGGATCAATACTTCGAAGACTTCATCGGGAGAAAACTTGATGTTTTCGTGGATGCAGGTGGATATGACGGCGATACGGCTGAACAATTCTGCAAGCGATATCCCGACTATCGACGCGTCTACCTGTTCGAGCCATCTGCGGCCAACATGATCAAAGCGCGGCAACGCCTCTCCGGCGTACGCGATATCGAATATGTTGAACAAGGCGTTTCGGATGCTTGTGGCACGCTCTCGTTCTCATCGGAGCTTGGTTCGGCCAGCATCGTGTCGACGCATGGCTCGGTCAGCATCCCCGTCACGACCATCGATACCTACATCAAGGAACCGGTTTCGCTGATCAAGATGGATCTGGAGGGCTGGGAGCTGAACTCCCTCCGAGGCGCAGAAAATCACATCAGAACCGATAGCCCGGTACTCGCTATCAGCGCCTATCATCATCCGTCGGACTTCTGGCGCATCCGCGAATACATTCGCGGTTTCGGACTATCCTACGACCTCTTGATGCGCCACTACAGCGAGAGCTGGACAGAGACCGTACTTTACTTCGTGCCGAGGTAAATTCAGGGGCCAGACTTTTCGCGCTCCGCCCGCTCCTTCTCGTAGCGAATGTTTCGCAGGGAGCGCGAATTGGTGAAGTAGCGAATGCAGTTTTCCGGGGAATAGAAGACATCGGTCTGCCATTCACCGGCAATCAACGCCTTGCCGGTCGGATCATCGGCAGGCTGGAAAGTCGTTGCGGCCAGGATACGGTTGATACCTGACATATTCTCGACGGAGTCGTGCCACAAGGAACTGTGCATAACGACAAAGTCTCCCGGTTGCAGATCCGGGCAAATGACCGGCCATTGCACATCGAAAGCGTCCGGATTGATTTCGCCTGCATCGCCCAGAAAGCCCAGTTTGTGGGAGCCGACATAGAAGCGCATCGCCCCATTGTCGTGATTGGCAATACTAAGTGGTGTAAAGAAGGTGCACTTGTTCAGGGTGCCTAATTGATAGCACGAGTCCTGATGCAGGAAAACCTTGCCTCGGCTGAACTGGTCCTTGATGACGAAGCGATGATCAAACAGAGCAATGTGTTCGCCGTGGATCTGCTGCATGACACGAACCATTGTCGGCTCCATGTACATCTGTGCCAGAAGATCAGGCAGTTCCTCCGTCATGGCCACCGGATTTGCCTGATTCACCGGTCTGCCGTCGCGCAGTTTCGCATCGTAGAAGTGCTGCCAAGTTTTCTGCCATTCCAGAACCACTTGCGGTGGCAAAGCACCGCGCAGGACAAATACACCCGCAGTGCGAAAAACCTCCAGATCAAACACGGTCGAGTCGATACGTCCCAGAACTTTCTCGACCGAAGCAGGAATTTTCTTTTCCGTCATCAGTTCGCTCCGCTGTTGTCGCGAATCAGTGCGGCAACGCGCTCGACATCCGTATTTGAAAGTGCCGGATAAATCGGCAGACAAAGAATCTGGGCTGAGGCGTCACGGGCAACCTGCAGATTATCCGGTTGCGCCGAAACCAATCCGCGATACATGGGGTAATCCGAAATCAAGGGATGGAAATAGCGCCGTACAAAAATATCCTGGTCGCGAAAACGCTGAAATAGGTCATCACGCTTGAGCGAATAGTCCTTTCCCACCAGTATGGGGAAATAGGTATGGTTGGCCTCCGCACTGCTGCACACTGGCAGGCAGCGAATTCCCGGTATGTCGTCCAGTAGCTGGCAATACGAGGCGGCGATTTCACGCCGGCGCGCCAACGCTGCATCCACATGCTTCAGTTGCAGCAAACCGAAAGCCGCATTGAGCTCGCTCATCTTGCCGTTGATGCCGGCCGCCACCACGGTTGCCTCGTCAACAAAACCGAAATTCTTCAGATGATCGATATGCTGCTTGGTCTTGGCATCCGGGCAAATGATGGCGCCACCTTCGAACGTATTGAAGGCCTTGGTGGCATGGAAGCTGAGAATGGACAAATCGCCGTGGCGCAGCAGGCTCTGGCCTTGGGTACGAACCCCGAACGCGTGTGCGGCATCGTAAATGACCTTGAGGTTGTAATTGTCGGCGACCCGCCGTATTGCATCGACATCGCACGGATGCCCATAGCAATGCACAGGCAGAATGGCCGAAGTTTGTGGTGTGATAGCCGCCTCGACCCTGGCTGGATCAAGGTTGAGGGTTTCAGGATCGACGTCGACAAAGACCGGCTTGAGGCCATTCCATAAAAGAGAATGCGCGGTGGCCACAAAAGAGTATGGCGTCGTGATTACCTCGCCGGTAATGCGCAAGGCCTGTAACGCCGTGACGAGCGCCAGCGTGCCGTTGGTGAAAAGGGACAAGTGCTCGACGCCAAGATACTCGCACAATGCTTGTTCGAATTGCTGATGGAACGGACCACCGTTCGTCAGAATGCGCTTGTCCCAGATATCTTCAAGATAGGGAATGAATTCCTCAAGCGGCGGCATGTAGGGCTGGGTGACGTAGATGCGCTCTTCGTCACCACGCAATGTGTCTGAAGGTCGTTGAACGCTCACGATTTCACCTCGGCTAGAAATGCCGAAGAGGCCGAAGTGCCAGCCTCCATGATCACGGTCCAGTCAAAATCATTCAATGCGCACAGTTGCTCCACTGCGGCAGGATATTCATCCACGGTCGTCTGCACGTAGCGCAAACTGTCCGTCCACGCAGGGACATCACCCGACAAGGTGGTCAAAACAATCACCGGTAAATGTCCAAGCGCACTGTGCGCAAGACTGTAAAGGCTGCTTTCGATTGCCGAAGAGTCAGCTACACCATCGAGTACCAGCACGCCAGCCACACGTTCGCTGCCGGTTTCGATCAAAATGGACTCGGCCTGCTCGCTTTCGCCGATGGCCTGCAGATAGGTTCGATGGTAGCGAATCGCGTTGTCCCTCAACGAAAAATGCTTGCGCACTTCCGCCTGTGCCGTGCGTGCCAACTGCCGGCGCCACGACGGATTGGCAACGAGGCTATCAATTGCCGCAAGCCACTCATCGGGTGAATCACCGGCCAGCAAGCCATTCCGCCCGTTCTCCACGACAGATCGATAAACCGGGCTGTCGCTGAAGACAGTTGCCACGCCGGCGGCAGCATATTCCAGCCACTTGATCGGCGTCTTGCTATGGTTGAACGCATCGTCAACCAATGGCACAAGTGCAATATCGAGCTGCTTTTCCAACAGCCATTCGGCATAGTCGTGATAGCCGTGCAGAACGGAATGAAACTCGACGGCAGGATGCTTTTCCCAACCGGTCGGCGGTTTGTGTCCGATAAAGCAGAAGCGGATGCGGCCAGCATGGCGCTTGCACAAGGACTGCAATGCCTCATCAACCAACGCGAAGTTGTAGTCCATCAGCGAGGTTCCGACCATGCCGACGGTGAGTTTCTTGCCAGGTGCTAGAGGAACTGGTCGATAGAAGCGATCAAAATCGAGATAGTTATCCAACACATAGATGTTGGGATTCATGGACCGATACCAATCGGCCAAGAACGGAGTTGACACAACCAGAGCGCTGGCATGTCGAATCGCCAGTTCAATGCCTTCCTTTGCGTCACGCATGAACTCGGCATTAGGAATGCCTTCGGAGACATGGGTCAGCAAATCATCCGTTTCGTAAATGACGGGTTTGCCGGTGCTCATGATGGCCTTGAGTGTGTCGATCTCGCAGATACCTGGCATGAAGCGATGCAGCAAAATCACATCGGCTGCGAGCAGGTCTTTTCCACTGATCCGCCCATCAACAACCCCCCACACAAGCTCCCAGTCGTCAGGAAAAAATGAAAATGGATTCAACAGGCGAATTTGCGGGCAAGCGTTTCTCTGTTGCTCGATCGAACAGACAAGCAGACGACGCTTTTTGCGGGGCGCCTCCGCAGCAACAGTTCCCGCAGAGACCGCGGGGGCCATGGGTGGCTCAGGCTGTGCGGCCGGAATACTGGCAACGTTGTTGCCTGCGGCAACGAGACGCGCCCGATCCTGGGTCTTTTCAATGAAAATCGACAGCTGTTGCCAGAATGTCTGCTCCAGCCTGTCTACGACACCAAGCGCATCCTCGACGGTGGCCGTTGCACGGGCCAGGCCGTTTTCCTCGTAAGAAAATGCCGTACCGCTGGTGCCCCACATGAATTTTCCGGGAATTTCCGTCAGGCCGCCTTCCGGCCGATAGATCACCGGACAGCCGCACGCCAACGCCATGGCACAAGTATTCGATATTTCGTAGGAGTACAGCACTCTGGCCGACTTCAGCTTGTCTGCCAGTTCCTGGAGGGAAATGGGTGTCTCGTTCGACAGCAACTCTACATCCGCTGGAAACAGCGAAAAATCGATGTCATCGCGCGGAAAACGATTCTGGTAGAGATAAGCCTTGTCTCTCTTGCGACCCGGCTCGGGCTTGAATAGCTCGGTGTCAAATGTCGGCATCAACAGAAAATCGACATCCTCTTTTTTCTTGTCACCAAGAAACTGTTCCGAATAATAGAAGATCAGATCATCAATGCCTTCACCCATCGACTTACCGGTCAACACGCCAATCAGATTGAGCACGTAGCGTACACATACACGTGCATTCATCGGGTTACCCGTTACGGTCTCGGGGTAAATGACAATGGGTACCAAACCCAGACTGTCATGGCGCTCCTTGTCCCGCACCATCAACAAAGGTGCCCTCAAGGCCGGATTCACGACATTGGAGCCTGTAATGAACGCCTCATAGCCAAGCAGGTTTAACGCATGGCAGAGATGATGCAGAACGAAAACCCCCGCGGACGTTTCCCGATAGTCTGGCGCGTAAATGTAGTACGGCTGTCTGGGTTTGGCGAACAACAGGCTGGTTGACATGACGTTAATGGAATTTCGTGTTCAAACACCGCTGATGGTAAGGCCTACAGCACAGGATTCTGGAAAAGCCTGCCAGCCATCTTCATGAAGTCACGCCGATATCCTTCGTTTTCCGGATTGACCACCAGCGCCTGCTGCAGAAACTCCGCGCCCTCGGCGCGATTTCCCAACGACTCGGTCAGCAATGCGAGCGCATGCAGATTCGATGCATTGCGGAAATCAAAGGACAGCGCCACCTTGAGCATCGTCACTGCCGCCGAGTTGTCCTTGCGGGTGATCAATTGCTGAACGAGCCCATAAAAAGCCTGGGGCGGTTGTGCCATCAACTGGCGAATAGCAGGCACTTTTCGCAAAACAATCGTATGACCATTGCCAACTTTGGAATCGGTTTCCTCGACGTACTCTATCAACCAATTGCCCAAGCCTTTCTGGTTGATGTGGTTGATGAAGCCGATCATGCTTTGCAAGGAAAACACGCTGTAGTGTGTACGCCATGGCCCTGAAGCCGTTCGTACCGTAATGCCGTTTTCGTAATCAGCAATGACTTTTTGCAGCGTGGTCAGGGCACGCACACCATCCTCAGGCGTCGAGTTCCGTTTCGGAAAGATGCAGAAGAACACACCTTCGTTTTTCAACGTGCGATCGGCCTCGATCATTGCCGCAATGAAATTCGGCTCGTGTTCGATGACATGTGAACTGATGATGTAATCGAGCGCACCATCATCAGCCGGCAGATTCCGGAAATCACCAACAAAGTCGACAGCGGCGACTTCAGGCGACATTCGCAATTGCTCTTCCTCGTATGTCCTGTAATCCTCGAGATCCTCGAGGTGCAAATAATTGGTGCCATCACTCGGCGCAACGGATTTGCAATCGGGCAGATCAAACGAATTATGTGCAGCAGCGCCCAACTCAACGCCGCTGCCGATGCAATACTTGAACGCCAGATCCATCGGCTTGAATTTCATACCCTCGCCCTTTTCTCGCTGTCTTGTTGTATTACGGCTTGTTTATTCGACAATCGTTACCCGGTATCGCAGGCTCGCCTCGCCTCACCCTTGCCAGGCTGATTCGAATCTCGGATCATCCCCGTGATATTTCTCGCAAAACTCGGCAACCGCTTTTTTATGCAAGGGCATCAAGTCCTTCTGTCCGGTCGCTCTGGCGGCTTGCTTCAGGCGATCCATTGCCGCCAGTTCAACCTTCA
>Ga0310811_10007912_pt1 | contig 13629 bp, 10 predicted proteins | sample YCmetagenome_FD_207642 | JGI IMG/M metagenome (GOLD analysis project Ga0310811, IMG submission 207642) | Soil microbial communities from experimental microcosm in Duke University, North Carolina, United States - YC | ecosystem: Engineered > Artificial ecosystem > Soil microcosm > Unclassified ... | reverse complement strand
CCGCGATCAGGGGGGAGGAGGGAATCGGGGCGCCCGGGCGGCCGAACACGATGACCCGGGCCAGGCGGGGAAGCTCGGCGGCCCGGTGCCAGGCGCCCAGCTCGACGGCCGCGTCGGCTCCGAGGAGGAGAGTCAGGCTGGCGGCGGGTTCCCGAGCCCGCAGCGCCTCCAGGGTATCCACCGTGTAGGAGGGACCCGGGCGATCCAGCTCGGTCCGCTCGATGGCGAAGCCGGGGCTGCCGGCGACGGCCAGCTCGAGCATCACGGCGCGATCGGCGGCCGGCGCCCCGTGGCGTCCCTGCTTGAAGGGCTGCTCACGCGCCGGCAGGAATCGCAGCTCGTCCAGGGCCAGTGATTCCGCCGCGACCCGGGCGACGATCAGGTGGCCATGATGGACGGGATCGAACGAGCCGCCGAAGAGGCCGATGGAGGGCATGGGAGGAGTGGAACCTCATCCCGAGCGAAGCGAGGGACCTGGTTCGCTCTCCTCGGAGGCTCGCTTCGCTCGGGATGAGGGTGACGCCCGGGGTGCAGTGCGCCCGACGCGAGCCGTCACGACGCCTCCGCTCCCGCCGGACATGCCTTCCCGGCACCGGGCGCCTCGGCGTGGAACCGGCGGATGTATCCGCAGGTCTCCTGTACGTCTTCCTTGTACCCCAGCGTCCGATATGCCTGAACCAGGCGAATCAGGGCATCCGGCGCGACCGCGCTCCGGGGGTAGGTCGCGACCAGGTCCTTGAGGTACAGGATCGCCGAGTCGTAGGCCTTGAGCCGCATGTAGTACAGCGCGGCCTTGTACTCCTTGTAGGCGAAGCGCTCCTGGAGATCGTTGATCCGGTCCTGGGCCCGCTTGGCGGCCGCGGCCCCGGGATACCGGTTGAGGAGCTCCTGGTAGGTGGCGAGCGCGGTCTGACCATACGAGGGATCCAGCTCGGGACGCCGCCAGAGATCGGCGTACGCATCCCCCACCCTGAGCAGCGCCTCGGGCGCCAGTGGGTCGTTCGGGGTGTCGTCCGAGGTCTTGCGGAACTCGCGGGCGGCCTCGAGGTTGTTGCCCATGGCGAGCTGGGCCTCGCCGTCCCACAGGTGCGCCTGCGGAATCCGAGGGTCGCCGGGGGGAAACTCGAGCATCGCGCGCTCGAGGTGCTTGATCGCGTCGCTCCATTTGCCGCGCCGCACGTCCTTGACCGCCAGCTCCCAGAGCTTGTCGATGTCGGCCGCGCTCGCGGTCTCCGCGACCTTCGAGACCGGCGTGGGCGCCGCCTTCGGCGTCGGCGTCGAACCTCCGCACGCGGCGACCCCGGCCAGCAGCACCCAGAGACTGCGTCGAATCATCGTTCTCCCGTGGCGGCGCTGTCGCCCGCCGGTAGCTGCATGCCGAGGGTGGTCAGCCGCTCTGCGGCAGCCACGCCCATCGAATCGGTCCGATCGCCCGACACCACCGTCTGAAAGGCCAGCGCGGCGGCCAGCGTGTCGCCCTGGACCAGGCGGGCGGCGCCGTACCGCAGCAGTGCCCGCCGTCCGGTCGGCGTCGTGGAATCCACCCGGGCGGACTCGGCGAACCAGAGCGCCGCGTCCTCCAGGCGCCCCGCCGAGTCGGCGCGCTCGCCCAACGTGTACGCGCACTCGGCCGTGCCTTGGCGCGCGGGTGCCCGGGTGACGCTGTCCTGGCTTCGCCGAAGCACGGCCCGGAACTGGAGCAGCGCCTGGCCGCAGCCCGCCGTAGCCTGGAGGACCCGGCCGTAGAGCACCAGGAGCGAGTCCACGGTTTCGGGCGTGGCTGCCGCTGCCAGGGCCGCGGGCAGCAGCGCCACGAGGTCCGTCGTGTCGGCATCGGGCCGGTGGACCAGGAACTGGGCGTATCGGTCGGTGCCCCGATCCGGGTCCACGGCCTGGAGGCCGGAGACCACCTCCTGCAGCACGTCCGCGTTGCCGTCCCGCTCGGCCACCCGCGCTACGCCGTCGAGGCCCTCGGCGGCTTCCGCGCGCCGCGTGGGGTCATCGCCGGCCATCCGGACGTAGGCTTCCGCGCTTGCGCGGAGCTGTCCCGCATGCAGGGCGGCCGCTCCGAGCTTGGCGTAGCGCACGGCGTCGGGCCGCCCTCGCACCGCCTGCTGATACTCGGCCACCGCGTCGTCGTAGCGGGCCTCCCCGTAGGCCCGGTCGCCCAGCCGCTCGTGGTCGGCGCTGCCGCCGCAGCCCGCGACGACGGCGGCCGCCAGTCCGAGCCCGGCGACCCGCGCGGCTCGCCCTCGCCTCACTCCCCGGTGCGCCCCAGCATCGCGAGGTAGGCCTCGACGCGGGCGTTCTCCGGCCGGCGCGCAAGGCAGGACTTCCAGACTTCGCGGGCGCCGACCCCGTCGCCTGAAAGGAAGTGCGCCAGCCCGAGCGCGGCCTCCGCGTCCACGAAGTTGGGCCGGGCCCGGAGCACCTCCTCGAGCGCTTCGCGCGCCTCGAGCGGGCGGCCCGCCTCGAGCAGCACCCGGGCCATGCGGTAGCGGAGGTCCTGGAACCCCGGGCCGAGGGCCAGGGCCTGCTCGTACTGCTCGACGGCCCGGGCCAGCGCGCCCGCCTCGGCGTAGGCGTCGCCCAGCTCCGCGTGCTGGTTGGCGAGGCGGGCCGCCACCGGCGCCGGCAGGCCGGCCGACGACGGCGACACGCTGTCCGCCGCGCGGCGGAACGACTCCTCGGATTCGCGCCCGCGCCCCAGCTCGCTCAGGACCAGCCCCTGGTGGATGAGCGCCTCCAGGTAGCGCGGATTGAGCTCGAGCGCGCGAGCGAACTGCGCCAGCGCCTCCTCGGACCGCCCCAGCAGCGAGAGGCTCACGCCGATGAGATGGTGGACATCGGCGAAAGCCCGCCCCGACGCGACGATCTCCTCGAGCAGGTAGATCGCGCCATAGTAGTCCTGGACCGTGAACCGGTCGCGCGCGCGCCCCAGCAGGCGCTCAGTCTGACTGGCCATAGGCCTCTCGGAACCAGGCGACGAACTTGCGGATGCCGTCGGGAAACGGTGTGGCCGGCGCGTAGCCGAGCACGCGGCCCGACTTGGTGAGGTCCGCCGCCGTCTGCTGCACGTCGCCGGGCTGCATCGGGCCCCACTGCAGCTTGGGCTCGATGCCCAGGGCCCGCGAGATCTCGGCCACCATGTCCCCGGTTCGGATGGAGCGGTTGCCACCCAGGTTGAACGGCTCCATGCCGATCGCCGCTGTCGCGGTCCAATCGATGGCGGCGCACACGCCGGTCACGATGTCGTCGCAGTACGTGTAGTCCCGCGCCTGGGTGCCGTCGCCGAACAGGGTGATCGGCTCGCCCGCGACCATCCGGCGAGCGAACGCGTGGATCGCGAGATCGGGCCGCTGGCGGGGACCGTACACGGTGAAGAAGCGCAGGGCCGTGCTGCGAAAGCCGTAGATCGGCGCCACGGCGCCGAGCAGCAGCTCGGCCGCCCGCTTGGTGGCCGCGTAGACCGACACGGGCTCGGTCGCGGCCGCGTCCTCCCGGAACGGCACCGGCGTGCTGTCGCCGTAGACCGACGACGACGAACCGAATGCGATCCGCGACACGCCGGCCCGATGGGCCGCCTCCAGGACGGTGGCGGTGCCGGTCACGTTGGTTTCGGCGTAGGCCACCGGATCGGCCAGCGAGGGACGGACCCCGGCCTTCGCGGCCAGGTGCACGACGACGGTGTCCGGCGTCAGCCGCGCCTCCAGGGCGGCGACGTCCAGCATGTCCTGCTCGTGGAACTGGAACCCGGGCAGCCGGCCGATCTCGCGGAGGTTCCGCTCCTTCACCGCCCGGGGATAGAAGCCGTCGAAGTTGTCGATCCCCACGACCTCGTCGCCGCGGCGCGCCAGCGCCTCCACCAGGTGGGACCCGATGAAGCCCGCGGCCCCGGTGACGAGGATCCGGGTCACCGCCGTCCCCGGCCGATCCCGTGATACTCGAACCCGAGCGCGGTCATCCGGGCCGGGTCGTACAGGTTGCGGCCGTCGACCAGCAGCGGGCGCCGCAGCAGCTTCCGCACGCGCTCGAAGTCGGGATTCCGGTAGACCAGCCACTCGGTCATGATGAGCAGCGCGTCGGCGCCGTGGGCGGCGCTGTAGGGATCGGCGGTGTAGATCACCCGGTCGCCGAAGATGGCCCGCGCGGAGTCGGTGGCCTTGGGATCATGGGTCTGCACCCGCGCCCCGGCCTCGAGCAGGCCCTCGATGAGCGGGATGGTCGGGCTCTCGCGCATGTCGTCGGTCTCGGCCTTGAAGGCGAGACCCCAGATGCCGACGGTCTTGCCGCTCAGGTCGGGACCGAGGTACTTGAGCGTCTTGCGCAGGACCACCCGCTTCTGAGCCTCGTTCACCTCCTCGACCGACTTGAGCACGTCGAGCGACAGGCCGAGGGCCTGCGCGGTGCGAATGATCGCCTTGACGTCCTTGGGGAAGCACGAGCCGCCGTAGCCCGGCCCGGGGTACAGGAAGGCCCGGCCGATCCGCTGGTCCGAGCCGATGCCGCGCCGGACGTGGTGCACGTCGGCGCCCACCAGCTCGCAGAACTGGGCCATCTGGTTCATGAACGAGATGCGAGTGGCCAGCATCGCGTTCGCCGCGTACTTGGTGACCTCGGCGGACGCGATGTCCATGAACAGGATCCGCTCGCCGCCCTGGCGGGTGAACGGCGCGTACAGCTCGCCCATGACCGCCTGGGCGTCGTCGTTGTCCACCCCGATCACGACGCGGTCGGGCTTCATGAAATCCTCGATCGCCGCGCCTTCCTTGAGGAACTCGGGATTCGAGCAGACGGCGAACGCCTGCGTGGTCTCGGCCTGCACCGCCGCCCGCACCTTCTCCGCGGTGCCGACCGGCACGGTGGACTTGGTGACGACCACCTTGTGGTCGTTCATGTTGCGGCCGATCTCCTTGGCCACCGCCAGCACGTGCTGGAGATCGGCCGAGCCGTCCTCGCCCGGCGGCGTGCCCACCGCGATGAACACGACCCGCGCGGCCCGCACCGCGGCCCCGATATCGGTGGTGAAGGTGAGCCGGCCATCCGCCTGGTTCCGCCGCACCATCGGCTCGAGCCCCGGCTCGTAGATCGGGATCTCGTTCTTCTGGAGCCGCGCGATCTTGTCCGCGTCCTTGTCCACGCAGACCACGTCGTTCCCCGTCTCCGCCAGACAGGCGCCGGCCACCAGGCCGACGTAGCCACTTCCGATCACGGCCACGTGCATGTCAGTCCTCTTTCGGCATCGCGTTGCGAGTATCGACCACCAGCTTCGCCTTCCGCCGAATCATGCGGTAATCCACGGCCGAGTGATCGGTGACGATCATGACGCAATCGGCGGCGGCCACCGTCTCGGGCTCGAGCGGCACCGAGCGAAACTCGTGTCCGTCCTCGGCGAACACCGGTACATGCGGATCGTGGTAGCTCACCCGCGCGCCCTGACCTTCCAGCAGGCGGATGATGTCCAGCGCGGGGCTTTCCCGGAGGTCGTCGATGTCCCGCTTGTAGGCCACGCCTAACACCAGGACCAACGCGCCGCGCACGGCCTTGCTCTGCTGGTTCAGCGCCTCGGAGACCTTTCGGACCCAGAACAAGGGCATCTCGGTATTGAGCTCGCCGGCCAGATCGATGAACCGGGTCTTGTAGTTGAGCCCGCGCATCTTCCAGGCGAGGTAGTGGGGGTCGATCGGAATGCAGTGGCCGCCGAGCCCGGGCCCCGGGAGAAATTTCATGAACCCGAACGGCTTGGTGGCGGCGGCCTCGATGACCTCCCACACGTCGACGCCCAGCTTGTCGCACACGATCGCCATCTCGTTCACCAGTCCGATGTTCACGCTGCGGAACGTGTTCTCGAGGAGCTTGACCAGCTCCGCGGCCTCGGTGGTCGAGACCGGCACCAGGGTCTCGATGGCCGGCTGGTAGAGCGCCATCGCCACCCGGATGCAGTCGGGCGTGATGCCGCCGACCACCTTGGGCGTGTTCCGGGTGCCGTAATGTGAGTTCCCCGGATCGACCCGCTCGGGGCTGAAGGCGAGGAAGAAATCCTCCCCCACCGCGAGGCCGGTGCTCTCGAGCGCCGGGAGCAGGATCTCCCTGGTGGTGCCGGGATAGGTGGTGCTCTCGAGGATGATCGCCTGGCCGCGCCGGAGCGTCCGCTTGACGGCCTCGGTCGCGGCCACGATGTAGCTGACGTCCGGATCCTTGAACTTGGACAGCGGCGTGGGCACGCAGATCGAGACCGCGTCCGGCTCGGCCAGCCGCATCATGTCGCTGGTGGCGCTGAACCGGCCCGAGTCCACCACGGCCTGGAGCTGGGCGTCGCTCACATCCTTCACGTGGGAGTGCCGGGCGTTGAGCCCGTCAACCACCTTCTGCTCCACGTCGAAGCCCAGCACCCGATAGCCGGCCTGGGCGAGCTCGACGGCCAGCGGCAGCCCCACGTAGCCCAGGCCCACGATGCCGAACAGGAGGTCGCGCCGCTCGGCCCGCGCGATCAGGTCCTCCGCCACGCTCATGCGTAGAACTCCAGCACGGCGTCGACGACGGCCTGCTGCTGCTCCAGGCTCAGCTCGGGATACACGGGAAGCGAGATCACCTGCTCGGACGCGGTCTCCGAGTGCGGCAGGGTCCCCTTCCGGTAGCCCAGATGAGCGAAGCAGGGCTGCAGGTGCAGCGAGAGCGGATAGTAGACCGAGTTCCCGATCCCTTTGGCCTTGAGGTGGGCCTGGAGCGCGTCCCGGCGGGGCACGCGGATGGTGTACTGGTTGAAGATGTGCTCGTTGGCCGGATCGGTGCGCGGCGGGCAGATGTCCGGGTGGCCCGAGAAGGTCTCGGTATAGTGCGCCGCGTTCCGGGCGCGCGCGGCGCTCCAGTCGGCCAGGTGCGGCAGCTTGGCCAGCAGCACGGCGGCCTGCAGCGTGTCCAGCCGGCTGTTGAAGCCCACCTCGTCGTGGTAATACATCCGGGCCCCGCCGTGGAGCCGCAGCCGGCGGAGCCGGTCGGCGAGGGCGTCGTCCTGGGTCACGATCATCCCGCCATCGCCGTAGGCGCCCAGGTTCTTGCTGGGGAAGAACGACAGCGTACCACAGGTCGCCAGCTCGCCGGCCCCGTGCCAGACGCCGTCCACCTTGCGTCGCGCGCCGATGGACTGGGCCGCGTCCTCGATCAGCGCGATCCCATGCCGCGCGGCCAGCGGCGCCAGCGCCTCGATCGGCGCCATCTGGCCGAACAGGTCCACCGCGACGATGGCGCGGGTCCGCGGCGTGATCGCCGCCTCGGTGGCCGCCGGGTCGATGTTGAAGGTGGCCGGCTCGATGTCGACGAACACCGGCGTGCCGCCCGCGTTGTGGATGGCGCCCGCGGTCGCGAAGAAGGTGAAAGGGACGGTGATCACCTCGTCGCCCGGCTTGAGGTCGAGCGCCTTGAGCGGGAGCAGCAGCGCATCGGTGCCGCTGGCGCACCCGATGGCGTGCTTGGTCCGGGACAGCGCCGCGACGGCGGCTTCCAACTGCCCGACCTCGGGCCCCATGATGAAGGTCTGGCGCTCGATCACGGCCATGACGGCCTCGAGCACCTCTTCCTTGATGTCACCGTACTGCGCGACCAGGTCCAACAGGGGAACGTTCACCGGTCAGTCCATGTAGAAAGCGTCCGCAGATCGGCCGGGCGGCCGGGCCGCGGACGCGGGAAACAGACGGAACCCTTGGCAGCCGTGTAACTTAGACGCGCGACCCGGGAGGGTCAATCTGGCGAAGCACGCCGCCGGCTTCCTGATATCGCGCGCCGCAAGCAGCGCACGTGGCCGCCTCCCGGGCTACGACGAGCCGGACGCCGCACTGGCACATCCAGCCCACCCGCCGGGCCGGCACCCCGACCATCAAGGCGAAGGCCGGCACGTCGCTGGTCACCACCGCGCCCGCGCCGATGAAGCTGTACTCGCCGAGCGTGATCCCGCAGACGATGGTCGCGTTGGCCCCGATGCTCGAGCCCCGGCGGACCAGCGTCGGCCGGTACTCGGACTTGCGGGAAACGTGGCTGCGCGGGTTGGTGACGTTGGTGAACACGCAGCTCGGCCCGCAGAACACGTCGTCCTCGAGGGTGACCCCCTCGTAGATCGAGACGTTGTTCTGCACCTTCACGTTATCCCCCAGCCGGGTGCCTCCCATGACCACGACATTCTGGCCCAGGTTGCACCGCTCGCCGATGACCGCGCCCGGCATCACGTGACAGAAATGCCAGATCTTCGTGCCTCGGCCGATGACGGCGCCGTCGTCGATATAGCTGGATTCGTGGGCGAAGTAGTCGGGCATCGGGTTCTCGGGTCCGGATTCAGGCTCACGTCGCTGGCGCATTTTGCCCCGGCCAGCTTGGAGTCGGGGTCCACGCTTGGATCTTTGCCATATTCACCACGAAGGCACGAAGGACACTAAGCCGCCCCCCGCCACAACTTTGTTGGTGCATGCTTTTCTCTCGCCTTCCTATCCTTCGTGTCCTTCGTACCTCCGTGGTGAATACGGCAGCGATGCCAGCCCGAACTCCGACTCCAGCCTGACCGGTGAATTAGTCGGGATTCAGGTACTCCCCCCACCGCCCGATCAACTTCACCTCCGTCTCCAGCCGCGTCTGGAACCTCGACTCGACCTCGACCTGCGCCCGCTCGATCAGGGCCCGCACGTCGGCCGCGGTGGCGTTGCCCGCGTTGATGAAGTAGTTCGCGTGCATGGGCGACACCTGCGCCCCCCCGGTCCGCACGCCTTTGAGGCCGGCCGCCTCGATGAGCTGGCCGGCGGTGCGGGGACCGCCTTCCCGCTTCCAGCTCGGGCCCGACGGGTTTTTGAACACGCTGCCGCAGCACGGCTGGTTGAACGGGGTTCCGCGCTGGCGCCACTCGAACATCTCGGCGATCTGCTCGTCGAGGTCCTGCTGGGCCTCGGGTCGGAGACGGACCGTCGTGCCGAGCACGATGCGCCCATCCAGGCCGCTCCGGCGGTAGGTAAAGGGCACCTCCCTCCGCTCGAGGGTCTGGTCGTTGCCCGCGGCGTCCACCACCGTCACCAGTTCGACGACCTCGGCCCAGTCGCCGCCGTGGCAGCCTGCGTTCATGTACACGCCTCCACCCACGGTGCCCGGCACACCGACGAAGATGTGCAGCCCTGCGAACCCCGCCGCCGCGGTCTTCCGGGCCGCGAGCGGGGCCGGCAGCCCCGCGCCGATGGTCCAGCGCTCACCGTCCCGGCTGAGGGCGTCGATCCCCCTCCCCAGGCGGATCACGAGTGCGTCCAGGCCTTCGTCGGGCAGCAGGATGTTGGATCCCAGGCCCACGGCGAACCAGGGGACGCCGGCCTGGTGCGCGGCGCGCAGCGCGATCCCCACGTCCTCGGGCGACGCGGGGAGCACCACGGTCGCGGGCCCCCCGATCCGATAGCTGGAGTACCGCGCCAGCGCCTCGTTTTCCCGGACCTCGCCGCGCACCTTCGTCCGGAGCGCCTGCGCGAAGGCTGGGTCGCGGGCGGTCAGCCGGTCCATTCGGGCGACATTTCCCGCGCCAGCGCGTGCCACTCCTGCAGCGGCCGCACCTCGCCGGCCCGGCTCCGGAGCGCGATGATCGCGTCGGACGCGGCGGAGGCGCCGGACAGTGTCGTGGTGTACGGGACCCGGTGCTGCAGGGCAGCCCGCCGGATGGCGTAGTCGTCCTGCTGGCTGAGCTTTCCGAGCGGGGTATTGATGAGCAGCTGGATCTGGCCGGAGACCAGGAGGTCGATGGCGTTCGGACGCCCCTCGTGCACCTTGAGCACCCGCTCGGCCGGCACGCCGCGCGCGCGGAGATAGCGCGCCGTGCCCTCGGTGGCGAACACCCGGAAGCCCAGCCCGTGGAACCGGCGGACGATCGGCACCACGGTCGCCTTGTCGTGGTCGTTGACGGTGACGAAGATCGAGCCCGACAGCGGGAGGGCGCCGTCGGCCGAGATCTGGGCCTTGGCGAAGGCCATACCGAACGAGTCGGCGATCCCCATGACCTCGCCGGTGGACCGCATCTCGGGGCCGAGGATCAGGTCCACCCCCTGAAGCTTGCTGAAGGGGAACACCGCCTCCTTCACCGCCACGTACGGCTGCACCACATCGTCGTGCAGTCCCAGGTCGTCCAAGGTGGCGCCGGTCATGACGGCGGCGGCCAGGCTCGCCAGCTGGACGCCCGTCGTCTTGGACACGAACGGCACCGTGCGGGAGCCGCGCGGGTTCACCTCCAGCACGTACACGATGCCGTTCTTGATGGCGTACTGGACGTTGAGCAGCCCCACCACCCCCAGCCGCTCGGCGAAGGCGCGGGTGTGCCGGCGCATCTCCTCGACCTGGGGCTCGGTGATGAGATAGGGCGGGAGCACGCACGCCGAGTCGCCGGAGTGGATGCCAGCGTCCTCGATGTGCTGCATCACCCCGCCGATCACGCAGCGGGTGCCGTCGGCGATCGCGTCCACATCGGCCTCGAACGCGTCCTCGAGGAAACTGTCGATCAGCACCGGATGCTCGGGCGCCACCCGCGCCGCGCGCCCGAAGTAGCTCCGGAGCGACCCGTCGTCGTAGACGATCTCCATCGCGCGCCCGCCGAGCACGTAGGATGGCCGGACCAGCACCGGATAGCCTACCCGCGCCGCCACGGCCACCGCCTCGTCCACCGAGAACGCCACGCCGCTGGGCGGCTGCGCCACCCCGAGCTCGCGGGTGACCGCCTCGAAGCGCCCGCGGTCCTCGGCCAGGTCGATCGACTCGGGCGAGGTGCCCAGAATGGTCACGCCCTCGCGCTCGAGCCCGCGCGCCAGGCGAAGCGGCGTCTGCCCGCCAAGCTGGACTACCACGCCCATCGGACGCTCGACATGCACGATCTCGAGCACGTCCTCGAGGGTCAGGGGCTCGAAGTAGAGCGCGTCCGAGATGTCGAAGTCGGTGGAGACGGTCTCCGGGTTCGAGTTGACCATCACCGTGCGGTAGCCGAGCTCGCGGAACGCCATCGCGGCGCGGACGCAGCAGTAGTCGAACTCGACCCCCTGCCCGATCCGGTTGGGCCCGCTCCCCAGGATGACGATGGTGCGGTCGCCGCCGGGGAGCGCCTCGTTTTCCTCGTCGTAGGACGAGTAGAGGTACGGCGTGGACGAGGGAAACTCTCCGGCACAGGTGTCCACCGTTTTGTAGGCCGGCCGGAGGCCGAGCCGGTGCCGCTCCTTCCGGATCTCCCCTTCGGCGACGCCGGACAGGTCCCCCAGTTGTCGATCGGAGAACCCCAGCCGCTTCATCTTCCGGAGCAACGCCCGGCGGGCCTCGTCGCCGGCCGTCCGACCGTCACCACCCGCTTCGCTGGGTCCGGTCTTCGCTCCGGGAGTAGGTCCCGTCCGCAGTCCCGCCGCCTTCCACTCCGTCTCCGCGCCGAGCAGCTCCGCCAGCTGATGCAGGAACCACGGATCGATCCCGGTCCGCTCCGCCACCGCTTCGACCGAGCCTCCCAGCCGGAGCGCGCGCTTGATCTGGAATACCCGCTCGGGGGTCGGCGTCCGGAGCGCCGCCAGCACGCTCTCGAGGGTCTCGTCCTGCAGCCGGTCGTCGGCCGGCGTGGCGCCCTCCACCCACCCGATCCGGTCGGCCTCCAGCCCGCGGAGCCCCTTCTGGAACGCCTCCTTGAAGGTGCGACCGATGGCCATGGCCTCGCCGACCGATTTCATCTGGGTCGTGAGCGTCGGATCGGCATCGGGGAACTTCTCGAACGCGAACCGCGGGATCTTGACCACCACGTAGTCGAGCACCGGCTCGAACGAGGCCGGGGTCACCTTGGTGATGTCGTTGGGCAGCTCGTCCAGCCGGTAGCCCACCGCCACCTTGGTGCCGATGCGGGCGATGGGGAAGCCGGTGGCCTTGGACGCGAGGGCGGACGAGCGGGAGACCCGCGGATTCATCTCGATCACGAGCTGCTCGCCCGTCGCGGGGTTGACCGCGAACTGGATGTTGCAGCCGCCCGCCGCCACGCCGATCTCGCGGATGATCCGGATGGCGGCATCGCGCATGACCTGGTATTCGCGGTCGGTGAGCGTCATCGCGGGGGCGACGGTGATCGAGTCGCCGGTGTGCACCCCCATGGGATCGAAATTCTCGATCGAGCAGACGATCACGACGTTGTCGGCGCCGTCGCGCATCACCTCGAGCTCGAACTCCTTCCACCCGATGATGCTGCGCTCGACCAGCACCGAGCCGACCGGCGAGAGCTCGAGCCCGCGCCGGATCAGGGTCTCGAACTCCTGGAGGTTGTACGCGATCCCACCTCCGGTGCCGCCGAGCGTGAACGAGGGGCGTAGGATGGCCGGATATCCGGTCTCCTCGACCGCCTCGAGCGCCGCGTCGATCTCCCGCACCGTGCGCCCCTGCGGGGTGGCCAGTCCGATGCGTCGCATCGCGTGGGCGAACTCTTCGCGGTCCTCCGCCAGTCGGATGGCGCGCTCGTTGGCGCCGATCAGCTCGACGCCGTAGCGCTCGAGGGTGCCGTCGCGCTGGAGCGCCATCGCCACGTTGAGGGCGGTCTGCCCGCCCATCGTGGGGAGCAGGGCGTCGGGCCGCTCGCGCTCGATCACCTTGGCGACCCATTCCGGCGTCACCGGCTCGATGTAGGTCCGGTCGGCCAGCTCCGGGTCGGTCATGATCGTGGCGGGGTTCGAATTGACCAGGACGACGCGGTATCCCTCTTCCTTGAGCGCCCGGACCGCCTGCGTGCCGGAGTAGTCGAACTCGGCGCCCTGTCCGATGACGATGGGACCCGAGCCGATGAGGAGGATCGTCTTGAGGTCAGTCCGCTTCGGCATCAACCAGTCCCTGGAGCGTCTGTTCGAGTGAGGTCGTCGGCGCCCAGCCCGTGGCGCGACGGAGTTTAGTCGAGTCCCCCACCAGGTGGGGGATGTCGGTCCGGCGCACCAGCGCCGGGTCGGCCACGGGCACGGCCGCCGCGCCCATCAGCTCCGCGAGCCGGCGAAACACTTCGGCCAGAGCGAGGCCGTCCCCCCGGGCCACATTGTACGCCTCCCCGGCGACGCCATCACGCAGCAGCAGCCGATAGGCGCCGACGACGTCGCGCACGTCGAGCAGATCGCGCACCGGCGACAGGTTACCGACCTGCACCTGGCCGGCCCCCGAGACGCGTGCGGCGCGAAGACGCACCACCCACGACGGCACCACATAGTCAGGGGTCTGCCCGGGCCCGGTGTGGCCGAACGGCCGCGCAACCATCACCCTGAGGCCGGACCGGCGCCACGCCTCCAGGGCCGCGGTCTCCGCGCCGACCTTGCTGGCGGCGTAGGCGGACACCGGCTGAAGCGCATCGGCCTCCTGCCGCGCCACCCCGACGCCCATGCCGTACACCTCGCCCGAAGACACCACCAGCACCGCGGGGTCAACCTTGCCGGCCAGGCGGAGGTCCGCGGCGGCGGCTACCAGCCGGGCCGTGCCCGAGGCGTTCACGTCCCACGCCGCGCCGGGATCCGCCTGCGCCTGGCGCACCGACGCGATGGCCGCCAGGTGCACCACCGCCTCGGGCAACCAGCCCAGCGCCGACCGGACCGAGGCGGCGTCGGCCAGCTCGAGCGGGAGCACGTCCACCCT
>Ga0310811_10007911_pt1 | contig 13629 bp, 13 predicted proteins | sample YCmetagenome_FD_207642 | JGI IMG/M metagenome (GOLD analysis project Ga0310811, IMG submission 207642) | Soil microbial communities from experimental microcosm in Duke University, North Carolina, United States - YC | ecosystem: Engineered > Artificial ecosystem > Soil microcosm > Unclassified ... | reverse complement strand
AGTGTGCCAAAAGACAGTTTATCCAATATTGTCGGGATTTATTGATGCACATTTTTTATTTGGTTAAAATAAAACGATAAAGATGGATTCGTTCAAGCAAAGATTAGAGCAACTTTCTCGTGTCGAGAGGTTTCTTGCCATCGCATTTCTCTTTTTCGGTGTTGTTTCTATAGCAGGTTTTATCTGCGCATTGGTGAGTTTCTTTATTGCCAATAACAACCAAAGCTTCATGAATGATATCATTGCCAATTACGAAAATGGCACGAAATACACGTTTGATGACTGTTTCATCTGCACAGAAGACGGATGTGGAGAAGGCATTCCACCGACTACGCCATGCATTATCATTCAAGAGGAGTTTAGAATGAACAATTTCCTACAACAGAGCGTGGCTGTCACAACGCCGATAACGATAGGATCTGTAGAATTTCCGGCTTCCACAAAATCAAATTCGGCGGTTGGTACTGCAGGATGGTTTGCTGATCACATCCGTTTCATGACTGGAACCGATATGCTTTTGCTTGATGATCTGTTGTCAAATTCGATCAATGCATTGCAGATTGGCACGTTTGATTACATCGATAATCGGACATCTGTGTGTAATCGAAGGAATGCTGTGTATGGCGCTGTTTATTATGCGGTTGATCCAGTGGATAGGAACAATCGATTCGTGTGCGTGTGTGTCACGATTCCTCCAACGATGATATCTGTGGCCGAGTCGTGTCATCAGTTCTAATGCGCGGCGTTTTTCTTCGTATTTTAACGTCTCTTGTTTCTTGCCACATTGCATCCGCATGTCTAATTGCGGAGCATATTTTGTTGATAAAAAGACGAATAAAGTATTTGCCAAAATGAAATTCGCAAAAATCCCAATAATCTCCTGTTAAAGCTTTTTCGTACATCTTTTTTAGCATGATCTGTGCGTTGATGACTTCTGGAAGATATTTCGTGGATAGCCAATGTTGTTTCGGATAAGAAGAATGGGCACTGTCATTAAATGAAGGAGAAGACACATGTGACAATTCTGCAGATGCGATTTGGATCCATTGGTCGATACGATCTATCATTTTTTGAAAATTATTTTTTCTAAAGATCCATCCTTTAGCAAAATCGAGGCCGATGTGAACAATCATATTATCAGGTCTCTCGACATAGGATGACGTGAATTCGTTCTCATCATATGAAGAGAGAACACTTGTTTTGTTGACGATGGACCATATCCATTTATCAGCGATAGAAACGGTAGCTTCTCCGTCATAAACATCTAATTCGTTGAGCATATATCCACAATCGATGATGTCGATGCCGTAAACGTTGGGATCCAATCCGAGAACGATGGAAGTAGCATAAGTGACGCTGCCTAAGATGTCGAAATTATCATTATCTTTACCAATGAGATAATTGATCGAGTATTCAAACGCTTTTCTATGAGTTGCCATCTTGGTTTTCCTTTTCAGAATGGCTTTGAGAAGCACCGATGGAATGCGTTCGAGTTTGATTTTGTTTCCGTCATTCATTGCGTCGTAAATCTTTTTGATGAATGGCAAAAAGTCGTCTTGATAGAACTTGAAGAAATGGTCCAATTCATTCTGTTTGAATGTTTTTAACTCGCGCGTTAGAGGTGGCAGATAATGTACTTTTTGTGTATCATTGTTCAAATTGATACGTCTATTAAAATGATACGGAGGATATCTTGGTTGAGAAAATCCACTATGCGGACGTATGATCATGCATGGAATGCCGTTGCGATTAACGATGATAAAATCTTTCATGTTATTATCTGTTTTTACACCAAACGCGTTCTTGTATATCAGATAGGTATAGATCAATTCTATAATGTACAGGTATTTCGGACACCGTTTGATGATGCCTAAGAAAGCGATCTTCCTGAGAGGAATTTCTTGGTCACCATCTAAATAAGCGATTCTGCCATTCCGGATATTAAGCATCCTATAGGCATATGGTTTGTTCATTTCGTCTCTGATAGATATATTCCATGGTTGCAACCGATAGTCATCTAAAAAATCGGAAGCAATAAGCCATTGTGTCACTTTGTTCTTTTGGTGCATCGAAATGATGTTAATACCATCTTGAATTGAACCTAAAACGAAATCACTCCACTGTGGATAATCATATTTCGTTCTTGACGTGGAATCTACAGTCGGTTTAGGTCTGATGTTGACACAGCGCAAAAAAGGAATCGATGAAACACCATCCATGTGATACTTGTTCTTCATGTCATTGATAAAGATATTCATGCGAATTGAATGAAGAGAATTCGATAATGTTCTTTTCGTAATTGGACCATAAACAAAACACGTCTGCCCTTTTTTTGCATTGTTTTCTATCGTAAGACCAAGTTGGCAAAAGAAACTGAATTCTGAACCATGTTTCATTTTAGGCAGGAATGATTGCATAAAAACGATATTTCCTTCGAACAAAAAAGGATAGATCGTCGTGTTCAATAAGATATTGTTGGGCATAGAAGTAATCATTGGCTGTGGTTTTTGAAAAGAAAGGAGATGCGTTTGAATCTTCAATCGTTTGAACAAATCTCTAATAATGTGCACATTCCGAAAGATATACTTTATGATCATGCGGTTATCAGACAGATCGTTCACAAAACTGTCAATGGATTTGTAAACAGACATGGATCGCACCATGTCATATCGAGAGAGAAATTCTATAGACACGTCGTTTGATTTGGTGCAATCGAACAGTGTGTTGATACAACAAATCGTGGCACAACCGATCGATAACATGTACAAGATAAACGGATCATCATGTGAAATCGTTTGACACAATCGTATTGTTCCTGCAAAGATGATAGGTAAAATGCGCATGGTTTCGTCGTATTTTTTGACATTTTGTATAGTGATCGCTTCATTCGTGGCCAAAATGATCCAATCGACATCACATGCAGGATTTTCGTACATCATCCTGAACAAAAGCATAGCAACGGATACCAGAGATTGTTGACATACACCTAATCGGATGCTTTTGACAAAACTGATCGTATTCTTGTTCGATTCATGTTTTTCTAATTGTTGTCTCGTGGCAATGTGGTGGTTATAAATGACCTTTACATGCTCCAAAACGAGTAAAACATGTCTCAATGTCTTCGTCGTCGGATGTCCGCAGTCTTCTAGGCTAGCAGCAAAACGAATGAATCTTAAAACAATGTCGTCTAAAGATTCGTTTAAAATGTTACGGTACAAGAAGAGTACCAGATGGTAGAATCGTCTCGAACCTTTTTTACACAAAACACATGTTGTCATCGTCGCTAGAGCTAGACACAATTGTGGAGAAATGTTGATTGGTATGTCATCGATTTGATGTGTTTTTTTGAGATGATCAAATGTTGCGTAAAACTCGGTTTCATCGTCGGTCGGACTGTAAAGCATCCGCGACAATGCGTAAACAAGCTTTTTGAATCGCTTTCCTGACAAAATATCCATTTTTTAAATAATATGTAATTCCAAGATGATGTGTTTTTATTCGTTTAAAAAAACGTTTTGAAATCCATGTGTTTGAGGTTGGATTGGATGTTGATATCATCGTATGGCGGTCGGAGGTCAGGTGTCTTGTCATAATTGATGAAATATAAAATAGACGCAATGATGACATACCGCATGATGTCGATTTCTTTCGCTGCATTGCATGCCATACACGCACCTGTTTCTGAAACATCACGTATCGTTACATGAAGATCATTGACTGCGCGGATTGCATGCACAAAAAAGCTGGACATCATGTCGGCTCCAAGAAGAGATTCTTCAATGACGACTTTTTCGCCATACGCTTTGATGAGTTCTTGAATGGCGGATTTTACCTCTTCTTTGTGGACCGATTTGACAGTCGATTCATCCGAAGGACGCATTAAACGGCGCATCTTCTCCCATGGACAATGTCTTGATTTTTGCTCAAGATGCGTTTCGTGGATTTGTATTGTTTTGGTGTTGTTTGTCTGCCACAATTTTGAATGTTTTTGCGTCTTCATGATGATCTCAACAACAGTGGATTGGATCTTTGAAGTTTCGTCATCGCACAATTTCAAAGAGCTGGTGTCTTCGATCATCGATCTGACGTCGTCCCAAAAGTTTTCGGACACTGAAAGAGATGACAATCCGTCGACATTCAATCTTTTGCTTTCATCGTCAATTTCTATCACAGAAGACGACGATGATGCTAATGGAGGAGCAGTTTGATCATCTATCAAAATGTTATCTTTGCGACACCATGCAGGAAAAGTATCGTTGTTGCTATCGATAAATTGAATCGGCACAACATTGCTCTTCTTGAGCGCTTTTGTGACAACTCTGGCGTCGATAAGAGGTACGACTCTTCCGGCATTCGAAGGTGTTGCTATCATATCGGTGATGATGTCTGAATATCTGACATCGATTGTGGAAATTCTCCATGCGTGATGATCGATGATTTTTCTAAATCTTCTTTCTCGGCGCCATCTTCCGGTTGTTTCTTCTTGAGATGAATGGGCTCGAGATTCGCATCAGAAAGCGATTTATTGATCATAAGGAAGAGGTGAGCGGATGACATGGTGCTTAATTTTAATGAATAAATAGGCGATATTAAATTGTGAATAGAGTAGCGATCTTTTCCGGAGAACAGATCTTGTATTTGAGAAGAATGTTTTGGATAGACGAAAAGATATCTCTTATCGTTTTGTCATTTTTGATTTCAACAGACACATGTAGTTTCCAAACTTCCAATGAGACGCTTTTGTTGACGCGATTGATCAAAAAGAAGAGAGGCGGATATTGCATGAATTGTGTTGTTAGACTGGCGTTGATGAATTTGACACATTGAAAAGCGTCTTCAGGACACACATCGCCGCTTGTCAATTGTGACATGATATAAAAAGAAAAGCATTGTAGGCTGTGGAGAGCCATGGTTTTTGTTTATTGTGAAGATGAAGAACTAGCTGTCAATTCTTTTTCAGGAATAGTGAACTTCAGCTCGGAGATTTTGAGAATGCATCCAAGCGCAGAAGGATTTGATATACGGAAATATAAGAATTGCTTTCCGATTTGTAAAAACACGTCTTCATACATCTCATCTGACATGATTAAACTAATATAGCTCATTATTGTCAAAATGTGATAAGTGACGTTAATGATGTTTTTGAGAATGATTTTGATATCAGGATTCGCACGAATGATTTTGATAATAGCTAATTTAAGACGAGAGTATCGAACATAGTTTTTTTCAAGCTCAGGCCATTGATCAATCTTTCCATTTTTCGCGACATGTTTGATCAATTTGTTCACAAAGTCTTCAATCTTTTGACAATTCATGTTGTTTTTTATTTGTTATTAAAAAGAACAACTGATTAATAATCAGAGTTATCTGAATCATGACGTTTTTCTGACTCCAAGAATGTGCCAAGAAGAGCGTTGATCTCAGACGGATAGCAGGTGTCGAAATTGAGGATCGCATTGGCCATCTTCAAGAACGTTCCTCCAATTGAACAACCGGAATCAGCTGCCGTCTTCCTGAAATCCATGACGAGATCTTTGACAATCGGTTTTTCTTTCTTGGACACATCGACGGATGCCAGGATTGCCATGAGATTGTTGTCCATTCGGATAATACGATCGAGTTCTTTGATCAAATCGGTATATCGATCGATATCTTCTGTAATTGGAAAGACATCGCACGCCGTGTGATCAGAGAGATACGTGACGATTCGTTCAATAAAGAGGCTGGTATTTGCTTCGACAGAAAGTGCCATTTTGTTCTTTAATTTTAATGCAAAGAAGGTGGTCGATTAACAGAGGTAGAATTTTGTTTTGAGTGTGATCGTAGTTCGACACACAGGACACGTGGTGAGAGATGGAGCGAGGCTGCAATTTTGACAGATGCAAATGTGAGCGCATGGAATCAGCACAATCTCTTTCGGACCTTCGAGACAAATCACACATTCTTTGGTCACATTCTTGGCGTTTGGATCATCTCCGATCACAGTTATCAATTGTTCAGCGGTTGTCGAAGGCGTTGTGTCCAATTCTGGTGGTGCTGGAACTGGTTCAGGTTGATTGGTAGGCGGCGGCGGTTTGTCGAAGCGGATCGGTGATGGAGCTCTTTTTGGAAGAAAAGATGCCTTGCTGTCTTTCAATAGTTCCAAAAATTGATCATCACCATCTGATTTGATTGGAAAGAAACGCAACAAAGTTTGAACCTCTGATTTGTCCTTGTACTTTTCGTTTTCAGAGAGCCATTTGAGAAAGATCGAATGTATGTGATATTCTCCAATGAATCCATGTATGTTCAACCTTGTCCAGCCATACATTTCAGATTCATCGAAAATGAGAATGTCTTTGTAAAATTCTTCTGGTGCATCATGACAACTGACTCCAAGAGCAACAAGTTTTGCGCGGATGTATTCGTTTTCTCTCAAAAATTTGCTATCATTTTTGCCATAATGCTCCAAAAAGGTAACAAAGTTTTGATTTTTGTGCTTGTTGTCAAACAAAAAAGCAGCGAACGTGTTACTGATTGCTGAATAACGGAGAGCGCCTATTGATTGGATATAAGTAATAGGATCTTCTCTTGAAGTCATATCATAATATCCTAGATAATATCGACAAAATCTTCGGAACAGATCGGCATTCGGAGGCATCTTGAATTGCTTGATGATGATATTGTAATCATCAGCAGATAGTTTGCCTGGCCATTCATCGAAAAACGACATTGTTCTTTAATTTTTAATAAAAAGAAGAATACGTCTTTTAATAGAAATTATCATGAAATATGAAAATGAATATCAATGGCTGCATCGTCATCATCATCCGGCGGCCGCGTGTCTAAGAGTTACCGTCGACATCCAGCGCCTTCAGTATCCAAGCGCATTGAATATGCCGATCGCATGTCTGTTCCAATCAGCGGATACATCTATGTCAATATGATTGCCAATGAGATACGCAAGCTGCCATCCGATGTCAAAGAGCATATCATGAGTCTATGGACACACAAGAACAAGAAGCGTATCCGTCTTCAACGATTAGGAGGCACCGATAAGAGAAGCAAGGCACGTGGATACGTCATTGATAATACGACTGTTGTTGATGGTATTACCAGACGCATCTCAGATTGGTTTGACAAGGATCTCAATGGCAAAGGAGATGTGCCTTCGTACATGAATGATCTATTTGCTGCTTTTGGAACCGATCTCTATCAGAATATGGCAGAAAAGATCAACGAGAATGACAAAGAACACCGATGCAAGTGCAACAATGCCAAGAAGATGCCTCCGATGGAACACGGTGATTTGGTCCATAAGCAGCTCTATAACATCGTACGATACGCCGTAAAACGCAGCGGCATGCACGATGACAAGCGGCCTTTGCCTGCATCATTCACCATTGACATGTGCACACGAAGCGCCATTGTGTCTCTCTTGAAGGTTGGTCTTGTTCCAGTTGGCAGTGAATTTCCAGTTTTCAGCAGCATCGGCACTGGATCCGCCACATCCATCGATCTTATTTGTATTGATACCAGAAACGGAAATAAGATGCGATTCATCGAGATCAAGACAGGAAACATGAGCAAGAAGATCCAGATGTCCATGACGTTATCAAATGGAACGCGCTATTCACAATCAAGCATCGATGCCATTCAGATCATCTTGACCACATTCTTCGGATATCTGACCTACGGAGATGCGTTCTTTCCGATCGAATCACAGATGGAAGACTTTGGAGATGTCGTGGCTTTATGCTACACAAAATCATGGGGAGGTTTTGTGATGAACGTTCCGCGCGTCGTTTGCAAGATGGATGTGGTTGTGGATATGGCAAATCGTGTTTTGGACAGGAAAGACGGATCGTTGAGAGCTGGTTTGAACGTCAATAAGAATACACAAAACACACACACCGTCAAAGGAACACCAAAGAAAAGACCTGCTAAGGTTTTAGAGGTTGGTTTTAAACATAAATAAAAACATTGATTTTTTATTTGTTAAAAATAAGAAACATGGCCGAAGCAGAAGAAGAAGTAAAGAGCATTCATTGGAATGACTTGGATACAGAACTGCAACAAAAAGGATGGCCAACTATTAAGGGAGGTCGAAAATCTCTTCTGGTGTTCATTTGTGATGTAAATGATAAAGACAAGCTTGTTGATTATCAATACTCAGAAGATGGCATATTAATTGCTCACAGCACGCGATCTTCTCTCGAAAGAAGAGGCATTCTGTATATGATCATATATAGAAAACCTTTTAATCCTGATTTCTATTTCATTAAAGGCGCTCATCTTGAGATTCCTCAAAGACCTCCAGGCATATCAGATTGATTCTTTAGCAAATAAAAAAAGATTACCTTTATTTTAAAGAAAAACAAGATGTCAAACAACATTTTTTGGGCATCTTTGGATGCTCAATTAACAAGTAAAGGATGGCCATCTATTTTTGGAGACTCGCTTCCAAAAGCGATTTTCTTTTACTGCGATCCGAATGATAATCAAAAGATTACCGATTTTTCCTATAATAACATGAATATTCTGTCTGTCATTTACTCAAAAAAACGTCTTGAGCAAGAAGGCAAATTGTACATGTGCCTTTATCGTTTCAATGGATGCAATGATTATGTCATTGAAGGACCAAACATTGAAATTCCTCAACGACCACCAGGCATATCAGATTGATTTTAAACAGTAATAAAAACAGTGATCTTTATTTTGATAAAATATGAGCGCAATCGGAGAAAAAGAAGACATTTATGTTGAAATAAAAGTGGATGCTTTGGATGCCGAACTCCAAAAAAAAGGATGGCCAAGCATAAAGAAAAATACACCTCATGGCATTTTCTTTATATGTGATCCTCAAGATAACACAAAGATTGTCGGTTATCGATATTCTGGAAGAGCTTCAGTGATCAATTGTCAGATTGCAAGAGATTTGTCTGCTGCCAACACATTATACATGGAGATATCACGTTTTCCGCGTTCTACAACATGTTACATCGAAGGTCCTCATTTCGAGATTCCTCAACGACCGCCAGATCTACCAGATTAATCTTTTTTAAATAAAAAATAATACATTAAAATTACCTTTATTTTTATTAAAGATAAGAGCAATGTCAGACACAGATTTATTCCAACTCTTCGAAGGTGACCTTCCGCCACCAGCATCCGTATCCATCAAGAAGGAAACATCCAACAATCCAAACAAAGAACCGCCAAAGAAACGTGGACGCAAGCCGAAGCCAAAGCCAGAGATCATCCATCCAGAGAATGAAACGCCGCAGCCTTTCCAAGAAAAGGTCAAGCGATACCGATCTCCAGAGCTGCTTCCTCGTAATCCATACCGCACCAAGAAACGATCACGCAGCATGGATCCGCTTCCTCGAGAAATGAGTGAATTAGGCGTCAAGAGCGAGTTTGACACCATCACTGAAGATGTGACACTTCCTCTTCCTTCATCCAGCAACGCCAGGCCAGAACCGCCTCGTAACAAGGATCTGACACCAGCCATCACCGAAAAGCTCTTCAACAAGCGCATGGTGCGTTTGGTGTCCAATACCGACAAAGCGACGACAACGGTGTTCCGTCTCATCGAAACGCTCAAATCACAATTCGAATTCGGATCATACGAGTGGCGTACGCTGGCACTCATCGAAAAGAACGTCAAGATCATGCGCAATGATACGGTGTCTCTCAAGACAGGATTGGCACATTTTAATACGATACTCATGCGAGGAAAAGATGCGTCAAAGAGCGCTACGATTCCAATCGACACGCCGTGGTCACTCCGTACGCAGACGCTCAACAACAAAGACACGGACTGGTACAATGTCCAGGCAGAATTCAACGCCTATTGGGCAAAACACATGATCGAACGACCAGAAGACGAAGAAGAACAATTAGACGACGACGAGTTGATTGATCAACTGTGCAAGCAAAAAGCAAGCTCTTTCTTTTTAGGAAGAGGATCCAATAAAGTGCCACCATGTCTATTGAACTCTAATCACCTCATCACCAAAACAGGATCGAGAGGACAACCAGATGTCATTGCTGTCGGAGGAGGAGATCCAGACACACTGCCTTTCCGTTACCACACCGTCATCGCCTCCATGTGTCGTGACCTCAATGATGGATTGGAAATCGCCGATCTGCCAGAATCTGCATCCGGTGCGATGGTTCCTGACACCGCAGAGACAGTCACCGGTGACCAAAAGATGTTTCCGATCAACGATCCTCCAGTGTATTAGTCCAAAAAAAGATCGAAAATTTACATAAAAAAATTTACTACATACCATCCGCGCGATAATTATAATCTATCCTCAATACCGAAAACAAAAATGTCATCAGGATATTCCGTGTCTCACCAGCCGGCAGTCCAGAAGTTTCCTTTGGGAACGCTGCTCGGTGTCGGCGCTTTCGGACAGGAGAATAACATCAAGGTCGGCATGCCCATGAAAGCCGAATTCAATCGACAAAACTTCAAGGTAGGATCGCCAGGTTTCAACAAACACGATGCCGATCTCAATGCCATGCGCAAGTTTCTCTCAAACACCGACAAAACGCTCATGGATGCAGAAGGAGCGCAAGAGTTGGTCACTGTTGCCGAAACCATCGGCCGTCGTGGTGCTATCGCCAGAGCACGCACCATCATCATCAATCAGCTCTCCGATCCATCTACCTCGCCTTATTTCCGCGTGCTTCCTCCAAAGGAAATGACCGAGCAAGAAGTTGCCGGAGTGGAACAAAACGTGCTCGTTATGGGCTACACGCCAATGGTGGAGGCTCCTGAATTCTCTCCTCCTCATTTCATCACGTTCAAGACTCAGATTTACCGAAGTTCCAGCTTCCGTTTCAACATCGGTTTCCGCTACAATGCTGAGCATCTCCTCACCAAAGGAGGCATTGAGCTCGTCGATCAGTTCGCCAAGCGTACCGTAGGAAACATCATCCAGTTCATGGAGCAGATGGTCATGTCATCTCTCATGCGCGTCCAAGATGCCTACGTCGGCTCCAAGATCATGTACCGAGAAGCAGCCAGCAGCATGGAAGAGCTCGTCGATCGCATTCGTTACAACGGTCCTACTACTGGAGGATCATTCCTCATGTCAAAGAAGATGGTTGGTATCATCCAACGCGAAGACGGTCTGTCATACCTGCTCAATTGGGTGAAAGACGTCACTCTTGCCAATGACACCAAGATCGATACCATGTTCCATCCACCAGGCATGTTCCGTGACATCGCCTTTGAGTACACCGACTACTCCAAGCAAGGTCCTCGCGCTCATGCAGCTGCCGATGGAGGAGCAGATTTCGTCGAAGGATTGATCAAGACATCTTTCGGATCCATCAGCGTCATTCCTAACAAGACCATCTTCATGAACGATGCACGTGTTGAACGCGAACAACATCTCGCCTCTCACATGCAAGCAGGTCACTGGAATCTCGTCGACAATGAGGTCTACAAGCGCAATGCCGCCATCCAATCCACTCGTGGTCTTGACAGCAGCGCGCATCGCTATGCATCCAGCATCAACGATCTCTGGTTCCTCAACTTCCAAAAGCCAAGCATCGTCAAGGAAAGACAATCTTTCGAAGAATTGGTCGCCGCGTGTGTCTGTTTCGATGAAAATGGAGAACTCAACGAGCGCGTGTACAAAGACATGCTCCTTGATGTTAAGCAGTGCCACCAGTTTGCTCGTGCGCTTGGCGTCAATGTTACTGATGCCCAACGCTTCAAGCCTGATCCTTGGCTCGTCCGCTCAGGAGATACCTACAAGCTCGTCAGGATGGTCGGCAATCAAGACGTCTGCCACACCTCTATCAAAGACACTGAATTCGCTGTCAACGTGGCCTACAACATCATCTCCAAGACCGCGCTCAACGATTCCACCACCGGTCTCAATCAGCTCATGAAGCTGGCCGAGAACAACTTCAACGTTCGTCCAGACAGCAGTGGAGAGGTCGAGGCATTCTGGAACGCCATCGCCTGGTACAACGTCGGTGGTGTCAAGAACGAAGGACACATCAACTACATTCCAAAGGTCCGCCTGCCAACATTGATCGAGACGTTCAATCGCCGAGGAACCTCACAACGCAAGTGTGCTTATCAGCGCGTCGATAGTGAGATGGGCCACAACATCTCGTTGTTCAAGGTGCCTGTTGTCGACAGTGAAGGCGTTGGTGCTCTCTTTGATTCGACTGCACCAATCAATTTCGATGCCATCTTTGCCACCAATCCAGGAAATGCAGCGGCTATGGTGAGTGGATACCTCTTTGTTTCAGACGGAGCCGGAATCACTGGTATGGTTGATATCTGGTCACTTCTTTTCCTCAATGAAAACGCGGTTTCTGTTGGAGATATGGCCATTGCTCGCAATCTCATCAACACTTATGTGCTCACTTTCAATGATCCTGCTACTGCGAGAGGAGGCGTCAATGTGTTGGCTGACGTGAGAACACTCGGTGCAAGTGGTGTCCTTCGAGCAAGCGATATCACTCTTGCACGTCCTTATCCTTATCCTAATCCAGGATTAGGAAGTGTTCTTGCTGCTAATCCAGCCGTATGTGGATACAAATTCTCAAACTTTCCATGGTCAGAGTTTTACACTCGCATCACCGCAGGACACATGCAACACATCTATTACCGAAGCATCTTTGCCACACAAACAAAGTTTCCAAACATGACCAGTCTCCGCGACAGACAGTATTCTCATCCTTCATACGAGTGGCTTGACAGCAAGCTCGCTTATGATTCTGAAGTCAATCACGGATACATCGATGGAGAGCGCATCACCACCGATCCAACCAAGGTTGATCGTCCTGGACTCGCCAACATGCCTCTTTATTCTGCATTTGATCACCGCTCGTTTTTCTCCGTCAAGATGCGTGCCGCCGGTTTCGTCCAAGCATCATTCTTCTACTGTTTCGAAGACCTCCAACACTGCCGTCTCGCTGGAGTGGAAAAAGGCAAAGCGTCTCTTCCTGGTTTCTCCACCATCTATTCTCTCCATTGCGTCGCTGAGCAGATGAAAGACGGATATAATGGGTGGGATCTTGTCGGTGCACAAGGCATGATGGATGACATCATCGAAGCGTCAGACCATATGCGTGGATTCTCAGAGCTCGCTTTTGATATCTTCTGTCCGACACAATCCTCTCAGAGCCATCAGCCCACACAGCCAGGCATTGCTTTCATGCATGACAAGTTTCTTGCTCGTCATCAGTACTCCAAGAAAGATTCCACCGGCAGAGAAAACGCCATTCGTTGCTTCTCCAACATGATCACTGAAGCCTCCACACGAAACTTTGGCATGATGCAGCCTTTCACCAATTACCCACTCCATTGGGCAGCCACTGCCATCAAGAGTGATCCATCTGTCAGTCGTCCTTACGAAACAGTCCACAAACACAACCATGTTGAAGCAACATTCCGTTACACTGACGTTGAAGCCATCGTGAATGCGACTCCTTTTATGCTCAACAAGGCATTGTTTGAGGTGATTGGCACCACTCGCGGTGTGACCACACGAGGCGTTGCTGGCATTGAACGTATCTCTACATATGATTATCTTTCGAATGACGCTGATTCCAGGCCAACCTCTTCCTCTCGCGGTTTTGAAGAGTTCAATTTCCTCAAAGCCACACCTA